>Ga0206966_1016_pt1 | contig 59517 bp, 45 predicted proteins | sample Alteio_BWOrgHeat_23_FD_152970 | JGI IMG/M metagenome (GOLD analysis project Ga0206966, IMG submission 152970) | Enriched cells from forest soil in Barre Woods Harvard Forest LTER site, Petersham, Massachusetts, United States -... | ecosystem: Environmental > Terrestrial > Soil > Temperate forest >...
TGGACAGCGCGCCCAGCCTGTCGCCGGACGGCAGCCGCTTTGTGTATCTGCGATGGACGCCAGACCGCAAGGATCAATATTCGGAAATTCACGTCGCAGATAAGGACGGCAGCAACGACCAACTGCTCTATACTTCCATCGACAAAGCTGAAGCGCCAGTCTGGTCGCCGCTGGGAAACGAGATCGCATGGATTGAAGTGACTGGAACCACCGACGCGGTCGTTGAGATCCTGGATAGGGCTTCGAAAAGGGTAAGGACTATCGCTCAGCCGAGGGGAGCCGCCTTCGACCGTAAGGACCAAGGCTACTCCAATCTCGCTTGGTTGGCCGATGGCAGACATCTTCTGTTCCTCTATTCCAAGGCACACTCCGACCGTGAGCAAATCGGCATTTTGGATATCGCTGGCAACGGCTTCCATACGCTGACGAATGACGTGAATGCCTACAGCCAGCTTGCGATCACTGCCGACGGAAAGACTTTGGCGACGGTGCTGACGAATGTGGACTCAAGCGTGGCGTATTACAAAGGAGATGGCGCTTAAAATCTGCGTGTCCGTATTGGTCGCCAGGTTGCGTATCCAAACGGTCCTCTGTCCGGCGTCATTCTTGACCTCGGCAAGAAATTTGCCGTCGCCGGAAAGTGCAATTCTTTCCAGGGTCCCGGTATTCGTAATCTGGCTTACAGACATCGAAGAAAACGGCATCGGACGTGGCCACAGCCGCCAGCCGAATAGGCCTGCTGTTACTACAACTACCAGCACGATCAGTGCGGCGGGCAGCGTTCGCGATTTATTTGCCGGAGGGGGAGCGATCTCGACCTGTACACCGGCAACGGGGCGAATTGGTCGGCCCACGTGGCCCTCACTGCTCTTGCGCTGCAATCGTTTAAGGTCGACGCGCAGCTCTGCGGCCGATTGGCACCGTATTTCCCGGTCCTTTTCCAGCGCATTGTTCAGCACCCCCTCAAACTCAAGCGGCAGTTCGGGATTGACGGAAATCGGCGCAGTAGGTGCGGAGTTCAGAATGCGATCGAACGTCACCGCCGTGGTTGAACCGATGAAAGGATGCTGTCCGGTCGCAAGCTCATATAACACCACGCCCAGCGAAAAAACATCGCTGCGTGCATCCAGCGCTGCGCCCCGCGCCTGTTCGGGAGACATATAGGCAATCGTGCCAAGCGTCGATCCCGGGCTGGTCAATAGCTGTTGCGGCCCCCCCACGGTTTCGTTACCGTCGTCCCCGAGCGTGCTGGCAAGATTCGAGTCTGCATCTTCGAACTTGGCGAGGCCGAAGTCCAGAATTTTCGCTTGCCCCGACGGCGACACGAAGATATTACCTGGCTTGATGTCGCGGTGCAGAATACCCTTTCTATGCGCTGCGTCCAGTGCATCTGCCACCTGCACCCCGAAGTCCAGCAGCTTGGGATACGGCATTGCTCGCCGGTAATCAAGCTTGTCGAGGCTCTGCCCTTCCAGCAGTTCCATCACAATGAAGGGCTGATCGCCGTTCTCATTCAGCTCGTAAATGGTACAAATGCCCGGATGGTTCAGCGAGGAGGCAGCGCGTGCCTCGCGCCAGAAACGTTCCAGCGCCGCTGGGTCCGGGCGTGTTGCTTCGGGCAGCATCTTGATGGCGACAGACCGACCGAGCTTCTGGTCTTCGGCCTCATATACAACGCCCATGCCGCCCCGGCCCAGGCGACGGGTTACCCTATAATGGCCAAGCAGTGTACCGGCGCTCAATTCTTGCACGCAACCATCATGCAGCGGCGGACGCCACGCGGCTAGTCCAAAATGGGGATACCTCCTGCGCTCAGATCACAATTTGGCGAGACACAGCCCGGAAGTTAGCCGTTGACTTCGGCATTGTCGATATTTTTCAATAGTGATCAAAAGGGAACAGCTTATCGTTTCCGCTATTGCAATACTGTTGAAGCGTGCTCGCACAAGTGTGCTGCGCAGCGGAACTTTGGGGTTGCCAATCTGACGAGCAGCTTCTAACACGCGGCGTGAATTGCTGACGCCGAATGGATAATATTCAGGAGGGTTTCTTCTTTTCACTTCAGCGTGGAAGCGGTCGCGCACTATGAGGACCGCGTGACACGATCGCCTGCAAGCAAGGAGCAGCTCCAGATGTCTGAGCTGAAGACCATCCAATTCGATCCGGCCAGTTTTCTGGCAAATACAGGACTGGGACGAAGAATCGTCCAATTGAAACCAAAGCAGCCCTTTTTTTCGCAGGGAAACCCCTCAGACTCCGTTTTCTACCTTCAGAAGGGCCGCGCAAAACTCACTGTCGTTTCGTCAAACGGTAAAGAAGCCACTATCACGCTTCTTGGTGCTGGAGACTTCGTCGGAGAAGAGTCGCTCGCAGGAGTGGTGGGGCTGCGTATGGCTACTGCCACTGCGATTACCACCTGTACAGCGCTCAAGATAGAGAGACACGAGATGATCCGCGTGATGCACGAGGAGCATTCCTTCTCCGACCTGTTTTTGGCGTTTTTGCTGGCCCGCAGTATGCGAACCCAGGCCGATCTCGTGGATCAGCTTTTCAACTCCAGCGAGAAGCGTCTGGCGAGAATTCTGCTTTTAATGGCGGAATTCGGCAAGCCGGGTGAACCGGAAACATTGATTCCGGCGATCACGCAGGAAACCCTGGCGGAAATGATCGGCACTACCCGGTCGCGCGTCAGCTTTTTCATGAACCGCTTTCGCAAGCTCGGCTTCATCGAATACAACGGGCGCATTCAGGTTCACAAGTCGCTGCTCAATGTGATTCTGCACGATTAGATCGTTTAGATCGTTCATTAAAACCCTTAAAAGTATTTGGTGGGGCCATCTGTGCGAAGAATCGGTTTCGCGCACGCGCGAGATGACACGTGTGAGCAAAATTGAACAGTATCTCGATCAGTGCAGTGGAATACTCTCCCCCAAAGCAGCTATGTGATGCTCTGAAGAAGGTGCACGATGCCCGACGCGAAAATAAAGCTGCTCATCGTAGACGATCAGATCTCAGTTCGAATATCGCTGGCGCACATCTTTATGGATCTCGGATATGAAGTGCGATGTGCCGAGGACGGTTTCTCGGCACTGGTCAGGGTGCGGGAGGAGCTTCCAGATGTCATTCTCTCCGACCTCAACATGCCGGGTATGTCCGGCTTCGAATTTCTGTCAGTGGTCCGTCGCCGGTTTCCCGTGATTCGCGTGATCGCCATAAGCGGTGCATTTTCAGGCGATAGCATACCGCCGGGAGTTGCATCCGACGCTTTCTATGAAAAGGGGACCCATCTGGGTACTTTGTTGCAGATCGTGGAAGCCGTGAGCTACCGGGAGAGCCCGTCAATTCGTCAACCTCTGAGCCCATCGGCACCCATCTGGATTGCGAGAAACGGACACGATCCCAACGGAGAAGCCTACGTCATGATCACTTGCCCCGAGTGCCTCAGGGCCTTCCCGCAAACCCTCGATGAAGGCATCTGCGCGGTACAGGAAACAGCCTGCGTCCACTGCTACAGTTCGATTCACTATGCGATTGTCCAGCCGATGGAGCCGGCTTCTCCGCCGGCCTTTCAGCGAAAACCGGGCGCAGAAATACCAACGGCTCTTGGCATACCCAGTCTCGTGGGAAGCAGGAAGAAAGAGTGTCTTTGATGCGCAACATAGCAGAACTTACCATGCTCGTTCGCGAACGCATTGAATTGCCAGATAACCTGAAGCTTGTGACTGAAGAGTTTCGAGAAGGCTGGAATTTCGTGGTCTCCGGAGATGCGCCCTGGCTGGATAAAGAGATACGGACGCGCGGATGGCATTTCATCTGGATCGCCGAAAGAATGCTAAGAAGCGGCGTGGGCAAAACATCGCAGGAAGCGATTGCTGGCGCACTCAAGCTGGCTCTTCGCCGCGTAAGCGAGCGCTTCAATGCCGCGGAAGTTGAGTACATTGAGCTGACGAAGTATCCGTGGTTCGTGCTGGCCAGGGTCAAGATTTATCCGTATCAGATTCAGCAGAACGCCGCGCTCTCGGTGTTTAACGATGCCGCACCCCTGACGAATCCCTCTCCGGAACAAGCAGTTGTCATCCCACGCGATCTAGTTACGACTGCAGTTTAGTGTCAGGATTGCTTCTCAATTGCGGAGGTGGGCTATTTAGCTCTGTTATTCTTTGGCATCTCTGCTCCAATAATTCTGGAGAAGAGTCCGTGTTATCAGCTCCCTCATGGTTCTGAGCTAAGTCAGCCCATCTGACATCTGTCCCCTTAGCTCTCCGGATTCAAGGAAAAGTTATGAAGATCACTTCTATGCTATTGATCAGCGCCTTTGCGCTGGCGAACGGAAGTCTATGGGCTGGTACAGGACACCAGGACTGATTGATCGCCTGCGAATGTCCTCTGAGGTCATCCACGCAATCATGGAAGCTCCGGATAAGGGCATTCCAGAAGAAGTGCTGAGCAGTGCGAAGTGCATCGTTGTGGTTCCACACCTGGTGAAGGGCGGAGTTATCGTCGGTGGCGAACATGGCCGGGGCGTAGCGTCGTGCCGCACGGCCGATGGATGGAGCGCGCCGTCGTTTGTCTCGATCGGCGGAGGCAACTGGGGATTGCAGATTGGTGTGGAAGGCGTTGACCTTGTCATGCTGGTCATGAATGAGCAGGGGTTTCAGCATCTGCTTTCCAGCAAGTTCGAACTCAGCGGTGATGCATCGGCCGCGGCAGGTAGCATGCGCGCCCCCTGGACATCCATGAAGAAAAGAAAGTGATCTTTCCTTCTCCTAACGGCCATAGTGTGCGATTTTGATCAGACAGCATACCGTGATCTGTCTAGCATTACAGTAACCACGAAGACCCGCCGCGTCGCAACGTCCGCCAACCTTGAGCCTTTGCGATAGAAAGCCCTGGGACCCAGGCTTTGAGGAAGGAGATCTTCAGATGCGTCGCCGCCGAGGAATCTCTCGTTTGCACCTGTTCTTCATATTGCTGCTGTGTTTGTTGGTGCTTTCTGCACACTCAACACGGGGGCAAGAGACGCTTTCTGCAAGCACGACTCCATACAGAGTTTCAGGCCCTAAGACGCAGTCTGCACCGGTTTCAGAAGGCAATATACTTCTGCATCCAGCCTCCGGAAAACTGCCGTTGTCTGTACCAAGCCAAGGACAAACCGCGTGGCGGGTGTCAATCCCCTCACGTGACACCGGTTACCCGGTTGCGCCCAATAATAACAAGGCTTTGCCGGATCCGCGGCGGCAGGCAAGGAGAGATGAGCTAGGAGATAAACCGAATCACTCCATCGACAACGCTCCAAACGAATCGCTTGCAGATGGGCTCGCCGACAGCAGGACGCCTTATCACACGCTCTATCCGGGCAGCGACCTGAAGTACTATGCTCACCCCCTTCCGAAGACTGGCGGCATCATTTCACGCTTTGATGAGCTAGCTCAGTCTCATTCGCGGATCGCTCATATATTTCAGCTGCTAGATCCGCAACCGTCCTTTGGAAGAAAGCGGTTGCCCAGGGAGCAATACAATCACTGATGCTGCTCTAACACAGCTGTCGTGGTGGCGTATGAGATTTGGCCCACACGCTCTTCTTTCGCTCGCCCAACACGAAATGGCAATATATGCCACCTTCGAAAATCCGAGTGATCAATATTGCTCACATAGTATTACCGAACTCTTACTCGCCACCTCTAGTAACAGTCCGCGCACCGCGTTAGCGTTGAGAGTGAGGCAGGCGTTACCATGACAACTCTCGCAGCAAAACCGCAACAGATCGAAACCCACAAAACTTTCGAATTACTACAGGCTAAGTCGGCTGAATTCAACTGGGTGTTTTTCGTCGTAATTGCGGCGTTTCATCTGGGAGCTGTGGCGGCGCTGTTCACCTTCCATTGGTCTTCGATCGTCGTATTTCTCGTGATGTGGCTCTTCGGACAGAACGTGGGCATTGCCATCAGCTATCACCGCCAACTCACCCACCGTGGTTTCAGCACGCCTAAGTGGCTGGAGTATGCTATGGCCGTGTGTGGCACGATGTCGCTGCAAGGCAGCCCCACTTACTGGGTCGCCGTGCATCGCCTACACCATCAATACACCGACAAGCCCGGCGATCCGCACTCTCCGCGCGATGGCAAGTGGTGGTCGCACATGGGCTGGATCCTGCACGGCTCTCTTCATAGCGAAACCGCTATGCTCTCACGCTACGCGCCCGATCTTCAGCGCGATCGCTTCTACCAGTGGCTGGCGGTGTGGCACTGGCTGCCAATCACGCTGATCGGCATTGCTTTGCTGGTTGGAGGCAGCGCCGGCCTGGGCGGATGGAAGCTGGGCCTCTCCTGGGTATTCTGGGGTGTGTTTCTGCGAATCGCCATCGGCTTCCACGTCACTTGGCTAGTCAACTCGGCAACGCACTTGTGGGGCTCGCGCCGCTTCAAAACACGCGACGACTCAACAAATAGCTGGTGGGTAGCACTGTTGACCGGCGGGGAGGGCTGGCACAACAATCACCATGCGCATCCCGTGTCTGCCCGCCACGGCGTGACCTGGTGGGAAGTGGATTTCAACTACTGGGGCATCCAGCTGCTGGCCCTGCTGGGCCTGGCGAAGAACGTCAAGGTGATGCATCTGCGGGCAACGCCGGGTGATCGGACCAACTATGGCCCCTCGGGTGCATGAGCCGAATCGCGGTGCACAGTGCTGAAATGGAAGTAAATACTTCCGAGATAGGCACCCCCTTCAGGTTCCGGCGGGAATACGAAATGAAGACCTGTGCCACGAAAGCCCTCTTTCAGAATCGGGATAAGTGGATGTACCACATCGTCCTGCTCTTTGACCCAACCACACGATTGCCATAACTGGAACCACCGTTGATTAGGATTTTGGCCGTTTATTCAGCGTCTGCATCATAGGCACATGTCGTTGTTCCGAAATGTCCGTTCGCAGGGCTGATTTTAAGACGGGATTAGACGCATGTTCCGATTGTTCTGTCGTGTTCGGATCTTCGGCCAACCAGAAGTCGCTCTGAAACGGTGTTCTGGGAAGTGCCGAACGGCCGGCTCCGGACGTGTGTCAGTCATCCGGAGGTTGAGCCGCTCTTGGTGAGTGCACCATGGCGCCAATGCACTCGTTGAGGCGGAGACAAGACCAAAGCCATCGCCGTTCCCGTGCCCGCATCATCGCGCTATCCACCTCCAGCGTCGCGATGAACGCCGCAGACGGCCGAGCCAATTCAAAGTGACGGGGTGTTCATCCTGCTTCCCCCAAGCTGTACGCAGGCAACGTGGTCAGGCGTCCGTCCTCGACTGGGCCACCCACAGTGAAATGGTAGAAGCTCTGCCAATCGCGCGAAAAGATGCCGAACACCTTGTGAACCGGATCATCGAAGTAGCAGCCGATCCCGGTCGCACGAATGCCCGCCTCCTCCGCCTCGAGGTAGAGCACCTGGCCCACGAGTCCGGCCTCCCAGAAGAGATTTCGGTAGAAGCCGGCGCCATACACAACCAAACTGTCCATGTATTCGGCGATCATCCCAAGGCTGAAGGCCCCGTCCCCCGCAATGTCTTGACCGCAGGAGACGCTCGCGGCCAGAGCACGGCAGTCTCCCTCTTCCAGCAGGTAGAGCGGAAGGCCATGCGGACACGACGGAGGGCGTTGCCACAGGAACTCAGGCCTGATAGCCTGCCGGAGTGTCCCGACCTTTTCCGGATCCCGAGCGAGCACGTAGAGACCAGGAGGCACGCCGTTCACGCGGTGCACGAAGAGGCCCAGGTGGATGCGTGGGCGCCAAGGTAGGGTGTCCCACGGCATAGATCGGCCGTCTTGGGTGGGTACAAGACGAGCCATCATCCGGAAGAAGGTCGCCGCTGGAATCGCTGTCGCCCCATCCATGCTCACCGCGCTCCTGCGCCCCAGGATGACTCTTTCCGCAGTGAAGGCCCCGGACCGAACTGGCGCCCCGAAGAGCTCTTCCTCCGAAGGGAGCCTGGAGAACTCTTCGTCCGCCGCAATCCTCGAATTCGTAGTGGCGGTAGCCACTTGGCCGATCACTGGCCAATCGACACCGTGCTCGGGACTCAGCACGTTAGCTGTGCCGTACCACTGAGAATTGGCCACCTGGGTTACCAACTCTTTGGACAGGCAGAGGCCCCGGTCGCTGGCCCATTTCTTCCTGACCACAAGCGCCACGAGTTCGGGATGCTCCCGCTCCGCGGCGGTGTAGTCGGCTTCGCGGTCGAGTCCGAAAAGTTGGGCCACGGTGGCGCTACCAACACGGTCGAGGAGGCGGATTTTCCACCCGAGGACGGCCGCCGCGAATCGCATCGTCCCCACCACATGGCCGACATCGTGTTGGCAGTACCGGAACGCACGCTCGCCATACTTCCAGGCCTCCCGCCAAAAAATGGATGACAGCCCCACGAAGAATGAACCCTCCGGAAACGATGCCGTCAAGGCCGCCCAGACCGAGGGATCAAAGTCCGCTCGAAGCTCGAGACCATGCACCTTCGATGCATAGTGGAATACACCGGGACGATTGTGAATAGTGTCCAAAGACGGCAAGAGCACGTATCCCTCCGTCGGGTGGAGGTTCCCGCTAGACGGATTGGCACGTAGAGGCCATGTGGTTCCCTCGAACTGTTTCCATGCTGTGAGCGAGAGTGCGTATCGCAAGAAGAGTGAGATGGAGTCCACCGAAAGCGGAGCCGGCACCACCTTGTCTGCGACATAGAGCTGCCAGAACGGAAGCGCCCGCCCCTCCTCGGGAAGGGGAAGGCGAACCAGCGGCGCTCCGTCGTAACGACGGAACGGATCTGGCTGCTTGGCCCAATCCAGGTATCCAAGCGAGGCGGCATAACGGTGGTAGTGGTGCTTCGTTCTCTCGTGGTAAGCTACCACGACTTGTTCAGCAGGAAGGTCGAGGTTGTCCCTGTCCGTCTTCAGCGTAAATTCAGGGGCCGTATTTGCTTCCATAACCATCGTTGCCTTCCCGTCACGTGTGGGTAAATGCCTCGTATGGATAAAGGTCGACATCGACTGCCCGGGCGCGCTCGTGGCGGAGATCTACCGGGCGCTTTGGGAGTACAGCTTTACAAGGATCCAATCCGCCCTCAACAATAGGTCTCTCTCACTATTTGCAGAACAGATTGCAGCGTAACAAAAATCGCCGATCTGCTGTTTAAAGCAATCTATCCTTTACACGAAGAACCGGGCTCGGTAAAGCAATTGAGAGGTTTCTGGATTTCTGTTTGGCAATCTGGACATTGAGCCAAGTATCTCAGTCGGTGCCAAATCTCTAATGTCGTATCGAGAGCGCTCCGCGCACGGAACTGTGCGAGCACGGGTAGTCGGTGGGGAGCGTTGTGGATACGGCGATTTGCGTAAGCCGCTAGGGCGGTGGATGTATGGGGAATGGTCAATTGTGGCGCCCGCCAAGCTGTGGCGCGCGCAAAGCGATTTTGGCAGGCGACGTAAGCATCACGCGACAGGAGGTTCAACAACTGGCTGAGCTGCCGATTTCTCGGACATGTGACTGTCAATGGGCTAACCGAGGCACGTAAGACTGCTCTCGACCCCGGTGCCCAAGATGGGCACTCAGACGCCCTTAGGCGTTTCCGTTGCATCGTAGCGAGATGATGTGCGCTGCTTCGACGGCATAAGCGAACCAGACCTCGGCGGCCCGGATTGTACATGGGACGGTGGTGCGATGATCGGGGTTGTAGATGCCATAGCTGTTGAATCTCCTTCCAAATTGTTTGCCCTTGGGGAAAAGGCCAAAGATGACTACTTGCTAACCAATCCCACGATTAGAAACGCGAAAGCTATCGTGAGGAGTACAACACGCCAGCGGTGAAGCAGATCCCATCTACGCCGGTATTTCTTCCAATCGGGAGGCGGAGTGGACTTAATACGGTTGTTGATCGGCACGAGGGCGGTGACCGAATACAAACACGCCAACATCCACAAAACGGCCGATGTAGCGATCGAGACCGGTAAGCGGCCAGATTGGTGCCATTGGATTACAACCTCGGCTAAAGTAAGCAAAAATACAAGAATGTACCAAAACGGCATGAACCTCCCCAGCAGACGAGCGAGGGCGCTTGCGGCTGGCAGATGAACATTATCCGGAAGTTTATCGAGCGTTGGATGAACAAACGCGGCGATGGCCAGTTCACATCCAACCATCGATCCAGCGACGATAATTGCAACGACATTTAGGACTTCCATCATGGATTCTCCATAAACAACACTTGGAATGAGTTAAGGCTTCTTCCCTTCGAAGAAGAAACACGGCAGCGTCATCATATAAAGCGCTGTTCCCAACGAGTTCTCTCTGCTTTCTCTCCCATTACTTAAGAGGGGAGGTTGTTGAAGGTATGAGGATTATCGATTCACGCCAACGATGTCTATACATCAAAGTTCCTGATGTCCTCAGCGAATTCTGGGCTTTGCATATACCGCCGAACGACCTCTCCGGGTTCTTCACCCGCCTGAGAGCAGCTTGAGAAAGCGGGATAGCGTGATGCATAGATGTTCTTATTGGTATAAAATCTAGCAACGCTATATTGGATGCGAAGGAACTCGGAAAAGTTTCAGCGTCCGCCAAACGTTTGGTTCTAGCGGCGCTATAATTTATACCAATGACAACGAAGCTGAGAGCGAACCGATTTGCGGAACGAAAACTGCGTGACAGGGAGGCCCGCCGGGCACAAATTATCAGTGCCGCACGACGAATCGCCGAGCTTGATGGGTGGTCTAACGTAACCGTTCGGCGGCTATCCGACGAAATTTCCTACAGCCAACCCGTCTTGTACGCGCATTTTGGAAGCCGCGAAGGGATTCTCGCCGCGGTTGCTATCGAGGGTTTCCAGGAGTTGGGCCTGGCTTTGGAGAAGGCACGGAAACGGGTTATGCGTGGAAATACGGTCGAATCGGTCGCGGCTGCATATCTGGAGTTCGCCGCGTCTTCACCCGCGCTGTATGAAGCGATGTTTTCGCTCAGCCTGAGCGTACCATTCGATGACCCGGCTACACCTCCGGAGATGCGATTCGCTTTTTCCCAACTCCTGGAGTTGTTTCCGGGGCAGAGCTCGAAGTCAGAGGTTCTATCGGAACTGTTTTGGGCGAGCCTCCATGGTATCGCCGAGCTAACAAGAACCAAGCGATTCCCGCCCAGACGTCAGAAAGAGCGCGTGAGGGCGCTCGTCGAGCTTTTCACTTTCCCAAGAGATGAAACGGCACAGGTAAGAGCCGAAACAGCATCCTTTGCCAGCCCCGTTAGCCATTCAACGGAGGAACAATGAAGTTGCTTTCCGTTTGCGAGAGGAAATGCTCTGATGAATTAGATTGATTTCGTGGGCATACTTGCCGCAAAGACCACCCTCGGCTTTGCCAATCTCATTCTCCTCCTCGCCCTCGCGCTCTTCGTCCCTGCGTGGACGCTCCGATTTTGGCAAGCCTGGCTATATCTCTTCCTCTTTGCCGCATCCTCAGCGGTCATCACAATTTACCTGTGGAAGCACGACCAGGCTCTGCTCTCGCGCCGCGTCAACGCGGGCCCTGCCGCAGAAAAGACTCGCCCCCAGCAGATCATCCAACTGTTTGCCTCTCTTGGGTTTCTGGCCATCATCGTCGTGCCGGCGCTCGATCACCGCTTTTCGTGGTCCCATGTTCCCCTCTGGCTTGTCCTCGGGGGCGATCTACTCGTCGTCCTCGGCTTCTACATCGTCTTCAGGGTATTTTGTGTCAATACCTTCACAGCCGCCACCGTCGAAGTTACCGAGCAGCAAACCGTCATCTCGACAGGTCCGTACGCGCTCGTTCGCCACCCCATGTACTGCGGTGCTCTGGTCATACTGCTCAGCACCCCGCTTGCCCTCTCCTCCTGGTTGGGGCTGGTTGCCTTCGTGCTCATGGTCGCCGTCATCGTGGTTCGCCTTCTCAGCGAAGAGAAGCTGCTCCTCGGTAACCTCTCAGGGTATGCGGAATACGCCGCGAGGGTAAGATACCGCATCATGCCGTTTGTCTGGTAGCCATCTGATTTCTCGGCATTCGGCCAAAGTGTGCGTTGGCGCGGGAAGCGCTTGGAGTCGCGCCGAACGCCTCCTGGCGAAGGCGGCGGTATACGCAAGGAAAGAGGGGGATCACCCACCCGCAGCGGAGCCGAGGGCGAAGGCTCGTTCACGTCTGGAGCGCCTTCGAGAGCCGCCACACAGCCGAAGATGCCACACCCTTCGCGCGGCATTAACTCAATCCAGATCACGGCTTAGGTGGAACCCATGTCGCCATTGCTGCGCCCCCGGCAGAGAGTGGCAGAGAGTCGAGTCACGGGATTAGCGAGCAGTACTGATTCCGAGCATATGGCCTCACTTTTCCTTTCCGAGTTTTTATCAGCATTCTGAAGACAACCCAGTTTCGCTCATCAGACCAACAATGGAATCACCTGCAACTTTGGTCTTACAGACTTTTCCCAAGCGTCTCGTCTTTGGTAGGGTAAGTCGTATAGACGCTTTCTGTTGAGAGAATCAAACCGGCGTCGACTTCCTCAAGCATGTTCGATTCTTTGCCAATAAATAATGATGTCGCCGATTCGAACATGTCACCGATAGAGTAATCCCGCAGTCTGTCTGTCGCACACATTTCCATACTCGTCGGCCCACTTCGACTCGGGATGATGTTTGTACTCCGTGTAAATATCTCCATAAGTTTTTACCCGCGCGGTGGCTCGACTGCTGTAAATTGTTTTCCCTGGTTGTTCTGAATTTTTTGCCGGAGTACTGATCGATCCAATGCATCTGCAGCCATTTCTTGGGATTCAGTTCAAACGGTACAATTAAGTGCAAATCCTCGGGATTTGCGCCTAGCGGACTCCCGAGCAGGTCGATGTGGCAAGTCAATAAGATTGAACGGTTAATCTGATCCTGATATTTCTTGCCCATATTCAAGGTTGCCAAGGGATCTAGAATTTTGCGACTAGTGATCGTCAAGCGGCGGATCGCAGGAACGGTTACGAAATCGATTGTCGGCGCGGGAATGCCCCGACAATTACAGATAATGGCTAACCATACTTGTGCAATCCATTCACGATCCTCGCTCTCCACATCGGCTGGATTTAGTAGATGCCCGAGGCCGTGCTCGGACCAATGATTGTATTTGCTGTTTCCGTTCCTTCCTTTTCGAAGCAACGAGGGTCTTTCCGGGCGGGAGTTGGCCGAGCAGGTCCCAATTTCTTTGCTACACTATAGCGACAGGGCGACGAAGCGGATGTCCCGAAAGGCAGTGACCAATCAAGATGGACACCAAAAATATCATGGTGTCTGTGATTCTCCCGGAAATTGGTTATATTCAGTGGAACGAATGGAAGCAGGAGAAGGATGGAACTCGGCGACTTAGCATAAGTCCTTGGGTTTACGCTAAGCCGATGACAACAAAGCAGGCGCGTAGCTCAGTTGGTTAGAGCGCTACCTTGACACGGTAGAGGTCAGGAGTTCGAGTCTCCTCGTGCCTACCATTCAAACCTCAGCAAGTCTGTACTTTAGGTCCCACTGGCGGCCTCACTCCGAAAACCTCGACGTTGATCTCGATTCCCGGATGCACTCCGCACCCGCCTTTTCAAACCACCAGTAAAAGCTACGCTGGTAGCCTAGCTCGACCTTTGCCGACGCCTTAAGACGAGTCCTAGAACTTCCGTCCTCGGGGTTAGCGAGTCAATCCCACGTGGTAGGGGAGGATTCGCGTAGGTTTTCGATGATGATGGCAGGTAGCGCCGGTGCTCACCATAGAGAGGACACTTGACTGCTATCCAAGACGCGGGAAGAATCTCGACCATCGCGGGGATGTTCTCTCTGCATCCTTTGCAGCGGATCACGAATGCGCACGTGGCAGTCGGCCCTTGGAACATGGGAAAGTTTGGCGAAGAAAAGGGCGAAGATAAACGAGGAAAAAGGTCGGAGAAGGATGGTTACTTTTGTTCTTGCTACTATGCTGCCCCGCCCTTTGCGTTTTGCACCGGCTTCGTGTCTAGAGCGTTCGCAGCCGCTTCTTGAAGACGTTTCTGTTCAGCATTCTTTTGTTCATGTATAAGCAAGGCATTTTTGTAGAGTGCCTCTAATTTCGGGTTTGTGCTGCCCGTTACCGTGTCTGCGTTTGTCTCATTCATCGTCACGTGCTCACTTCGCTTCCCTAGCTAGCCTTTGCCCATCTCTTCTTCTGAGCGGTTGATGGATGGTTAGATAGTGGTCACTTTAGTCAAATTGCTTGTCGGGATCAATCAGAATTTGAAGCCGCTCGTCTTGGGCTTTATCTTTGACAGTCGACGGCTCCAGGTCAGCATCCAAAGTCGGCTTGGACTCTTCGGCTACGTTGTCACGCTTTTCACCTGAATCTAGTTCCGCTCGTTGTGTGTCAGCATGTCCTGTGTTATCTGCCATACGACTTTGGATGCTTACTTTGCCTTCCTAGCCTTCCTCCATCGTTTCTTTTGACCGGCTGCAATCTTCGCTCGTGTTTCGGCGCTCACAGTGCGCCGTTTACGTGGCTTCTCATCAGCCAACAGGGTCCGCGCCTCTTGCAATAAGGTAATCTTCGCGTCAATCGCAATCACGATCTCTTCTGTGTTCAAGTTTTCCCCTCAAAAGAAAAAGGGCAGATGGATAGATTTCTGCCCTTGCCATTCTTGGAAACCAGTTGCTGACAACGCTAACACAGTTGCGCTTCGCGGACCGGTCGCCGTCTCGCCATCAAGCGAGCGTGACAAGCTCGCGAGTACGACGAGCGGTTACCGATTGCGGCCTATAGGCAAGAGGACCGATTCGTTCTGTGGAACGTGATCGAAGATTGGTGGCGTCGGTTTCGTGGTATCAAGTTAAGAGGCGCAGCTCAGATCCACACTTGATGGCCAACCCCGAACATCTCGCGAAGCTCAAAGAAGGGTCGAGATTTGGAACCAGTGGTGGGAACAGAATCCTTCTGTGTCGACGTGGGGCGTTGAGCCACCAAGGAAAGGTTGCCGCCTGAGTAGTTCGGCGGGTGCCAACACATCTCGTGGCGCTCCGCAGATTCTGTTCGCCGGGCTTTTGGGGTCGTGACGCCGGCCAACATGGGGGCGGCGAGAGTTTGCGGGTGGACCCTCAACGAGCGCGACAGCAATTGATTTCCTAACCAATTTGCCGATTGACTGCATCATATCCGTTCGTGAGATTAGCGAAAGAGATGCCGGATCTTACTGGTTATCAAGCGGCAAAACCTTCGTTCATAGGAGCCGTGCCGGCCGCTATGGGCACCCACTTCCGTGTGTGGGCTCCCGTGGCCCGCAAAGTTGAGGTTCTGTTCGAGGGCGACGGTTCTCGATCTCCACTCGAAGCTGAAAAGAACAGCTACTTTGCCGGTCTTGTTTCCTCCGCGCGTGCCGGAGCCCGCTACAGATTCAGCCTGGATGGCGGGGAACCCTTCCCCGATCCCGCCTCACGATACCAGCCAGAAGGGCCACACGGACCATCCGAAATTATTGACCCTTGTGCCTATGTCTGGAGCGATGGCGAATCGAGTTGGAGCGGTGCTGCAATCGAGGGACAGGTGCTTTATGAGCTGCATATCGGCACTTTTACGCCACAGGGAACCTATTTGTCAGCGATCAGTGAGTTCTCTCGTTTGCGCGACCTTGGTATTACAGTTCTTGAATGCATGCCGCTGGCTGAGTTTGCCGGAAATGTGGGTTGGGGATACGACGGTGTCGACCTTTTCGCACCGTTCCATGGCTATGGGAGTCCCGACGATCTGCGCCGAATGATTGATGGCGCTCACCAGCATGGACTTGGCATCATCCTTGATGTTGTCTACAACCATCTGGGACCGGATGGCAATTACCTGGACAAATACTCCAACCATTACTTTTCCGAGACAAGCACTGAGTGGGGAAAAGCCATCAATTTCGATGGAGAAAACAGCGCGCCCGTGCGGGATTTTTTTCTGGCCAACGCGGCTCACTGGATCACAGACTATCATTTTGACGGATTGCGGCTTGACGCCACGCAATCGATTCGTGACACAGGTTCGCATGGTGCCCATATCATCGCGGAGATCGTCAAATGTGTTCGAAACTCGGCCAACGGGCGTAGCACAATAGTGGTCGGGGAAAACGAACCGCAGGATTCCCGCCTGCTCTGCCCGATCGACGGGAACGGTTATGGTCTTGATGCTGTGTGGAATGATGACTTTCACCATAGCGCTGTGGTTGCCATGACCGGCCGACGGGAGGCTTACTTCTGCGACCACTTTGGCCATCCGCAGGAATTTATCTCAGCTGCCAAATATGGATACCTTTATCAGGGTCAGTACTATTCCTGGCAGAAGCACCCGCGTGGCACGTCGAGCCTCCGATTCGAAGCTAAAGCTTTCATCACGTTCCTTGAGAATCACGACCAGGTTGCCAACTTCGGAAGATTGCAACGTCTTGGTCTTACCAGCCCATCTTGCTACCGTGCAGTGACGGCACTATGGCTGCTGGGACCCGGCACGCCGATGTTCTTTCAAGGACAGGAATACGGAACGCACACACCCTTCCATTACTTCGCCAACCATGCGGGAGACCTCGCAAAAGCAGTTACACAGGGCCGTGGTGGCTTTATGCTCCAGTTTGCCAGTCAAGATACCCCCGAGATGAAGCTAACCACCATCGATCCTGAAGATCCCCACACCTTTCTGAAATCTCGTCTTGATCCCTCCGAACAGCAGCGGTATACGGAGATTGTGCAACTCCATGCCGACCTGCTTGCCTTGCGTCGTACAGACCCTGTCCTCAGCGGCCGTATCGAAAGTTCCTTGGACGGAGCTGTTCTCGGTGAATGTTGTTTTGTAGTTCGTCACATCACGTCTTCCGGCGACGATCGGCTGCTGGTGGTAAATCTTGGCGTCAGCCTCGATCTCCCGCATCTACCTGAGCCCTTGGTAGCGCCACCCCCGGGTTGCGACTGGGCGGTGAGATGGTCGAGCGAGTGGCCGCCATATGGCGGCTGCGGCTCATATGCCCCAGGCCGATTTGGCCCGTGGCACGTCATGAGCCAGTGCACACAGATGCTGGTACCTGTGCGAGCTCAGGGGCCATTCTGCCCTGAAATGCCCAAAACCGGCTCGACAGGCTAAAAATCAATTGAAAGAAGGAACCGCATTGCCGTAAATCAGACATCCTGAGGAAAAGCATGACCATTTTTCGCGCGCCACAACTTGTCCGTCACGTCACTGTTGATCAAACATCTGCCGAGCTCGACCGCGAATGGATCGTAACGAATGGCTTGGGTGGGTATGCATCCGGGACTATCGCCGGCCTCAATACCCGTCGTTTCCACGGCTGGCTAATCGCCGCCTTGCCTGCCCCGCATGGGCGCATGATGATGATGAATCAGATCGAAGAAACTCTGCGTATCGACGATCGCACCTACCGATTGACCGCTGACAATCTGAGCCATGCAACGCAGACAGATACCGTGAGTCCATTCTTGATGAGCTTCCGCCTGGAAAATGGCCTGCCTGTCTTCACATACGCAACGGAAGACTTCAGTCTGGAAAAGCGTGTCTGTATGGTGCACGCGCAAAATACTACATACATCAGCTATCGCCTGTTAAAGGGAGATGCAGCTCGGCTCGAGTTACGACCAGCCATCGATATTCGCCCTCACGAAGGCTCGCTTAGTGGTCCAGGACATGAGGACTATCGCTTTAGCGCGGTCCGATGGGGCTATGAGCTGTCTGTTTCGAATGATCTGCCGCCACTACGCTTGGCATGGCTGGGTGATGGTACCTCTTTTCAATTGGCGCTCGAACAAGTTAAGGAACTTCGCTATCGCATTGAGCAGAGTCGCGGTTACGACTGGAAGGGAAATCTGTGGAGTCCTGGGTGTTTTTCTGTCGGTCTTGCCGAGGGCCACATGGCGTCACTGGTTATCTCGACCGAACATTGGAGCCACGTCAATGCCCTGAGTCCTGAGGGTGCATTTGCTGCGGAGAACGAGCGTCGGCGTCGCCTGCTGCGTGCGGCGCCCCAAGAAGCCCGGGATGGAATTGCCGCTGAACTTGTACTTGCGGCGGACCAGTTTCTGATCTCTCCTGTCGGCCGCGCGGCCGATGCCGTTCAGGCTCATAGCGTCGGCGATGAGGTTCGCACGATTATCGCTGGATACCACTGGTTCACTGATTGGGGCCGCGACACAATGATCTCGCTCGAGGGGCTCACCATTGCTACGGGCCGCACTCGCGAGGCTGAATACATTCTCCGCAGCTTTGCCAAGTACATAAAGGACGGTCTGATACCAAATATGTTCCCGGAAGGAAAGACCTCCGGCCTCTATAACACCGCCGACGCGAGCCTCTGGTATTTTCATGCCGCGGATCGCTACATTCGCGCAACTGAAGATCGCGAAACTCTCGAGGTTCTGCTGCCCAGGCTTCTCGACATTATCGATCGGCATCAGAAGGGAACTTCTTTTGGTATCGGCGTTGATCCCTCCGACGGCCTGCTTCGGCAAGGGGCTGATGGCTTTCAACTCACATGGATGGACGCCAAGGTCGGTGACTGGGTGGTTACGCCCCGTCGGGGCAAAGCCATTGAGATCAATGCCCTCTGGTACAACGCCCTGTGCGTAACTGCGAGCTGGCTCGAGATAATAGGCGATACAGATCGTGCCCGCGAACTCTCGTCGGCTGCTACCCGCGTATACAACAATTTCAACGCTCGTTTCTGGTCCTCTCAGCTTGGGTATTGCTACGACGTCGTCGACAGTGACGGCGGAAACAATGACTCTTCCCTTCGACCCAACCAGGTGCTGAGTATCTCCTTACCTCACGCCGTCCTTGCCGAGGACAAGTGGAAGCCGGTTCTCGACATCGTTCGCGAGAAACTCCTTACACCATATGGTCTCCGTTCGCTCGCACCGGGAGAGGCCAACTACAAGCCTCGCTACGACGGAGACCTGCTGGCACGCGACGCCGCATATCATGAAGGTACTGTCTGGGCGTGGCTCATCGGCCCTTACTTTGATGCTTGGCTACGAGCCCACCCTGGAGACTGGGAAACCGCCAGAGCACTGCTCGCCAGCTTCGATATCGAAATGAGCCTGGCTGGCATTGGCACGATCAGCGAGATTTTTGATGCCGACCCCCCATTTGACCCTCGCGGTTGCATTGCCCAGGCGTGGAGTGTCGCGGAAGTTCTGCGTTGTGAGCTAAAACTACGCGCCGCCGAGCCCGCCATTCTTCGGTGATCAGTCTCTTTCTACGGGTCGACTTCCTGATCAGAGAAAAATCTTCAATCCGTCATCAAGAACGCGCGGATTGAGGGGAAAACCCCCTCGGGTCGATCGGCTGCATACTACGGTTAATGTCCTTTGTTAGAATCGGATGGCTTGACACCGGCGTGGACCGCTACTTCAACTTCCCGTTCTTCAGCACAAAAGAGATGAGGCAAACAGCGTGCCAATGCGCGATGAATTAAGGAGGTGCCTGCGTTGGGCGGTGCTTCCCATCGTTCTGCTCACGCTCGCGAGCGGGTCTGAAGCGCAGGAAACTCCGGGTCCGCGACTTGCCGACTACGTTGGTACCTACGCCGATGCGCCTGGTCGTACGCTTGAAATCGCGGATGGCGACGGACTCTTCGCCGTAGTGGATGAAGCCAAGTACCCGCTTCGAACTTCGGGTGTGGATCAGTTCACCACCATCACCGGTCAAGTGGTCTCGTTCCCGCGCGATGCAAGCGGCAATGTGACGGGGTACGAGCAGGATGGCAAGTTTCATCCTCGCGTATCGACTATCATCATGGCTGCATCTGCCGCACTGGCGCGGCCGCGTCCCAAAGGGAAGGACTCACCTGCGGACTATCGCTATCGTCCCCCTGCCAACCTGCATGACGGAATTGCCGTTGGGGACATTGCCCGCTCAGACCTCGGAGTTGCCACAGCCAATACCATCGTTCGCGCCATCCTCGCAGGCACCTACAAGAATGTGCACAGCGTTCTGCTTTACCAGCGTGGAAAGCTGGTGTTGGAGGAGTATTTCTACGGCTACAGTGCCCAGCGTCCGCATCAACTTCGGTCTGCAACCAAGTCCGTTGTGAGCGCACTTGCGGGGATTGGGATCGATCGAGGCGCGCCCTCCGGAGTGAATGAAAGAGTCTTACCGCAGATGCGCTACTCGAGCTATGACAATCCCGATCCGCGCAAAGCCGCGATGACACTTGGCGACTTCCTCGCGATGAGTTCCGGGCTGGACTGCAATGACCATAGCTCGACCTCGCCGGGGCGTGAGACCGTAATTGATGAGAAGCCCGATTGGGTGAAGTCCACTCTCGATCTGCCCATGATCAACGTCCCTGGAACCAAAGCGTACTACTGCTCGGGCGGCGTTTCCGTCGTTGGCAGACTCATAGAGAACGCTGTTCACATGCGGCTTCCGGAGTTCGCGCGGGAGAATCTGTTCGGGCCACTAGGAATCGCACAGACCGATTGGAAATGGAACTACGACCTGACCAACTCCGACAAGGAGTATTCGCAGATCTACTTGCGACCGCGCGATATGCTCAAGCTCGGAATCCTTTTCGCAGACGGCGGTCACTGGCACGGGCGTCAGATCATCTCCGAATCGTGGGTACACGCATCGCTGGCTGAACACAACCATGTGGACAATGTCAGCTATGGCTACTTCTGGTGGCGTCCCTGGCTGAATGTGGAGACACCCGCGGGCTCGCAGCACGTCGACGTGATCGCAGCACAGGGCAATGGCGGCCAGAAGATTTATCTCGTACCGCAGTACGATCTGGTCGCCGTTTTCACGGGCGGCGATTACAACGCGGAGTCCACCCCGCCTAATACGATCATGGCGAAGGTCATTCTTCCAACATTGATAAAAGCTGCAAGTCGCACTCACAGTTCATCGCAACCAAGAGGCTAGGGGTGAGAAGGAAGCCGCAGGCGTTTGCCGCGGAGCGGGAGTGCGTCACATTCCAGACGAGGTTGCTGCCGCTGCTGGAGATTTCGCCGGTGCTGGGACGGAATTTTCTGCCGGAAGATGCGCCGCACGGGCCACCGGTGGTGATGATTTCCTATGCGCTGTGGCAGGGCATTACGGCGGCGACCGCGGCCAGTTCAGCGCCGCCGGTCACCGCGAAGATATTGCCGACGCCGCAATAACTGTCGCCAAAGTACCCGAGCACGTGGAGCTTTGTCTGAGCCAGCACGGCGGGAAGGCTTTTAGTACAAGTACGGGGATGACGCTACACAGTTTTGTGCTGGCTCGGAGAATGTGCCCCACGCACAGCACTACTGGAACCGCCACAAGGAAGGACTTCTCGGCAAGCAAGAACCAACCGGTTCGCCGAAGACTTGACACGGTAGAGGTCAGGAGTTCGAGTCTCCTCGTGCCTACCATTTCCTTCAATAACTACAGCAAAATCTGGGAACAGATGCTGAGTGCGTGGGAACAATAAGTGTCTCACCGCACCACCAGCTGTCGGGGTATGCGATTGAAAAGCATATCGATCGCCTTGCTCTGCGCCCAGCGTTTGGCCGGCGTATGGCGGCTGGACATCCGCGACACGCGGATCACCTGGATGGGATCGATTCCGCATTCTCGTCAAAGCCAGGTCGACGCCTGAAATGAAGGCCATCATTGATGGATGGTTGAAAGCCAAGCGGCCCGATCGCCGTAGCACTGAAGGCGGTTCGCGTATTGGTGCTTCGTTCGAGGTGAAGGAGGTCAGTGACGAGAAGCTCGGGTTCGCCTGGCCACTGAAGGCGATCTACAATGATTAGGCTCGTTTTCCGAATCAAAGAATGAACGCCATTTTCGATTGCAGTCCTGTCCGTCATTCTGCCATGTAGATTTTGCAGACTCGTAACTCAGGGTGAGTAAATGACGCGCACATCCGTGGTGACGGAGAGTCAAGCAGAGCAGAAGCCATCATCAGATCTGCGTCAACTGGTGAGTGACCGGCAGATTGATGCGAAACAATCGCAATCTCTCTGGAAAGGTGCTTTTACTCTCTCTCCGCTCGCGACTCCTCCCCGGTCGACCGCTCCCATGCTGATGCGCCGCCCGGCTTCCGGGCTCGCAGTCAATCAACCGGGCGACATCTATGAACAGGAAGCCGATCGTGCGGCGGATGAAATTATGCGCACGCCGCCGACGGATGCGGCGCAACCGAGTCATACCTCATCGAGTCCCGGTCAGCTGCAACGCAAATGTGCAGGCTGCAAGAAAGAGGAGGAAGAAGAAAAAGATCATAAACTGCATCGCAAGGAGACCGGCTCCGGTCCAACTGTCGCCCCACCCGTCGTTCATGAAGTTCTACGTTCATCCGGTCAACCGCTCGATGCCGGTACGCGCGCTTTTATGGAGCCGCACTTTGGTCATGACTTCAGCCGGGTAAGAGTTCATACGGATGCCCGGGCTGCAGAGTCTGCAAATGCAGTCAATGCCCTGGCTTACACAGTAGGGTCCAGCATTGTGTTTGCCAACGCGCAGTATGAGCCGCAAAATCTCGCTGGCCGCAGGCTGCTTTCGCATGAACTTGCTCACGTGATCCAGCAACGAGGCGCGCAAAGCATACTTGCTCAAAGAGAATCCATGCGAGTCAGTGGCCATTCGGTTCTCGCAAATTCTTCTACGGAAGCAACTCCCACTGCCGTTTTTCGACAGGTAGCACCCGTGCCTGTGGCGCGTCACAATGCGGCACAAATATTCGGCAATCCGGCAGTCGCACCGCCTGTCCCCGGCATGACCCTGGCGGAATTTAGAACTTACACCCAGCTGCAATCGGACTGGTTTGTGGAACCTTCAATCGTCGCGGGCATGCGAGACTTCCTCTGGACACTTTTGCTGCACGTGGAGGAGGGTCCTCACATTCTTGCGGGGATTGGAGATGTAGCAGTCTCTGCTCTGCAGGGTGTCGCGGCAGCTGACTGGGCGCCTCTTACGAAGTTTTGTCTGGGCGCCCACGCCTCCGGCCATACGGTCCGCATCTTTCCACCGCTCCCGGCACTTGCCGATCGAATCGAGATTGGTCGAACTCTTGCTGCTCTGGAGGCACTCATCCCCGCCAGTGTGCTCGAGTTTACTGTCTCTCAAGTGCAACTCGTCGAGTTGTGGAACCAGGGACTGTTGCCAATCTTGAGCCAATACTGGACTCAATACGAACCGCATATCGAACAGAACTTCACTCCTGTACCCGGCGCGCGCGGTCCAGAGTTCGACCGTGTTCTCGTATTTTTGCGGGCGCTCGGCGTCCCCGGTCTGGCTCCACTTGCCGTGCTTCGCGGCGCCGTTCCGGATGAGCGATGGGTAAGGAACCTACATCGATTCCCGCTTCCGATGTTGCTGCGGCTGGTGGCAAACCTCGGAGATGTCTCCGGAGCAAAACGTCTCATCCTGGTACTGCACACTGGACACGATGCTGCCGCTGCATTTCAGGGTGCTGCCAACCTCTTCAGCGATCTGGTATTGCATTCCCCCCACAACCTGGTTCTGATGATCGAAGGAGCCACATCCCTGAATGCGATCACTGCCCGAATCCCGAACATTACCACGACGTGGGGGCAAATTGTCGGCGGCGTTCGACGCATTTCACAGGTCCTGATCGCGGGCCATGGTTCCACTCAGACAGTTGGTATGGCCGGAACTGGAGCACCTGTTGTGAATAACGGCGCCGTGTCCTATCCAACCGAGGATCTGGTCGCCGGTCAGGCTGTTGGCGCGCCGCCGACTCCCACCACAGCGTTGCTCGACGCGCTCACACACAACATGCCGCCGGCAACCGCCCGCATCCTGTATGTAGGTTGCCTCGTCGGCGCTGCTGACGTGCCTGCTGGAACGCCAGCAGCGGCGATTCCCGGGGTCGTGGGAGCACAGCAGAATCTCGCCGCTTTTACCAATGCACGAGCCACCGCTGCTGGTATTCCAGCAGGACGAGTGCAAGCCGCGCGAGCATCGGTTGGGGTGGGAAGCATTACCACCCTTTTCAATGCGGCAGGTAACCTGCAAGCAAATTATCCTTTTGACCCCAACGCCTTCGGCGCAGCCAATACCTATACCCGAAGCGGACGCGAGCCAGAAGGAGTGCTCCGCGCAGCGGTGGAAGTCGGTGCCACGAATACAGTAACGGCTGAGCATCTTTTACGCGTCAGGCTAACTCTGGCCAATACCGGCGACTGGTATGACAGAATGACCAGGCTGCTGGTTCGCCTTGCGCTGCCCCCGCTCGCGGCACCGCCGGCGGGCGTAGATTTGCAAAGAGTCAACGAATTGGCCAACATCGCTGAAATTCCTTTTCTAGTTTTCTGGCCCCAGTTCGACTGGATCAATGCGACAGCTTTCGACACAAGGTTGAATCCACAACCCTTTGCTGCGGACGTCTATGCTGGTCTGGCTGGAACTGCTGAGTACATCAATCCTGCAGCACAGCACAGTGAGCGCTTGCGCCTCATCATCGATCAAGGGCGCCTCGCATTGGGAGGCGCGGCCCTGATACCCACGTTCCTTACCGGGATTCTGGCCACAAATTCAAATGCTGACGCCATCGCGCCGTTTCTTGATCTAGGGATTATCGCTCCACATGCGGCGGCACTCTTACCCCTTGGAGGCGTTCCTACTGTGGAACAAATTCGTCTAGCGCTCGCGTGGTTCTCCCGCGACAACGCCAATCCGAACGTGCGTAATTTCCTATCTGCCCAGGTCTTGCATCCGGCGAATCAACCGGCTGCGTTCACACCAGCAGTCAGTGCCGCAATCCAGGCGGCAGGTCTCACTGATCGGGAAGTACTTGACCAGCTGGGTTTTGCGCCCAATGCGGCGGCTGCTCCAGCTGTGGCGGGTGCGGCACCCTTGCCGATTGCCAATCTGGCTCTTCCCGGCAGCGCCACAAACACACTTCTGGTCAGCGGGCATCCGTACCTGGCCCATGTCATCGTTCCGCAAGCGACCTTGCGAAACGGACCGGCGATAGCCCAACCATCCTTTGCTCATCTACCTAATGGGTCTTCAGTTCGCATAATGGGCTTCTCTGGCGGATGGGCGGCGGCGGACCTAAACGGCCGGCTAGGTTTCATCGTGCAAGGCGAGTTGTCGCCGCCGCCATAAACTCGGATCAGAACGAACTTTAAGACCTGGAGATCAAGAGGTATGCCCTCGATTCAAATTGGTTCCTGGCGCGTGCGTCCTTCCGAAGGGGGTGGATGGCTTGCCTTGGACGAGGACCGAATGGCAGTCGCGAGTTCAGCACGGCTTTCTGTCTGGCAGGGGGACACGCGCATCGCCATGGTTGAAGCATTATTTCCAGCACCGGGAATGCCAGGCTTTGTTGGGGAAAAAGTGTGTTGGGGTCCGGGCATTCTTGACCTTGTATCAGGTGCATATAGGCCATTGGACAACGCCCAACCCACAGTGTGGCCCGGAGGGGGAGAACGGGCACACATCTATGCCTGGTCCCCTGAGGGGGACCGGCTCGTTGCCGGTTTTGGCACCGGTCATTCGAATCATCCGGTTCGCGTTACACTCTATGACGGAGAAACCGGGGCCACGGTAGCCACCGTTTGGGAAGGGAGTGGACTTCCGCCGCAAGCTGCGTGGGCTGGAGAGCACGCGGTCGTCGTGGGATTGAGTAGTCCCCAAGTCTTCGACCATTCGGGAAAGCACCTGGCAGCGATCCCAATTGAGGGAGCAAATGTGGCCTCAATCGCGGCGCCCAGAAGCGAGCATCGCCTCATGTTGCTGGACCTCAATCGCACCATTTTATGGATCGATACCGCGGCATGGACGATCCTTGATGTCTGGCCTGGGCCATGGCTCCATGCTGCGGTTTCTCCTGATGGCCGACTCGTAATTGCCCTGGAAGCCTGGGGTAAAGTTCACTTTGCCCGGATGGAGAACGACAAGTTCAGCTTGGCCGGTAGCGCTGGGATTGATTCCAAAGCAGTATCTCTGGCTCTTACCCCGGATCAAATAGCCACCGTCGGGGGTGGGGAAGTACGCTGGGCAAATCTGATTGTGTAGATTTCACAGACTCGATTCCGGGGAAGGAGGCTTTGATGTTGCCCCTCGTCAAACGAAGAATTGCCGCGGTCAAATCCTCCTTGAGTCGAGCTGCCTAAGAGGGCGCATGAGAGAAGTCTTGACAGCTAACAAGCGGGCCGATTCCAAAACGCTTCAAGCAAATCGGCGATTATCTGCCATGTTCGATGGATACAAGCGGCCGTTGGCGGTTGGGCGCGGCTGCGATCTGCCCCTTCATCAACCGCGCTTGACCATCGACAACCAGCAGGAACAAGAAGCTGATCGCGTAGCGGAATCGGTCATGCGAATGCCGGCGTCTGAGACGGTGCAGACAGGCAGCGCGATATCCGATCAGCAAAAGCTGCAACGGACATGTGCAAAATGCGAAGAGGAAACAAACGATCAGGTGCATAGATCAGCGACGGGCGTCGGGCCGGATTTCGCGCCCCCCGTCGTGCATGAAGTTCTTCGCTCGCCAGGCCACGCGCTTGATGCCAGCACGCTAGCCTACATGGAACCACGATTTGGGCATGATTTTGCTAAGGTGCGAGTGCACACTGATTCGAAAGCGGCGAGTTCAGCACGCTCAGTAAAAGCTTCGGCATACACGGTTGGAAACGACATCGTGTTTGACTCCGGCCGATTCGATTCCAATAGTCACGACGGCCGCCGCCTTCTCGCTCATGAGCTGACTCATGTGGTCCAGCAATCCAGCAGACAAGCTCCAGGAATGTTGGCTCGAAAGGCGGCAGAGGACGAGCAGAAGGCGAAGCCGAAGTCACCGGCTCCGAAAGCTCCAAAGTGTGATACGGGCTGCGCTCAGCGATGGGGTCAGGACACCACCTGCTCGAAGTGGGGATTCGCTGAAAGCTTGCGGGAAAGGGGCGAGGGCAAAAAGTTCAGGTCGTTTCCGTGTTGCAATACCTGGCCTCTGTCGGTTGAAGCCTTTGCGCGCAATCAGCTTGGACTGAACGGGGCAGCCTCGTGCACGGCTCGGCACGAGCGTGAGATCGCGACTGTCAGTTTTGGCGACAATGAAGTCCAGGTGCTCTGTTCCGACACAATCCCGGGCGATAAATTTGGTGAGACGACAAACGCGAAGGATTGTTCGGGCTCTATCGGAGTTGAGGTCATTGAGATGAGTCCAAAAGCTATGGAGGACCTTTCCGGCCAGCTCTCTCAAGCCCTTCATGTGAGAGTATGTTATTCGGGATCAAAAGAGGACCTGTGTTTGCACAATGGGCCGGGCGCGAGAGCCTTCCCAACTCTCAACCAGTGCCTGACTGCAGGATGCACTCCTGTGGAGGATGCTCCAAGCCATAAGGACTCGGGCTGGCCACGGGTATGATTCAACCTTCCTGAACCCGGAAATATAACCGGAGGTGCAGCTTACCGCGCGTGCTTCTTACGACATGCGCGACCGGCACAATTGATTTCTGTGCAGGAAAACGGAACTGGTTAGGTTGGAATCCTCTTCAACGAAAATCCTTTGGAAAAACAGGCGAACGCGTCAGGGTGAAGTGATTTGTCCCGCACAAGAAGACGACCATAGGCGCAGTGAGAAGTTTCACGAAGTCCTAACATAAAAAAGCCTTGAAAAATCTTGACTCCGATGAGTAAAACGCGTAATGTTCGCTGTCTACAATTTAGGTACTAACTACTTCGATAAAGAAGACGATCAAAGGTGCAGTGAGAAGTTTCACGAAGTCCTAACATGAAAGCCTTGAAAAACCTTGACTCCGAAGCGAAAAACGCGTAATGATTCGCTGTCTGGAATTATGTACTAATTAGGTACTTCGATTGCGTCCTTCCGGGATATGTAAGATTTTGCAGTACGAGCACCTTGAGAAGCAAACCTAACAACTGATTTGGGTGAGACTGTTTGCCTTTTGCAGTCCTCTACACATGAATGACGCGAGAGTGTCATCACATACGCCCTGAGACCTTCCACCGTGACTGATGGAAGTGTCTCTGACGCGTTTCCGACATGGAGGGTTTCGTATGCCACAATACCTGCACCCTGGTGTCTACGTTCAAGAAGTTCCTTCCGCAGTTAAACCGATCGAAGGAGTGAGCAGTTCTACGGCTGCTTTTATCGGCTTTGCCGATAAGGGGCCAGTACCGGGAACGATTCTTCCATCGGGGCGGCCGGCACAGCCTGTGCTGGTAACGAGCTTCACGGAGTACACCCGCAACTTCGGCAATTTCCGCACAGATAGTTACCTGACTTACGCAGTTCAGGCTTTCTTTCAAAATGGAGGCAGCAGCCTCTATGTAATCCGCGTAATACCGACGCCTTCGAGCCCGCCAGCAAATAATGCCGCATTTGCGACCGCAGTAGTGGGGGCCGGGGCCGGGGCTTTGAATATTTCGGCGGCCAACCAGGGAAACTGGGGCAACAATATCTGGCTCGTGGTTTCGCCCAGTTCCGATGGAGACCCGAACAACTTCAAGCTGCAGGTGATGTATGGAACGACGGCCGGCGAAGCTGTCGGCAACGTCGTTGAGACGTATGACAATGTCACCTTCGAGGGAAGTCCTACATTGGCGTCGGGTGCGACTAATCCTTCCAGCTATGCGCGGCAGGTGGTGAATACGGCGTCAGAATATGTTGCCATTACCGGTGATTTTACAGCGCGACCGGCCAACATAAACGTTAATCTCAAATCCTCGCCTCCAGTGCTCCCAGCGCAATTGGCCAATGGAAACGATGGATTGGCAAGCGGCGTCGATTTTATTGGCGCGCCGGCCACGGACAGCAGTGTGACGGGAACTGGTATCTATGCTCTGGACAAAATTACGGACGCGAGTCTGATTGCGATTCCGGGCCAGGGTGATGTGGTAACGGTGAATGCAGGCATCGATTATTGCAAGAACCAGCGGCCCTTGCAGGACTGCTTTTTCATTGGCGACATGGGCTCTCTTGCGGACGTTACACAGGCGCGCACCGATAATGGCAGACCTACGGTTGCCACTATCGCAGATGCACGGACCTTCGCTACCACTGGAATCGGCGGCCAAATTGACAAGTCCGCCGGGGATTACGGCGCGATCTACTTTCCATGGCTCTATGCGCCAGATCCAATTGGTCAAGGGCGCAATCCCAAGATCCTTCTACCTCCCTCGGGCTTCATGGCAGGTATCTATGCGCGCATCGATAACTCACGCGGGGTGTTCAAAGCACCCGCGGGCACTGAGGCTGGAGTAGCTGGCTCGCTGGCGCCGTATGTGACCGTGAGCGATGTCGAGCAGGACCAGTTGAACCCAATTCTGGTAAATGTGATTCGTTCGGTGCCGGGAAGCGGTCTGGTGGTCTGGGGAACGCGGACGATTGGCAGCGACGCTTCATGGCGCTACATTCCTGTGCGACGCATAGCGATCTTTCTGCGTGTAAGTATCTACAACGGCATACAGTGGGCCGTCTTTGAGCCCAATGACGAGCCATTGTGGTCAAGCCTCAGGCTCAACATTCGAGCCTTCATGCTAACGCAGTTTCGCGCCGGCGCCTTCCAGGGCAGCACGCCGGATGATGCTTTCTTTGTTCTGTGCGATAGCAGCACGACCACGCAGCAGGACATCGACAACGGCGTCGTCAATATCCTGGTCGGTTTCGCGCCGCTCAAACCGGCCGAATTTGTAGTGCTCAAACTCAGCCAAAAAGTCAACCAACCCGCTTCATAAGCGGATGCTGAATGGCGAAAAGGAGGAATGGCATCGATGGCACGAATGACTGCACAGACGAATCGATTTGATCCCTTACGCACATATCGCTTTAAGGTGAAATGGGATAACCAGTATGTGGCCGGTTTGAGCAAGATGGGTGCTCTGAAGCGGACCACGGAGATGGTTGAATTCCGCGAAGCCGGTGAGAACATCGTTCCTCGCAAACTGCCGGGCAAGAGTAGCTTTGCGGACGTAACGCTGGAAGCCGGCATAACCTATGACACCGCATTCGAGGACTGGGCCAACCTGGTCAACGATTTTGCCAGCCACAGCATTACCAACCTGGGCGAGTTTCGGAAGAACATCACCATCGATGTTTTCAATGAGGCAGGTCAGAAAGCGCTCTCGTATAACCTGTACCGCTGCTGGGTCACAGAGTATCAAGCGTTACCCGATCTCGATGCTGGTGCAAATGCGGTGGCCATCACAACCCTCAAACTGGCCTTCGAATGGTTTGAACGCGATACATCGGTGACAGAAAGCCAAGGGCCGGCGCGTATCGGCTGATTAAGCCATGAACACCGAGTATCTTACAGAGAATATTTTCTTTCTACCGGGTGGGTTAATGCTGCAACAGAACTCGGTATTGAACAAGGCATGTCTACGCCCGCTTTCGGGGCGTGAGGAAGAGTGGCTCGCCCAACATCAGAGCACTCCCAGTGCTAAGCGCGCGAACTGGCTGCTGAATGCATGCTTGGTCTCGCTGGGAGATCGTCCGGCTAACAATGACCTTGTCCAACAGCTGCTGGTCGGGGACCGTAATTTTCTTATCCTGCAATTGCGGCGACTTACGCTGGGCGATCACGTACAGGCAGTCGCTCCTTGTCCGATCTGCAATCAGAAGATGGATGTGGACTTCCAGCTAGATGATGTGCCTATCGAGTACCGTCCACAAAATGTCTCTTCTTACACGGTAGAACTTTCTGGACGCTCTGTTCGCTTCCGGCTGCCTGCGGGAGGAGATCAGGAGGCGGCACTGGAAACCAGGTCCGAGGATGCTGTGGAGGAGTTGTTGAACCGGTGTGTCCTTGACGATGGCGGTAAACCACTATCGGCTGAGGAACAGAGCATAGTGATCGCGGAGATGGAGCAACGTGCGCCGCATATTGATCTGGAGCTGGAATTAACCTGTCCGGAGTGTTCTGAATTTTTTCTGCTGCCATTTGACACGACGACCTTCTTTTTCGAAGAGATGGCATTTAAAGGAGACGCATTGATGCGTGAAGTTCACGCTTTAGCTTTTTATTACCACTGGAGTGAAACCGAGATTTTGAAGCTGGATCGCCGTCGCAGACGCGCCTATCTCGCGCTCCTCAACGAGTCATTGAGGCAGGACTGAACCGATTCAAAATGCCAAATTATTTACAGCGAATTCTCATATCCGGCGCGCGCGCGACTTCATCCACAAGGCCGCCTGCGATGCCCCGCGCTCTCGTACCGCCGATAAGTCCGCCGGTGCACGCGCAGATGGGAGAAGCAGATCTACAAACGGCGAGCGACCTTGCTGATTCGGTGTTGCCAGCTCAGCGTGTGAGGAACGAACCCAATCAAATGGCGGAGTACACATTGGGAATGAGAGAACACGACGCCGTGTCGTCGACCGTAATGCCACGTGAGGCGCTACCGCGTGAACCGATTCGCAACCTCGCGACAGATCGCATTGGAAGGACTCGCACCGAGACTGCGTTACCCACTGCCGCGGCCATGCCGCCTCTTGCGCCTTATCCATCCACGTCCGGGGTGCGTGTCCGGGCTCCCAAAGGACTTCGACGTTCGGAGGGAGGAAACGAGCGGCTGCTGGAGATCATACGAACTGGCGGCGAGCCACCTTTGCAAACGTCTAACGAGGTTTTGATGCCGCCTAGCATAGAGACACCACAAGTTTCTCAAGAGGCAACGAATCTATTGGAGCGCAAGCCGGCCGTCGCGAACCCGGCGCCCGTGATAACAAGAACACCGGATCTGCCTGCCAGAGGCTCTGCTACTCAAAATGCAACGCTGGAAGGGATGATCCCGGTAAAAGCGGAAGCAGTTCCTGCTCAGGCTATGCAAGCAGCAATGCCGTTGAGAGTCGAGGGGCAGCGACCGGTAGCAGACAGGCAAATTAGCGAGACGAGCCTTTTTGAGGTTCGGCCGACAGTTCCCCGGCAAATGGCGCAACCACTGGTTTCCAACACAACCGATAAACGTCGCCGGAGCCAGATTTCAATCGGGCGGATTGATGTTCAGGTGAACAATCAGCCTGCACAACCGCTCGCGAGTCCGCCATCAGCAAAACCGCAGAGTCATTCAAGTTTCCTGGACACGCGTTATCTGAGCAGATTTTTCTTCAGGCCTTAGAACAATTTCCGAGCGCAGGTCATTATGAGCAGCACTACGGCAATCAAAGACGTGACACGCGGGCTGCAGATGCTGCTCTTGAGTCAATTGAGTGCCGTGAGTTCGACTGCGCAGGTGAGTCTGTTGCCTCCCGGAGAACCGATGCCGTCGGGGCTGGGAGTGAATCTCTATCTCTACCGCATCATGGAGAGCCCATTCACCAAGAACCAACCTTGGCCGGGCGACAAAAAAACGCCGCCTTCGAACTCACCCACGCTGGGATTGGAACTCTCCTATTTACTTACGCCGTTTGCTCCAGCACCTGATCCCTCGGCAACGATCGGCGATGACGCTCATACGATGCTGGGCGCCGCGATGTTGGCCTTCCATCAATATCCTGAGCTGAAAGATGTTCATATCAAGGGCTTTGATGCGGACACTGTCTTGCCACCAGCAATCCTGAACAGCTTCGAGCAGGTCAAGATCAGGCTGGCGATCACCAGTCTGGAAGAGCTTTCGAAGATATGGGCCACGATTAACCAGCCGTATCGGTTGTCGGTGGCGTATGAAGTATCGCTGGTTGAACTTACACCGACCCTTCCTCCTCCAGTAAATGGAAGCATTGTGCTTTCCACTGGAGTGAACGTCTTTCTATGGGAAGCACCGCGTCTGGAATCGATCTCGCCGGCTACGGGTGCTTTGGCGCATGTGGTGGGCAACGCCATAGTGGCGAACCCATTGACCATCAACGGGTCAAGTCTAAGCTCGCCCAGACAGATACCTGCGGTGCTGGTCGGTGGTCAGGCGGTCTCCATCAACACTGTTCCCGCTCCGACAGACACCTCTCTTGCCATTACGCTTCCCGACAGCCTCGATGCGGGTCCGAATGAAGACGTAGAGGTAGCCATCAGCGGCAAGGCTGGTGCGGCGCTGACATTGATCGTATCGCCGTGGCTGTCTTTTCTAACCCCGATCCGCAGCACACTTGACGCGCAGCCCGGACCACCATCGCCTACGCTGGTCCTCAATGGCGTTGGTTTTACCACCTCGGCTCAGGGCGTTCGCTTCGACGGCGCCACAGGAACCACGAACGTTACAGCATTTGTTGGTGGCGTCACAGATACAAAGGCGACCATCACGATTCCTTCTAGTCTGCAGAATGGCCTCTATCAGGTGCGAATCGTGCTGGCCGGCCCTGACAATAGCGTCTCGAATGCGCGCACTCTAGAAGTGATTCCGTTGCTGACAAGCCCAATCGGATTAGCGGTGACAACTGTCTCCGGCAACCAGGTGCATCAGCTCACCTTGAATGGCGCCCGGCTCAATGGTACGGACATTCGCGTGGTTATCGATGGCATCGGATATCAGGCGAATACAAACGCCAACGCCGCGCAGTTGGTATTCACGTTAGGTAAGCTGCTCGATTCTGGACAACACACTGTTGCCGTAGTGGTGGATGGAAGCCGATCGCATGATGTTGCCCTGGGAGTGTCCTGACATGACAACGAATGGATTCAACTGGGTCGAATACAATCAGCGCTACCTGGCTACAGCGAGGGGGGAAGTGCGCGATTGCTTGGAGCGCCATGCTGGCCATTCGCAGGATAATAGGCAGCCAATCGATTTGGAATCTGTTTTATCTCCCACAATTGAACCGAATAACACCGAACCATTGCCGGCGCTGGAAATATTGACGAGAAGTTTTGGCCTGTCGGTCTTCGAGCGCGCCATACTACTTCTCTGCGCAGGCATGGAACTCGATTCTTCATTAGCAGGACTCTGCGCGTCGGCTCAGGGTATATCGACTCGACGGTATCCGACCTTCAGTCTGGCATTAGATGCATTGCCTGCTCCGCACTGGAGCGCGCTGAACCCGGCATCTCCGCTCCGCCGCTGGCGACTCATCGAAATTTCCAATCAGGCGGGTGTTCCACTGACGGTCAGCCCGTTGGCGATTGATGAAAGGGTGCTCCATTTCCTGACCGGCCTTCAGTATCTGGACGAGCGGCTTGTGGGATTGTTGCGTCCAGTGCAGGCAACGGAAGACGTCGCACCATCGCATGCAGCACAGGCACAACTCATTGCAGCCGTATGGAATCGACCTCATCGTCAGTTGCCTGTCATCCACTTGTGCGGTCTGGATGAGATTACCAAGCGATCTGTTGCAGCCACGGGTTGCACGGAGGCGGGCTTCGGGCTTTACGCACTGGCGGCGGACCAAATCCCCGCAAATGCTCTAGAGATCGAGGGCTTGATTCGGTTGTGGGAGCGCGAGTCTGTATTGACTTCGAGTGCGGTATACGTCGATACCGATGGGATCGACGTAAATGACGCCAAGGCTGTGGCCCAGGTTTCTCGTTTCATAGATCGAGTTCAGGGACCGGTAATTTTGAGTTCCAGAGACCGCTGGCGGCAACTGGGCCGTGCCATGAAATCTCTGGACATAGGCAAGCCTACTGCCAAAGAACAACAGAGCGCGTGGGAAGATTTGTTGAACGCTGCGAATGTAAATATCAACGGTCACGCACCTCATCTGGTGGCACAGTTCAATCTGAATTTCGCCGGTATACGCGCATCGGTGGAGGAGGCCCTTGAATCCGGAACCGAGGGTGACGCCCTGGTCCAGGCGCTTTGGGATGCCGGCCGATCGCAGGCGCGGGCACGCTTGGAGAACCTGGCTGAGCGAATTGAGCCGGTTGCCCAGTGGGATGACCTGGTTCTGCCGGCAGGCGAAAAGGCGATGCTGCGAGAGATTTCCTCTCACGTGAGGCAGCGGTCAAAGGTTTACGAGAGTTGGGGCTTCGGCGGAACGTGTCGCAGGGGACTCGGAATCAGCGCATTGTTCGCAGGCAGCAGCGGCACGGGCAAGACCATGGCTGCGGAAGTGCTGGCCAACGCGCTGCATCTCGATCTTTTCCGGATCGACCTCTCAAGCGTAATCAGCAAATACATCGGCGAGACGGAAAAAAACCTGCGCCGTGTTTTCGATGCGGCCGAAGATGGCGGAGCAATTCTGTTTTTCGATGAAGCCGACGCGCTCTTCGGAAAGCGTAGCGAAGTAAAAGACAGTCACGATCGCTACGCCAACATCGAGATTAATTATCTGTTGCAGCGCATGGAGTCTTATCGCGGCCTGGCGGTGCTGGCCACCAATATGCGGAGTGCTCTGGATCCAGCGTTTCTGCGACGTATTCGTTTTGTAACGAACTTTCCATTTCCGGAGTTTGCTCAACGCGAAGAGATATGGCAGAAGGTGTTTCCCGGGAAAACCCCGACTGAATCATTGAACGCCAGTATGCTGGCTCGTCTGGTGATTCCCGGAGGCAACATTCGCAACATCGCAATGAATGCCGCATTCCGTGCGGCGGAAGAAGGAACGCCGGTGCGCATGATGCACGTGGCTCAGGCTGCGCGCCATGAATTCGTCAAAATGGAAAAACCAACGCCGGAGAAAGAGATCGCGGAGTGGAATTAACTTTTCGCAGAGTTAATGGAGCTAGGGATGTTGAACCTCAATATCGACTCGCTGACGCTGAGCATTACAAACGCGGAGGGGCATGAGCATCGTATTCGACCTATCGTGGCGCGGGCCGCTGCCATATTTGCCGAGCGAGCGGAAGTGTACTGCGAGGAGAATCCTGGCGTGTCCGGCTCCAGAAGGCTGGGTAGCGTGACCGCTGCACCGATGAGTGTGGACCTGCGCAAAATGACCGATGAGCATGCTGCTCACGATATCGCACGCTCCTGGTTGCAAGCATTGACGTTGAAGTTGATGTGACGGAATTAGAAAGACAGATGCAACGATCAATTACGAGGAGGGCAACATGGCGACACTGAAAGGCGCTTTTCTCAATTTCGGAGCGGGCCTTCTGGGAGCCCTGCCGAATATTGTGGTCTTCCAGTTCAATCCAACGCAGGTGTCGCGCACTCCGGCAATTCCGCGACGCCCTCAACCGTGCACTAACTCCGGAGCCACAAGTGCGAAACAGCAGCCGTGCCCGCCAACGGAAAGCATGAATTTTACTCTGCGTATCGACGCCACTGACTTGCTGGCGCAGGGAAATCCGATCGCCGCTACCAGCGGCATCCTTCCAACGATCTCGGCACTCGAGATGCTCATGGTCCCTCAGGGTCCGCTTTCCCTGAATCTGCTTTCCCTAAGCGGCAGCTCCGGATCGCATCAATCGCCGCCTTCGAGCCTTCCTACTGTGCTGTTTTTCTGGGGACCGTTCCGCATCCTGCCGGTGGCGATTACAAGTTTGAACGTTACCGAAACCGAATACGATACGCTGCTCAATCCTGTGCGCGCCGATGTTTCAGTGAATCTGGATGTGCTGCAGCCGAACCAGCTCGCCGGGGACAAATTGGGGAATGCTGCTTACAACTATTCATTCGGTGTGAAGCAGGTGATGGCAACGCTCAATTTAGCTTATGCCGTGCAATTTGGAGTCAGCTCGTCGCTCTCGTTCTCGTTGTAGAGAATCGGCGATCGGAAAGAGGACAGATGATTTTTAAGGGCAGCCGTTATGCGAGTGTGGCCACGTATCAGACGACGGATGCGGACGGACAAACAGTCACTGCACTGAGAACACGCTTTATCCCTCCGACGCCGGCTGGCTATCTTCACACGTACACCGCCGACGAACGGCTGGATCTGATCGCCTATAAGTTTTATCGCAACCCGGAGAAATTCTGGCTGATCGCGGATGCTAACACTGAGATGGATCCGGAAGATCTGCTCGATCCTGGACGGCAGTTACCGATTCCACCAAATCGCAGTTGAAGGTGTGGCTGATTGAATACAGCCGCTTTACAAATGATGCGGTGCAGGAACGGGGCCGTGAAATAAAGATGCAAACACACAGGCACATGTTGCGGTGCGGCTTAATCGGGAAAGATGGCCAACAAAGCATACCAAATCGAGTTTTCGGGGACCGCCGTTGATGAGGACTTTTATGGAGACGTTGTCTTGCTGACCGTCGAAGAAAGCACAGCAACGGCGAGCACCTTTCACCTGCAGATCGGACTTCGACTTCAGGACGACGGGACGTGGACGTATCTCGATGACGACCGGCTCGCTCTCTTTAATACTGTCACAGTCAAGACGGGTTTTACGGATGGCGGAGGCCTGGCGGCGGCAGTGGGAAGCCTGCTGGGTGGCGGCGACAGCAACGACGGACTTAAGACTGTGTTCGATGGTTTCATCACGAATGTGGATGTCGAATTGGGCAGCGAACCCGACAACGCCTTTATCTACGTAAGCGGCATGGATACGAGCGTGTTGATGAGTCTCGAAGAAAAGATTGCCACCTGGCCCAACATGGCAGACAGCGATATCGTGCAGCAGATCGTCGCCGGCTATGGTGTAACGGTTCAGGCTGATACCACGGCGACCGTGCATCAAGAAGATGACACGACCATTGTGCAGCGTGCCACCGACATTCAATTTGTACGCGACCTGGCGCAGAAAAATGGCATGGAGTTTTATTTCGAAACTGACGACACAGGAACAATCAACGCCTATTTTCGTGCGCCGCAGCTCAGTGACACGCCGCAACCGGACCTGGCTATCCAGTTCGGAGACCAGAGCAATTTAAAGAGGTTCTCGGCACACCTGAGCGGTCAAAGGCCGCTGAACGCGAAAGCGGCGCAGATGGACGTGAGCGCCAACAGTCCGAATGTGGCGCAAGTAAGCGATACGCAACTGACCAAGCTGGGTGACAAAGACGCGAATACCCTGATCGGAGGCCCGCTGGGCAGCCTGGTCACACCGAAAGATGCGATGGCGCAAATGCTGGTACTGGGACCACCGACGAGCGATGCAACGGAGATGCAGACCGTCGTTCAGGCCGTGCGAGACGAGGCTGGCTGGATGATCTCGGCCAGTGGGGAAATTAACAGCGACGCGTATCAGTCAGTCTTGCGGCCGCATCGGCTGGTGTTGGTGAAGGGCGCGGGCACAACGTACAGCGGCAAGTATTACGTGACGCGGGTAGTACATGAAATGAACCACGAGGGCGATTACATTCAGCGGTTCGAGGCACGCCGGAACGCGCTCGATCTGGACGGCAGTGAACAGTTTGGCGGCAGCGGCTCCGGCCTTTCCATACCTGGGATATAGCAATTATGAGTCACTCTCACACAGACGAAGTGCTGGCACGGCTGATTCAACGAGTGGAAGGACACTACTACGGAAAGTACCGTGGTCAGGTGACCGACAACAACGATCCCAGCGACTGGGGACGGATCAAGGCTACTGTGCCCAGAGTGTTAGGCGTTGAAAAAACGGGCTGGGCCTTGCCTGCGTTCATTTATGGCGGAGCGAGCGAGCAGGGACTATTCGCTGTACCGGATGTGGGGGCGGGCGTATGGATCGAGTTTGAGGGAGGCGACCTGAGCTATCCGATATGGACCGGAACATGGTTCACAGACGGCGCTATTCCTGAGTCTGCGAAGCCGGGAAAGAAAGTCTTGAAGACCAAGGCCGGCCACAAGTTGGTGCTTGATGATGATGCCGGCACGCTCGAGATTACGGACAGCAACGGCAATACCGTAACTATGGATTCGAGCACTGTGAAAGTGGCGGCAGGCAATGCGACCAAGGTGGTCATCGACGCGCCGCAAATCGAACTGGTGGCGGACTCGACTCATCCCGTTGTGTTTGGCGATGAGCTGCTGCAGTACCTGCAGCAGATGGTTCAGGTGTATCAGCAACATATGCATCCGGGCGAAACAACGGCTTTGGGCCCAGTGACGCCTATGCCGCCTATGCCGCCTATGCCGCCGCCGACACCGAGTCTGTTGTCTACGAAGGTAAATACGGGATGAGTTCATATCGGAAGTAAGAGGACGTCGGAAAAAATCTTCGAGTAAGTCGAACTAAAGAGCCGGAGGGAGGGAAATGGCAGATCAGATTCAATCCGATTCACTTGCGCCGCGCTTTCTTGACTATCCGTACAGCGTAAACAGCACAGGGGTGCCTAAACTTACCAGCGCAGATGATCATTTGCGGGATTTAATTTTGCAGGTACTCTTCACTGTTCCCGGCGAGCGCCTGAATCTGCCCGAGTTTGGCGTCGGTGTTCAACAGCTTGTGTTCGCTCCAAACAGCGACATGATGCGCGCCAGCGCGCAGTTTCTTATCAGCAACAATTTGCAACGCTGGCTTGGCGATCGCATTGATGTGAACCAGATCAGTGTTTCAAGCCTGGCAGGAGAAGAAGAACTCGTAACAATCGAGATTACATATACGTTAAAGGCAACGCAGCAGAGACAGAGCCTTCAGGTACAAGTGTGACCATGGCCCAGAATAGCTTGGTGACAACGATTCAATGCCCCACCCCGGTGCTTGCCGAGGGAGCGCAGGGGGTTGCGCGCGTAGCTGTAGACGATGCCAACGCCAGGCTGATCGTGACCTTTCTGACGCCGATTACGCCTTCGCAGCAGGTATATCTGACAAGTTCCCTGAGCTATACACTTACGGGCGGACAGAGACTCTTCCCAAGAATTCTTGCGGCTGCTCTGCCAGGGCCATCCAGCCCTCCCGGTCCTGACAATCAGAGCGTAGTGCTAACGCTGAACAGCCTGGGAGACCTCTCTATTTACACTCTCACCGTCAACGGTCCTGACATCGATCCATTCTTCAGTAGTGCTAAGCTGCGCTTCCGTCTCGCCTGTGACGATCCGTTCGATTGCAGCACACCGACCGTGCAACCTGCTCCGCAACCTGAGATGGCTGTGGCCATTGATTATCTGACGAAGGATTACGCGGGCTTCCGCCAGGCCTTGCTGGACTTCATTCCTACTCGTCTGCCGGCGTGGACGGAACAAAACGAAGCCGATCTGGGCATGATGCTGGTAGAGCTATTCTCTTCGACCGCCGACAATCTCAGTTACATGCAGGACCGGGTTGCGAACGAAGCATTTCTCGACACTGCAACGCAGCGCAGGTCGGTTGCCGGGCACCTCGCCCTGATCGGCTATCAGATGGACGATGGCGCTTCCGCCTGCACCTGGCTCCAGTTCCAGGTGAATAGTGCGCAGGCGCTGCTTGCGGGATTTAAAGTAAGCAACAATCCCAGCGCCAGCGACGATCCGATCATTGTTTTTGAAACTCTGGCTGATGCGCAGCTTGATCCCGCGAGCAACCATATGTCGCTCTATGACTGGGGCAATGCCAACTGCTGTCTCCCAAAAACACAATTGAGCGCGGCGCTGGCCGGTAACTTCGACCAACTCAAAATCGGTGATTATCTGATCTTCGATGGAGGCAGCGATCAGCGCGATGTGGTGCGATTGACGGCAGATCCGCAGACTGTTCAGGTCGCTTCTTCTCTGATCACTTCGCCGCCCCTGTCTGTAGTCGTGACCCTGGTGAGCTGGGGACCAAACACACCGCTCACTCATGATTACTGCGTCAGCAGTTCGACAGTGCGCGGTAATGTTGTTCCGGCAACGCAGGGTGAGACGGTATTCGAGACTCTGCGCCTTCTTTCCGATCAGGACAAAGCTTCCGCTGATGCGGCAATTGCCAAGCGTCCGCCCGGAGCGCGAGCTCCGCGGCAGCGGCTCACGCTGCAACAGGCGCCTTTGGCACATCTTGATGTAAGCACGCTCGCGCTCGGTCAGCCGGCGGGAACTGCAACTTCATTGCAACCCTCAAACGGCAGTTTTACAGCGCGCCCCACGCTCAGCGTCAGTACTCTGCAGCTTACCGTGGATGGAAACCCCTGGCAGGAGAAGACCAGCCTGCTCGACAGCGGCGCTAACGATACCGTGTTTCGCGTCGAGATGGATGATCTGGGTGATGCGACCGTCGTCTTTGGTAACGGAGTGTTTGGACTACAGCCCCCGGAAACTTCAACCGTGCTCGCAAGCTATCGAGTAGGTGGCGGCAGCATTGGAAATGTGGGAGCCGATTCGCTCGTGCTTGCGCGGCCTACCGGAGCAGCACCATGGCTCAGCTCGGTTACAAATCCACTGCCTGCGACCGGCGGCCGCGATTGGGAATCGCGGGATCATGCGCGCCGTGTGGCGCCCGCGAGCTTCCATCAGCCGGTCGTGGCTGTGAGCGCTGCCGACTATCAAGCGGCGGCTGCGTCTTTTGTCGATTCTTCCGGAAAGGCCGCAATTCAACGAGCCAATGCGAGCTTTCTCTGGACAGGCAGCTGGCTCACGGTGACTCTGACAGTCGATCCGCTTGGGACTGAAGGTCTGACTTCCGAGCTGGAACAGCAGTTATCGGATTATCTGAACACCAAGCGCCTTTCCGGTTATGACATTCAAATCTCCGGGCCTATCTATGTTCCTGTAGATCTTGCCCTGCAGGTTTCAGTGGCGACGGGATCGCAGCAGAGTGATGTTCTGCAGGCGCTGTTACAGGTTTTCAGCAGCAGCACGCTGCCCGATGGCTCAAACGGATTTTTCCATCCCGATAACTTCACGTTTGGCGACAACCTATATGCGAGCAGGATCTACGCGGCGGCAATGGCCGTACCTGGCGTGCGGTCGGTCACGATTGCGCGGCTGGCGCGTTCCCACGCGGCGCAGCCTGCGCAGGAAACCAGTCTCAATCTTGCGCAAGGCTTTTTGTCAGTCGGCGTAGATGAGGTCATTCGACTGGATAACGACCGCAATTTCCCTGAAAACGGAACCCTGGCGGTGACTTCGAGCGGAGCGCAAGCATGACGAATACTTCTCCAATCGCCTGCTGCTCACAGGGTGTGGCTCTTCCTGATGTACCGCTGCAGATATCAAACCCTCCAGGCCTGTCGGCGATTCGTTACCGCATCGGCACGTTCACCAGTTTCCGGCAAGCGATGCTTGATTCCATCGCGCTTCCGGACCTGATGGCCACGTCAGTCACAACGTTAATAAATCCGATAGGCTCGGCGGATACCGCCATCACGGTGCTCGATTACAGCGGATTTCCCACGGCTTCGAACTTTCAGATCAAGATAGGAAACGAATATCTCCAGGTGATCGATGGCGCGGGTACTCCAAACTGGACGGTGGTCAGGGGGCCGGACGCAGCCGCATATTCGACTGGCGACATAATTACGCTTTCCCCGCCGAATCCCTTTGCCGGCTGGCAGGCAGGGACGGCAAATGACTACCAGACAATGTTTGTCGAGCTCTGGGCTTATCTCGCAGACGTCCTTACCTTCTATCAGGAGCGGATTGCAAACGAAGCCTATCTGGGCACGGCATCCTTAAGGGATTCGCTGCTGCGGTTGGTGAATCTGATCGACTACCGTCCCGGTCCCGGAGCCGGTGCGAGCGGGTTGATAGCCTTTACCGCGGCAAAGGGCACGTCGCTGACTGTCCCAGCCGGCTTCCGTGTGGGCAGCAAGCCAACTCCTAGCCAGCCAGCGGTGGTATTTGAGACATCTGCAGCGGTCACAGTTTCGGGAGATAACAGTTCTATTGCACTATCTCCGCTTTCGCCGGATGTTGCATTTCCGCCGAACACGATCGTATTGCAAGGTGTCAACAACCAGCTTGGGGTTGATGATTACGTTTTAGCGGTAGAGAACCAGGGGACGACCAGTGAAGCCTCACATGTCGTGCAGATAGCCAGCTTGATCGTGGACAAGGTCGCTAGTACGACTACGCTTACCTGGCTGCAGGAGATCGGCAACGGCCCTTACGCGCAGGCCAGTAAGCAAGTATCCGTTTACGCGCTGCGCGTGACGGCTGCCCCTTTCGGTGCCAATGCTCCCGCCTGGGACACACTCTCACCGACACTGAACAACTCGGACGGTAAAACCTCAGGTGCGCCTTATCAGAACGATTGGGACGTACCTACGATCAGGTTAGAACTAACCGTCGAAGGCTTCGCGCCGGTAGTCGAGAGCACTGCCCTGAGCAACCGAGTGGTCCAGGTGAACGAAGGCGATTTCTTCGTTCCAATTACCGCAAATCCCTGGTACTACGTTCCCATTCCAGGCGACCTTAGTACGGTCTTGTCTCTTGATGCGGTTTACAAACAATTGAATTACACGACACAGAACCCAGGATGGGCGATTTTGCTGACTGGGGGGGTCTTCCAGGTCGTGCACGTCATCGACGCGAGGCAAGAGACGAAGGTGGCCTACACGCTGAGTACCAAGGTTACTCGGCTCACCTTCGTGGAAAACACGGGTACGACAATCTTTCCCATCCGCGATACGGTCGTACTGACCGGCACCGAATTGTTGCCTTTGCAAATCGATCTTCCTCTGCCAGTTTCTCTTTCAGGGGATCAACTGATGCTGCAAGGAGTACAAACCCAACTCCAGTCTGGGCAGACCATTGTTATTCAGGGAAATGCTTTTGATCCTAATGCTGGCCCGAGCATAAGTGTGCAGGCCGCAGAATCCTGCATCCTGGATGGCCCGCCGGTGCCTGACACCGTTAACAATGTCACACGGGTAAAGCTGAAGAGTCCGCTCGCAAATAGTTATGTTCGCGCGAGCTGTTCAGTGTTTGGAAACATCGCAGTGGTTACCCAGGGTGAGACCGTAAAAGATGAAGTGCTCGGCAGCAGCGATGGCAGCGCTTTTCAAGTGTACCCACTCAAGAAAACGCCGCTCACATATTTACCTTCAAGCGATCCGGAGGGGCTCGCTGCAGTAAAGAGCACGCTAACGGTGATTGTGAATGGGGCTGCCTGGAACGAGCAGCCGAACCTGGTTCAGAGTGCCGCCAACGCCCAGGACTTTACTACGACGCTCGATGACAACGCGCAGACCACAGTGGAATTCGGAGACGGTTTCAATGGAGCGCGCCCCCCTAGCGGCACCAACAATATCCATGCGCGTTATCGCAAAGGACTTGGAAGCGCAGGCAATATTACGGCTGGCTCTATTCAGCAGTTGGTCGACAGCATTCCCAACCTGAAAAAAGTGACGAACCCCGTGCCGTCTAGTGGAGGCAGTGATGCAGATTCACCTCTTCAGATTCGCACAGCGGCCCCAGCCAGCCTGCGTACCTTCGGCCGCGCAGTAAGCGCACCGGACTACGCGGCGCTAGCGTTGAACTTCCCGGGTATTGCCAAAGCGACGGCAACCTGGGTCGTGAGCGATCCGGTCACAGCCCAGGCTATTGCTCATCCCTATGTCCAGTTGACTGTGGCCACAGTCGACGAAACGCCAATCAAGGGAACACTGCTTGCTTCGAATCTGCGCAGCTTCCTGGACAACCATCGCGACCCCAATGTAGCACTGCGTTTTCAGGATTTCAGCCCGGTTTATATCGAGTTAATCGTGGAGATCGACATTGACAGCCACTTTCCACAGAACGCGACTCTCAGCCGGGTACAGGCCGCGCTCAATCCGGGGGAAAATCCAGATGGCACGTTGGGATACTTTGCATTCCAGAATTTACAGTTCGGCCAGCCAATCTTTCTCAGCGCGGTCTATGCGACTGTGCAGAATATTCCCGGCATCGCGAACGCGACGATTACCAGCCTGCGAAGGGTAGGACCAGGAGCTGCGGAACCGCCGGGCACCGCGCCACATGATATATCTGTCGGCCCAACGGAGATCGCGGTGATCGGCTCTCCTGGAGCGGGTCAGGGTCAGTTGAACGTAACAGGCAGCGGAGGGTTCATCGACTCATGAGCAGCAACCAAGCTGAAGATTTTGCCCAAAGGCTGTACTCTCGCATACCTGGGCACTATCGCGTCTACGATGCCGAGCGCGGCCAACCGCTTCTGGCGCTCATGCGTGTCGTGGGAGCGCAGATGGCCAACGTTCGCCAGGACCTCGACACACTTTGGGACAACTTTTTCATAGAGACCTGTGACGACTGGGTGGTGCCTTATCTAGGAGCTTTGGTTGGCGCGAACCTGTTGCAGCAGCCGGTAGGCCAGAGTAATCGATTGGATGTCTGGAACACCGTTATCTGGAGGCGCAGTAAAGGCACTCCACAGATGCTTCAGGCCTTGTCCGATGCCATTAGTGGATGGCCCGCGGACCTGGCGGAATTCTTCCTATCGCTCGGATGGTCACAAAATGTCAACCATGTGCGCATGGAAAGACCGCTGACTCCCGATCTGCGCGATCCGTCGCAATTAAAGCTACTCGGACATGCGAACGATCCTTTTGCCCATGCCGCGGACTTCAAGCCTTCGCGGCCACTGGACAGTTCGCGGGTGACTGGCAATTCTCTTGGCATTGGCATTGCTGCGTGGGGAACTCCGGGACGTTATCAGATCAATAACCTCGGGGTATTCGTTCGCCGTCTGCAAACTTTTCCGGCACGGGGAGCGACACCTGCTGCTGTGCCACCAGGTGGGACAACTCCGGCGGGAACATCCTGCTTCACCTTCCATCCACTCTTTCGAAACGTCCCTTTGTTCGATATGGACAGTTCTGCCGCTATTTCACGGGCAGCGTTCGCTGCTGACCCCTGGGCCAGTTTTGGTGAGGAGGCAGACATTGCGGTACGTCAGTTCGGAATTCTGTTAGCAACTGAAGCCGAGCCTGTTGTGCGCGAAACTTCCAGCACGACCGCCTTTAGTTTCGGCAATGCATCCGGTATTTCTCTGGCGGAGATGTATCTGCCCGAAGCTCGGTCTTTCCAACTCGGCAGCACGCACTTCCTGATTACAGCGGTTTGGCAAAGCGGAGACACTTCCACAAATCTCGGCTTTCTAAGCACACTGTTTGCGGCCTCCGGCAGTAATCCAGCCTTCGTGGCGGGAGCCGCGGGCTCGGGAGCTGGGCAACTCGTTCTCACAGTGCAGACTGGCCGAAACGGTACTGGATGGCCCGGACCGGTGCTGCCAGTATCGACTGCGGGCCGTTTCCCCGGGGCTGTGATCGCTGTCCGCGCTGCGAGCACTGGCGCGGTGCATTCTACAGATGGCTTGTATGTTTACTTACCTCCGTCGCTTATCTCACCCGGCGGTGTGCTTACTTACTTTGTTGCCGATGATGGCAGTACTTATACGTCGGCCAGCTTCACGACTGAATCGCTGGGCCGCTCCTCCGAAGGGCAAGTTTATCCTGCTCGATCGTCCGATCCGAGCACGGCGCCGGCGCTGGTATTCACGAGGCTCAACCGCAAGCCTGGCGCAATGGTGGTGATAGACCCCGCACGATTCGGGCCGGCGGATGTTTTGATTGAGGCTGCGCTGTATACCGCCCCTTCCACTTTCCAGACACTTGGAGGCATTGCCACTAATGGACAAGTGCCAAGTGTTGATCCGGACCTGCAGGCGCCGGATCCTTGGCCGGCTTATAGTTTTGCGCCCAGTAAAAACTCACTTGATGGGAGCACGCCGGAACAAGGGCTTCTGAGTATTTTGCTGCGACCGCTTTCCGGTGATTTCATTCCGCCCTCTGAGCTAGTGGTGATGAATCGCAGCGGCCAAAGCCTTCTGGTGTATCTACCCGAGGTATCGCAAGCTACCAGCCAGGGAGCGAGATTGCTAGTCGCCGATGACGGCAGTACGTACTTTGTCCCGGCTGATCCGGTTGTACAGCAGTCAGTGTTGCAGCAGCAGTCGTTGAACGGTCTGGTGATCGCTCGCGCCGCACAAGGACAGGTGCTGGCGATACCGGGCCGTTGGCCCTTGCAGCAGCGTTCTCCAGTAGCCATTAACCTATGCCGTAGCGAGCGCAATGCATTGCTGACGGTAGGAGAACTGGGAATCGATCCAGAGCTGGGCCGTTTTGCGCTTCCGCCGGAAGACCCGTCGGTAGCGGTGACTTCTCCCCCGCAAAGCCTGGGACTCGACCGCGACACTCTGAGCGTCGATTTTGTCGAGGCATTCACCGATTTCGTTGGAGCGCTAAATTCCAGCCAAAGAGAAAATGCTCCTGGCGATGCCACTCGTTTCGTATCCCGGTCAGGGGACGCGGATAGCGCGGTTGCCGATAATCTGGTCGGCGCTCCTGTACATGGCAGCATCCCGGATGCTGTCGCAGCGGCGCAGGATGGAGACGTAATTGAAATTGTCGACAGCGCGACCTATGAATCTCCGGCGAGTGTCACACTGCCAGTCTCGACGAAAAACCTGACCATTCGTGCCGCCACAGGACAGCGGCCATGCCTGACCTCTTACCAATCTGAGGGTATACCGAGCAGCGCGAGCTTCATCGTCAGCTCACCTATGTCTCTTCTCGATCTCAATGGATTGCTGATCAGCGGAGGTCCGCTAATCATCAACGATGCGATCGATCAGTTCCAGCTCACGGCATGCACTCTCGATCCTGCTGAAGCTACAACTGCTTCGATCGTGACAAGCGATGCCGATCTGAATAGCAATGCCGGATATGTCTTGTCTCGTTGCATAACCGGAGGTTTGTGGCTGGGGCAGGGAGTCGGCCAGCTTACCGTTGCCGATTCAATTGTGGACCAACAAGGTGGTTCGGCTATCAGCGGTGCAGCAGGATCTGGCAGCCCGCCTGTCTTCGCAACTGCCGCTCGCAATGTCCAGCTTGAACGGGTGACGGTATTTGGCGCCATTCTCTGCGATGTGCTCAACGCCAGTGAAAGTTTGCTCAACGATATTGCGATTGTGAATGACCAGCAATCCGGTTGCATGCGGTTTACTCGCTTTGAAATGGGGTCTGTTTTACCGCGACGCTACCGCTGTATTCCAGATGAGACACAGGCTTCAGCGTGTGGAGCAGGACCGCGGTGTCTAGCCCCCTTGTTCAATTCACGGCGATTCGGACGCCCGGACTACGCGCAGCTGACGGCATCATGTCCAGATGTGATCCTGAGTGGCGGTGAGGACGAGGGTGAGATAGGCGTGTTTGCCGGAACCCAGAACACCATTCGACTAAGAAATTTGAAAACCAAGCTGCAAGAGTTCATGCCGGTAGGCCTGTCCGCTGTTGTTATCGCCGAAAGCTAGGAGAAGATTTATGAAGGGCGACTTTTCAAGGTTCGCGTTTGATCCAAAAAAACATTACTCAGGCGTGCTACATCAGCAGGGCCGCGTGTGGCTCGACTCGGACTGGAATGAAGAAGTGCTGGAGCGTCTGGCCCTGCTGCAGCAGGAGCTGCGGGACGTTGTCGGGCCAAGCGGTGTTCCGGCTCCAGGGTCCAGCTTCCAGCTATCGGCCAGCAATAATGCCAACGCTCTTGACGACTTTGGGATCTCCGCCGGGCACTGTTACGTGGATGGCATTCTTTGTCAGCTCGACGCGGACACATCATATCTGAGCCAGCCTGATCTTCTCGATCCCCCGCGCATCCCGATACCAACAGACGGATCGACATTAGAGGCGCTCGTCTATCTGGAAGTCTGGCAGAGGCTGATCACCTACCTCGAAGACGACTCGATCCGTGAAATCGCGCTCGGCGGACCAGATACCTCGGCTCGACTGAAGAATATCGCCCAGATAAAAGTCCAGCTCCTTCCAGCGAATGAAGGCGCCATCACTTGTGCTCAAGGCGCTCAGTTTCTGCCCTCATCAGGAAGCGGAACGCTGACCACGCTTCAGCCTACAAACGTCCAACCACAGAGTCTGTGCCAATTACCCGATGCCGCCACATTTACTGGACGCGAGAACCATTTGTATCGTATTCAGGTACACGATGGCGGCGACGTGACGGGAAACAATCTGGGCGGCGCTTTCAGCGAGCCGTTGGCCGCGTCGGTTGCAGCGGGCGCGACCACTTTGACCTTGTCTTCCGCCCTTTCCAATATCCAGGCTGGTGCTTTCCAGCGCTCCGGCTTTGTCGCCATATCTGACAGTACGGGAGCTTCCGAGAGAGTACCCCTTGCCTCCGGTGGCATTTCCACCGATGGACTCACCTTGACTCTGGCGACGGCCCTCAAGAATGCCTACACCACAGCCAACGGCGCCAGCGTAACGGGCGGTATCGCCAGCTTTAAGTGGTCACGCGACAACGCGGCCTTTGCCGTCAATGTCACGGGTGTCCAGTCAGACAGAGTGACCTTGACGCTGTCCAGCCTGGGCCGCGATGTGGCCACAGCGCTGCGAGCCGGAGATAGGGTCGAGATCACGGACGATGCCAGTGAACTTGGTCCGTCGCGAGGCCATCTCACAACGCTGGCGTTGGATCCCGATCCGGATACTTTTGCGGCCGTGCTGACCGATCCAATTCCCGCCAGCTTCCAGCTTCCGGGCGTAATCAGCAGCCCTCCGGGAGTGACGGCTGATCGACATATGGTCCTGCGGCGCTGGGATGGTTTTGGCGACGCTGCCTCTGTCTATAGCGATGCCGGAACTCCCGGAATGAATTTGGGTGACGGTGTGCGCATTCAGTTTGGAGGTCAGGATTTGCGCGCGGGTGATTACTGGCAGTTCGTGGCGCGCACCGCGGATGGTTCCGTGCAGCCACTACTCGACGCGCCACCCGCCGGCATCAACCGCTCACGCACGCCGCTTGCTTTGGTAAGCTGGGGACCACCGCCTTTGACCAGCCCTCCCGCGCCGGATGGCACCGTGGCCATGAACCTGACGAGCTGCCTGCCAACATTTCCTGCGCTCATCAACTTCCCACCCATCGATCAGGGTTTCCACATTGTTGGATTATCAACAGTGGATTTTCAAAACAATGTGTCGCAGCTGTTCAACGACAGCAATGTGCAGGTGAATTCATTTGCGGGGATCAACGTGCAATGTGACGCGAATGTAGACCCGGCAAGTGTTTCCCGACCTACCTGCTTTGTCACTATGGAGTATCCCGTCTTTGCTGGAGACTCATCAGGGTCGGGTGGTTATTTCCCACTCGTTCTGGGGGGAAGCGTTAGCTCGAGCGGCAGTGTTATTTCCTGGAAGGCGGGTTCTCAGGCTCAAGCCTTGCTCACCCAGTTCCTTTCAGCCGCTCTGAATGAACGCGGCTTACTTATGCACTTGATTGTGAAGGGTGATTTTATCTGGTCTCAGGATGACCCGACACTGTTTCTGGATGGCGAAGCATTTGGACAGCCGCCTCAAGGAGGCAACACTAATATCTCTCTGCGATTTCCCAGTGGCGACAGGCGGCGCGGCGGCAACTTCGATATGTGGTTCTGGGTGGTGGCCGCACCATCGTTTATTACGGCCATTCAGGCTAATCCCCCAGGGCCCATCAATATCGGCGATACAACCACGATTACCATTACCCTGAGTTCACAGGCTCCGGCCAACAGTTCGATTACGTTGACTCTTGACAGCGCCAACGTAACCATCTCTGGCGAAGTCGCCGGTTCACCGCCGACATTCACAGTGACAGTTCCAGTTCAAATCGGTGCTACTTCGGCAACTGTGACTGCAACCGGAGCCGCGGTTGGTTCGACAAACATATCCGCTGCGTTTGGGGGACAAACTGGAGGGCTGACACTTGTCGTTCAGCCGCTACCTGTCCTGACCGGACAACTTGTGCTCAGCCCGGCTTCGGTGTTTGTAGGCGGCTCCTCAACTGGCACTATAACCATCAGTGGATCGGCGCCGCAGGCGGGCCTGAATGTCGCTCTCTCCAGCAACAATCCAAACGTTGCGCAGGTTTCGAGCGCAAACGTCACCGTGCCTCCGGGCGGCACCACGGCGACGTTTACGGTCTCAGGCTCTGCTGCTGGAAGTGCCACTATCTCTGCACAGGCCGGCATAACACTTTCAGCTTTGTTCACGGTGGTAACGAGAAAAGTAAAAGAACTCCCCGAGAAGACACACTTCGACAAATCAATACCGGTCGAAAACAAGATAAATGAGCTAGAGACCCTGCCTAAGCTTAAGCTGTCTCCCAAGACGCTTGCCGGCAGCATTGTTGCAGCACCGGATAAAAGCTCTGCGGCATTCAACACTGCCCCTGTTCCAATGGGTTCGGCGTTCATTCGAACGGAGGAGCGCCCTCCCGTGGGCGACGCTGTGCTCAATCCGACGAAAGAGAAGCAAAGCCTCGTTGTAACCGAGGATACGGTAACGGTGAATGAGTCTCCGATTTTGCCAAAGCGGACAGCTGACGAACCAATGCCAAGTCCGAAGCCATCGGAAAAACCGTTGACTGCGGAGAAAGGACTTATGGCGGAAAGACTCGGAGACAGGCTCGTTCAATAGGTAAAGCATGCTGGTAATTCTTGCTACACGACAGGATGAGACTGCGGCATGGCTTGCCGATCGCTGGCAGCCTCATGATGCCATCCTGCTCACGGCTGCCGATCTCTCGGCGAGCGGATGGAGCTTTTATCTTCCTTCGTCCGGTAAATCGAGAGCATGTATCGGCGGTCGCAAGATCAGGAATCAAGAGATAGATGGCGTGTTGACTCGCATTCAACGTGTGCACGGCCAGGAGCTAAACCACATCGTGCCCTCGGACCGCCAATACGTCGCCTCGGAAATGACCGCTTTTCTCCTCGCCTGGCTTTCCAGTCTCACGTGTCCTGTGCTGAATCGTCCTACTTCCAACTGTCTTAGTGGACCGGGTTGGCGTACAGAAGAATGGATCCGCCTTGCCAGCCGGCTGGGGATCGCTGTGTCTGCAGTTCGCAGGAGGAGCTCGGACAGTGTAAACGATCCAGAAGACCAACCCTCGTGCGAAGTGGTTGTGGCTGGGGATGAATGCTTTGGTAAAGCTGCGCCTGTGCTTCTCGAGAATGCTCGCACGCTGGCGAGGGCGGCAGGGACTGATTTCCTGGCGGTGCGTTTTTCCGGTCCTGAGGCGGACCGTGCATTTGTAAGCGCCAACCTGTGGCCCGATCCCACCTCGCCTGAGATCGCCGCCGCCGTTTTGCGCCGTTTGCAGGGGAGGTCTGCGTGCTAGTTCTGCTTTGGGGACTTGAAGCGGATTCTCCTCTCGTGGAAGTGCGCGATCAACTCGATCTATTGAATGTTCCTAGCAAATTCGTAGATCAACGCCGCGTTCTGGAGACAGAAATTCAACTCAACGTCGGTGAGACGGTTGAGGGCTGCATTCGCATGGGAAGCGAAATCATCCATCTCGAAGATGTCAGCGCGGCGTATGTGCGCCCTTATGAATCGGTGGGCTTGCCACAGATTGTTGCTGCGGGTCCTGAAAGCGCCGCATGGGAACATGCCGTCCATGTCGACGACATCCTCGCGTCCTGGTCGGAACTCACATCGGCGCTAGTAGTGAACCGCTTCTCCGCTTCGGCGGCAAACGGCTCCAAGCCCCACCAACTGGAGCGCATTCGCCGCCTCGGCTGGAGCGTTCCTGAAACTTTGATTACTACCGACGCGGATGAAGCGAGGGCCTTCTGGAAGCATCACGGCGAAGTCGTATACAAGTCGGTCAGCGGAATTCGTAGCCGTGTCTCCCGGCTCCGCGTGGAGCATGCCGAACGCTTTGCGGATCTCTCGTCATGCCCGACACAGTTTCAACAGTACATCTCTGGCATCGACTATCGCGTTCACGTGGTCGATGATAAAGTTTTTGCCTGCGAAGTTCGGTGCGACGCAGACGACTATCGCTATTCAGACAATGAAGCTCCAGAAATTCGAACGTTCTCGTTACCGCACGATCTTGAAGAGCAATGCAGAAGGCTGGCGGCAGCCATGAACCTTCCACTGGCCGGAATTGATTTGCGCCGCACCCAGCAGGGCGAGTGGTTTTGCTTCGAGGTAAATCCATCGCCGGCCTTCACGTATTACCAACTGATGACCGGCCAACCGATTGGTGAGGCTGTAGCGCTTCTCCTGGCTAATGCGGGATCGGAATTCATGTCCGCCCGAGCCGAGAGAGTCGACGCCGGTAGTTTCTCAACTGGTATGTGTTCAGCGAAGGACTGACTGTGGCTCGGATTCGCAACATATTCGCATGTCTGGTGCATGAAAGTTCTGAGTGCATCATCGATCTAGTTCGCAATCTGCATTTCCTCGATCCGGCTTCTGGCATCCTGCTCTACAACGGCGGTCGATCGCCCGATTTGCTCAACTCAGGATTCAACTTTGAAGCATATGGAGCGATTGTGCATCCCTCCCCCAAGCGGATGGAGTGGGGGCGTCTTCACGATTTTGCGCTGGATTGCATGCAATTCGCCCTGAGTGAATTGCCGTTCGACACTTTCACCGTAGTGGATTCGGACCAGTTGGCAACGCGACGCGGCTACTCCGAATATTTGGCTGGATATATCGAGGGACGTGAAAGGCTCGGCCTGCTTGGAAGCTCGCCAGGAGTTCAACACCACACCACTTCAATTGCTCCTGCCCAGACGGCGTTCAAAGAAATTGAATTATGGCGTCCATACCTCCGGCGTTTCCCCCAGGGTGAGCAGAAGTTTATCCATTGGTCGTTTTGGCCGTCCACAGTGTTTACCGATGATGCGGCACGGAACCTCACAAGACTTTTCGCCACGGACAGGGAGTTGACCTCCATCATGTCGCGCTCTCGAATCTGGGCAACTGAAGAATTGATTTTGCCCACGCTCGTGGCTTTGCTCGGTTATGAGATCGACGCCAATCCCTGCAGTTACGACTATGTGCAATACAAGGCTGATTACACACGTGCGCAAGTTGATGCAGCCCTTGATCGTGAGGACGTTTTCTGGATTCACCCTATTCCCCGAAAATATGACGACCCGCTGCGTAAGCTTATTCGGGAAAGAGTTGGTCATCCTCCGAATCTGACTACGTCGATTGGAGGATGTGCAATGTCTGCCTCGAAACCCGAACAACGTACGGGCATCGTTTTGTCTATTCCTATTTTGAATCGGATTAAAAAGATCCAGGGCTGGCTTGCTGAAGAAGAAGCCGATCTGCTTATCGCGGCGTGCAGTCGCGCCGTCTCGACTCTTCCGGATGAGTCGGCCGTTGTAGAAATCGGTAGCTTTTGTGGTCGCTCTACTGTAGTGCTGGCGAGTGTAGTAGAGTCGCTAGGAGCTCCAACCAAAGTGTATGCGATTGATAGCCATGAGGGCCTTGTGGGCGCTGCAGGTTCACAGTCAGGAGTGATGTCGTTGGGCTCAACGCTCGGAGTTTTTCGCAAGAACATAGCTGAGCATGCCCTGACATCGATAGTTGAAGCTGTCATAAAGCGCTCCTACGAAGTGAACTGGGAAAAGCCGATTGCATTTCTCTTTATCGACGGTCTTCACGACTATGACAACGTCTCCCGCGATTTCCGCCACTTTGAGCGCTGGGTGGTTACAGGCGGACACATCGCGTTCCATGACTATGCTGATTATTATCCCGGCGTAAAGAAATTTGTCGACGAGGTGCTCGCTCTGCCGCAGTTTGAGCTGGTCCATCGCGTGAAGAGTATGGTTGTCGTTCGCAAGACGGCTTCCGCATCGGCGGATCTCGCAAGTGCGAATGTTTTCGGGAAGGCTGTGATTGAAGATGCGACCACGTTCGATTTTCCAATGACTGCGAAAACGTGGACTCACCCAGCACCGTTAGCTTCGTGCATTATGCCGACAGCTAACAGGCGCGGACTTGTGCCGCAAGCGATTCGACACTTCCTGCGCCAGGATTACCCCAACAGGGAACTGATTATTCTCGACGATGGTGTCGACAGCATCGCCGATCTGATTCCGCTGGACCAACGCATACGTTATCTTCGCCTCGACCAGAAATTTTCCATGGGAGTGAAGCACAATATGGCGTGCGAGATAGCTCACGGCGAAATTATCATTCATTGGGACGACGATGATTGGATTTCCTATCAGCGTATTTCCTATCAGGTGCGCGAATTGCAGGAGCAATCGCTGGGCACGTCAAGGGATACACTTTGCGGCCTTTCTCGCGTTATGTTCTACGAGCCGCGTGCGCAGCGTGCCTGGGAATATAACTATCCAGGAGGCCGCCCATGGGTGCTGGGATCTACCTTCTGTTATTACAAGCAATTTGCGGAGCGACACCGTTTTCCCGACATGAATGAAGGAGCGGACACTGTATTCGTGTGGAATCTGCAAAATGCAAATGTACGCGCTCACCCCAAGCACACTTTTTATGTGGGAACTGTGCACGCCCACAACACCAGCCCAAAACGAACCGACACCATCGGTTGGCGGCCACTCTCGAACGGGGACGTCCGTTGCCTCATCGATGATGAAGATTGGTCGTTTTTCGAAAACTTTCCATCATGATTTGGAGCGAGCATGGCCGGCAGGGCTCGCCTTAGCACAAGATAGGCATAACGACGGAACAGGAGTGATGATGTTTTCGCCTCTGGTTGCAAAGTCGATCCATCCAGCGGCCGCGCAGGACCAGCCACGTGGTCTCGCCCCACTCCGTGCGGCGGGGCACGCACTTCCCGGTCTATTGCAATGCCAACTCAAAGTCGGATCGGTCGACGATCCGCTTGAGACTGAAGCCGATGCGATGGCCGCACGTGCCATGGGAGATGCGGGCGCCGGCCGGATTGTTCCGCACACGGCGATGCACGGTCTCCAGCGCAAATGCGCGTGCTCCGACTCTGAAGAGAAGTGTGCAGGCTGCAAAGAAGAGGAAAAAGGCACTATCCATCGGAAATCAGTGAGCCATGAGAAGGCGGCCTCTGTTCCCTCAATCGTGCATAGCGTCATCAATGCCCACGGCTGCCCGTTAGACACCGCAACCCGGGCTTTTATGGAACCACGATTTGGGTTCGACTTCGGCCGCGTTCGCATCCATACGGATTCACAGGCGGCTCAATCGGCCAGCGCCGTTAAAGCTCTCGCTTACACGGTGAATAACTCCATAGCATTCAGTGCCGGAAGTTATGCGCCGTATACCGCGGCCGGGCGGCGCCTTTTGGCGCATGAGCTTGCTCACGTCGTGCAGCAGGGATCGGCATTGCCGCTGCCTCACGATAAGCTGACCGTGGGCCATGTGAATGACGCGGCCGAGGCGGACGCGGATCGTTCGGCGGACGCTGTACTTTCTGGTCACAATCCAGAGCTCTCTCGCCCGCGGCTCTCATCTGCCTCGGTGGTTCGCCGCACTCCCGCCCCGGATGAAACGTCCATTCCGAAAGTGCCACAGGAGCTTGATGAGTCTTTGACCAAGATCCTGAAACTTAACTTTGAAGGCAGAACCGTACACGTCAGAATCACTCGCAGCTTCAAGCAGTGCCCCTGCTCCAGAGTTGACGACACCCGCAGCGGATGGTTCTACAATCCGGATCTCAATAAGCTGGCCATCGACTATCGAGCCTGCAAGGGCTCGACCAGCTTCGACGCGTTCATCCGGAGTGCCACAGACACACAGGGGGGCGGTGTGCCGACCGGCGACGTACGTGCCGGCATCGACGTCAGTGTATCCGGTGAAAACGTCAAGGGACGCCTTGTCGTAGAGGGAGTCGGCGAGAACAAGAATACAGGGGCAGGAGTCGGAGGCCATGCAAAGGTCGTGTTCAAAGCAGGCAGCTTCCAGTTGAATCTGGATCCGACATTTATCCGTGAACTGGCAAATCAAGCTCCCGGAACCAACCCCAATCAACTTGAAGTAAAGCTGGGCGCAGGCCTGGGCAGTCACGTCGTTGAGATCAGCGCACAGGACCTTTTGGGAAATCGGCAATTCTCGGTGAATGTGCCCATCGAACTTGACCAGCCTATCAATCAAAAATGTTTCCTGTGCTTCTGCCCCGCCCCCGTAAAAAAATTCACCTGCACCAAAACCCTGATCAATCAGCCCGACGAACCGCCACAGACACCGACCGAAACGCCGCAGAGAAAGCTGGAAGAGCACACCAACGAGTATCGATACTATTTCGCATGGGACAGCGACTCCAAACCATCGGAAGAGTCGTATCTACAAGGCGAATCCGCCGCCAACATGGATGCTATGCGAAAGGATCTGGCGAAACCCGAGTACCCCGGCTATAAAGTGACTGCCATCAGCGGATATGCTTCGCCGGAAGGACTCGAGCGCACAGTCAACAGATCTCTCGCTCTTCGACGAGCGAAGAAACTTGCGCAAATAGTTCGAGAAGCAGCAACTCATTCGACTTGGCACGGGCCGGACTCACTTCCAGAGCCGCAAGGTCTTTCGGAATTGCTCGGGAAAAACCCGGAGGCACCCTCGGCGCATCTTCGCGACGTCATCGCAACATCGGGTAAGCATTCCGCCGAAGAACTCACCGCGTTCTTGACGGGCAGCGAGATCATGCCCGCGCAGATGACTTTCGAGTTCCTCGACTTGTTCAAGCGAACCACGTCGAACGAGTGGATGCAGCTATTCGGTCTCGGTGTCGATAGTCCATTGCGACCAAACGTGGAAGATGCGGTCCACTCCTTCATCGACTCCGATGGCAAGGGTTCTCGCCCTTGGGAGCGCGTTTTTCGTCCCCTTCGCTTTGCTGCCGCCACGCTCAAAGGAACCGAAATGGTTTCTGTTCCCAACAAATCTGCTCCCGACAAATCTGCCCCTAGCAAAAAAGAAACTCTGGCCGAAGGAAAACCCGTAGAGGTCTCTGAGGAGAGTTGCAAATTGTTCGGAGCAAAAGCGGAGGAAGATGGTCTATTTGGACCGGAGATCGACCCCGCCAAGCTGAAGGCCAGCTCAACGGTCGTTCTCAGTGAAAATTCGTGCCCCAAGCCCGCAGCCAGCGACAGGAAAGAAGGTTGCGATTACGAAATTCCCAAAGAAGCCAAAGCGAAAAAGAGCCCAGAAGCGCCAGATTTCGCCCCCAAACCGTTGTGATGTTTCCGGTAATCGCTCGGCGCATTTTGGAAGCGGCAGCGACCGCCTGCTCTGAGCCAGACTATCGAGCTAGGAAGTCATTGAGGCATATGTGTCCCTACTGCGAATGACAATGCCTCAGGACGATGGAAAGGAATGACAGAAGAGAGAATGGGAGCGCGCCCGGAACTTTCAACAGCATCGATGGCTCCTGCGGACGCCAGACCATCAAAACAAACATCGTTTACGAGCAACTGTTCAACGCGACGAGGCGGTTGTCGGGTCAATCGTCCGTCGTATTTCAATTATTTCGTTGGCCGGAAATCCACTCAGCTCTGCGTGCCGATGGATGAACGACTCATCTTCGGCCAAATAAATGCAAAACGTGTTGTCGTCAGTTACAAATGACTCCACCCACTGAACATGGGGTGAAAGCTGGCTCAATGCATTATTCGATGTGGCGGCAATTTCGCAGAATTGCTCGCCATCCAGGGTTCCAATCTTTGGAACGTCACGTTTGATAAGATACTTCTTCATAATCCCTCCGTACGATTCAGCAAACTAGGTTGTCGCTGATTTACCCCAAGAGTAGATGCGGAACGTCCTTGCTACAAGGAGGCATATCTGCCATTATGGGCAGGTATTTAAGCCAACGCGTCATCATACCTCGTATGATTAATGTCACAGTTTTGTTTCTCGACCAGACCTTCTCCTCCACCGCTACCGGTCCGATGGAGGTCTTTCGCCACGCAGGTACGCTCTGGAACAGCTTCACAGGAATGCGGCCGTGCCCTCAGTTTCTAGTGACGACGGCATCGGTAGATGGGCGCGCTGTTACTTGTGACGGCCCGATTCATATTCAGCCAACCGCTGCGCTCAAAGACATCCGAAAAACCGATCTCATCTTCATCCCGTCGACTGGAATCAGCGTGGAAGACGTGGTCGAGCGCAATGCGGCCGTAGTGCCCTGGCTGCTTCGCTGGCAAAAGCGTGGAGTTGCAATCGCCAGCGTATGCTCAGGCGTGGGCCTGGTAGCCGCAACCGGCTTGCTCGACGGTAAACGCGCAACTACACATTGGACACTAGCCGGTCGGTTCCGCGAGAAATATCCCCGTGTGCGCTGGATGCCGGAGTTGATGGTGACTGAGGACAGCGGCTTCTATTGCGGCGGAGGTGTGAACGCATCGCTCGATCTCAGCCTTTATCTGGTAGAGCGCTTCTGCGGCCACGACGTCGCCATGCAGAGCTCCAAGGCATTGCTCATCGAGATGCCGCGTGCATGGCAAGCCGGATTCGCCATCGTTCCCTTAAAGACCGAGCATTCCGATGAAGCTATCTCTACCGCGCAGGTGTGGATGCACACGAACTTTAAAAGGACTTTCCCGCTTGAAACCCCGGCCGAGAAGGCGGGCATGAGCCTGCGCAATTTCGTTCGCCGCTTTAAGCAGGCTACGGGGGACAGCCCGCTTATTTACTTGCAGAAATTGCGCGTTGCCGCTGCCAAGCACCTGCTGGAGGGCGACCACCGCACCATACAGGAGATCAGTGAGGCCGTCGGTTATCAGGACGCAGTCTTTTTCCGCGAGATTTTTCAGCGCCATACTGGCGTCTCGCCGAGTGCGTATCGGCAGAAGTTCGGTATTTAGGGGGTCTCACCACGCTGCTCGTTCCACAAGATTGTTGCGACATAGCAGACACGCGCGCGACTGACTCGTAATTGCTGCCGGCTTCAACGTCATAGCATCGAGAAAGTCCGAAAGTCCGGCGTCCTTCACATAAAGCACCGCACGCCTCAGATATCTGCCGAAGGAAACTCGATCGTCCTGTGGATGGTCGTCTTTCTCTGTCGTTTCCGATATCTCAAGTGAGGCGCGTTTCAGGGGTGGCGTTGAAACGTCGCTCAGGATAACCCTTCAATACTTGATCTGATCGAGGCCTTAACAATGACTACGACGGC
>Ga0206966_1017_pt1 | contig 58762 bp, 56 predicted proteins | sample Alteio_BWOrgHeat_23_FD_152970 | JGI IMG/M metagenome (GOLD analysis project Ga0206966, IMG submission 152970) | Enriched cells from forest soil in Barre Woods Harvard Forest LTER site, Petersham, Massachusetts, United States -... | ecosystem: Environmental > Terrestrial > Soil > Temperate forest >...
TCCTATTGGTATCCGGTTTGGCTGGCTTATCCCGCCGGAATGATTGAAGGCGCACGACTGTTGGACGCACCGTCGCATCATGTCTCCGCAGAGGAGACCATCAACATCGCCCGCGATTACGAATTCCTCGTGCTCTTTACCAGCACTCCGGGTTTCCCCGGCGACATCCGCCTGGTCAAGAAAATCAAGGACATCAATCCTCAGATCAAGATCGCTTTCGTTGGTCCTCACGTCAGTGTGCTTCCGGAGCGATCGCTCAAAGACTGCCCTTCCATTGATTTCGTGGTACGCAAGGAATTTGATTACGCTGTATATGAATTTTCTCAGGGCAAGCCGTTGGAGGAAATCCTCGGCATCTCCTACCTGAAGAACGGAGTCGTCGTCCACACTCCCGACCGCCCTGAAATTCAGGACCTCGATTCCCTCCCCCACGTCACAGAAGTTTATCGCCGTGACTTGGACGTCACGAAATATAACGTTCCGTTCCTGCTTTACCCCTACGTTTCTCTTTACACCACCCGGGGATGTCCCGCCCAGTGCACGTTTTGCCTGTGGCCTCAGACTTTGAGCGGACATCCGTGGCGTAAACGCTCCACCGATGACGTTGCTCGGGAGATGGCCAAAGCCAAAGACTTCTGGCCGGATGTGCGGGAATTTTTCTTCGACGATGATACATTTAACATCCAGAAAGCGCGGACCATCGAGCTGTGCTCGAAACTGAAGCCGCTGAACTTTACCTGGTCCTGCACATCGCGCGTCACCACGGATTTCGAAACGTTAAAGGCCATGAAGGACGCTGGCTGCCGTCTCCTGATTGTGGGATACGAATCCGGTGACCAACAGATTCTTAAGAACATCAAGAAAGGCGCAACCATCGAGCGCGCCCGCCAGTTCACCAAAGATTGCCACAAACTCGGCCTGGTGGTTCACGGTGATTTCATTCTCGGTCTGCCCGGCGAAACCCGAGAGACGATCAAGAACACCATCAAATTCGCCAAAGAACTCGACGTCGAAACCATTCAGGTCTCAGTCGCCCACGCCTATCCCGGCACCGAGCTGTACGACTACGCCGTCAAGAACGGCTTCATGGTCGGCGATAACAAGATGGTGGACGAAGGTGGCCATCAGCTGGCCCACATCCAATACCCCGGCTTGCCGGCGGAAGAGATTCTGGAATCCGTCCATCGCTTTTACGACGAGTATTATTTCCGTCCCAAGGCTGCGTTCCGCATTTTGAAGAAGGCGGCCTTCAATAGCGCGGACCGCAAGCGTCTTTACCATGAGGCCAAGACCTTCCTGAAAGTCCGCGCTATGCGGACCAAGTGGGTCAAGGACAAACGCGAGAAGGGCGACTCCACACCCGCAGTCGAGCCCGCTAAGGCCTAAGGGAAAGATCGTGTGACCTTTCGCAAGTATCTGGTGCTGGCCGGCGTGATGTTTTGCGCTGCCATTGGGGATTCGCTGCTGTCCCGCGGCATGAAGCAAGTCGGCGGTGTTTCCCTCGATCACTTGCCTAAGGTCATCCTCGCCGTACTCAATCCTTCGGTTGCTCTCGGAATCCTGCTTCTACTGGGCTTCTTCGCTTCTTATATGACCGCCCTCTCCTGGGCTGACCTCACCTTTGTTCTACCGGCGACTTCGCTGGGATATGTTGTCCTTACGCTGATTGCAAAGTTCTACCTCCACGAAACCGTCAGCACCACGCGCTGGATTGGAATCCTCTTGATCTCAGCCGGCGTTGGCTTTGTTACTCAAGGGCCAGAACTCACGCATCATCCAGCAAAGCACGCGCGTGATGAAGAGTGTGCGGTTGTACCTGCGGGAGACAAACCATGATGCGGGCTTACATCTGGGGCGCCATCGTGGGCGTCGCACTAACCTCAACGTTAGGAGATGTCCTGCTTTCAAGGGCCATGAAGCAGGTCGGGGATGTGGGGCAGCTCTGGGACAGTCATGGCCTATGGACGGTAGTGGGACGAGTACTGCGCAACCCCAATTTTCTGCTTGGGGTTCTGGCCATGACCGCCGCTTTTTACACTCTGCTGCTGGGCCTTTCCTGGAGCGACGTCAGCCTGATTGCCCCAGCCTCAGCCTCGCTGACATTCGTTTTCAACGCGGTCGCCGCCAAGCTGTTCTTACATGAGAGGGTTGACCACCGACGCTGGCTGGCGGCGTTGTGCGTGGCCGGAGGCGTGGTGCTGCTGGCTGCGTGATGTTGCCGGTGCTACGGGTGTATAAACCTCTCAATGGCTTTCACGGGGTAAGCTTGAATACGACTCCACAAGTCCCTTGAGAACACCCCGAGTGTCCACCAGATGAGGTAGTGCCATACAAGTTGTCTAACTTATCGATAACCAGGCCACCATTCCAGAAGGGCGTTCCTCCGTCGCTACCTCCCGTGAAGCGATGAAGCACGGCTTCCGTCCAACCACTTTGGGCGCGAGTTAACTTGAAGATGGTGCCGCAGCCGACGCCATTGCAACCGGTTCCGCCGCCTTGGGCCGTTGTGCCGAACACATTCCCAGCTTTGTCGAGAGCAAGACCAAACGGCAAGTCGCCGTCGGCGCTGCCGCCCTTGAAGGTGTAAAGCACGGTTGGGTTCCAGTGCCCGTTAGAGTGGGTCAATTGGAAAACATTGCCGCAGCATCCACGGCTGTTGAATCCTGTGCCATAGAGGTTGCCAGCTTTGTCCAAGATGAGCGCACCCGCAGAACAACAGGCAAGTACGGTTTTCTTCCACCGTGTTTTCGAACGGGTCAGTTTGAAAATTTCACCCACCGCGCCATAAAGATTGCCAGCGCTGTCCAGAACCACGTCGGCAAGGGGACCGGCGCCAAAGTTGATCAACACGCTTTCTTTCCAGCGTCCGTTGGCGTGAGTCAGCGAAAAGAGGGTCCCGTGGCCATGAGCCCCGCCGAACTCAGTGGTGCCATACAGGTTTCCGGCCTGGTCCATGACCACGCCTTCCCAAGAGAAAGCTCCGTCGTGGCTGCCACCTTTGAAGCTATATAGCACGGTTTCTTGCCAGCCGCTGCTTGAATGAGTGAGCTTGAAAACCGTGCCGCAACCTTGGCCGCCGCCGCCGATACACTGGAGGTCGCCTCCAACGCTCGCCGTTCCATACAGGTTGCCTTGCGCGTCTACGATAGGCGGAGATTGGGGGAAAGCCCCGTCACTCCCGCCCGTGAAACCGTAGAGCACGGTTTCGTGTCCAGCCTTGTCCAACATGAACACAGTTCCGCAGCCCACGCTGCCACAGGGTCCGCCAAAATAGCCTCCTCCATAGAAGGTGGTGCCGAACAGGTTTCCAGCTTTGTCGGAAGTCAAGCCGGCAAAAGGGTCGCCGCCGTCGCTGCCGCCGATGAAGGAATACAAGACCTTCTCCTTCTCTGCCGAAGCGGCATGCACTAGAGTCATGGCCAGGATGAGAGTTGACAGAATCTTGTAAAGACCTAGCAGAAGCTCGCGTGGCATAAGCTTAGTTCCCTTCGGCCGCAGCTCAATCGTCCCCTATGCGCTTGATTTATGCACGAAGAACGCCTCGCAACGGCGACAGTCAAAAGCTCCGGAAGATTCACGTTCCAGCATAAACAGTAAAAAAATGCCGCCTCAAGGGTAGAAATTATAGCATTCAGCGGACTCCGAAATACGATTCACGAAAATGAATCGTTCGTCCGCATTGTCAGTGTGTTCAGCTTATTGAGCAAGCTTGCACCCATACGTCCAACGTACGGATTTCACGGCACTCTAAATTTGATGAATGCACATCGAGACCCAAAATCAAGCTGTTAACTAAACCCACCGCATGAATCCGCTCGCGGGCAGATTCGGCACAAGGAGCGATGCATCTCGAATTCCCTCGACTCGGGACACGGATTCCGCGGCCCGGTACCCACTGCGGACCGCTCCTTCCATCGTGGCCGGCCAGCCGGTCGCTGTCCAATCTCCCGCCAGAAAAACGCGGGGCCAGGCCGTTTCGGGTTGCGGACGAAAGCGATCCATGCCCGGCTTCGCCGAATAAGTCGCGTGAACTTCTTTGATGACGGTAGATTTCGCCAGATTGGCTGCGCGTGCGCCAGGAATAAATTCGCGCAGTTCGGCAAGCGCCATCTCGATAATTTCTTGTTTCGATTTCTCTACCAGGCTTTTAGACGCGCTCACCACCAGCTCAACGTAACTGCCGTTTCCAGCGGAGGCCAGGAGTTTCGACTTGTGGAACATCCACTGAATGGTACGATCCAGCAACACAGCATGATCCAGATCGGTGATTTGGCGATCGAACCAAAGGTGGATGCCGGTAATGGGCGAGGTCTCAAATTGTGCCAGAGCTGCGCGCAACGAGGCAGCAAGCGGAGTTTGCGGCAGCATGCGGGACAAAACATCAAAAGGTACAGCGAGCACCACGAAATCAAAGAGCTCTTGCTCGCCCGCGATCAACAGCCGCACACCTCCGGGCTCAGTCTGGAATGACTCAGCGCTGCAACGGAACCGGACTTCGCTGCCACGGGCGCTGATGTAGTCTGCGGCAACACCGTAGAGCTCGGTCAGAGGTACTCTAGGAACGCCCATTCGTCCGGCAGCGACCGACTTCAAGAATGATTCCCGTATCACCTGGGCTGCGGCTGGAACCGAAACGCGGTCAAGATCTTCGTTCAAAGCGCTCACCAGCACCGTCTTCCAAAAGCGATCTATCGCCCGATCGGTTTGCCCATGGCGGTGCAGCCAGGCCAGGAATGTTTCCCCGTTATCCGATGGCGTCGCAGGTGCAAGCACTGCCATGGCACGGGCAATGGCAAGTTTGTCCGCAAAATCCAAACACGACGCGCGTAGAAACGATGGCGTGGTGTGAAGAGGCGCAGGCAAAGCTGACGGCCCTATGATCGAAGCACGCCCGCCGGGCTCAAGAAAAGTCAGCTGGTCATACCAGCGAATCTTGTTCGCTACGCCAAGCCGTTCGTAGAACTGGATCAGGTTGGTGCAGCATCCAAGGAGCACGTGCTGGCAGTTGTCCACGACTTCGCCAGTGCCGGGGTGTTGATAAGAAGAAGCTCGTCCGCCCAGGTAAGGCCGGCGTTCCAGTAGAGTTACGCGAAAACCGCTGTCAGCAAGGGCGCAACCCGCAGCCAGTCCGGCCAGCCCTCCTCCGACAACTGCGACTCGCGGACCTTGCGCTGGACGCGGGCTCATCAGGAAAGGCGCTTCAGGAAGCCTTTGGCCAGGATGCCTAGCTTCTCACGCGTGGTGAGGGTGACCTTCTCGCCGAACACATCGTATCCCCGCAACGCAATTTTTTCGAGCAGCCGCCGGTAGACGGTCATGAGCACCCAAAGGGCGGGCTGGCTGTCCTCTTCCATGAGCGGGATGAGGTCTTCGCCAGCGCGGTAGTACTCGCGAGCGCGGTCTGCTTCCATGGTCAGGAGTGGCCGGAAAAGCGCGGCGTCGAACCCGGAGGAGAACGCAGCGAGCGGAATGCCGAATTTCTCCAGGTCTTCTTGTGGCAAGTAAATCCGGCCCATGGCCGCGTCTTCTTTGACGTCACGAATAATATTCGTAAGCTGAAAAGCCAAACCCAAACGCTCTGCCAAAGGCTCTGCCGCTGGATCGCGATAGCCAAACACATGAATGCAGACCAGACCGACCACGGACGCGACCCGGTAGCAATACTGATATAGGTCGTCGAAGGTGCGATATTGAACGCTCAACCCGTGTGGCACGGGCGTCCGCGAACTCTCGTCTGCGCCTGGGTCTCCCTCAATATCCATGGCGGTGCCGTAGGCAAGTTGATCCAGCAAGCCGACGCGAATGTTATAGCGTCGCTGGGCATCAGTCAGCGCCATCAAGACAGGCTCATCACTGGGATAACCCTCATGAGCACGATGAAACGCATCCAGCCATGCGGCAAGCTTCTGGCGCCGGTCGTAATACGACAAGGATTCGTCGTCGGCAATGTCGTCGCAACGCCGCATGAAGGCATAAACGGCGCACAGGGCCTGGCGCTTGGGACGAGGCAGAGCCAGAAATGCGTAATAAAAGTTCTTGGCTGCAGCGCGAGTGATGCTGCGGCAAACCGAATAGGCCACCGCCAGCTGGGATTCCGTGGGCGCGAAAGGTGTGGGGGCTTGCTGCACGGCTGCGCTCATGCCCGTCTGCCCCGTGCCAGCTTGCCCCCGGCCAGTTTGCCCCATACTAGTTTGCCCCAAGCCGCGCGCGCCACCAGCGCCAGTTTGCGGGGTTTCGAGATCGCTGGCCGATGGCCTAGAACATTGAATCCCTGGGCTTCGATCGCATTAAGAATTTCAAGGCCGCCCCGGCTAAACAAATCCAGATCAATGGCTAGTTCGCGATCTACTTTTTCGATCAACGGCAGCCCACGCGCAAACCAATCGCGGGCGCGATTGACCTCGAATTGCATCATGTCACAAAAAGCAGAAGTGTTGCGCTGCTGCGCAATGTCCTCTTCGCTCACGCCGAATCGCCGCAGATCTTCTAGTGGGAGATATATGCGGCCCTTAGCATAGTCCACGCTCACGTCCTGCCAGAAATTCGCCAACTGCAGCGCCGTGCAAGTGAAATCAGAGAACGCCTGACACTCAGCATCGCGATAGCCGCAGAGGTAAAGAACCAGATGCCCCACAGGATTGGCGGAGAATCGACAATAGCCAATGAGGTCTTCAAATGTGGAATAGCGCGTCACCCGCTGGTCCTGACGAAATGCCGTCAGCAGATCCACGAACGTCTGCTTAGGGATGGCGTGCTTGTTGACGGTCTCCGCCAGAGCTACAAATACGGGATGATGTGGACTGCCTGCGTAGCAGGCATCGAGTTCCGCTTCCCACTGATCGAGCAGGCGCAAGGAAGCAGCGGGGTCGCCGACTTCATCTCCTAGATCATCTGAAATACGGCAGTAAGCATACACATTGAAAAAATCCTGCCGCAGCCGAGCTGGAAGAAACCAACTTGCTACGGAAAAATTCTCGTAGTGGGTACGCGCCAGACGGCGGCAATAGGCCTGAGCTTCACTGGCAGTCGGAGCCCGAGCAGGGATCGCGTACTCAGGGGGAAGGTTCTTCCAGTCTTGCGGCACCGGAACAGCGATTGCAATTCCGGAGTCGTTGCTGGCGATGGATGACATGGTCAGATTCGTCTCCTCCGAAGGGCAAGCGTTCTCAGAAACAATTCTGCCCTAGTGCCCCGGTATGATGGCGGTCTTGATGTCGCCATTGCGGTCCAGCATGTGATGCAAGACCTGCTGTAGCCGGGAAAGCGGTGCTTCCCCGGTAATGTAATCGGTCGAGCGAACTTTTCTTTCCGCGATGAGCGCGAAGGCCTTGCGCACCGTCTCAGGCGTGTGATGGAACGTCGCTCGAAGCGTGATTCCGGAATAATGCAGGCGGTTGGTGTCCAATTGGACTTTGGTCCCGCTGGCGCACCCCCCAAAAAAGTTTACCGTTCCGCCCTTGCGAACCATGTCTATGGCCCACTCCCAGGCCTCAGGACGGCCTACCGCTTCGACCACCACATCGCTGCCGCGTTTTCCGGGAGAAAGGTCCCGCACCACATCCACAGGGTTTTTCGCCTCGGTGATCTGCACCACTTCATGCGCACCCATGTGCTTGGCAGCTGTAACTTGCCCGTCGCGCTTGACTACCGCAATCACGTTACAACCGATCGCTTTGGCCACTTGCATGAACATCAACCCGATCGGGCCGCCACCGATAACGGTAACCGTATCGCCAGTCCCCACGTCGGTCTCGTGCAAGCCACGGAGCACACAGGCCAGCGGCTCGACCATGGCCGCCTCTTCATAGGTCACATCGGGTGGAATCGTCAGCAGGTTGAGGTCAACGATTCGTTTGGGGATGCGGATATATTCCGCGTAGGCGCCGTTGTTAAACAGCAGATCTTCGCAAAGATTTTCTTGATGCCGGGAGCAGTAGAAGCACGTCTGACAAGGGGCGGAGTTTAACGCTACAACCCGCATACCTTTTTTGAAACCACGCACGCCCGGTCCAACTTCCTCGATAACACCAGCCAGTTCATGCCCGAACAATGCCGGAGGAACAATCATGCGGGCATGATATCCCCGCTGGTAAACCTTGAGGTCGGTTCCGCAAGTCAGAGCGACTTGCACTTTGACCAATACTTCTCCGTCGCCCACCTGCGGGATCGGAACCTTCTCGATTTTCACGTCCTCCTTGCCATAGAGGACTGCTGCGGTCATCTCTCCGTTCACTCTGTGCTTCCTTCCCACGAACTGCCTGCTTGAATCACGATCTTCATCGAGTCGGGCTGAGGGTTTGCCGCCAGCTTCAGGGCCTCAACGCTCTTTGACAAAGGAAAACGGTGACTGATCAAACTTTCCAGATCCATCTCCCGCCCCATGACGAAACGCACCGAATCTTCTTGAAGCTCAATGGAAGCGCTATAGGAACCCAACAGCGTCTTCTCATCCACGCATACGGCAGCCGGATCAATGACCGCTTCCCCGTGGACCGTCTGCGCAAACAGCAGAACACGACCTCCAGGGCGAACCGCATCCATGGTGGTACGAATTAGGCCGTTCCCGCCTACCGCGAGGATGGCTGCGTCAGCCCCTCGGCCCTCGGTCAATTCCCGCACCGTCTTCACAGTGTCGGCACGGGAAGCATCAATCGCTTCGTTTAAACCAAGTCTTCTAGATATTGTAAGCCTCGGCTCATACAAATCGGAAGTAATCACCCTAGTTCCCGACCGTTTGGCCAATGCACTCAACATGATACCGATCGGCCCTTGACCGATGACCAGGACCGTTTCACCCGGCTCCAGCTCCAGTCTCTCGATTCCTTTCAGGCAGGTATTAACAGGTTCGACAAAACAAGCTTGCTCAAATGAAACGTCTTGTGGAATAGGGACAGTACCCTCGCGTACGATCCAGTCCATCACTCGAACGTATTCCGCAAATCCCCCGCCCGAGGCTTTAAATCCGGCCGTGCAGCCGACTCTCTTATAGGTCTCGCATTGTGCGAACGTCTTGTGGCGGCAGTAGTAGCACTGGCGGCAGGGGATGTGGTGGAATACAACGACTCGGTCCCCCGGCTTGAACTGGGCGACGCCAACGCCCACTGCCGCTACAACGCCTGAAGTTTCGTGGCCGAAGATGCGCGGCGCTGAGTGCGAGCCACTGGCAATTTTTTTGAGATCCGTGCCGCAGATTCCGCAGGTGTGTACACGGACCAACAACTCTCCCGCTCCGATTTGAGGAACGGGTACGGTTTCGAGGCGAACGTCGTTGACACCGCGATAAACGGCCGCCTGCATAGTCGCTGGAATTGAGTATTTCTTCTCTTCGATCGAAAGTTGTCCTGCTATCGCCATGAATCAGTTCGCTACCTTTGACGCGGAATCTAACTGCTGTCCCAAATCTTTCAATTCATCAAATGTGCGAATAGATCGCTCCAGTTCGGCGCAAAGAGCACATGCGGCCTTCGCGCTATTTCTTGCCAAACGGAGCATCCGCGCCCAGAGCCACGGGCGCAGCGCACAATGGACTACGAATTTACACGTGCGAAACCGTCCAGTGCCATCAACAAAAGCATCCATCGCAGGCAGAGCAAAACCGGCTTCGTCAGAAATCGCTTTCGTGGCCGCAAAAGCAATGCCGCGGGCCTGCGCCCCACGCGCTACAGCCGATGCTTCCATGTCCACTGCCTGTGCCTGATAAGCCTGGGCAAGGCGTTTCTTTTCTTCCAGACCCGCGATGCTTGCCGCGCTCACCAGCACATCACGACCAGTCCCAGTTTCGGTGCAGCTGCCGTCTCTCGAGTCAATGATGCGGCTCGCGGAAACTATTTCACCGACCGTCATGGCCCGCTCAAGCGCACCGGCAAAACCCACTGACCAGACCATCCGCGGATGGTACAACGCGATCACTGCTTCTGTCGCCCGCCGTGCGGCGTCTCCGCCGATGCCACCGCAAACCAACACGGAATGACCGCTTTCGTAGAACTGGAACTTCCGGCCATCGTGTACACGCTCAACTCGCCGCCAAATTCTCACCAACGGTCGGACCTCGCGATCGAGAGCCGCTACCAGCGCAACTTTGTAGTTATCGGGCAAAGTTCCGACTTCCTGCGCAGGTTCCGCCTGAAACAGAATCCTCAAGCATATCCATTGGCTTGAAACCACTTCACCGCGCGGCTTAACGCATCGTCCACAGGAAGGATTTTCCAACCCAGTTCCCGTTCTGCTTTTCCCGACGATACAAACATTTTCTTCCGTCCCATTCGCACCGCGTCAATGGTCGCACGCGGCTCCTTGCCGAGAATGCGTCCAGTCACGATCTCGTCCACTACTCCGGTAGCAAGCGCCATCACGTACGGAACGCGAATGGTAGGCGAGGGCAGCCCGGTAATCGCCCCCAGTTTGTCGAGAATCTGTTTCAACGTAAGATTCTCGCCCCCTAGAATGTACCGCTCTCCGCTTCTTCCTTTTTCCAATGCAGCTACATGGCCGCGGGCACATTCCGTAGCATCCACCAGGTTCAGGCCGGTGTCTACATAGGCGGGAAATTTCCGTTTCAGAAAGTCCACCACAATCCGCCCCGTAGGCGTGGGCTTGATGTCACGCTCTCCTACGGGAGTGGAGGGATTCACCACCACCACATCCATCCCACTCCGTCCCGCCGCGAGGGCAAGCTCCTCAGCCATGAATTTCGAGCGCTTATAAGGACCAATCATGTTTTCCAGCGAAACCGGGGAATTCTCGTCCGCCGAATGGCCGTTGGAAGTAAATCCCATGGTGGCCACGCTGGAGGTGTAAACCACGCGTCGCACACGATTCTTTTGGACGGCTTCCAGAATTGCCCGCGTGCCTTCGACATTGGCGCGATACATCTGTTCCGGATCGCGCACCCATAGCCGGTAGTCGGCGGCAACATGAAATACAACTTCGCAGCCCGCCATCGCTTTTTCCAGTGACGCCGGGTCGCGAAGGTCGCCTACGACGCGCTCCGCTTTCAGATCCTGAATATTTCGAAGGTCACTGCTGGCACGAATCAGCAATCGTAAGTCAGCCCCGCGTTCGGCCAGTACACGGGCCACGTGGCTGCCGAGAAACCCGGTGGCACCTGTTAGGAAAACCAGCATTCAGCACTCAGCATTCAGCCAAGGCTTGTCCACACCGAGGCAATATGGCCCGCCAAATACTGAGTGCTGACTGCTGAGTGCTGGTCTATTCTAGCTTCTCCGGTTGCAAAGAAATATCTCGCTCGCCGGCTGCTTTCTTTTTCCAGTAGTGGGCGAGCCACGCCTCCCAGCTCTTGCCCGCAGCCATGTCACGCCCGGTGAAAGCCAGCGCAGCAATTTCGGAATAACGAATCGAAACTCTGGGAGTGCTGTCTTTGGGCAGTACGCGTACCAGACTCTCCTCCAGCGTGGTTGCGCTGCGGCGATCGAAGACGTAGCCCTCGACCGTGGTGCCATCTTTGCGGGTAAGGAGCACGTCCCCGCGGTAGTCGAACGCTTCTTCCAGAGCTTCGCGAACTTCGCCGGGCGTGGCCAGTTCCGGAATCCAGCCTTCAAGCTTTCTGCCCCGAACTGCGCCCGGAACCACTTCCAGCATATCCGGATCGGCGACGGTACTGGTTTCCGCGGGGCCTCGACCTGCTTCTCGGCCGCTCAAACTCGCGTCTCCTCGGCAACTTCGGAACCTGCAATCTGCACCAGGGGATTGAATGCGTGCACCGGCCGGACTGGCTCGTCGAGTAACCTCAGCGCGGAATCATCCTGATAGCTACTGGAAAACGTGGCCCGCACCGTGCCCCAGAAGCCGCGTAGCGATCCAAACGTATCGTCCACCGCCGTAGCCTCATAGCCGCTATGCACCATGCAATTCGCACACTTGGGATTACCGGATTCCGTTCCGTACTTCTCCCACTCCGTCGTTTCCAGCAGTTCGGCAAACGAGTCGGCATACCCGTCCTGCAATAAATAACATGGTTTTTGCCATCCAAAGACGTTGTAGGTAGGCATGCCCCAGGGGGTGCAGGCATAATCCCGCTTGCCCATAAGGAATTCGAGAAACAGGGGTGACATATTAAAGCGCCACTCTGGCTTCCGGTTGGATAGAATCCCGCGAAACAACCGACGTGTTCGCGCCCTCCCCATGAAGTGGCTCTGGTCCGGCGCCTTATCGTAAGAATAGCCGGGCGAAAGCATCATACCTTCCACACCAAGCTCCATCATTTCGTCGAAGAAAGCTCGCACGCTCTTGGGGTCGGCACCGTCGAACAAAGTGGTGTTGGTCGTAACCCGGAATCCCCTCGCCAGCGCCTCTTTCATGCCTTCGATGGCCTTGTCGTATCCACCTTCGAGGCATACCGAGAAATCATGGTGCTCTTGTTGCCCGTCAACGTGGACTGAAAAAGTCAGATACTTGCTAGGTTTGAATAGATCAATTTTCTGTTTGAGCAGCAACGCGTTCGTGCATAAGTAAATGTATTTCTTGCGGGCGACGAGACCTTCGACGATTTCGCCGATCTGCGGATGCAGCAGCGGCTCGCCGCCGGGGATGGACACCGCCGGTGCGCCACATTCATCCACGGCGCGGAAACATTCCTCGGGCGTGAGTTGCGATTTGAGCACATGCGCCGGATATTGGATCTTGCCGCAACCCGCACAGGCCAAATTGCACCGGAACAGTGGCTCCAGCATCAGCACCAGTGGATATTGCTTACGTCCTTTGAGTTTCTGCCTCAGGACGTAAGTTGCCACCGTCCACATCTGAGAAATCGGTACTGCCATTTCGCTAGCTCCCTGTCACCTGACAAAAATCTATCGAGTTGTCATCCCGAGCAAAGCGAGGGATCTGTAGTCCTTGGCACTCAAGTCAAACTGCAGATTCCTCGTGCCTTCGCTCCTCGGAATGACAAAGAGATGTTACGTCTCTCACAGTCTTTGGAGTCTACCCAATCCTTCTCACGCCGGTTCCCTGCTCCGCCCCCGCCATCGCCTTGACATAAGTCGTCATCGCAATCAAGGGAAAATACTGCCGGTACAAGGTATAGACCAGATAAAACACTCGCGGGAAACCAGTCCCGGTAGTCTGAGGCTCGTCCCAACCGCCGTCATTTTTTTGCGTGCGCAAAAGATAGGCAATGCCACGCGCCACCGAATCGCTGCGAGTATCGTTCGCTGCCAACAACCCCATCACTGCCCAGGCAGTCTGCGAAGGCGTACTCGGTCCCACGCCGCGCAGGAGCGGATCATCATACGAACTGCAAGTCTCACCCCAACCACCGTCGGGGTTCTGTACCATACGCAGCCATTCCGCAGCCTGCTGCACATAAGGCTCATGATGGTCCACGCCGATTGCTTCGAGGCCCCGCAGCACCTGCATTGTTCCGTAGATGTAGTTGACGCCCCAGCGTCCGAACCAGGAACCGTCGGACTCTTGCTCTCGCTGGATAAACTTGATCGCCTTCTTTACCCGCGTATCGTTCAGGGTGTAGCCGTAACTTGCCAGCATCTCCAAAATGCGCCCGGTAATGTCCACGGTCGGCGGATCGAGCATGGCATTGTGGTCGGCGAACGGAATGTACTGGAACACCATGCGGTCGTTGTCTTTGTCGAAGGACGCCCAGCCGCCGTTCTTGCATTGCATGGAGAAAATCCAGTCAATGGCCCGTTGCACCGACTCCCGTTGATAGCGTCCGTTAGAATGCTCGGCATGAGTCAGCGCCAGACAAACCATTGCGCTGTCATCCACGTCAGGATAAAACTCGTTGTTGAATTCGAAGTACCAGCCGCCAGGCTGGCCCTTCGGATTCTTTACCTTCCAGTCGCCAACATTACGCACCTGCTTTTGCAGGATCCAGTCGGCACACTTGACCATCCTAGGATCATTTGCAGAAACGCCCGCTTCTCCCAACGCAAACAGCGCGTAGGCCGTGTCCCACACTGGGGACATGCAGGGCTGCATCCGAAACGTGTCGCCTTCCTCTATACCTAGTTTTTCGAATTCATCCAACGCACGGATCACTTGCGGATCGTCGAGCGAATATCCCAGGCAGCGCAGGGCGATGATTGCGTTCATCATCGAAGGATAGATCGCGCCCAGCCCGTCACTCATCTCGAAACGTTCCAGCATCCACCGCTCCGCCTGCTTCAACGCCAGCCAACGCAAGGGACGAATATGTACCAACTCAAACCAGTGCGTCAGCCGATCAAGCACAAGGAAGAAATTACGCCAGGAGACAAGGTTTTTGCTCCAGTGCAGGCGCATGCGCGACTTGTCACGTCCGCCGAGAAATAATTCCTCTACACCCATTTCATCAGGGATTTTTTTCAGCGGCTTTTTGGCGTAGCAAATCGAGAGTGGAACCAAAATGGCCCGCGACCACGATGAAATTTCGTAAATGTTGAACCAGAACCAGTTCGGAAACAGTACGATTTCCGGGGGGACCGCTGGCACGGCGTCGTAGTCATACTGGCCCAGAAAACACAGATAAATCTTGGTGAAGGTGTTGACCTCGGTCACACCACCCATTTCCAGGATCTTCTTGCGAGCCCGCGCCAGTGCTGGATGGTCCGGCTTATATCCGCTGAGCTTTAGCCCGAAATAAGCCTTCACCGATGCGCTGACGTTCGAGTGGCCGTCCACATAAATGCCCCAGCCGCCGTCTTCGTTCTGGTGTTGCAGAATCCAGTTACAGCATTTTTGAAAGCGCTCCTGATTTCCCGTCCCTAGCAGGGTGTGCAGAAGAATGTAGTCGGACTCTAGCGTGGTGTCGGCTTCCAGTTCCCCACACCAGTAGCCGTCTGCATGCTGGCGGGAGAAAAGAAACTTGCGCGCTCCCTCGACAGCCGCAGCCACACGGCTGCCTAGGTCTTCAATCTTTCCGAAGCGCAACTGCGGCGCGGAAGCCGGAAGTGGGGAGGAGGGTTCGTCCATAAACGCTTTAGTCAGCGCTCACTGCGTTGGGCGCACTGGCAATTGCTTCCACAATCTCCGGAGGCAGGCCGAAACGAACATTCTCCGGCATGACTTCGATTTCCTCAACATTATTGAAACCCTTCGTACCCAGGTACTTCACAACTTCTTCCACCAGACATTCGGGAGCCGACGCGCCAGCTGTCAGGGCAATCTTCTTCACGCCCTCCAGCCACTGCGGCTCGATGTTGCGGAAGCTATCAATAAGATGGGAACTTGTGCTGAGATTGCGGGCCACTTCCACCAACCGGTTTGAGTTCGAACTGTTATCCGAGCCGACGACCAGCAGCAGATCTGCGTCCGAAGCCACATGTTTCACTGCCACCTGGCGGTTCTCTGTGGCGTAGCAAATATCCTGCGCAGCTGGACCTTTAATGTTGGGGAACTTTTCCCGCAGCGCCGCAATAATGTCCTTGGTCTCGTCCAGACTCAAGGTAGTTTGCGTCAGGAACGCAACGCGATTCGGGTCAGCAACTGTCAGATCTTTCACTTGTTCCGGAGAGCCGACGACCTGAGTGACGAGCGGGGCTTCTCCCAGCGTTCCAATCACTTCATCATGGTCGTGGTGTCCAATTAGGATCAGCGAATAGCCTTCTTTGGCGAACTTTACCGCTTCTACATGGACCTTTGTGACTAGCGGACAGGTCGCATCAATCACTCGCAATTTGCGGGCTTCGCTGGCCTCGCGGACCTCTGGAGAAACCCCGTGAGCGCTGTAAATGACGCGCTCGCCGTTCGGGACTTCGTCCACATTGTCAACAAAGATCGCGCCTTTACCCTGTAGTTCCTCAACCACAAAGCGGTTGTGGACGATCTCCTTGCGCACGTAGATAGGGGGGCCGAAGGCCTCCAATGCAATCCGAACAATATCAATGGCCCGCACCACCCCGGCACAGAAGCCCCGAGGCTTGAGAAGCAGCAGCGTTTTGCGGTCATGATTAGGCACAGTTTAGGTTCCTATTTAAGGTACACTTCGCCACTATGGATTTATGTAATTAAGCTATCGTATGGAACCATTTTGGTCAATGTAAGCCCAAGAAATGCTGAGGATTAGCACCGATTGGCGATTTCCAGCAGTGAACGGGGAGTCTCCGATCCTGGTGATCAGGGTGCCTCGACAGCAGGGCCCCTCAGCAGCGCCTGCTGCCATGAGCCTCACCCAGCATCTGCTTATGTAACTCTGTTCTATTCCAGTTCAGGCGTACAATGGCCGCGAGTCGCCCAGAAAAAACGGCCGCTGCGTCACGAGAGTACGGGCGATAGCACGGCCGAGGAGACCCCATCCATGACCGCGAAAAGCAAATTCTTTCTCGGAGTACTCACAGCCGTTGCGATGTTCGCCCTTAGTTTCGCGCTTCCCCGTGGTGGGGGAGCACCTTTGCGTGATGCCCTGGCCGCGCAATTTCACGTCACGGTCGGCGTGTGGGCAATTTTCGTTCTGCTTTTCGTGAAACTGAAATAAGAAAGCGGAGGATACCGGGTGCCCCGCATCTCGCGATTTCGAGATGTGGGTGCCGGGAAGTCGGCAAGCTCCTGGGGATCAAATAGTCCTACGTGTCGGCATTGATGCGCAGCCGCGTTGGCCGACTCGTGTCCAACAAATGTTTTCGGATTTAAACCGGTTCGTAGTCAAGACTTCGAAGTCGCTGGACATTCTCTACGACAAACGCGACCCACTCTCGCTTGTAACCCTCGACGTTTCGGAAAAAGTTCCGGTATTCAAGAACATGGTTGACAAGGATGCAGTTTCCCTACCGGTGCGCTCGCCGAAACTGTTCAGTTTGGCTGCGCTTTACGATGCGAATGAAGAATTGCTCAAAGATCTTCGCTCATCCGGACAGCCGTCGCATAACGAAATGGTGGAGTTAGCTGCTGAGTTCTGGGCCGAGGTGGCAAAAGCCATTCCCGCATGGAACAAGGTGAAAAATGGTGAGCTCAAGGCTTTGGAACTTCGGCAAGAAAGCATCTCTTCACACTCCGTGGTTCTGCGTGCGCTCGGTGCAATAGGTGCGGATTTGCTAAAAGAGGAACCTGCTACATGGAAATCCCATCTAATGGATCTCTCCTCTGTTGACTGGGCCAAGAAGAACAGGGACTGGGAAAACGTGTGCATCATCGCGAATTCCGTTGTCTCAAATCGGCAAGCACGGTTTGCGACCAAGGCATACCTAAAGCGTCACCTGAAAATGGCGCTAAACGAGGCGGAGGAACGGGCGTTGACTCCAAACCAACCAGAAGCGTCATCGCAGGTCACTGATGTGGTCGGAATGATGGAGAAGATGACGCCGACAGAGCAAACGGACTTCCTCAGTAAGGCTAAAGAACTTTCCGATAAAGGTGACTAACGGAGGGTGGTCTCAGCCTTTCTCGAAATTCTGCGAAAGTTGGAGCAGTTCGGCCACCATCAGACGAAAATCCCTGCCCCATTAGTATGGCAGCCGGACTTGGCCTCCCGCGGCGTCCGGCTCTACCAAACCCGCTTTACGTCGTATTGATCGAGTACGGTATCGGCGCTCAGAATCGGCACATTCAATGCCTGGGCTTGGGCCACTAGCAAGCGGTCAAAAGGATCGCGATGATGCAATGGCAACAGACCTGCGCGGACCGCTTGCTCCATGCTGATTGGAAGTTCCTCAAACCCTTCCTCTTGCGTATAGCGGGGCAACTCTGTCGTAAGCGAAAGGCCATCGAACTTCCCCAGATTCACCTTGATCGCCAGCTCCCAGGCAACCGCAGCCGACACTAAAACGGTGTTGTTCTGATTCGCAATCATCTCTGTACGCTCTTCGCCGATGATGAGACGGACATCCGTCCGCACTCGCCCACCGGTAGTTTTCTTTTCGATCAAATAATGCCGGTCGGCGAAGGTTGCGATCTGCGGCAAGTGAGTCACGCAAAGCACTTGATGCGCTCGGGACAGGGCTTTCAGCTTCTTGCCTACGGCTTCAGCGGCGCGCCCGCCGATGCCCGTATCAATTTCATCGAACACCGACGTCCGCTGCGCGGATGACGCGGGCGTCCGCGCCACACTGGACTGATGAGATAACCGTGTCGGCTCCTCGCGGGCGAGTAGACTTGGGAGCGCTCAAGCAACCAAGGCTCGGAGGAAAGGAGCCGAGCGATGATGATTATAGGTTGTGATTTGCATACACGCTACCAGCAGATCGCGATGCTGGACACGGAGACAGGCGAGGAAGTGGAGCGGCGTCTGGAGCACGAAAGTGGAGAGGCGCGAACTTTCTACTCCTCGCTGCAGGGACCGGTGCGAGTGGGGATCGAAGCCACTGGACACACGTACTGGTTCGAGGCCATGCTGGCGAAACTGGGGCACGAACTGTGGATGGGAGATGCGGCGAAGATTCGGGCGTCGGTGATCCGCAAACAGAAAACGGACGCGCGGGACGCGCAACACTTGCTGAATCTGTTGCGCCAGGATCGCTTTCCCCAGATCTGGCGTCCGTCGCCGGCAGAGCGAGACTTGCGGCAACTGGTCTGGCATCGGCAGAAGCTGGTGTGGATGCGCGGAGCGGTGAAGAATCAACTGCACGCGCTGGCCATGGGCGAGGGTGTGTGTCGCAAGAAGAAACTGTTCACCGCGAAAGGTCGCAAGGAACTGGAGGGCCTGGCGCTGGGGCCGTGGGCCAGCTACCGGCGGCAGGAGTTGTTGCGGATGTTCGATGAGTTGGCGGCAGCGACGGCACAACTGGATCTGGCTGTGGAGCAAGCCGCGAAGAATCAGCCGCTGGCAGTGCGGCTGATGACGCATCCGGGAGTGGGTCCGGTGACGTCGCTGGCTTTCGTGCTGATCATCGGGCCGGTGGAACGTTTCGAACACAGCAAGCAGGTTGTGAGTTATCTGGGGCTGAATCCGCAGGAACACAGTTCGGGGGGAAAGCAGCGGCTGGGAGCGATCAGCAAGCAAGGCAATCCGATGATGCGGTCGCTGCTGGTGGAAGCGGGTCACACGGCCGCGCGCTTCGATCCGGCATTGAAACGCATGTATCAACGTTTAAAGTTTCGCCGTGGGGCCTCGGTGGCGAAAGTTGCCGTAGCCCGCAAACTGGCCGTGAGGATGTACTGGATGCTGCGCAGCACGGCGGATTACGCGCAGCTGGTTCGCATGCAAGGCAGCCCGTGGGCCACCCTGGTGGAAAACAGTCCATCGCTGGGCTGATTGGGCGCCTTGCCTCCCCGAAGAGTCGGGGAGTCTGAACAACGAATCATGGTTGAAAAACCGAATAGATGGTTGGTGGAACTAGCTTCCACCGCGAGATTCTGAAAGCGAGCTGCGGTCGCGTGAGCAAAAGCAAGAGCAACAGCAAAATCTTTCCAATAAGAAAAAAAGGAAAACGAGTTCAGCGCCAACACACCGGGAACGCTGACCTCAGACACTCTACGTGTCTCTTGACAACGCCGACACGGTTATAGAGGGTGGCCCAGGTTTATTTATTTAATGCTAATTAACTAATGCCGAGGGCTGCCCCATCTTTACCGCGCCCTCTGCGGGAAAGGTGGGAGGCGAGTCCCTCCATCCAGAAACCGAGTTTTGGATTAATCATAAGTAACCACCTCCCCTCGAATCATGCCTATGATCGTTTTGGCAACCGCTGGCAGCAGAATGTCACGGCGGGGACGGGGATTACTCAGCTGCTGACGTTCAATGGAAATAATCAGGTGGCCAGCAACACTTATGATCCCCTGGGCAACGTCACCAACGATGGCCTCCACACTTACACCTACGATGCGGAGAACCGGGTGCTGACGGTGAGTGGCGGCACGTCGTATGCGTACGACGCGTTTGGGCGGAGGGTGTCGCGGCAGATCACGGCGGGGACGCGCGAGTACACATTTGATTTGCAGGGGAATGTGCTGAGCCGGATCATTGCCGGGAGCGTAGGCCTGCGAATATCGCGATTGCGGGAAGGCATTGGGGAGAGATCGTCTCGAGCAGTGGGGACACCTGGTTTATGCACACGGACTGGCTGGGGAGCGCGCGGGCCTACACCAAGCTGGACGGCAGTGTGCAGGCGACGTGTCAGACGCTTCCGTTTGGGGATGCGAGAAGTTGCACGGCCAACAGTGACGATGACTATTACGCGGGCCGCTGTGGTGGAATGGGGACGATGCGAGTTATCTGTCGGAGACACGGCACTACCAGCCCGCGCAAGCCCACTGGACGACGCCGGACCCGTCGGGCCTGGCGGCGGTGGATCCGGCCGATCCGCAGACCTGGAACCGGTATGCGTATGTGGGGAACAACCCGCTGAGCTACACCGACCCCACTGGCCTGAAACTCTGTGCTGAGTGCCACTTCCTGGGCGCGGGTGCTGGCGGCGGGTGCAGCTTGGACGGCGTCGATGCTTCCTGTAACACCGTGGCTTTCTTATTACAGACTGGCGGGGCGGACAGCATCACGGTTACTTCCGTTGGCGGTCAACAGGCAACGTATTCAATCGGTTCTGGGGACTTTGGGCAAGCCAAGATATGGATTCCGGGAGGATGCGTTACCACATCCGGCGGTAATGCCCCAGATACAACTTCCTGTGTGGCTGGTGGCGCAGTGTCGCTGGTGGATTTGTTTGGAGTTGGTGGTACTGCTGGCGGAAGCAACAGCTGGGGTTGGAATTTCACAAAATCATTCTTCAAGAACTTTTCGGTATTTGGCCCTGACAAGGCAAAATCCTCCTGTTTTGGGAATTTCCTCAAAGAGACTGGTACAAATTTAGTTGGTGCTCCTGGTGTAGATATTGGGGCTGTGATTGGAGGTGGTTACTATGGCCTTTCATTGCTTACTGGTTCCGCTCCACCGGTAAGCAGGGCCCTTCGTGGTGGCTTGTCCGTGAAACAGTGGATAAGTGCCGAAAATGCAAGCCTGCTGTCCAATGCCGGAGCAATAGCTCTGTTGTCCAACCTTTTAACAAGCGCGGTTCCGGCGCTAATAAACGAGGCCAGTTCTGCAGGAACTGGTCAGTGCGACTAGCAATGAAGATCTCGAAGCGAATACGCGACCTAGTAATTGAGGTCGTAGCAGCAACTGTCGTCGTTGCTGGAATTGTGGCTTATGGCTTTTCCCTTCCGCCTGGAACCACGATAGATGGACGGCCAGTAGCATTAGTAGGCAACACGTTAGTCGTGTTTGGGTTTGTAATTTATTGGTTCCGAGGAGCATGGAAGAAACTTGCATTTTGGGCAATCACTCTTGCACTGTTGGCATGCCACTGCATTGTTTACGTCTTTGTTGTAAGCCGAATTCAACCTTTCCCCACACTTTACTTCGTTCCACTCGACATGGTTGAACTGGCGTTGATCCTGATGTTGACGCCGAGATTGACTGGAGTGCGGCCTCGCAATTGACGCGGTAATGACGAAACCTACGAGTAGCAGACTCACCCGGACTTCAGACAAATTAACTGGCTCAGGCGGTGAGTACGACGGGTGGCCCATTCAAGCCGCCTATGGCTTGAGTGGGGACGTTATTGATCGACTACCGTAATGAAGAATTAAAGTTTTCAGTAGTTAACTACAGTTACTTATCCCTGACATCCGTGAGCGCGGGCAGCGGGACGAATCCGGTGACGGGGGTAGTCTACAATGCGGGGAGCGATACGGGCAATCCGCTGGGGGCGCTGACGCAGGTGACGTATGGGTCGGGGGACTTCGATCAGTTCACGTACGACGTGAATACCGGACACATGACTTCGTACCAGTTCAACGTGGGGACGCAGAATCAAAGTTACAAAGGCACGGTGAACTGGAACGCGAATGGGACGGTGAAGAGTCTGGTGACGGTGGATGGCATCACGGGCGGGAATGCGGCGAACAACACCACGGTGAACTACGCTTACGATGATTTGTCGCGGCTGTCGAGCGCGAGCGACAGCGGCGGGGGGATGGCGCAGACGTATGCCTACGATGCGTTTGGGAACAACTCGATCAGCGGGGCGCCGTTCGTGGCTGCCGGGATTTAATTTGAGCAATCAGGCAATTTCGGGCACGCAGTGTAACGGCACCAGCATTTGCTACGACGCGAACGGAAACATGACGTCGGACGGCGTGGGCAACGTTTACACCTGGAACGCGGACGGCAAGCTGGCGACGGTGAACGGATTGGCGGTGACCTACGATGCGCTAGGGCGGGAAGTGGAATCGCCGGTGGGAGTAGAGTTGCTGTACGCGCCGACAGGGGAAAAGATCGCGCGGCTGAATGGGCAGACCATCAACAAGACGCGGATTGGGCTGCCAGGCGGTGGGTTCGCGGAGTATTCGAGCACGACGCTGGCGAACTTCGATCATCCGGACTGGCTGGGGAATACGCGAGTGATGACGAATGTGGTGACGCGAGGATTGACGCATCAAACCGAATACACGCCGTTTGGAGTGGCCTACGATGGAGGCACGGGTGGGGTAGGCAACATGGATTTCAACGGCAGTTTCATGGACACGCTGACCGGGCAGGCGGGACTGTACGACACTGTGTATCGAAGTCAGTCGGGGGCGCAAGGAAGATTTTTGCAACCCGACCCGGCGGGGCTGGCGGCGGTGGACATGAGCGACCCACAGACCTGGAACCGCTATGCGTATGTGGGGAACAACCCGTTGAGCTACGTGGATCCACTGGGCCTGAACAAGACTCCTTGCTGGTCGGACGGGAGCTGCGTTTGGGGCGGAGGCGACTCTTGGAACTGCACCAGTGACGGCGTGATGACAAACTGTTCCTCGGCTTGGTTGCAGGCACAAAGCGGCGCAGCGTTCATTGTCGTGCCGGTCATTCTGCCGCCAGGGAATTGGGTGCCAGCCGGCGGAGACTTCCTGGGCGAAGGCTGCTTCCGAGGAGGTGCAGATGGCGATACGGTCGTATGCCCGCCGGTGAACTTGCCGACTCCTCCTTCCTTCGGGCCTGCGCTGAACCCAGCGACAGGAGTCATCCGGGCGGGAGATCCCAATGCAAAGAAGAACTATTGCAAGCACCAGTCGAACATGGCGGCATTGGAGGCGTTGCTACCAGGAGGCAGCGTGTTCTTGGGTGGGGATTACAGTCCTACTGCAGTCGTCGGGGAAGCCGGGCAGGAGGCGCTTGGCGAAGCACTCGACGCCGGAGCCAAGAGTGCCTCGTTCCTTTCAATGGTGAGATCGTGGACGGGTATCCCGATGTCCGTTACCTCAAAGTTTCTAACCTTTGCTGGCTACGCGAAGACGGCGGTCGATCTTTACGGTGCCATGACTGCAATGCAAAAAGAATACGCAGCTTGCATGCAGTAGAGGGGAACACCGAATGAGCGCAGCTGGCAGTAAGAGATTTAGCACTTGGGAATGGGTGACCGTACTTGGTCTCGCGGCGATTACCGTTGCAATCTCAAAAGTCGCCGATCTGACCCAGAATTGGCAAGACGCTGCTGTCTACACCGTCATTCTCTTTGTGGCTCTGATTCTGGCACTCCGACCCGCGTGGAGGCACAAGATATTCTGGGAGGGCTTGGTTGTAATTTTCGTGCTGCACGTCCTCGCGGTGATTGTGCTGGAGCAGAGCTTTCCATCAGTCGTTAGGGGTCTTCATGGCCTTCCATCAACAATCGTCCTGATGGCGGAAGGCCTCCTAATCGCCGGCATATTGTGGAAGAAATCCATGCGTTCTAAGTCTGATCCATCTTGAGTTCTCGGGAGATAGCCCAACCGGAAGAAACCTGATGATACGCACCATGAACTAGCGCAACCAACCGGTAAACAACTCAGCGTGAGACGAACAAGTTGAGCCTTACTCTGCGGCGGCTTCCTCTTCGGGAGCGCCGTGGCGGCGTAAGAGCTGCGGCAAGTTCTGGGAAAATGCCGAACGCGGCAGGACCATGTCGCATCCTACTTCGTGCGCCTTCTGCTTCAAATCGCCCTGCACATGGGACAGAAAGCCGATAATCGAGGTCTTTTTCAGCTTGGTCTTTAGTTTTGGAATCAGGGTCAGAGGCTTGGCGTTCACGTTGTTCATGTCGAAAATGACCAAGGACGGTTTTTCCTCGCCGTTCTGCTTGATCCGCTCCAGCATGTCTTTTTCATTCTTGACGAAATCAACTTTTACATTGAGCTTGCGGGCGGTCTCCTGAATTTTTGCCTGAAAAAAAAGATCGTCCACAAAAGCAAAGATGCGCGAATTGGCGTCTTCGTTCGGAGGCAGGGGCTCAGGTTCCTGCGGGACGTAAGCGGGAGCAAAACCAGGCCGGATCCCGCGCCCACGAGGGCCTTTATCTCCATTCATGGCGTTCCGGTAACTGTGATCCATGGGCGCGCTGTAAATTCCACTCTGCTGACGGTCGCGGCCACCAGGCTGCCCTGCACGATTCGACGGACGACGTCCCCGCCGCCGTCTACCTCTCCCTCCACTTCCGGAGGGATTTCCGGGTCCACCATTCATAATTTATTTCCCGTTGTAGTCCTAGAGTGTAGCTCTCATCCCAGAACGCGCAGTTTGTATGACGCGCGGATACTGCTTTTACTGAGTACTACCTTGCCCGCAAATGCACCAATCGTAGTCAAGACCCAATGCGGTTGGAGTTCATTCGTGAATGACTTTGTCCGTCTATGCGCCTGGACCTGATGGCGCGGAAGGCCAGCTAGAGAGCTTGGCCGCTTGGGAACACTATTTATGGTATCTCTCGTAATGGATCAAGCGCAAGCCCCAAAACAAAAGTTTTGCACAGAGGTAACTCGATTGACTCAGGCCCGACATATCAGGGAATGACTGAAATGAACTGACCAGAGTCTCCGCTCAGCGACTCACGGAGAGGCCTGAGCTAGGCACCCTTGGTCATTTCTTGGGCCCATTGCAAGGACTGCAGGTAGGTTTGTGCGACCTCATCATCGCTCAAACGGAGTTGGCTAGCCAGCTCCTTGGCGCTCTGCCATTCGCCAGATTCTTGCGCCAGCAGGAGTTGGTAGAGAGGCCGGAGCGGACTGGCCCCACCGAGCAATACCGCTTTGCTTTCACGGTCGATGGGAACGCTTTCTAGCACTCTCTCCATGGAGACTTCGAGGATGGCATCCATCATGGAAAGCAATCCCACCAGAAAAAGATCGGATTCCCCGTGAGGTACCTTGGAAGAAAAAAGTTCACAGAAGCGGGCGCGAACTAGGGCGGTGAGCACCAGTTCGCTAGGGCGATTCTGTCCAGCGCCAAGAGTTGCCACCAGCCGGATCCAGCGCCGTACTTCACGTTCGCCCAAGATGGAGAGCGCGTGGCGGATCGAGTGCACTTCGGTCGAGAAGCCAAATGTCGGAGAATTCAGGTAGCGCAACAGGCGATAGCACAACGAGGCCTCGCCCTTAATAACGTTCTCAAGCTCCCGTACGTCCAGTTCCGGTGCCGAAACCGCCTGCAGAATCCGCAAATAGTTGATCTGGTTGGCGGGGATCTCATGAACATGCAGCGTTTCCGGCTTGCGAAAGAAATACCCCTGAAAGTAAAGAAAGCCGGCTTTTTTCGAGGCCAGGAACTCTTCGCGGGTTTCCACCTTTTCGGCCAACATGCGGCAGCGCCACGGGCCATAGCGCTTAATCATAGTTTCCTGCTCGGTCGGTGTGGTCGTGCGCAAGTCCACCTTGATAATGTCCGCCAAGTCGGTCAGCGTCTGACGAGGATCGTCCACCGCAAAGTCGTCCAGTGCAATCAGGTACCCGTTTTCCTTCAACCGGCGGCAAGCCGCAATAACTAAATCATCCGGCTCCACACTTTCTAGCACCTCGACTACAGTCTGTTCAGAAGGCAGCAACATGATGTAGTCCTTGAGCAGGATGTCACGGGTGCAGTTGATAAAGGCCCGCCGACCGTCGCATAACACGTCCAGCCCCATTAACATGGAGGTGTTGAGAGTGTTCCGGGAAGCCTGGTCGGCGTCCGTGCTCGCAAAATACTCTTCGACGCCGTCACGAAACAGGATTTCGTAGCCGAAAACTTTTTCGTCACTGGTAAGAATGGGCTGCCGCGCCACGAAATGAGTGCCTGGCCGCGGTCCGGGTTTACCCTGACTGAAGCCTGGAGCGGTGGCAGAGTTGGTCACTTGCGTTCTATCGGCAGAATTGAGCGGAGTATTACCTTACCCATCCCGACGGACTGGCCATGGCACTAAAGTATTGGATAGTTGCCATTGGGCGGTTTATTCCTCCACCCACTCAATACCGCAGGTATAGCACTTCCAACTATTTTTGCGGATGGGTACGGGAAAGGACAGAAGCAGCCAGAGTCCGTAGGTCCAAAAGCGATCGAATTTTTCGAAACCAATGTCCAGCGAATAGCAGCGTGGGCAACGAGGCTGAGCAAAAGGTTCGCCCACTTCCTCTTCCAGGAACTCAGGAAGGATCGGCTCATCCAACAGGGCCCGAGCTGATTGCTCGTCTTGCTCATGGACCTGCAGCCGGATTCCGCCTATGGCATTCGAGAGCAGCCAGTCCATGCGGACCATGTTGCCATCGGCCAGCACGCAAGCAATTCCAGCAGACTCCAGCTTTCCCTTGGCGAGTAAGGCTTCGGGAATATCACGAAACTGCTGCACCGTGATCAACTGAGTTGGCATTGTTCCCGATCCCGGTATGCGATCTCTTCCCACATACCTTCGTGATCTCGCCGATTGCAGCCCACCCTACTAGATTCGACCCATGGCAGCATCGAAGAAGTTTCAGGTTTGCATCCTCTTTTTAGTAATCCTAGTCTTGGGTACCGCGCGCGCTCAAGACTTGCCTGCGCTCCCCCCTCAGCACCGTTTTTGGGACTTTACCAACAAAACGCTGTTCTCCAGTCATGCGATGTTGGAGGCGTTGGACTTCGGCATCACCCACCGCAACCTGAGTCAAGGCGGCCGGGAAGTCGATCCCATGGCCAAGGCGCTGTGTGAGAGTGGAACTCCGGGCCAGTTGGTCTTCTTCGGAGGAAGAATGGCAGGGGTCATAGCCATCAGCTATCTGCTGCACAAGAGCCACCACCACAAACTCGAGCGCGCTTTCCCGCTCTATGTCAGCGGCGACTCCGCTTATGGAGTGGTCTATAGCTTTGCCCACCGTTGACGAATATTTAAGCGCGGGGCCATTTCTGGTTTGCACAGACGGAATGTCTGCGGCCTAAATCGCAAAGAGACCCGTCCTACCTTGCTCGCGCCAGCACTAGGGTGATGTCGTCGGGTTGCTCATTCTGGCCGATCCAGTCATCCACGGCCGCAGTCACGAGCTCACTGATTCGGGGCAGCAGCAACTGACGATTGGCCCGTAACAGGTCTATCAACCTCTGGTCGCCAAACTCGCCAAACTCGTTTTCAGGCTCGGTGATTCCATCACTGTACGCCAGGAATATCTCACCCGGACGAAGCGCGACCGTGTCCTCGTCATAGTGTCGCTGGTCGAACAAGCCGACCACAGTGCCGCCACATTCCAAGCGGCGCACCGAACCATCCTCACTCATGATGATGGGAGGAAGGTGGCCGCCGTTGCTGTAGGTGAGCTTGCGTCTGGCTCCGTCATAGATTCCCAGGAACAGAGTCGCATACTTTTCCGAAGGTGTGCTTTCGAAAAGCTGGTGGTTGAGCAGCGCCAGCAGAACCCCTGGAGCGACTTCAGGCTCGATCGCGTGGCTATTCGTCAGCGGGTGCGGGTCCGGCCCGTAGCCTGCCGCGACGAGTTCGCGCAACCTCATGTTGTCAACGCTGTAGGCCCGCACGGCTGAGTGGATGGTTGCCATGAGCAGTGCCGCCGAAATTCCCTTGCCGCTGATGTCTCCCACGGCCAGCAATAACCGCTCCGAGTCGAGCCTGAGGAAATCGTAGTAGTCGCCGCTGACCGTGCGGGCGGGCCGGCAGAACCCATGCACTTCCAAGGATGCCAGTTGGGTAATTTGCCGGGGAAACAGCTGGGCCTGCACTTCCTGCGCGATCACCAATTCGTTTTCCAGCTTTTGCTTTTCTTTTTGTTCTTCGATCAACTGCTCCAAAGACGCAGTCATGGAATTGAACGAATTCGCCAGCGCTGCCACCTGGTCGCTGGACTTCACGGGAATGCGTTGACTGAAGTCGCCTCGGTTAATACGCTTAGTGGCGTCATATAGTTGCGCCACAGCCCTGGTGACGGTGCGGGTGAGGCGGGTGCCGATGAAAATCGCTACCACCTCAATGAGGGCGAAGATGAGCACAGCAACCAGCAAAAAAATCTCGACCGCCGGCGCAAAATCACCTTGAGCTGCAAACAAACGCTCGTACAGTTTGGAGACCCTGGTGTTCACTCTCAAGCCGGACGGGTTGGCGGTCGAACCATTTTCCCAATCCACCACTGAAATAGAAGTAGGAAATACTACTCCCATATCCAGCTTGCCTGCCGGCGGCGGTATCGCTCCTGCGATAGCTGTCGGGGTCGCCTGGGTAGTATCCAGTAGGACCGTGCCGTCGGGTTTGGCGAATGTGATAGAAGATTTCGTTGTGTCGCCACTGGTAATGCGCGCGTCTCGGTCAGAACCGGCGGGTAACTTTCGCAAGCTCAAGCCTTCGAATAGAGTAATTTCTCCAAGATTCGCCGCCAGTTTTTGAAGTTGACTTTGATCGAGGGGTTCGCTGGAGAGGACCGTCAGACTCCCTGCCCTTATCGGCATGGTTTCGAGCGCTCGCAAGCATAGTTTGTCATGATCGCGTACTACACCACGGAAAGTACCCTTCAGGTAGGGCCGAATCACTGGAGCGGTGGATGATGCTCCCGCCGGAGAGCTATTCAGAATCGGCTTGCCGTCCAGCCAAACCCAAACGCGACGATCGGCTCGCTCCTTGTCTGCTTGCACTAAGCTCGCCAGTGCAACGGAGCCTTTAGCGGTCTCGATCTTTTCTTGACCCGCTAACTGGCGAGCAATTGTAGAGTTCGACGTCTCCAAACTAGTCAACTCCGAATTGAGCCCAGTTGTAACTATGAACGTGGCGAACTGACCGGCAAACAAATAGAACGAACCCATCGCCAGCGCTACTAGTAAAACGACGGGGATGACCCCTATGAATACGTAAGTGACGATTAGCCGGTTACGCAATCGCCAAAGTGCCTTCGTTTTTATCCAGCGGAATGCCAGGATTAAGAAAAGAACAATGACTGCGAAACTTAGGAAATTCACCCAACCGGCAAAGCTGTCACCATAAGAGAGCTGGAGCAGCCCAAACATCTTCTGCAGCACAAACAAGAGCAGATCGAGGGCCAGCAGGTACCAAGTGATTAGTGCCACTTTGCTGGCGGGCAGCAGTCCAGCTTCGCTGAGCCGCAAACGGAGATAACGGTAGAAGTTCACGGTGCAAAATCGAATTATAGATGCAGATGCCAGAATCCAGCGCAACGAAGAATCGGACGGAGGCAGGGAAGGGCACGAAAAAACCTCAACGGAGGAACCATGCTGGAGAAGAATCTGCCCTTTTCAAATCTCCGGATAGAAATCGAAGAATGCCTCCAAACTGGTCTTCAACTGTTTTTCAATCTCATCCTTACTGCCTTCGAGCAGGTGCATGGTGACATGCGCCTCACGCCCATTCTTGAGCTTCAGGGTCGCGTCGCCTACCTCTGCAACCTCCTCGGCAGGCAGCAGTCGCAATCCATAAACCAGCGTCAATTTTGCCATGGCTTGATTTTACCTAGCGAGAAGGCTTCTCACCACGGTGACACAGAGAGCACTAGTGAATTTCTCCGTGGTTCTGTGGCTCCGTGGTGAACAAATTCAAGCACTTCATTTAGAATGCCCTCGTGCTCCGATACCTAATTGCCATTCTGATTTCCGTGGGTTTGTTGCAGCCAGCTACAGCCCAAGAAGCGACCCAACCTAAGGTGAAGGTCAACGTTCTGAACGTTTGCGCGCCTTCCCCCGAGGAACAGCAAGAGATTGCTTCCGCGCTCGCCCGCATCCCCAAGCAGCCGATTTTCGGTCCAGACTTTGAAGTGGACCGCGGACGCTCCACGCTCGACGAACGCCCCGACTTTCTGAAGACCGGCGAGAGCGCACAAATCTCAGCGGACTCAGGGACTGCAGACTGGGTCCGCATTCGCCGGGAATTCTCGGTGCAAGCACTGTTTTCGACGGTCCAGTACTCTTTCAGCCGGGATCCAAAGAACATGGTCGAAACCCTGGTGTTCCGGGTGCGTGATCCCAAAGATCTGTTGCAAGTTGCCATCGAAGACAACGCATCGGCCGTGACTTCCCCTGCCGGCATGCTAGCCACCAACACGCCCGCCTCGCGTATCAAGTTGGAGCGCTTCGGAAAGTCCTCCGTCGTATTGGCCCGCTGTCAGGGGAACGAGGGCACACCGCCGCCGGACCAAAGCAAATACGAGACGCTGTTCCAAAGCGCCACAGCGATGGTTGCGAACTACCGCATCCTGCTCGCGGCACGGCAAACCGTCCCCGATGAACTGGTACGGATGGGCACGGCAAAAGCCACCAAGCCAAAAGCTCCAACGAAAACTCAAACCACCAAGGAGAACGATCCAAAGTAATGCCTCCGACGCGCGGCCAGCACTCCTGAACCGAAATACAATTTTGGGCAATCTAATAACTGACTTTTATGGACAATCTTCGCGACGTCGTCATCATCGGCTCCGGCTGTGCCGGGCACACTGCCGCGCTCTACACCGCGCGCGCCAACCTGAAACCGCTCGTCCTGGAGGGCCACGAACCAGGTGGCCAGCTTTCGTTGACCACGCTGGTCGAGAACTTCCCCGGCTTTCCTGAAGGCATCCAGGGGCCAGAGCTGATTGAGAACATGCGCAAGCAAGCCTCACGCTTTGGCGCGGAGTACAAGCTCGGCCATCTGAGCAGTGCGGACCTAAGCCAGCGCCCCTTCAAACTTCATATCAGCCATGAAGTCGTGCATGCACGCACGCTGATCATCGCCAGCGGGGCCTCCGCACGCTGGCTGGGATTGCCCCACGAGCAGCAACTCATTGGCCACGGTGTTTCCTCGTGCGCGACCTGCGACGGGTTCTTTTTCTCTGGCAAGGAGATCGTCGTAGTCGGCGGCGGTGATTCCGCGATGGAGGAGGCGATTTTCCTAACGCGTTTTGCTACTAAGGTCACCATCATTCATCGCCGGGAGCAGTTCCGCGCTTCCAAGATCATGCTGGAACGGGCGCGTCAGAACGAAAAAATCGCGTTCCTTACGGACACCGCTGTGGACGATGTCTACGACGTGGGCAAGAAAGAAGTCACCGGCCTCAAACTGCGCAATCTAAAGACGGGCAAGGTTTGGGACTTCCCCACCAGTGCCCTGTTTCTCGGAATCGGTCACATTCCTAATGCCAAAATGTTCGAAGGTCAACTTGATACCGACCCGGACGGTTACCTCAAGACCACCCACAATGTGCATACCCGTGTAGCCGGAGTCTATGCCTGTGGTGACGTTCAAGACCGTCGCTACCGCCAGGCGATTACTGCTGCCGGCACAGGCTGTATGGCTGCCCTCGAAGTGGAAAAATTCCTGGAAGAACACGGAGCTGATGCAATCTAGCATAGCGAAGCTCGCTGCGATTTCTCGTTGGCTCGAACACGATACACTGCATGCGAGAATGCATAACACCTTCACCCCCGCCGAACTACGCAAACTGCGCAGCCTTAAGGATCCATACCGTATCCAGCGGTTCCTCGACGACATGCCCTACCACCTGGCCGATACGGCTTGGTCGCCGCGCCGTGTCCTGCAAGAAAACACGTCGCACTGCTTCGAGGGAGCCACCCTGGCCGCAGCTGCGCTGCGAGTCAACGGCTATCCGCCGCTGATTTTCGACCTCGAAGCTGAGCACGACACCGACCACGTTGTCGCCATTTATCGCATGCACGGGCATTGGGGAGCGATTGCCAAATCCAATTATTCCGGATGCCGCTACCGCGAACCCGTCTATCGCACTCTGCGAGAACTGGCCCTCAGTTACTTCGATGTGTACTTCAACCTCCGCCGCGAACGTTCGTTGCGCACTTTTTCCCGCCCCGTCAACCTGGCGCGTTTTGATCGTCAGAACTGGACGACCACCAGCGACCACCTATGGTTCATCGCCGAGTATCTATTCACAATCCGCCACCATCCGCTATTGCGCCCCGGCATGGCCAAGCGTCTGCATCGTCTGGACGACCGCTCCTTTGGCGCTGGCTGCCTGGGCAGGGCTGAAAAGTAAGTCCGGCAACCTTTGGGGTTGGGGAGCAACTCGCGGGAACCGCCGAGTTTAACCGAACGACCAAAATTATCTCCTTGGGGGAAGTTCGGGACAGACCACTGACTGGCAGTGCACCCTCAAATTAAGAACTCCTCCCGCCGAAACGGGAGGAGCCGGAAACAATCTCACTCGCAAACTAGAAGGTAAACTTCGCTGCTAGCTGGATGCCCCGAGGGCTACCGCCACCCAGGAAGGGGTTGCCGATGCCTACGTCACCAGTAGCGACGATCTGGTAGGCACCGTTGCCCACCTCTCGGCCATTGCTTGGAGGAGCAAACCCGCAAGCGCATCCTGGAGTGATGCCATCGGAACGGAGTTTGAGTGGAGAAATGAGATTGGACGCTGGATCGGCAATAAATGCCGGCAGCACCGGGTTAGCAAAGTTGGGATGGTTCAGCAGATTGAAGAAATCTGCCCGAAGCTGCATGGAAACACGTTCAGTCAGGGCCGTGTTCTTATAGATAGCCAGGTCCCACTGCTTGTAGGTTGGGCCACTCAGTGAATTCCGTCCCAGATTGCCGTAGTGTCGCGTCCCCGGGACGCAGTCGCTGGCAAAGCCGCTGTAGTTCAGTTCCGTTGCACCCGAGGTGCAGGGCATGGCAAACGAACTAAGCTGCAGGAAGTTTGCTGGATTGTTTTTGTTGTAGACAATCGGGCCGACCACATCCGGACGGTCAAATCCGTCTCCACCACCACTGTAGTCGTCTTCGAAGTTGTAGTTCAGCGTAAAGGGCTGGCCGCTCTGCAACGTCACAGTGCTGTCCATACCCCAGCCATTCTTGAACTTTTGCATATTCCCGCCCATCTTCGGGAAGTTGTAGCCTGCCACCCAAGTGAAACGATGCGGGATGTTGAAGTTCGACGGTCCGTACTCGCGCTGCGGATTTGTGCTGTCCTGGGGTTGGGCTGCGTTCACGACGAAGTCTTCACCGTCGCTCGAGTTGTCAAGCGACTTCGACCACACATAGTTCACGATGGACATGAAGCCGTGATAGTTGGTCACATGCAGGCTGGCCTGCAGGGAGTTATAGTTCGATTTTCCAGTGGAGTTCTCCTGGAAAATATACGTCGCGCCGGAAGGGAATCCAAATATACGTGGCACACCCACGGAATGAATCCCTGGGGTCGGGCATTGCCCCGGTATTTGCCCCAAATCGCAAGCAGTGATCGTTGCCTGGCCGGGCTGGTTAATGTCGAAGAACCGGAACAACCGGTGACCTTGCGATCCTACATAACCCAATTGAAGCACCACATTATTCGAAAACTGCTGCTGGAGATTCAGATTGTAGTTCTCAATATAAGGAGTCTTGATGTTCCGGTCGAAGGCGAAAATATCGCACTCTCCGCAACCAGGCGTGCCGTACAAGGGCTGACCCGCAATGTACCCTCCTGTTCCGTTCAGGGCCGCAGGGTTCAAGCTCGCTTGCAGAACCGGGCTGGGGCCAATATTGTTGTATGCAGGTCCAGGCGCATAGAACGTGGGGTAGGGCAAGTGGCCCAGGAACATATCTTGAGAAAACGCATCAAAGAAAAGCCCATATCCGGCGCGGACTACGGTCTTTCCCTTCCCGGTCACATCCCAGGCAATACTGGCGCGAGGCGAGAAATTCTTGTGGTCGGGGTTATACAAACTCGACAACTCGCCAGAACCGACCTGAACCAGCGATCCAGTGGTCGCAGAGGTCGGAATAAAATTAGAAAAGAGATTGTTCTTTTCCGAAACCACCGCGTAGTAGTCCCAACGCAAACCGTAGTTGAGCGTGATTCGCGGTGTGACCCTATAGGAATCCTGGAAATAAAGTCCATAGCCATTCTGCGAGGTATGGCGTAGGGTGTTGCCACTGTAGTTGAAAGCCTGGTTGAAGTTCATGGTGAGCAGGTTCTCCACGGTGCTGAAACGGACGCGGCCCCGGGAATACTTATCGAAGCGCTGCTGGATGCTGGTGCGATGAAAGTCTCCGCCGAACTTCAAATCATGTTTGTTGAGCTTCCAGGAAAAACTTTCAATAAACTGGTTATTGGTGTCCACACGTTGGCGGGGATCACCCGAGGTGGCCCCCAACTGGGAGAAGAAAGACGAGGCCCCGGTCGGTGTAGGCGAGAGTAAAACAATGGGCAGTCCGGAAGAATGACAATTAGGAGATCCCACCGCCACGTTGCAAAGCCCGATAGTGCTGGGGTCAAAACTACTGTCTTGGGGAAAGAATCCCTCTGCAAATCGGTTCCACCCATAACGAATTTCGTTCACCTTGGTGGGAGAGACCACTCTCACGTAAGAAAGTGACACTAGCTGCACTCGGGTCGGCGTTACCGTGTCGTAGCCGGGCAATTCGCCACCACTGGCATTCAAGGCCAGTGGGAATTGCTGTGTGCTGTCGCCAAAGAAATATCGTCCGCTTACGTTATTGGTTGCATTGAAGCTATGGTCAATTTTTGCGATCAAGCTGCTCAGATTGTTAAACGAAGGAGCAATTGCGGTGTAGTCCGGAGCAAAGTTCTGGTTTGCGTCGAAGCATCCCGCATCGTTCGATGTAATTCCGGGAATGTAGCTTGCGGGGTTGTGCGGATACAGGCCGAGCAAGGTCACGCCTACGGGACTGGCCGCAGCACCTACGGTCGCTTTGGCTTGAGTGATCTGCGCCGCTGTGGGTACACATCCCAGCGTGACCACACCTACATTTTCCCGTTGTCCTTCGTAATCCAGGAAGAAAAATGTCTTGTCTTTTACAATCGGACCACCTACGGAGCCGCCAAACTGGTTATTGTGAAAGGGAGCTTTCGGGGCTGAAGTCGGATCAAAATAATTTCTCGCGTCTAAAGCCGCGTTGCGGAAGTACTCGAAAAAATCGCCGTGGATCGCGTTGGTTCCGCTCTTGGTCACAATGTTGACGATGGCGCCGCCGTTGCGTCCGTACTCGGGCTCGAAGTTAGAAAGAACGCGCATGTCTGACACAGCGTCAATGGGCAGAATCGCCGAAGGCGTGGCGAATACACCACCTTGGTTGATGGCCGGGTCATTGCGATAGCCGTCGTTCATGTCGGTGCCGTCGAGCAGATAGTTGTTCGACCGCCCACGGGCGCCGTTCATCGAAAACTCGCCGAAAGAGCCCGGGGAATCCGTGATCTGGTCCGAAGAGCCGGCAACGCCCGGGTTCAAGAAGATCAGCTTGGTGTAATCGCGTCCGTTGATCGGCAGATCTTTGACTGTTTCCTGGGTCAGCACGCCACCCAAGGTGGTGCTAGTGGTTTCGACCAGCGGCAGGGACTCGCTCGAAACTTCTACTTGCTCTGTCACCTGTCCCGGTCTGAGCGTTACATCTACACGGCGCTCTTCGGCTACATCAACTGTTACAACACGGGTCACCGAGGTTTGGAATCCACTTTGCGAAACCGTGACCGTGTAGGTACCAATTTGCAACTCAGGTGCGGAATAGCTGCCGTCCGCGCTAGTCTGTGTGGTGCGTTCCTGGCCCGTGGCCACATTCTTTACTTTTACCGTAGCCCCGCTAACCACCGCACCCGATGTGTCGCTTACGGTCCCGAGAACGGTTCCGCGAAAGGTTTGGGCGAGTAGTGCCGTGGCCGACGCCAAGACCAATGCAACCAGCAGCATCCTTGATCTCATGATCCTTCTCCTCCTTAGAACTTCGAAGCCTAAAATGCACTCTTAACTACACGGCCTTGATCAAAGCAAAATTATTAGTAGTGTAGTGCGATCTCAACTTTCCTGAGATAAAAAGATACGCATTCCATAGATAACCAGAAAGGTACCAACAGAAAAAATGATGACCGGAATCCGTCGCTTTTATCGAGAACTTGATTCTTGGAGGACGACCCTCTTGGCTTGTCCAGCCAAGCTGGACGCCCAGATCTTCGTTCACAAAACTTATTTCAGCTGAAAGCCCAGCCTAGAAGCTGAGCGGTTCACCGAAAGCAGATTCTTATCTTTTGACTTCGTCCTTCTCCACCACGCCATCCTTGATGTAGATCACCCGGTGCGCGTACTCCGCAATATCGTGCTCATGGGTGACCAGCACGATGGTGTTGCCCTGCGCCTGTAAACGGTCAAGCACTGTCATGATTTCGTTTCCCGTTTGCGAGTCCAAATTGCCCGTGGGTTCATCGGCCAAGATGATGGAGGGACGGTTCACCAGCGCGCGTGCAATCGCGACTCTCTGCCGCTGCCCGCCGGAAAGCTCGTTGGGCTTGTGCATCATGCGTGGTTCCATGCCAACCGAGGCCAGCGCGGCCTTGGCGCGCTCCACGCGGTCTTCGGCCGGTACTCCCGCATAGATCAGCGGCAGTTCCACGTTGTGCAGCGCAGTCGCCCGGGCCAGCAAGTTGAAGGTCTGGAACACAAAGCCAATTTCCTTGTTCCGAATGCGCGCTAGTTCATCATCATCCAGCTCGCTGACCTGCTGGTTGTTCAGCCAATACTGACCTTTGCTGGGCGTATCCAAACAGCCAATCAGGTTCATGAGTGTAGATTTTCCTGACCCCGACGGCCCCATGATCGCCACATACTCATTGCGCCGGATGTTCAGATTAACCCCGCGCAGAGCGTGCACCTGCTGCTCCGATCCCATGTCGTAGGTCTTCCAAAGATCAATGGTGCTGATCATGAAACCATCCGGAGAGGAGGACACGTTGGGTTGGGAAATATGAATGACTTCAGCGGTCGCCATTTTCTTCTCCGTTTCCTCTTCGGACACTTACTGCGCTCCGATCCTGGTTGTTACCCCGACCGGCTTCCCGTTGGACGGGACTGCCGAGCGAAGGTAGAGCCTAGCTGCCCTCTTCTTCTTCCTTCTTAGGGGCTGCGTTGTCAACCTTAACGCTACTGCCGGTTCGCAATGTGCGCAACACCTTGTAGCTTCCGGTCACGATCTCATCACCTTCGGAAAGTCCCTTCATCACTTCAATATCAGTGGTACCCGCGATTCCAGTATCCACGGGAACAAATTCCGCTTTGTGATTGCGAATCACGAACACGCCCTGGATTTCCTGCTTGTCTTTCGAGTGGTCCAACTGCGGGGACGCTGCCTGCACCGAATTTTTTTCGTCTTTCTTCGGCGTCAGGTCTTCCTGACGACGAACTGTCAAGGCTTGCAGTGGAATCGTGAGTGCCTGGTTCCTCGTGGCGGTCGTTATCTTGGCCGTTGCCGAAAGTCCTGGGCGAAGGTCCTGCGGCGGATCCTGCAACGTCACGACCACCTTAAAATCCTTGGCTTCCTGCGTCGTCGAAGTCTGTTGTGAAGTCGAAACCCCGGTCGAGCGTACCATGGCGTTGTCCCCGATCTGCGTGACGATCGCCTTAAAAATCTTCTTGGGCAAGGCATCAATGGTGACTTGTGCCAGCTGTCCCAATTGCACATTCACGATGTCGGTCTCGTCCACCTTGACCTCCGCGGTGATCACTGACATATCCGCCAGAGTCATAAGCGTGCTACCCGGGGAGTTCTGGATTCCGATGACGACCGTCTCGCCTTCGCGCACAGGCAGGTTCGTGATCATGCCATCAAACGGGGCTTGATATGTCGTCTTTTTCAAAACGTCGGCGGCGTGGGTCAGGTTCGCGCTGGCCTGGCCGATGTGACGGTCAGCGGACTCTTTTTGTGCCTTGGCTTGGGCTACACGCGCTTGGGCCTGCGCCAGTCCTGCAACCGCGGTCTGGTGGGCGGCCTTCTGGCTGTCAAACTCTGACTTGGCGATCAGCGCATCTTTATACAGCCCTTGCGCGCGCGTCCAGTCGAGTTCCGAACGTTCCGCATCTGACTTTGCCCGGTTCAGGTCTGCCCCTGCAGTGTTCAGCGCGGCTTCAGCGGCGACTGCATCGGTACGGGCCGCATCCAGCGAAGCCTGCGTAGCATTCATGTCCGCCGCAGGTTGTACGTTCTCCAGCTGCGCCAGCATCTGACCTTGCTTGATCCGGTCCCCTTCCTTCACATACAGACGGGTAATTTTGCCGAACGCGTTCGCGCCGATGTTTACATAGGTCTTGGGCTTGACCTCGCCGGAGGCGCTGACCACCGCAACCAGTTCCATCCGCTGCGCCTTGCCGGTCTGCACCGTAACTATGTTCTTGTGGCTCTGATAAACAGTGAAGCCAACCACAGCGGCCAGCACCACCGCTGCACCGGCGGCCAGCGCGATTTTTTTCCAGGCCTTCATTACTCCCCTGTCAAATGCTGGAACGACTTGCCATCGGATTTCTTGCAACTCGACACGAACCGCTTCGCTCTTAAATGTTATCCAGCTCTGGATCCTTGCTCCAGGGCCACATGTCAAATACGCGCTACCCCAGGCAAAAGTTCCCCGTCTCCCCGCTTGGATAGTGTTTGAGGATAGGCTGATGGTTCCCCGGCCGACACACGATTATAGCTTGCTCGCGCAGATCGAGCCAATTCGATTTCTGGCATCAGTTCCTTCCGTTCGCAAACAGATTCAGTCACAGGCTGTTCTCATCGCAGGGCCAGATGTCCCTTAGTTTGAGTGCTTTTCGCTCTATTTTCACTGGCGCTTCAGGCACCTCTCGGCGGGTTGCCTGCATCCTACAATTTGTTTACCCCGCGCGGGTTAACCTTGCTTTGGGGTAGTTGAAAGACATAGAATGCTAGCTAAGAGTACGTGTGTCAGGAGTCTGTTTCTATGTTTCACGCATGGTCACGTCATCGGTTCCTTTCTACAGTTTTCGTGCTGGTGCTTGCCGGACTCGGCTTGACAGCCGCGGCTCAGCAGGATGGCGCATCGAGCGGCGGCGACCAGACTGCGTCTCCAGCCTCTCCAGCCAAGGCCAATCCTGCCGTTGATCCTTTAAAGCGTCCGCTCAGCGAAAAGCAAAAGAAAGAGAACGCTAAAGCGCTCAACCACGAACTAAGCAGAACTTACAAGAAATGGCTTGATGAAGACGTCTCCTACATTATTACTGATGAAGAGCGTAAGGCGTTTAAGCAGCTCTCCAACGATGAGGAGCGCGATCAGTTCATTGAAGCCTTCTGGCAGCGCCGCGATCCCACTCCCGACACCGAAGAGAACGAATTCAAGGAAGAACACTACCGTCGTATCGCGTATGCCAACGAACATTTCGCTGCCGGGATTCCTGGATGGAAGACTGACCGGGGCCAGATGTACATCAAATTTGGTCCCGCCGACGAAATCGAGGCCCATCCGAGCGGCGGCACGTATGATCGACCGACGGAAGAAGGCGGCGGCACTACTTCCACCTTTCCTTTCGAAACTTGGCGCTATCGCTATCTGGAGGGAGTAGGGCAGGAAGTGATCATCGAGTTCGTGGACAAGTGCATGTGTGGCGAATACCACATGACCATTGACCGTTCAGAAAAGGACGCTCTTCTCTACACGCCTAACGGCGGTTCGACGCTTTACGAACAGATGGGCATGGCCACCAAAGCGCAGCGTTTTAACGGAGGCTTGGAAAAATTAGGCGCAGGACCGGGAAGCGCGATGCTGGCCAGTAAGGAGTTCGAACGGCTGGAACAATTCTCCAAGCTGTCGGCTCCTCCCCCGGTCAAGTTCAAGGATCTGGAAGAAGTAGTCAGTCACAAGATCAGTGTCAACTTGATGCCCTTTGACGTACGCGCCGACTTCGTAAAGATCACCGGCGACACCGTACTTGTTCCCTTTACCGTGCAACTGAAAAACCGGGATATCACTTTCGTAAACAAAGATGGCGTGCAGCGCGGGGTAGTCAACATCTTCGGCCGCGTCACTACGCTCTCCGGACGAATTGCCCAGACCTTCGAAGACACGGTGCAGGCGGACATTCCAGCAGAATTATTGGCCCGGGCCGCGGAGAGCTCGCAGGTTTACTGGAAATCGGTCCCCCTGCGCTCCGGCCGTTATCGTGTGGACATCGTGGTCAAGGACGTGAACGGCGACCGGGTGGGCACTTGGAGCAAGGGCATTTTAGTTCCGGATTTCACCGACGACAAACTGGAAGCGTCCTCGCTCATTGTTGCTGACCTTATGGAACCCGTGGCCACAAAAAATGTTGGCACAGGAAATTTTGTGATCGGGGCAACCAAAGTTCGTCCCCGCGTTCCACCTGCGGATGGCAAGCCGATGATCTTCAAGCGCGGCCAGAAACTGAATTTCTGGATGCAGGTTTACAATCTTGGGGTGGACGACAAGACCCACAAGTCTTCCGCGACTGTTGAGTACAACGTGGTCAATATGGCCACGAATAAAGCCGTGATTCATTCCGTCGAATCTACGGAACAGATGGGCAATGTTGGCGACCAAGTGACCCTGCAGAAAACTCTTTCGGCCGCCAACCTTGAGCCGGGTGTATATCACATCCAGATCAAGGTCAATGACAATATTTCCAAGCAGTCAGTGGACCCCACCGCGACCTTCGCAGTGGAGTAAACTGGCCTGTTTGGTCTCCCGTGAGGTGCTGGAGTGCCGATACTCCGCAAGCTTGGGTTCTTCGCGCTTACGCTTGGCTTGGCCCTTCCGGTGTGGTGTGTGGACAAGCCAGAAACGTTCTCTCCGGCAACAATTTCCGGATACGTGCGCAATGCCGCCGGGGCCCCACAAATGGGTGCGATGGTGGAGTTGCTCAGCAGCGCGACCCATTCCCTTCGTGTATTCACCAACGAAGCCGGCTTCTATTCCATTGCCGGATTTGTGCCGGGAGTTTATAACCTCAGGGTTTCTGCTCCTGCATTTCTACCAGCTTTTCGGGAACGTATTGGCCTGCACGCTGGCAACCATGCTGTCATCAACGTAACCCTCAGCACGCTATTTGAAGCCATCCAGGTGGCCCCCGCGAACGGCTCCTCGGACGATGACGAGTGGAAGTGGGTGTTACGCTCGGTTTCCAATCGCCCCATTCTGCGCGTGCTCGATGACCATACTCCGATATTGACGGAAGCAACCCAGCGCAACCACGAGTTGAAAGGGACACTCTCGTTTCTCGCCGGATCACAATCAGATGGATTTGGCAGCGCCTCTGATATGAGCACGGGCTTCTCCATGGAGAAGGGGATCTTCTCCACAGACACCATCGGACTGCGCGGCAATGTGGGTTACGGAACCAGTTCTCCCTCTGCGGTCCTGCGTGCGTCCTTTCAGCACAAAATGGACAACGGTTCTGCCCCGCTTTTTGCTGTGACCATGCGCAGTTTGCCCGCGCCCGATATTACCCTGCACAGCTTCCAGGCCCTTGCCATCACGACGGCTGACAGCTTCAACCTCGGCGATGTGCTCGAACTCAAATTCGGCAGTGAACTGCAAACCATCCAGTTTATGGGCCGCGTGACCACCTTCCGCCCCTTTGGCACGGCTGATTTCCATTTTTCTCCGAACACTGTTCTGGAATATCGTTACGCCACGTCGGAACCAGACAACCAGGCGGACCGTGGGTTCGATCCTGCCCCCGCGGACCTGAACGGCTCCGGCGCACATGTGAGCATGACCGGATACTCGCCCACGGTGGAGCATGCACACCATCAGGAACTTTCCATCTCGCACCGTATGGGTAAGACGAACCTGCAACTGGCCGCATACTATGATCGCTTGTCTGACCCCGCGCTCACCGGTCTAGGCGAGTTCGGCACAGATAACGGCACCGTCCTTCCCGATCTTTATTCCGGCACTTTCACTTATCAGGGAGACGATTTTCACGCTCGTGGCTTGCGCGCTGTACTGCAGCACCAGCTTACCCCGGCGGTTACTGGCACGCTCGATTACGAATACGGTGGCGCCTTGGATTTAACGGCGCGGAACGCGGCCCTGGAAAATCTGTCGGAGTCCACCCTGATCCACAATCGGCAAAGCGTGGCGGGAAAACTAACTGGCATGCTGCCGAAATCCAAAACCCGCTGGATGGCCTCCTATCGCTGGATCAGCGGAGAAGCGCTTGCGCCGATCGATATGTTCAATGCCTCCGCAGGGCAGGCGGATCCCTATCTGAATCTTTTCATCCGTCAGCCGATCCCCGGCACCGGGTTCTTCCCCGGCCACATCGAAGCCATTGTGGATTTGCGCAATCTGCTGGCAGAGGGGTATGTACCCGTGCTGGGACAGGACATGCACACGGTTTATTTAGTGCAGTCTGCTCGAAGTGTCCGCGGGGGAGTGGCGTTCACCTTTTAAAGATATTGAAGATAGCGTGCCGCGGGCGCCCTGCGCCGGCCCCACCTACCACTCAGTCATCCTGAGGGCCTTCAACCAAGACGCCATGCTCATCAAAACTGAAACAGGTCGAGGCCACACCCCGTTGTTCCATGACGTGGAGGTGACTTCGCACTCCTTTAAAGTGGCTGACGGCACGGTTTACGTCGCTGACACCCATAACCGAGCGCTGGATGTTACGATGAATGGCCATACCCGGCTGCGTTTCGAGAAAGATGGCCACGTCGGAGACTACATTCACATTCTTGATGATTCGGGGAAAGACAGGAAACTGCATATCGTTGGGAAAACGGCTCCGACCCGGTAAGATCGGAGTGGATCGCAGACCTTGGGGGCTCTAGATGAAAGTCTTTTCACGCATTCCTAGCAGGCGAGATAGGCGTACAATTCTCGCCGTCTTTGGAATCAAAAACGAGATTCCAGGTAACGCCTCAATTTAGGGCATAAGCTCCAAATGTCTCTGCCAATTCGGAGGTAGTCTGTCAATTCGGAGGTAGTCTGTGAAGAAAGCGATACTGGTCTTTTGCATTCTGACCATTTGCCATCTGTCCATATCCGCGCACGCCAGCAACCTTTCTCGCGCGGTCCATGCGAAACAAAAGCCGGGGCTTCACGTACCCGCGCAGGAGACCGCGGAGGGTTTGACAAGGATCTATACGAACCTGGGGCCGAAGAACGACGCATATCTCGGCACTGACGGCTGGTCCATAACCGGATTCAATTCTTTTGGCGGCTCAAAGAACGCTTTTGAAATCGCCTTGCCCTTCACCCCCAAATCCAATTCCCATCTCTCGCAGGTTCGTGCCGCGTTGCAATACGATGGCTCCGGCTCGAACCAGGTCAATTTCAGTATTTATAGCGATCAGGGTGGCACGCCGGGAACCCTCTTGGCCGGCCCGGTGACGGTCACAAATCTTCCGAATTTCCCATCGTGCTGCACGCTGGCCGTTGCCCACTTCACTCCGCTGGCGCTCACCGGCGGAACACGGTACTGGGTCGTTGCCAATACGCCCGTCTCGGGACAGGGAAGCGACTTTGTTGGCGTATGGAATTGGAACTATAAAATCTTTCCGTTCGCGGGCAGCAATGGCGTGAATGGCTGGTCCGCGGAGATTGGCGATATCTGGCCCGCCGGGGCGGTGCTAGGGACAGTCCCATAACAGGCTGCGAAAAAATCTGACCGCTGGGGACTCATGTAGCTTGCGCGGGAATCCTTAAGTATTGACTCACTGCACTAGTTGATTTACTTGTGCAAAGAAGAGATCGCTGGGCTCGGGTGATTTGGGCATAGGCAAACTCCGACTTGGATTCGGAGTTTCTCTCATCAGGAAACCTTCGGCTGACGGCACTGGCGAGGGCGATGGCTGCGCTCCTCCAGCGAGGTCAAATCGTACGGATCATAACGGCGCTGCCAAAGATAAAACGTCTGGCGGCTGATTCCGAAGTGACGGCAGGTACGGGCCACGTTCTTCGTCCGTCGGTGGAAATCCATCCAGGCCAACCGTACCCGAGCCTCGCGGCTCAGCTCCACCCCGACCTGAGCCATCTGGCCCGAACCAGGCGGCTTCCCCTTGCGAATTTGCATTTTGACACTCTATTCGAGTGTCACTAATCATTCTGAACGAGAACAGTCCACTCGAAGGCGCGACCTTGCCAAGTTACTAACTCGGCTATACTTAAGGCGATGCAACGGGGTCAGGTTTACAGGCAGAACAACGCGTGGTGGGTTCGCTTCTACCAGACGAGATTGTTTGGCGGGCAACCAGTTCGCCGTCGAGTCTGCCAGCGCCTAGCGGATGCCAACGCCACGTACCGGAGCAAGAGCGATGTCTGGTCACTCGCAGACCCGAATCCTTGCAACGGTGAACCGTGGCAGCGCTGCTGAAGGCGGCCTGACGATAACTGAGTTTTCAGAACGCTATTTCCTGCCCTTCATCAAAGCGAAGAGGTCAGCATCAACTCACAAGTTCTATGAAGACCTTTTCGAGAACCACTTTCGCGATCGGGTTGGCGATGTTCGGCTGCGCGACTTCACGACGCGGGATGCACAGGAAGTATTAGACGCGAACTCGTCAACGCTCACACACTCCAGCATCATGCGGATTAAGACAGGGCTGTCGGCAATGTTCAGCCATGCTATCCGACTTGGTTTCGTCCTTGGCACGTAACGGCGTTCGCTGGATTGCGTGAATCAGAGATTCGCGGGCTTCAGCGTTCGGATTATGACGGCAATTCTCTACGTGTACGACGCGCTGTCCGGCGCGTCTACGTCGGCGAAACGAAAACACCAGAATCAAAGTCTTCAGTGCCAGTCATCGCACCGCTTCGCAAGTTGCTAGATGCCCACGTGCGACGTAGCGGAGAAGGCAAATGGTTGTTCACTGGCGAGCGCAAGGGCTTCGCGTTGAATCTTAACAACCTTGCAGGACGCGTCATTCGACCAGCGCTCGGTGACCGCTGGGAGGGCTGGCACGCATTCCGACGCGGACTCGCGACCAACCTATTTACGCTCGGGGTCGCGCCCGAAGTCGTGCAGACAATCCTGCGTCACAGCGACGCATCGACGACGCGCAAGCATTACATTCTGCTAAAATCCCAAGATGAAGGGCGGGCTGCGATGACTCGGTTAGAGAAAGCAGTAGCAAAGCCGCTCCGCAAACGGATTGGGCAAGGAATGGGCAAGGCCCCAAAACGGCGAAACTAGATCACGCCTATGTAAACACTGCACAAGGCCGACGTAGCTCAGTTGGTAGAGCAGCCGATTCGTAATCGGCAGGTCACCAGTTCAACTCTGGTCGTCGGCTCCATCCGAACCGGGTGCATGAACGCTCGTTTATATATGCTCAAACCTTGCACCTTATCGGACCGAATCAGCTTCAGAGAATCCTTCGACGCGCGCCGGAGCACCGTGCAGCCGTAGTTTAAGCGCAATCATGATCAGCCTGCTCTCCATTGTCGCGCTGGGGTTCTTTCTCGGCATGCGCCATGCCACCGACCCTGACCACGTCATCGCCGTCACTACGATTGTGACCGGGCAGCGCAATCTTTCTCGTGCGGCACTGGTAGGGGCGTTCTGGGGGCTGGGGCACACGCTGACCATCTTCGTGGTGGGCGCGGCGATCATCCTCTTTAATCTGGTCATTCCGCCGCGCCTGGGCCTCAGCATGGAGCTATCCGTTGGAATCATGCTGGTCGTTCTCGGTTTCATGAATGTGGCCGGCTTCCGAAGACGTTCGCCTGCCGCAGATACACACGAACACGATAGTGAGGGCACCGTGCATTCGCATCCGCACGCGCATGGGGATTACATTCATACTCACCCCCACGTCCACGAACCGGAGAGCCACCCCCATCCGCCTACCCGGACGCCCCTCTCAGCGCTCGACCGCATGCTGACGCGGCTGACCGTGTACCGATACATCCGGCCGCTGGTGGTGGGCATTGTCCACGGGCTTGCAGGCTCGGCGGCGGTAGCGTTGCTGGTCCTTACCACCATCCACAATTCGCGCTGGGCCATCGCCTATCTTTTGGTGTTCGGACTCGGCACCATCGCCGGGATGATGGTGATCACCATGAGCATTGCCTCCACGCTCAAGATGGTGAGCCGAAAAAGCTATAGTTTTTCCCGCAAATTGGAAATTGCTTCAGGACTGCTGAGCTTGGCTTTTGGTCTGCTAGTGGCCTACCAGATTTGCGTAGTAAGCGGGCTGTTTACAACCCACGCCCACTGGACTCCGCAATAATCATTGCAGAGTTAACTGGCTTTCTTTCCCCGAGTTTCTAGGGAAGGTTTTTCGCTGGCGTTTTCTTTGGACAGATGGACTTCTGAACGGTGAGCCTGCGGGAGTGCAGACGTCTGGAGAGCAATACTGCCGTTGGCTTTGTCTTTGGAAGTCAGACCGAAAGCGCGAGCCAAGCGGCGCCAGCCTGCAGACAGAGGTGAAGTCCTTCGTTGGGGTCGCTGATCAAGCGCAGCCCGGTATTTTTCGATCCAATCCTGTTCTGGGTCAACCAAGCAGCAACTCCTGGGGAGGGACTTCTGGCGGTCCCGTGGGATCTTCCGTTCAAGGGTTATACACTCCCACCCGAAGGTTGCGCAATACCTTTCATCGTCTTTTCATAATTCTTATTAACCTAGGCCCAGACATCCCGTTTGGCGGTTGAGAGAAGCTCGACAGGATTTAGATCAGGATGCGAAGCCCCGTCCGTTCCGTGGAAGAAAATTTGGAGGGCAGTGATCGCTGGTAAAAAATGGAAGGCGGCGAAAGCAGAAAGACAGCGTTCGGTCGGGAACCAGTCTCGGATGCTTTCGCCGCCCGTGTGAAAACAACATATCTCCAGATATGGATGAATGAAAATGGCCCAGCTAGGCAGTACGCTGGCACGCGAGTGCCACATCTTAGTAAATCCTAATCCTCACTGACTCACGACCCATGCTGGATCCGCCGAGTAATCATGAGAGGTGTGTTTCTATGAGGCTTCGAACCTTGGCATTATCTTTGGTATTAGTGGCCGGTACGGGCTGCAATTCTTCTTTGCCGGTGGCGACAACGCCGCCCAGTGCCGCGGTGCGCAAATATAGCGGGAGCGCGTCCGTGGGCGACTTTTTGGCCATTACTCTGGATCCCACCGCGCTGACTTTGACCTACACCAATCTCTCGAATGGCGATACCGGCGTTGTTCCCTACACCGTGAGTGCGGACGGAACTTACGCGCTGAATGATCCGAAACACAATCTTATTGCCGCCTACGAAGTGCCGAATTACGCACTGCTGGTGCAAGCAGCTAAAAGCGGACCGAACCACGATGCTCTGGCATTGATCACAGCGGTGCAGGCGGGGCAGATCACGATGAGCACCTGGGAGGGGCACGACTTTAACTACATGCAGTTCCGCACGGCTTCCGGAGGATTTGAGGCGGGATCGGTATCTCTGGATTCGCAGGGCAACGTTAGCCTGACTTCCTACTGGCCCTATGGCTCGCAGGGTCAGGGAAACCCATTCCATGCCGGCGGTTTTCCGGGAAGCAGCTTTCAGGCGGACCCTTCCGGCACTTTTTTAAAGCAGCCAGATGGCAACGGAATGTATGACTACGTGTTCGGAACCGCAAACGGGATTTTTGCCGTGGACACCCCGAATGGTGCAATTTTTGGGTTGAAGAAGGCGGCGACGAAGGATTTCGATCCAACTTTTGCCGGAACCTACAAAGCGATTTATTATCAAAAAACCGGCGCCAGCACTGGCATGGGTAATGTCGAAACCGGCACCGCCAGCTTGGGAAACGCCAGCATGGTGATTGACGCCTCCGGAAACGTGAAGGTGAAGGACGCGCAAGGCGCAACGCTCGTGCAAGCCACGCTCACCGCGGTCGCCGATACGCCCTACCTGTACGGTACGAACGAACTGCAGGACCCCTGCTTTGGCCTGTTCACTTTTCGCGTGACCACAGCCAGTTCGCAGCAGGATGTGTTCGTCAGCTTCATGGACCGCGCGATCCTGTTTTCATCGTTCAAAGCGAACCTGCCGTGGGGATCGGGCAATACCTACGATTATCTTTATGGAGTAGGGTTGAAGTAACGCCAGCGACCTAGCTTTTCTTCGCGGCCACTTCGAGGCGGGTTTCGGCGCGCTGCAGGTCTCCAGTGACGCGATTGAAATCTTCTTCTGTATGGGAACTGGTAAGGTTGGATTCCGCGCGTTGCTTGGCTTCCTGAGCGCGCTTTGCGTCAATCTCGTCAGCCCGCTCAGCTGATTCGGCAAGGATGGTCACTTTGTCGGGCAGCACTTCGGCGAATCCCCATGCCACTGCCAGGTGATGAGTCTGAGGGCCGCTGCGATAAGCGATCTCACCGACCGCGAGTTCTGTAATCAACGGAGCGTGGCCTGGCAGAATGCCCAGATAGCCGTCCTTGCCGGGAATTTGCATCTCTTCCGCCACGGCGCGGACCACCATCTTCTCCGGCGTGACGATCTCGAGTTGGAAAGTGTCCGCCATACAATCAGTCATTAGTCGTTCGTCGTTCGTCGTTGGTCTTATGTTTATGACCAACGACGAACGACTCTATGCCACTGCCTTCAACTTCTCCGCCGCTTCCAGCACCTCGTCAATCGTGCCCTTCATGTAGAAGGCCTGCTCTGGAATGTCATCGTACTTTCCTTCGTTGATTTCCTTGAAGCCCTTCACCGTGTCGGCGACCCTGACATATCGTCCCGGGGCCCCGGTGAACTGCTCGGCAACGTGGAATGGCTGCGACAAGAACCGCTGGATCTTACGCGCCCGCGCCACGGTTACTTTCTGGTCTTCGCTCAACTCATCAATGCCCAGAATGGCGATAATGTCCTGCAGATCTTTGTAACTCTGCAGGGTCTTCTTCACAGCTTGGGCCACGTCATAGTGTTCCTGGCCAACGATGCGCGGATCGAGGATGCGGGAAGTCGAAGCCAGAGGATCAACGGCCGGATAGATCCCGATTTCCGTCAGCGCTCGCGAAAGCACAGTGGTGGCATCGAGGTGAGCAAACGTGGTCGCTGGCGCGGGATCGGTCAAGTCGTCCGCGGGAACGTAAATCGCTTGCACGGATGTGACAGAACCCTTCTTGGTGGAAGTGATGCGCTCCTGCAATTCGCCCATTTCCGTCGCCAGGTTCGGCTGGTAACCCACGGCGCTGGGCATGCGGCCAAGCAGCGCGGAGACTTCCGAGCCTGCCTGCGTAAAGCGGAAAATATTGTCAATGAACAGCAGAGTGTCCGCACCTTCCACGTCACGGAAGTATTCTGCGACGGTCAGGCCTGTAAGGGCCACACGCAGACGCGCGCCGGGCGGCTCCGTCATCTGGCCATAAATCAGAGCGGCCTTGGACTTTGAGGGATCGCCGGGCTTGATCACGCCCGACTCGGACATTTCCAGCCAAAGATCGTTACCTTCACGTGTGCGTTCGCCGACACCAGCAAACACCGAGAATCCGCCGTGCTGTTTGGCGACGTTATTGATCAGTTCCTGAATGAAAACCGTCTTGCCTACACCGGCGCCGCCGAACAATCCGATTTTGCCGCCCTTCAAGAACGGTTGGATCAAATCCACGACTTTGACGCCGGTCTCAAACATCTCGGCGCTGGTGGCCTGGTCCTGAAACAGCGGAGCTGGCCGATGGATGGGCATGGTAATCGTGTGCTCAATAGGGCCAAGCTGGTCCACCGGCTGACCGATAACGTTCATCACGCGCCCGAGCGTGCCGTGACCTACGGGCACTGAAATCGGGCCACCCTGGTCAATGGCTTTCATGCCGCGAACCATGCCTTCGGTGGCTTCCATAGCGACGCAGCGGACACGGCCTTCGCCCAAGTGCTGCTGCACCTCAACCACGACGTCGATTTTTGAAGGGACGGTGAAGCCCTCGCTGACAATGCGCAGCGCCTGGTAGATCGGCGGCATGGAGCCGGCGACAAACTGTACATCCACCGCTGGCCCAGAGATTTGCACTACGTGTCCAACATTTTCGGCCATAGATGTTTCCTCGCTTAACGAAACCTGTAGCGCTCGCATTTAGCATTTAGCCAATCACGTGCATGAACAGGTACTAAGTGCTAACTGCTGCTTTAACCTGCGGCTGCCGCTCCGCTCACAATCTCGATAATCTCTTTCGTGATCTTCGCCTGACGAGCGCGATTCATGGCGAGCGTCAGCGAATCGATCATGTCAGTGGCATTGTTCGATGCAGCTTCCATCGCAGTCATGCGTGCCGCGTGTTCAGCCGCCACCGATTCCAGCAGCCCGCGAAACACCTGGATCACCACATACTTGGGCAGCAGCGACTGAAAAAGCTGCTCGGGCGATTGCTCGTAGATGTAATCCACTTGCGCGGTGGCAAATCTTGCCGCGACCGCGTCTGCCTCTCGTGTATCCGGGGGGCGAATACCCACTCCTGTGCCCTTCGCCGCTTCGAGTGCCCGTTCTTTTTCTTCCAAAGTCATTTCGTCGGCCTGGCGTACTTCGTCCACACCGATCCGTCCGATAGGCAGAATTTGCTCGACGATCAAGCGCTGCGCGATCACCGATTTAAATTCGTTGAACAGAAGATAAACGGCATCAATTTCGCTATGGCGATAGCGCTCGCTGACGCGATTGGCCAGATCCGCCGCCATCGCATACTCCACTTTGTTCAAAACCCCGATGTGCTCGCCCACCAGAGTCGTGCGTGCTGCCGTCTGAGAGTCCGCTGTGCGTGGCTCCGCTGAAGGGTATCGACGACGCAAGAAGTCTCGGCCCTTGCGACCGACCGCTTCTACTTCGATGTTGTTTCCAGCCTTGGACGCCAAAAATCGAGCCGCAGCTTTCAGGATATTAGTGTTGAACGCTCCGGCCAAACCTTTGTCTCCGGTCACCATAATCAGCAGGATATTGTTTTCCGGACGCTGCACTAACAACGGGTGCTTGGCCTCGCCAGTTTCGGGGTCGTAGATTTCCGCGCGCGAAACCAGCGACTTCAAAACGTTAGTCAGCATCTGCGCATAAGGACGCGCGGCCAGAGCACGTTCCTGAGCGCGGCGCAGCTTGGCCGCCGAAACCATTTTCATGGCCTTGGTGATTTGCCGCGTGTTAGTCACGCTGCGAATACGCCGCCGAATATCGAGAATGTTGGCCATAGAAAATCAGCTCTTGGCTCTTAGCCGTTAGCCCTTTGCTCTGTTGTGATAATTCTTTGTGATCTCTACGGTGAAACTCCTTAATCTCGATGCCAAGGCTACAAGCCGAAAGCCAATGGCCAAGAGCTGACAGCTCACTTCGTTACCGCTTGTCTCTCCGCTACGAATGTTTCTTTGCATTCTTTCACTATTTTGGACATTTCGGCTTTCAGGCCGTCGTCCAGAACTTTCTTTTCCATGATGGAGCGCAGAAGCCCGGGATTCGTGGCGTCCACGTACTTGTAGAGTTCGGATTCAAAGTCCCGGACTTGATCCACCGGGAGTTCGTCGAGAAATCCATTCGTGCCGGCAAAAATAATCAGAATTTGCTTCGAGAACGGCAATGGCGAAAACTGTTTTTGCTTGAGCACTTCCACCAGCCGTTGTCCGCGATTAAGCTGGTTCTGCGTGGCCTTATCGAGATCGCTGCCGAACTGCGCGAAGGCCGCGAGCTCGCGGTATTGCGCCAGCTCCAGCTTCATGCTGCCGGCCACCTGGCGCATGGCCTTGATCTGTGCACTACCGCCCACGCGGCTGACCGAGATGCCCACGTTCACGGCCGGCCGGACGCCGCTATTGAACAAGTCAGTTTCCAGGAAGATCTGGCCATCAGTAATCGAAATCACGTTGGTTGGAATGTAGGCCGAGACGTCGCCCGCCTGCGTCTCAATGATCGGCAGTGCAGTTAGGGAACCGCCACCCATTTTGTCACTGACTTTCGACGCGCGCTCCAGCAACCGGGAGTGTAGATAGAAAACATCGCCCGGGTAAGCTTCGCGGCCTGGGGGACGACGCAACAGCAGCGAGATCTCGCGGTAGGACGCCGCGTGTTTTGACAAGTCGTCGTAAATAACCAGCGCATGTTTCCCGTTATCGCGGAAAAACTCGCCCATCGCGCACGCCGCGTACGGAGAAATGTATTGCATCGGCGCGGGTTCGGAAGCAGATGCGGCGACGACGATGGTGTAATCCATCGCACCCGCGTCGGTAAGAATCTTCACAACCTGCGCAATCGAAGAACGCTTCTGTCCGACGGCGTTGTAAATGCAAATCAGGTTGTTGCCTTTATTGTTGATGATGGTGTCGAGCGCGACTGCAGTCTTGCCGGTCTGACGGTCGCCGATGATCAGCTCGCGCTGGCCGCGGCCGATCGGGATCATGCTATCAATCGCCTTCAATCCCGTGGCCATGGGCTCACGGACTGGCTGTCGGTCAATCACACCCGGTGCCAAACGTTCGAGCGGGATGAATTGATTCGTGGCGATGGGGCCCTTGTCGTCGATGGGCTGTCCCAGCGAATTCACCACCCGGCCGACTAGCGCGTCGCCCACCGGCACGCTCATGATGCGGCCGGTTCGCTTGACCACATCACCTTCCTTAATTTCTGTGTACTCGCCGAGCAGCACGACGCCCACCTGGTCTTCTTCCAGGTTCATGGCGATGCCGGCAACATCATGTGGAAACGCAAGTAGCTCTCCGGCCATAACCTTGTCCAGGCCGTGGACGCGGGCGATGCCGTCGCCCAGGGTGACCACGGTCCCCACTTCGTCCACGGCGATCTTGGACTCGTAGTTCTCGATTTGCTGCCGGATTAGCTGTGTGATCTCGTCTGCTCTGATTTGTGCCATAAGTTTCGTTTCAAGTTTTTCCAGTTTGCGATTGGCAATCAGCACTCAGCAAGTGAGTTTCATGTCGCGAATGCCACAATGCGCCTTAGCTGATTGCTGATTGCTAAGTGCTGAGTGCTTGTTTGATCCTCTCCAACTGCCCCTTCACCGAACCGTCATAAATCGTGCTGCCCACTCGGATCACGACCCCGCCCAGAAGCGACTGATCGCGCAAGTAGCGGGCCCGGACTCTTTTCCCAGTGAGTTTTTCCACCCGTGCTTCGAGTGTGGTACGGTCCGCCTGGCCCAATTCGCCAGCACTGGTAATTTCCGCCTCAGTAAATCCCAAGCGCCGATTGATTTCCTGTTCAAACTGTTTCACGATCGGTCCCAGAAAATTGACCCGGCGATGATCAATCAGCACCGCCATAAAATTCCGGACCATCGGCGAAATTCCCTCGCGCTTAACAATCGCATCCAGGACTGCCCGCTTTCGCTCTGCCGGTATGGATGGCGCTTCCCACACTTCCCGGAGATCGCGGCTGGAGGCGACCAACTCTGCGAATGACTGCGCCTCCTGCAAACTCTTGCCGGGATCAGCGTGCTGATTGAAAATTGTGTCGGCAAAGGCGCGGGCATACGTGTTGGTCACAGACGCTGCCATGGCTAGTGCTCGCCTTTCCACGTTTCGCCGCCATTCCCCGGGAGTTGCTGAGCAAAGGCGCGCACCAACGCTTGATCCGTCGCTGCGTCCACGTGGATCTGTCTTTTCGCCAGAGAGACGGCTAGATCGGCTGCATATGCGGTTAGTTCGCGACGAGCTGCTCTGGCAGCGGCAGCGATTTCCTGCTCCGCTGACGCCACAATTTTGCGTCCATCTTCTGCTGCGGCGGCCATGATGCGCTGTTCTTCGGCTGCGCCTTCGCTCTCGGCGGCAGCTCGCATACCGGCGATTTCGCTGTCGAGTTTGGAAAGTTGGCCTTCAATCTCCGCCAGGCGGCGATTGGCTTCGGCACTGGCTTTGCGCCCTTCCTCCATCGCCTGCTGGATAAGGACGGTTCGTTGTCGCATGTAAGGCCCAGGGGGTGGGATTAGTGTAGGTATCCCCCATTTGTAAAAAGCGTGTATCAAGAGGCCTATACCAGCGAAATTCAGGAATATGCTCAGCCAGTAAGCGTGCTCGATACTCAGGTGCGTATACTCGGACAGTTTCTGTACTGACCACGAATGCTTGAACTGGGTCTGGTCATCCTCGCCCGCAGCTTCCCGCGATTCTTTGCCTAGTTGCTGGCTGAGCGAGCTTTTTTGATGAGAGGAATCGTTCGGCTGCTGATAGGAAACTGCAGTCTTTCCCGCCACCACAAAACAAGTCAGCAGAAGAAAGGTCGTAAAAGCAAAAAGCGACAGGAACTTGGGCCGCGAACAGAACCGGTTCGACCCGAAATTCTTCACCTCAGGAGCTAAAGCCCAGACACGTTTGATCATTCTACGGCACGACTGAAGTCGTGCCCTTCCCAATTCGATGTTCCGTAATGCTGATCTCATCGTCCACCGCCCGCAGGGGTCGGACTCGTACCAGGCTGCAATACGATGCGAATGATTTCCGACGCCAATCGGCCGCTCTCAGCCTGTAAGCCAGCTTGCGCCAAGATCTTGTCCTGTTCGATGGCGGCACGCGCCTGTTCAATCTGGGCCTGCGCTTTGCTTCGTGCTTCAGTCACAGCGACGGCGCGTGTCTGCAATGCCTTTTGCCGTCGCGCTTCCTGGCTTTTGAAAACCGTCATGCGGGCTTCTCTCAGCCTCTGTTCGTATTCGGCCGTACGCGCTTCAGCAGCGGCAATATCAGCCTGGGCCTTTTCAATCGCGCCCTCGGTCTTACTGCGCCGCTCGGCCAGCACTTTGACCAGGGGCTTATGGACGAGCACGGTGTATATCCCATACAGCAGCACCATAAAAATAATGGTGGGTATGGATCCAAGCAGTAATTCCCCTACCTGTCTGAGTGTCTCATCCATGCTTGTACTTGAAAAAATCCGTGTTAAGAGGGCTTTAAGAAACCATTAAACCTAACATCCTACAAGGATTAGTGTCAACGGAAAGGCGAGTTCCAGATGGGTTTCAAGTTCCACGGTAGAACCTATTTCTCCGCTATTGTCAAGAGCTTGCAGCTTTTACGCAAAGAATGCTTGACATCTGAGATACGGGGACTAGCATGAAGGTATCACCTCCGATCCAATTCAGGATCGAATGGGCCGATAGCCAAGGACTGTCACCGCTTCTTGGTTGCCGGCCCATTTAAATTCCTGAAGGTTAATTATTCTCGGGTACCATGCTACACAAAACAACACTCCTCTGTGTAACCCGGAGCCTGCCCTGAGCGGAGTCGAAGGGCCCTCTGTAGGTTATGTTTTTCTTCCCGCTGCCTTAACCAGAAGCATGATCAAGACCCCGGCAACCGCAGCCACGCCCAACACGCTGAATAGTTTCCCCAGATCTTTCTGCAGTTCGGCCAGCTTCACCAGATCAAGCACATAAAGACTGCACAGCAACGCCCCAAGCACTACGGCAATCACAGCCACGAGCAGCAGAAATTGTTTCATGATGGAACCGTCCTCGCTTATTTCACAGTTTTCCTTCACGATGCAGAGGGATCCAAGACAGGACAGCTTTCATTGCGAGCGGCTGACAACAAAGTCTTGTCAGCGCAAACAAAGATGGGTTCCTCAGCGCCAGAAATCGACCGCAGCATCAAATACCCTGCCAGTTGCATAGCATCGTAAGCCTTGAGGGGATACCCGTCGATTAGCTCCAACGCTACGTCCAACAGGGATTCAGTAAAGGGTTGCACTATAAACCTGCCTTCCAAATGTTCGCGAAAGGACCCAATCAATGCGTCCGCCTCGGAACCGGAGATCTCGCCACCGCGTTGCTGCCGCCGGATTGCCGATCTAAACTCGGCTTGCGCAAGACTGAAGATTGCAAATCTATGTCCGGCGGCGCTCGCCGTAAGACTGACCAAACGCTCCGTACCAAGCTCATAAACGTAGAGCTTAACCAGAGCGCTCGTTTCCAGATAGTAAAGCGCCACTGCTTCCTATCGTCTTTCCCGAAGGATAATGGCCGACAACGGCTCTCCCTTGATGTGGATCGGGTGAAAATCCAGGTCCTTCTTCGACTGCCCCAGAACCACCTGCACTTCTGGCATTAGGCGATTTAGCCGGATACTTGTAACCGGAAACTGAGGAGACTTTGGGTTTTGCACCTTTCCCGTTAGGATTAGCCTCTTTTCGATTGCACTCCGAATCACCTCTTGCCAGTTAACATCGGTGGGCTGGAATGTACCGGGATCAATGGCTTCGGAACGAAGGTTGTCACGGAATTTTTTCAGCGAGACAAACTTCCAGCCCGGCGTGGATTCCGCACCGTTCAGAGCTCTCAGCAATTTAATCTCAAGCGGAGTCACAAAAGTATTCGGACCAGAAAAACCCTCCGGAAAGCTGTGGGGCAGCGGACCGGATTTGCTGGCTGCTCTGCGGGAGTCTTCGCCTGCCACGATTTTCTGTTCTTCCGGTGCCGGCTCGAATCTAATCTCAATTCGACCGGACTGGGGAGACCAATTATCTGCGGATGCATCACTACGTTTCTTTCGGCCATTGGCATCCAAGAGGGAAACGCGAATACAGTAACCGGGAGGAACCGGATAACGAAGCTCTTGCAGAATACTCTTGAAAGGGTTGTCTAACTTTTGTGCAAACTGCGGCTCTACGTGCTGAATTTTAGCTTTCATATAAACAACCTCTAAGTTTCTTTAAGATACTGCAGGTCATTCCTGCATTGATATTTACTATAGGGCAAATCAACTGCCTCCTCAAGGGAAAACTATGGGGTCAGGGCACCACCCAATCTCTTATCCTTCTCACCACGGATTCTGCTGCTTCAACCTCCAATTCAACTAATCCGTCTTTGTATGCACGCGAATAAATCCGCGCTCGGGCCTCTAGGAGCGCCAATATTTTCCCTTCTTTTTGCGGCACCCGCAAATGGACTCGGCTCAATGTATCTCCTTCGAGCTTCTGATCAATCCGGTCGAGGAGCGTGCTCAGACCAATGCCCTTGGCCGCCGAAACATGGACGCTGGTGGCGTCGTCGCGCAGGCTGTCACGCTGCCGGGGAGGCAGCAGGTCAATTTTGTTCATCACGCGCAGGCGAGGTTTGCCAGCTGCGTCCAATTCTTTCAGCACTTTCTCCACCTGCGCATCCTGTTCGACGGAGAGTGGGTTGCTGGCGTCAGAAACCTGAAGAATGAGCGCGGCGCGCTGTACTTCTTCTAGAGTCGCGCGGAAGGCGGAGACCAGCGTATGAGGCAAGTTGCGTATGAAGCCGACAGTGTCCGACAGCAATGCCTGACGGCGCGAAGGTAAAGTAACGGCGCGGACTGTCGGATCCAAAGTAGCGAACATTTTCGGCGATTCCAGCACCGCAGCCTGGGTCAGCGCATTGAACAGTGTGGATTTCCCCGCGTTGGTGTAGCCCACCAGGGCCACAGTCGCCACCGGAGCTGATTCGCGCCTCTGCCGCTGCTGCGCCCGGATGCGGCGCACGTTTTCAATCTGCTCTTTGACGTGCCGGACGCGACGGTAAATTTTTCTACGGTCGGTTTCCAACTGAGTTTCACCCGGCCCCCGCGTGCCTCTGTCTCCGCGGATCTGATCCATTTCTATGCCGCGGCCACTCAATCGCGGAAGCATGTATTCGAGTTGCGCCAGTTCGACCTGCAATTGGCCTTCACGAGTGTGCGCATGAGTAGCAAAAATATCCAGGATGAGCTGAGTGCGGTCAATGACCCGGGTGTGGACTACTTTCTCGATATTGCGCTGTTGGGATGCGGTGAGATCGTGATCGAACAGGATCAGATCCGCGGAGACAGAGGCAGCAGCACCCGCGATCTCTTCCAGTTTACCTTTGCCAATCAAGGTGGCCGGATCAGGCCGGTTGCGGCGTTGCAGGAATTCTCCGGCGATTTCCGCACCCGCGCTGCCCGCCAGAGATCGCAACTCGTCCAGCGACTCTTCCGCGCTGAACTCCGGGGCGGACGATGCCTTAGACGAAGTTGGCGGGCTGGCGCCGTCACGCGCAGCTTGCGCGCCTGTTGTCAGCGGACGTTGCGTCGTTTTGCCGGCTGGTACTGGCCGTGAGCGATACTCGAGGCCAACCAGGAAGGCCCGTTCCGCCGAACCACGCTTTGGCATTGACACCGCCGCAGGCTGCGGGCCGTCATTCTTCCTGGACTTTCTCGAAATACGACTCAAATGGATGGTTCTCTAGCTAAAAAAATATCTGGCGCCCGCCAAGCGCCTATGCTTGAGGTTTGCAACCACACCTCATCATCCTTCCGTGCCCGAAGCGCTGGTGGCCGCGCCCGGCTTGGCGACCGGAGCGGGAGTGGGAACCATGGTCGGCCGTTCCGATTGCGCATGCATCGACCGGCCCATGGCCACCGTAGAAATCGCATGCTTGAAGATCAACTGCTCCAGATTGTTGGTCTCGAGCACGACCGAGTATTTATCGAAAGACCGGATGCGCCCGGTCAATTTCACACCGCCCAGCAGGTAAATGGTGATGTTCGTCCTTTCCTTGCGGGCGGTGTTAAGGAAAGTATCCTGAATGTTCTGCGCCGGCTTGGTTTCCATGCCGATCTCCTTGGCCTTCTTACCTGCGAAAGCCTTCTGCACTCCTGAACATGAGTCCCTCCCGCCGCAGCTTGCACGGCGTTGAGGAACCAAAGGGGGGAACTCAGGTGCATGGACGCTTTGGATGGCAGTCCTTCACCCGGTACAACTCTTCGTACAATACGGCTTAGCTCTCCACTTTTCAAGCTACGGTTGTGAGGACTGCACTGGGCTACAGTCGCGGGTTCTGAACACCGCGGTTGACAGGGAGCATGGCAAAATGCAAATATTCGTCCGCTGTAAACCCAGCAACCAGAAATGAAGCAGATGTAGGGACTTCGCAGTTGATAGCGGCGGGTCGGGTTTGCGCTCCGGACTCTATCCGGCGCGCGCCTCGCACATCTCGAATGACGGAGAAACAACGATGCAACTTTTCATTGCTTTCGGAGCCTCAACGGTAATGCCCACTCACACCGGCAGCGAAGCTCTGGCG
>Ga0206966_1018_pt1 | contig 55409 bp, 37 predicted proteins | sample Alteio_BWOrgHeat_23_FD_152970 | JGI IMG/M metagenome (GOLD analysis project Ga0206966, IMG submission 152970) | Enriched cells from forest soil in Barre Woods Harvard Forest LTER site, Petersham, Massachusetts, United States -... | ecosystem: Environmental > Terrestrial > Soil > Temperate forest >...
GAGAGTGCCACTTCGGAAACGACGAGCAGGCGCGAGAGTCGCGTGTGGCGGCGACCGAAACCGGTGCCGCGGCCGCCTTCGCGGAGATTTTCGAGCTGGCTGGGATTGGCGGCTTGGAGCGCGGGCGCGAGACCGAAGAGAAATCCGGCCAACAGCGATATCGCGAAAGCGAACGCGAGTGCGCCCGTGCTGATGTTGATTTCATTGAGACGCGGGAGGTCTGGAGGAGCGAGGCTGAGGATCGCGTTTTTCAGCAGCAGCACGGTGAACAGAGCGACGACGCCGGAGATCACGGAGAGCAGCATGCTTTCGGTGAGGAGTTGACGCGCCAAGCGCGCGCGGCTTGCGCCCATCGAAAGGCGAATTGCGATTTCGCGGCGGCGGCCTGAGGCGCGAGCGAGAAGAAGATTTGCGATGTTGACGCAGGCGATCAGAAGGACGAAGCCGACGGCTCCGAAGAGGATGAAGAGTTCGGTGCGTTGCGGGCCGACGAGATCTTCTTTCACGGGAACGATGCGCACGGCCCACTTCGCGGCGGCGGGGTAGTCGGACGGATATTGCGCGGCGAGCTGCGCGGTGTACATGTCGAGCTGTGCTTGCGCCTGAGCGACGGTGAGGCCGGGCTTCAAGCGTGCGATGGCGGCGGGAATCAGACGCATCGAGCGGACGGCGGGAACAGGAAACGGAGCGCCGTAAAAACCGGTGGCGAGAAAAACTTCTACGTCTGTGTCGAGAGTGCGACCGGGATGGCGGAATCCCGGCGGCATGACGCCAACGATAGTGTAGAGGTCGTTGTCGAGATGCATTTTGCGGCCGATGATATTTGGATCGCTGCCGAAATTCGAGCGCCAGAAGCCGTCGCTGATTACGACGGGCTCGAGAAAACCCGGCACGGAATCTTGCTTTGTGTAAACGCGGCCGAGCTGCGCTTTGGCGCCGAGCAGCGTGAAGTAATCGGGACTGGTGACGAGGCTTTCGGCGCGCACGGTGCGATCGCCACCGACGACGGCGGAATTGCTCGGCGCGACGGCGGAAATTTCCTGGAAGACGCCGGAGTGATCTTGAAGGTCCCAGAGTTCGGGCGCGGACATGCCGACGTCTGGATCGTTGGGGCCGCGGAGATCGTCGAAGACGCGCACGAGTTGATCCGGCTGAGGGAACGGGAGTGGGCGGAGGAGGACTGCATAGACGACGCTGAAGGTGGCGACGTTGGCGCCGATGCCTAGCGCGAGAGTGAGGACAGCGACGAGCATGAAGCCGGGGCTTTTGAGCAGGATGCGGAACGCGTATCGCAGGTCTTGGATGAATGAGGGCATGAGATCCTCCGTGATGCGATGGCGCTTGCGGGTGGTGTGTTGGTCGTATGGACGTGTGACGCGCTGGCAGAGTTAGCAGAATGACTTGGAAAAGCGGGGATTTTTTGTGCGTTCGGGAGTCGGACGTGTGGACATTGTAGATTTGGTATGAAAATTCGGAGGAGTGCGGATGGAAAGCGAAGAGAGATCCTTCGGCCGGTGAACCGGCCTCTGGATGACGGCAAAGGCTGAGGCAACTGCAACTCCAACTGCAACGGCGAAGAGGGGTCCTTCGCTGCGCTCAGGATGACGCGGCTGGAAAGAAGCCGCGCTGAAAAGCAAAAGCAAAGGCGAAGGCAAGGGCACACAGGCAACAGCGGCCTGTGCCACGTGCGTCTCTTCCCAATGGTGATCAAGCCAAGAAGTTGGCGTGCTGCCAGGATTGGTAGTTGCTCGCCCCTTCTAAGGCAAAGTGCGACGGCAACGGCGAAGGCACACAGGCGAACTCCAGCCTGTGCCACAGACTGGCTTCCCTGTTATGTGTGTGGCAAGAAGGTGGAGTTGTGCCTGGAGTGTGGATGGCTGAAGCGGGGGCCGACTGAGGGTTGGTCGTGCTCAGAGTCGAAACGCGAAGTTGCACTTCGTTGTGCTGGCTTTGGAACCGGCACAGACTGACAGTCTATGTTACAGCTCGCTGCGCTCGCCCTAGGCGGAGGCGGATTTAGGGGGTTAGGCGAGTGGCTAGGTGAGTCCAGAGTTCGGAGTGGCCTACTGCGACTGAAGCTAGAGAGGCTGCGGAGAGGGCGGCGTAGCCTTTGAGGTATGTGCGATTTGGAGATTTGGACATGGCCCACTGGAGGAAGAAGAGCAGGGCGCCGAAAACCAGAACGGGAGTTTGGACGTAGAGCGGCGGGCGCGAGAGATTCCAAACGTACGGAGTGCGGCTGAGCGAGCCGGACTGGATGACCAGGGTGGCGAGCAGCATCATGGGGCGATGGATTTGCGGTTTGCGGCGGTAAAACCAACCGAGGCCGACGAAGCTGCCGAACATCAGCATCTGCATGAACATCATGGCTAGGAAAAATTTTGGGCCACCTAAATTTTCGTACGCTGCTTGGTTGAAGTGGACGGAGAACATGGCGACGAGCGGTCCGAGGATGACGATCGCCGCGCCGAGCAGGACGCCGAACGGACCGATGGCGAGATGAAGTTTGCGGCGGCCGGTCTGGATGAGCGCGCATTGCACGAGAAACACGATCACCCAGCCCAGCATCGCGAGGCCGTGAACGATGATTAAGGGCGCGATCTGAGCGTTGATGGCGCCATCGAGCGTCTTGCCGTGGAGGAGGAAATTGCGGAAGCCCTCGGCGGTGAACAGCAGCATTATGACGGCGGCGATGATGTAGAAGCGGCGATCGGAAGGGGTGCGGCTATCGGCGATTCGCGGAGCGACGCGCGAGGCAGGCGCGGGAACTTGAGCGGAGATCGTTTCCGACACGACGATCCTTTCGATGCGAGATTTTTCGGACGTTGAAGCGACGTGAACGAGTGGCGGGATTCTACACCCGTTTCGTTCGCGTGCAACTGGCCTGCGTGCAATCAACGCGGGCTACTTCTTGGTGCCGCTACCGTCGGGGCCGAGACTGGCCATATAGCGGCCGAAGTTCAATTCGAAGTCGCTGCGAACGCCGTAGCCTAGGTCGCGGACTTTGGCGCGGCGGGCTTGTGCGCCGGGCAACGCTAGAAGCGGGAAGAAAGGATCGGTGCTGGATTTCAGTTCGGCGGCGGTGGGCGTGCCGAAGCGGCTGAGTTGAGCTTTCGCGGTGGCGAGTGGCTCGCGGTCGAATGAGGCGATGCGGCGCGCGAGAGCATCTACGAACGGGTCGAGTTCGTGGTCGTCGAGCGTGCGATTCACCCAGCCGTAGCGTTCGGCGATGTCCGCATCGAAATCGTCGGCGCTGAGGACAAACTCGAGAGCACGCGAGCGGCCGACGAGGCGCGGCAGCCACTCCATGCCGCCGCCTCCCGGCACGAGTCCGACGCCGACTTCGGGGTTACCGAAGAGCGCATTTTGGCGGCTGGCGAAGCGCATGTCGCACGCGAGCACGAATTCATTTCCGATGCCGCGCGTGCGCCCGCGAATTTTCGCGATGCTCACGACGGGCGACGACGCGATGTGCAGCACGAAGTCGCGCCAGAGGTCGAGGACTTCTGGGCGTGCGGCGGCTTTGGCGACGTCAAGGTGAGCGCAGAAAAATTCCGGATTCGCGGACTGGAACACGACGACCTTCACGTCCGGCTCCGCGTCGAGGCCGGCGAACAGCGCTCCCAATTGGACGATGGTGTCAGGCACGAACATGTTGATCGGCGGATTGTTGAATGTGACGGTCCACCGGCCGGCGTGCGTGCGGTCGATGGTGAACTGCGAAGAATCGGGCATGGGGCATCTCCTCGTGTGGTTTGAAGAAATCACCGCAGCGACATGAAGCTTTCGAATTTTCGATCAGAGTTGATTCGGCGGCGCGCTACTTTGGGAGTTCGGCGCCGGATTGTTCTTTGACCATGTAGTCGGAATACCACTCGGGCCAGTTGGGATCGGCGGCGCCGATGCGTTTTTCGTGTTCGCCGTGAGCGGCGGACGCGCGTTTCAAAGCGGCGACCAGATCGGCGGTGGTGGCGAAGCTGGTGGCCGTGGAATCGATGCGGCCCGGCAGGCGTGTGGTGATTTCCTGGAAGAGCCAGCCGTTGCCATCGGGATCTTTGAAGGAAGCGAACGAGCGATAGCTGCCGTGATTCGGGTCGGGACCGGCGACGCGGATCGCGCCGAAAATGTAAGGCTCGTCGGGGCCGACGTACTTGTCGCCGGCGCCGTGAAAGACTTCGCTGACTTTGATGCCGCGTTCGATCAGCGCACGGCGCGCCGCTTCGATATCGGAAACGATGAGATACATACCCTGGGATGAGCCGGGCGTCGCGGCCGTGACGTTCTTGCCGAAGATCACGGAACAACTGGAGCCCGGCGGCGTGAATTGAAGAACGCGGAAATCGGACTCGTGGGCGTAGTCGGCATCGAGCCGCCAACCGAGCTTTGAGTAAAACTCTTTTGCGCGATCGGCGTCGGAAACGGGAATCACGACGATCTCAAATTTCATGTCAATCGGTGCGGGACCTGCGACTTTACCGACAGCTTCGCCAGCGCTCATGGAAGGCCTCCTCTGCTGAGCTTTGGGTGTGCGTATTTTATTTTTACAACGGGGAACCGAAATACAGGGGCCGAATTACGCGAACATCAACACGCCGCAAAATGCCGGATGAAATTCGGAATATGCGCGTAAGGCTGCGCGGGATTATTCGAGAAGCTTCCAGCCAGAATCGAGATTGAGCTGGTCGATGGACTTCGCGGCGTTGCCGGTGTCTTGCCCGAGGTCCTTCTGATAAATGGCGCCGTCGGAGGTGATCGCGAAGGTCATCACGCCGGAGTTGGAATATTCGGCGGGCCACGCGAGGATGGCGTAGCCGTCAGTCATCGCGCCATCGACGACGTAATCCATTGCGCCGCCGTTGGCCTGTTCGCCCTGCTTGGTAAGAATTTTGTAGAAGTAGCCGTGGTACGGCTCGTTCGGACCGCCGGTGTGGCCATCGGCAGCGGCTGCTGCGGCGAGCGGGCCGAGCGGACTTTCGTCGTCGCCTTCGGCTTTCCAGTAGAGGCCGTTGTGCTTGCCGGAATCGCTGACGAATTTCTGCGCGTACTGCTGGACGGTTGCGTCGTCGTGAAGCTGCGTGTAGTAGTCGTCCTGCGCGTCGGCCATCGCGGAGAGAGTATCCATCGCCTTGATTTCGTTTTCGCCGACGCGGCGCGCCTGAATTTCGTGCTTCGCGTCTTCGCCGTCGAAATACCACTGGCCGGAAGCATTTTTGGTGAGCGGGAAAGGCATCGGGTAATTCGAGGCGCCGATAGTGAGAATGTAATTGCCATCGACGAGCTTGTCCCAGCGGTGCATCTGGTCGTAGGCGGCGACGAAGCGGTTTTGATTATTCGTGTCGTCGCTGGGATCGCCGGAGAGGACGAGTTCCTTGGCGTTGGAGCCGAAGACGGTGATCAGCGCGTTGGTGTCGTGCGCTTTGGCGGCGTTGTAGAGCGCGACGCCGGCTGCGTCTTGCGACGCGAAGAGTTGCGGCGTGGCGGGGATGGATGAGGTTGCGCTTTTGCTGCATCCCGCCGCGAGCGCGACGATACCGCAGACCGCGCCGAGCGCGATCGTTTTCGAAAATTTCCGGAAGATCGAAATTCTGACGTCCGCCATGCCACTCCTCCGACTGCTGCTTCGAACTGGTTTGCGTGGTGCGGCAGCGCGCGGAAGATCGAGCCTCCGCGCGCCGCGCGTTTTCTTATTTAGGCTTGCCGCCGCCGCGATTGCCACCGCCGCCACGGCTCGAGTTCATGCTCTGGTTGCCGCGCGTGCTCGCCGCGCGTCCACCGGACGACATGGCACCGGGTTTCGGCGCGGGCTGAATCGACGGCCCCGCCGGCTTCGCAGGCGTTGGATAGCCGCGATTCGGCTGCGTGCTCGGCTTCGGGCCGGGCGCGGGTTGAATCGTCGGACGACCGCCGCCTCCCGGTTGACCGGGCTTTCCGCCATTGCCCGGCTGTCCCGGCTTGGGGCCCGGGACCGGCTGAATTGTGGGCGGCTTTCCGCCACCGGGATTGCCACCACCCGGCGGTCTCCCGCCTCCTGGGTTTCCGTTGCCTGGCGGACGACCACCGCCTGGGTTTCCACCGCCCGGCGGACGGCCGCCTCCGGGCTTTCCGGGATTGGGCTTGCCTGGGTTGTAAGGCGGACGACCTCCGCCCGGAGGGTTCGGTGGACGACCACCGCCTGGCGGTCTGCCGCCATTGGGAGGCCTGCCTCCGCCCGGAGGCGGACGATAACCTGGCGGCCTGCCGCCAACGGGGCGACCGGGCGGACGATAATAAGGAGGACGTCCGTACGACGGATAACCAGGGCGATACGGGCGATAGTAGCCGCCGCGCCAGTAAGGATTGCCGTAATAGACGTTGCGGTTATAGATGATCGTATTGCCGCCCCAACCCATTCCCCAGCAGCCCCAACCCCATCCCCAGCCGCCGCATCCGCCGCCGATTGCAGCGCCGATCGCAATGCCTGCGCCGAAGGAAATTGCAGCGGCGACGGCGACACCGGAGGGCGGGTAATACGTGTAACTCGGGACAACGACGGGAGGACCGTAAACGACGGTCGGGTTGTACTGCGGGACGTAAATGACTTGCGGATTCGCCGGTTGAATGACGATGGTTTGCGGCGTTTCCTGGACGACTTTAATTTCAGAACTCGATTTCAGATTTCCAGCGGCTTGCGCTTTCACGCGCATGCGCTGGATGGCGGCCATCACGTCGGACTGTTGCGTGGCTGCTGCTTCGCCGAGCGTGGAGGTCCACGAAAGATTGCGCGCGAGTTGGTCGAGTACGGTGGGGAATTGCGTGAGGGCCTTTACGGCGGGATCCCAATCCTGGCCATCGACGGCTTTGGCGAGCGCGTCGCCGGTGAGGCCCGAGTGATCGCGGAGGTAGAAGGATGCGTCGGTAATCTGATCGGGGAACGAGGCGGCGCCGAGAACTTGCGCGACGAGCGCGTCCGGATACAGCGCGATGGGAGCTACGACGCCGTCGAGTTCATTGGCGGTGAGCGGCGCGTAGTTGTCGTCGTCGGCGGTGTAATTCTGATCGCCGGCCTGCTGCGCTGCGGGCGCTTGTTGCTGCGCGGCGTTTTGCTGCTGCGGATCTTGTTGCTGGAGCAACTCAGCGGCGCTCACGGGCGAGAGTTCGAAGAGCATCGCGAACGAGGTGAGCACTGCGAAGGCTTTTTTGAAGAGAGTCATATCAAATCCTGAGTACAGCCGTTACCGGGCGATGCTGGTGATTCTGGCAGCGAAACGAAGCTGAAGCGCCGTGCAAAAGGGCAACCCGCGCATCCTACTCCGGCGCGGGCACGGCGTCACTCATTTTTCGAGAGTTTCGAGCGAGGCCACGACGATGAAGCGCTTGGGTGCGGGGCCGACGAAGTGGAACGGGTAGCAGGTGATAAGCGTGAGGCGCGAGTCGGTGGTGGGCGCGAGGACGGAGACGTCGGAGGGATCGACGATGCTGGTGCCGGAGACGCGGTACTTATAGATCGCGGTGGCGGTGGTGAAATAAATTTCGTCGCCGGTGTGGATGTCGGCGAGGTCGCGGAAGTAGGTGTCGCGGTGCGCGGCAAGGGCGACGTTGCCGGGGTGGCCGGGAAGCGAGGTGCCGGCGAGGTGGCCGACGGATTCGGAGAGCGTGGCGTCGCTCTCGCCTTCCTCGACGACGGCGCTTACGCCGACGCTGGGAATTTCGATGCGGCCGAGAGGCGGCGGGCCCGACTTATCGGAGGCGAGTGTAGGCGCGGAGTTCAGAGTTTTATCGAGTTGCGCGGATTGCGCGCGAAGAGCGTCGAGGCGCGAGTTCTGGTGGGACTGATGGATCGCGGCTGCGGAATACTGCGCGGTGCAGTAGCCGAGCGCGACGACGGCGACGATGCCGAGGAAATATTCGGCGGGCTTGCGCATTCGGCGCCAGTCGCGCGACCGCAGCGCGGCGTTCACTTCGTCGATCTTGGCGCGCGGGGCGATGGGATGCTTGAGCCAGCGTCGGGCTCGGGCGCGAAGCTCGTTGAATTTTGTGGAGGCCATGCTTTCGATCTGAACGTCGAGAAAAAGTCACAGAGCCGGCAGCGCGTGCGTTGCGGCCGGCTCCGCGTTTGGCTGTGTTAGAGCTGTTGCTCAGACTTTGCGGCGCCGAGCTTGCGAAGCGCGAGCAATCCGGCAAATGCTGAGAGGCCAACCAGGCCGACCAACGGCAGGTCGCTCGCGGTTTGCGGCAGCGTCGCGTCCGTCGTCGCGTTGGATGCGCTCATCGGTTGCGACACGCTGGTGTCGCCGCTCAACGGCGCGGACCAGGAAGACGCGGCGTCGGGCAACGAACTCGGATACGCATCATTCGTGCCGGTGCTGGGAATGCGCACGCGATTCGCTGAGCCGATTCGATCGGCTTCCGCGGCGGGATAGGCGAACTGATCGGGCGCCGCGTCTCCGGGGAACGTGACGGCTTCGAGCACCTGGCCGTTGGAGCCGGGCGCGGAGTAGGTCATCACCGTTTCGCCGTTCGAAGTGAGCTTTGGGTTTTGATATGCGATCACGGTGGTGACCAGTGTCGATTCGCTTTCGTTGTAAATCTGAACAACGGTCCAGCCGTTTTGTGCGCCTGACTGCTTGAAGACATAGCTGCCCGGCTGAAGCACCGAGCCTGGAATTTCCATCGGGGATTGAATTGCAACTACGGCTTTTTTCTCCGGATCGGCGGCGCTGGTATCGGCGTGCAAAGCGGAACCCAAGAGGCCAACGGCACAGAACAGTCCTAAGGTGATGATTCCTGTTTTGTTTTTCGCTCTCATCTCGACTCCTAAGAATGCAGGATTTGAACTCCTTACTTCGCGAGCTACGAGGCTGGGCGAAACTCGATTGTGAAATCTCCCTGCCATTCGAGCGGCGCGCCGTCGAGCACCGACGGCTGGTAACGCCACTGGCGAACGGCTTCGACCGAGCGCGGTATGAGCGCGACCGGTCCATCGATCGGACGTACGGTTTTCACCGCGCCATCTTTGCCGAAGGTGGCACGCAGATGCACTACATTGGAATCCCTATCGCTGGCGGGAGGAGGCGGCATTTTCATGGTGGGCTCGCCCACCTGAATCTGGTCGAGTTTGTGCGACCACTCGGGGCCCGGCTGCGCCGGAACGAAGAAATACTGGCGGAGGTGGATCAGAACTTTGGGCGATTCGAAGACGGTTTTTTCTGGGAGCTCGACCATGCGCGGCGCGTCGCCGCCGGCGGGAGCCGTGACCGGAAAATATGAAGGCGTGGCGGGCGCGCTGCTTGCGGCGGGAAGCGGTGGCGCTTCGAATTTGTCGCTCGGCGCTACGGATGCGCTGTCTGGAAGAGGGGAGAGTGAGGCGCTGTTTACCTGGGCTGCGGCTGTCGGCGTGCCGGTTGATTTCGAGGATGACGATGGCGCGGCGTCGTTCGTTGGTTGCGCGGAGGGATCGGGTTGCGAGGGGGTGGTATTTGCTGGCGTAGCTTCTTTCGTCCACGGAAGGTGGACGTTGCGCGAGTAGCCGATTACGAAGCAAAGCGCGAGAAACACGATCGCGGCGGCGATGAGCAGGCCGTGAAACTTTTGGTCGGCGTCGATGAGCTTTTGCGGAGCGACGGATTGCTGCGCGGCGGTCCGAAGCGCTACGTGCGGGAGAGTCGCGGGCGCGGCGGTGGATGCGTTTGATTTCGCGGCTTGTTTTACCGGAGCTGCTGAGCGGGGTTGCGATGGCGTTTGCTGCGGCGTTGGATTCGGCACGACGCTGAGCGGCTTGCGCGGAGTTACCGGGACGAATGCTTCCTCTGCTGCCGCGATGGCGAGCAGGCTTTCGATCGATGCGTCGCTCACGGCGCCGCCTGTAAACTTTCCGGGCGCGCGAACGGCTTGCGCGATGTCCACTGCTTCGATTTGGTCCATGTGGGACGCGGCGAACGCGGGGCCTTCGGCGACCGGGTGCAATTCGTGGACGGGCACTTCTTCGAGCGATTCTTCGAAGGTTTCTTCAGGCAGGTCGAGGATCGGCGGAGCCATTTCGAATTCCGCGATAGCGAGTGTGGGCACCGCGGCGCGTGGAGCGATTTTGGGTGTGGGGGCAGTCGGCGCTTCGATGACGGCGGGTTCAGCGACCGCTGGCAGGGCGCTCCGCTCTTCTGGCGGAACGATTTTTTCTTCCTTTTCTACTGCGATGATGACGGGTGCGAGGGGCACCTGCGCAGTTTCGATCGGCGTTTCAACTGTGTCGATCGTTTCCACCGGAGCGTTCGTTAGTGCTGCAAACTGAGTAGTTTTTTCGACGGAAGGCGGCGCAATGGATTGCTCGGCCAAAGGCGCAGCAGCAACTCCCGCGATGATCGGACTCGGCGCAGCTTCTTCGGCCGGGTTGGTGGGCTGGTCCTCTATATGCAGTGTTTGCGCCGTCGAGACTTCAGCCGGTGCACTAGCTTCGGCAGCCACCGGTTCTACGTCGTACTCAACGACGCGCGGCGCGACGTCTTGTTCGGACGGAAAATTCATCCACAAGGCAGAAGTATCGATGCTGGGCTGCGATGGAGAGACGGCGGCGGAGAGCGCGTGACCCGTACGCTTCACAATTTGCGGGTCGAGCGTGCTCTCTGAGGGAAACATTTTTTCGAACGCGTCAGCTGTGTGCGACGGAATCGCGACGGGAATGTCGGGCAGAACTTTGGCGGGCACAGCCGGCTGTGTTTCACGCGACGTGGCGGTTGCGCTGGATTCGTTGATCGCTTCGAATGAAAACGGCAAGCGGCGCCGCGGAATCATTGTGCTGGCGATGCGCGCGGGAAAAGCTTTGGCGAAAAGTTCGTCTTTGACCCAGTTGCGGATTTGGATGCGATCGTCGATGGGCATCGAAACGAAGCGGACGCCCGCTTTCGTTTTCGAATCGGCGCTCCAAATCATTTCGGCGGCGACGTCGAAAGTGCGATCGACGTGAGGGAGCTGGAAGCGCAGACGCGGCGCGGCGCCTTGCTCGAGCGGCTCGGCGGAGGCGATGGACATTCCGGTTTCGCTGATATCGACGATCACGCCGCCGTTTGCGTCGCCAACGTTTACATACGCGAGCGATTTCGGCGCGTGGCGCGGCTTCGCGCGGCGTTCATTGCCGTGATGCGCTGAAGCGAAATGTTCCGGCGTGGCCTGCATTCAGGACTTCCCCTACTTCATTGATGCGCGGTGCGGAGCGGCGGTCGTGAGACACGTGTGCCCCATAACGCGCGTTGCGATGTGCATCCGCTCCAGGAGATTGCATCGGATGCAAATTGCCGAATCGAGTGAATCGTTGCTCCGCGCAGTGGCCTGCCGAGCAGCACCCCGAGTGTACGCAACTTCAACCCGCGCGGCGCATGAAAGTAGCGATCTACAGGAAAGACCCGAAGCAGACGTACTAGGACTATTTGTGAAGCAGAATGAGACTGCTACGCTGCCGTACCGGAACACTTTTGGTGGCGCGGTTTCGTGGACTGAAATTGCGGCGGCGGGCGCTCGATTTGAGTTTTAATGGTTGTTCAAATTCGAGTTGGAGGATTTCGCAGATGAGCACGGTGGAAGCGGGCGCCGCTGAGAAGATGGTTTTTCGGAAGACGAATGCGCGAGCGGGGCGGACGATTTCGGTGACGCCGGCGAACAGCACGATGCGGCATCTCTCGTACGGGCGGATCATTCTGGATGCAGGCACGCCCTCTGTGAAATTTTCGAATGGCGGGCAGGAGACGGGATTTGTTTGCCTGAGCGGCAGCGCGGATGTGATTGTGAGCGGCGGTGACAGCGTTCCGAAATTCCATCTCGATCAATACGACGCGATTTACATTTCGCGCGACAGTGAGATTGAGGTGACGAGCGCGGGCGGCGTGGACATCGCGGAATTTTCTACGGATGTGGAGAAAGAGTATCCGGTGCAGTTCGTGGCGCGCGCCGCGGCGGTGAAGGATCCCGCGCTGCACTTTGTGACGGGAGGGCCGGGGAACACGCGCGACCTGAACATCGCGATTGGGAAGAATGTGAATGCGGGGCGATTGCTGGTTGGCTTTACATTTTCGGAGCCGGGGAATTGGACGAGCTGGCCGCCGCACGAACACGAGCACATGCTCGAGGAGCTGTACGTCTATTTCGATATGCCTGCGCCGGCCTTTGGCATACAACTTGTCTATAAAAACACGGAGTATCCCGAGCTGGTAACGGTGGTGCGCGACGGAGATGCGGTGCTGATGCCGGCCGGCTATCATCCGAATGTTTCCGTGCCGGGGCATCGCATTGCGTTTTTGTGGGCGATGGCGGCGCATCGGGAAGTAGAGGACCGGCAATTCGGCGTAGTGAACGTTCAGCCGGGTTTCGGGCAGGGTGGCACGGGGCTCGAGCAGTCGCGAAAGTAAGCAGGCTTATTGAAAAATGATCCTCGACTACTTTCATCTGGAAGGGAAGAACGCTCTGGTCACAGGCTCGCGCCGGGGGCTGGGAGCCGCGATCGCCATTGCGTTGGCGGAAGCTGGCGCGAATGTGGGCTGCCACGGGCGCGAGAAGAATGGCGGCGAAGTCGGCGACGAAATCCGGCGGCATGGGCGGAAGACTTTCTACTTCGCGGGCGATGTGACGGACGCCGCCGCGTGCGCGGCGATGATCGAGAAGACCGTCGCGGAATTCGGCTCGATCGACATCCTGATTAACAACGCTGGAATCATCCGACGCAAACCAGCGCACGAGCATTCGATGGCGGATTGGAACGACGTGATTGCCGCGGACCTTACGGCGGTGTTCCGGCTCGCGCAGCTTGCTGGGCAGCGAATGATTGCGCAGGGGCGCGGCGGAAAAATTGTGAATATCGCGTCGCTGCTTTCATTTCAGGGTGGCGTGTTTGTGCCGGGCTACGCGGCGGCGAAGGGCGGCGTGGCGCAACTCACCAAAGCGCTGGCGAACGAGTGGGCCGCGAAGAATATTAATGTGAACGCGATCGCGCCCGGCTACATGGTGACGGACAACACGGAAGCGCTGCGCAACGATCCGGCGCGCAGCAAACAGATTCTCGATCGCATTCCCGCCGGACGTTGGGGCACGCCGCAGGATCTGGCAGGCGCGGCTGTGTTTCTTGCGTCGCCCGCTAGCGATTACGTGAACGGGCACATCCTCGCCGTCGATGGCGGCTGGCTCGGCCGCTAACACCTGGCGCTCACCGCGCCACATTACGAAAAAGTTGCCACTGCGTTGCGCGGGTGTATAGTGTGCCTGCCGGGGACCGCCGGACGCGCGACCTGCAAGAAAGCGCCGTCCGACTTCCGAGTTTTGCCTTTTGTACACTGAGTCCTTCCGGCGGGCGATCCTGCGCCACCCGAGGCGCAAGCGCTCTGAAATGGCGGCGAGATGCCGTGAAGCCAAAGCAGCGCCAAGTCGTATGGTTCCGGCGAGTCCTGCTCTGGTGGTGTGAAAAATCCCCTCAAAACTTTCCAGCAAAATTCAGGAGCACAGTTTTTTGCGTGCCGAAGTGTGCCGCGCCGTTTTCTTCACGCCGAATTTCGATTTTCAATTTCACCGGAGGTGCAACATGAACGCGTACGTCACCGATCGGATCAGAAACGTGGGCATTGTCGGCCACGGCGATACGGGTAAGACCCAGCTCGTATCGTCGTTGCTTTTTACGGCGGGGATGACGCCGAGGCTGGGGAAAGTGGCCGAAGGGACCACCGTCACCGATTGGGATGAGGAAGAGATTGCGCGCAAGATTTCGATTCACACGGGAGTGGCGCACGCCGAATGGCGCCCTACGAGCCAGCAGGACAAAATCAAAATTAATTTTCTGGACACGCCGGGCTACTCGACGTTTGTGAACGAGACGAAAGCGTCGCTGGTGGCTGCGGATGCCGCGCTGGTGCTGGTGGACGCAGCGGCGGGCGTGCAGGTGGTGACGGAAAAAGTTTGGAGCTTCGCGGACGAGTACAACCTGCCGCGGGCGATCGTGCTGAATTGGATGGACCGCGACCTGGCGGACTTTGATCGCGCGATGGAGTCGCTGCAGAACGCGTTTGGTCGTGGAGTGGCCGCGCTGCAGATGCCGATCGGGCGCGAGCGCGGATTCCGCGGCGTGGTGGATCTGATCACGATGAAGGCGTATTTCTACCAGCCGGATGGAAACGGCGTGGCGAAGGTGGAAGAGATTCCGCAGGCGCTGGCGGACGACGCGAAGCTCGCGCACGAAGCGCTGGTGGAGTTGGTGGCGGAAGGCAACGACGAGTTGATGCAGGAATTTTTCGATGAAGGCACGCTGCCCATTCGCGATCTGGTGAAGGGCCTGAGGGAAGCGGTGGCGCAGCGGCGCATTTTCCCTGTGCTGCTCACGTCGGCGCTGCATAACGTGGGAAGCGACGCGCTGCTGAATTTCGTGGCGGAGATTCTGCCGTCGCCGTGCGGGCACGGCAAGTGTACGTGCCACAAGAACGCCGATCACTCGGGGGATGCGATCGAGCGCGACGTGGCGAGTACCGAGCCGCTCGCGGTGTTTGTGTTCAAGACGCTGGCTGATCCTTTTTCGGGGAGGATCTCGTATTTCAAAGTGATGTCTGGCGTGCTGAAGAATGATGCTACGCTGACGAATTTTCAACGCAGCTCGCTGGAACGGTTTCAGCACCTGCATGTGTCGCAGGGGAAGAACGCGGCGGAGATCAACGAGCTGTACGCGGGCGACATTGGCTCGATCGCGAAGCTGAAGGAGACGATTACGGGCGAGACGCTGGGCGATAAGAGCGCGATGGTCTTCTATCCACCGGCGCGGCTGCCGGAGCCGGCGATCACGTTTGCAGTGGAGCCGAAGACGCGCGCGGACGAAGATCGCATTGGCGTCGCGATTCACAAAATTCTGGAAGAGGATCCGTCGCTGCGTTTCGGGCGCGATCCGCAGACGAAGGAATTCTTACTGAGTGGATCGGGGCAGCAGCACGTGGAAGTGATCGTTGCGAAGTTGCGGAAGCGTTATCACGTGGACCTGGTGATCCATCCGCCGAAAATTCCATACCGCGAAACGATTCGCGCGAAGGCCGATGCCGAAGGAAAGCACAAGAAGCAGACCGGCGGCCACGGGCAGTTCGGCCTATGCCGCATCAAGATGGAGCCGCTGCCGCGCGGGCGGGGAATCGAATTCGTCGATGACGTGTTCGGCGGAGCGATTCCGAAGAACTGGATTCCGTCGGTGGAAAAGGGAGTGCGCGAATCGGCCGAGCGCGGATACCTCGCTGGATTTCCGGTGGTGGATTTCCGCGTGAGCCTGTACGACGGGAAATATCACGACGTCGATTCGAGCGACATGGCGTTCAAGATCGCGGGGTCGCTCGCGTTCAAGGAAGCGATGAAGCAGGCGCGGCCGTGCTTGCTGGAACCGGTCATGACGGTGGAGGTGCACGCGCCGAATCAATATTCCGGCGATTTGCTGGGGCATTTCAGCAGCAGGCGCGGGAAAATCAGCGGCAGCGACTCGCGTGCGGGAAGCGTGACGATCAAGGCTCAGGTGCCGTTTGCGGAGATGCTGAGTTACGCGAATGAGCTGACGTCGCTGACGCAGGGTCGCGGGAGCTACACCATGGAGTTCTCGCACTACGACTACGTGCCGAATGAAATTGCGGAGAAGGTGATCGCGGCGCACAAGCCGGCGCACGTGGCGGACGAGGAGAAGTCGCACAGCGCGACGGCTTGATTGGGCGGAGTCAGCTGCGCGTGACGGTTTTTGCCATGCGTACGATGGGGAGTTGCACGCCGCCGTCGAGCGCGACTTCGAGCGACTCGAGCTTCGCGTAGCCGCGCGCTTCGTAGAACGCGACGCCGCTGAGCGTGGCGCCCATTTCGAGGCGCGTGAAGCCGGCGGCGATGGCGGCTTGCTCGCAGGCATCGAGGATCAACGTGCCGATGCCGCGGCGCGCCCAGCGCGGTGAAACGAAGAACGCGCGAATTTTCGCGGCGTCGCGCGAGGGATCGAGCAGCGAATCTTCTCGTCCGGCGAACTGGTCGCCGCCATAGAGGGTTTTGCGTTTGCTCCAGCCGCCGCAGCCGGCGACGTCTTCCACTGCGCCGCTACCGTTGCTTGCGGGCGCTTCGGCGATGAAGTATGTGCCGTCGGCTATGAGTTGCGTATCCACGCCGTACACCGACGCTAGTCCGCCGTCGATTTGCGCCTGCGTGTAGAAACCGGACTGCAGGCCGCGCACGGACGCGTCGATCAGTTCGCGCAGCTTGGGAATGTCGGCGGGAACGGCGACTCGAATGCGAATTTGGTCCACGGCGGTCATCGCGCAGCCAGCGTAGCACGCGCCGCTTCAGTGCGAAGCGGCCGCTTTGGTCTCTGGCGCGTTGGAGGCGATCAGCGCCTGAAATTTCGCCACTTCGTCTGGCTTTTTCAGCGCCTGATATTCCTCCACGAGGTCGTTGCGCGCGTTCACGAGCCAACTCACCTTCGGGTCCATCTGCTTCACGAGGATGTCGTAACCCGCCCGCGTTTCCGATTCGGCCTCGGAATATCGTTTTTGGCGCAGCAGCGTGCGGCCGAGCTTGATGCGCGCGATTCCGGTGTTGGTGCTCGTGGCGGACTGCGCTTCGGTATAAATCGGAATCACCATCCGATACTGCTTCTCGGCGCGTGGCCAATCTTTTTGCGCCGAGTACACGCTGCCGATATTCGAGAGCGCGGTGGCGTACCAGTAGTGATGCTCGCCGTACACGGTGCGGCAAATATCGGCCATGCGATTGAAGTACGCGAGCGCCTCTTCGTAATTTCCTTTTCGCAGCGCGACGGTGCCGAGTTCGTTCACGGTGGATGCGACGGTGGGGTGAACTTTTCCGTAGGCGGCTTCCTTGATCGCGAGCGATTGTTTCAGCAGCGCGAGCGCGTCGTCGTAGCGATTTTCGAGAACGAGCGTGCGCGCGAGGATCGTGAGGTCGGCGGCGGTGACGACGCTGTCTTTCCCGTACCAGTTCTGCACGATGGCGAGTGCCTGACGGTCGTACATCTCGGCGGCGGGGTAGTGGCCGGCGTCGGACTCGATCGCGCCGAGATTGATCAGGATGTCGGCGACGCGCGGATGGCGGTCGCCGTAAATCTGTTTGTACATCACGAGCGCGCGGAGGTTGATGCCGTTCGAAACTTCGTGATTGCCCGCGTAGTAGTTTGCGTTGGCGAGTTCGTGGAGCGAATCGGCGAGGTCGGCTTGCGACGCGCCGGGGGCGGAGAAAAAGTTCACGGTCTTTTCGAGTTGCGCGATGGCTTGCGGATACTCGCCGCGATCTTCGAGCACGCCGCCGAGCTGGAGCATGGCTTTGCCGATGGCGGGATCGTTGGGCTTGAGCTTGCGTTGATAAATGTCGAGCGCCTGGCGGGTGAGTTTTTCGGCGTCGTCGTATTTTGCCTGTGAGTCGCGCAGCGAGCCGAGCGCGAGCAGGCTGGCGGCGGCTTCGGTGCTATCGGGGCCGAACATCGCGTTGCGCTCTTTCAGCGCGGATTCGAGGAGCGTGTTGGCCTGATCGAAGCGGCCGAGTTTTTCGTTGATGCCGCCGAGGGTGTCGTAAAGGTCGGCTTGCGACGCTGGATCGGCGTCGAGGCCGTGCGCGTCGCGCGCGCCGCGATCAAGCAGAGTCACGGCGTGCAAATCTTCCGCGGGGCCGGCGGAGGGATCGCCGCCCTGAAACAAATTCACGGTGAAATCCTGGATGCGTTTGGTGCGCGCGGTTTCGGCCACGGCGGCGTTGCGAGCGCGCGTGAGCTTCACGGTGTACACGACGATCAGCGCGATTACGGCCGCCAGCACTGCCGCCGCGGCGGAGAGCCAGTTGCGGTTGCGGCGAATAAATTTTCCGGCGGTGTAGCGCAGCGAGTCGGGCCGGGCGTCGAGAGGCTCGCCCTTTAAGTAATGATTCACGTCGCGGATGAGCGCTTCCACGGACTGGTAGCGCTGCCGCGGATCTTTGTGCATCGCGGTGAGGCAGAGCACATCGAGGTCTGCCCACGCGGACGGCCGCAGCGACGCCGCGTATCCAGCCGAGGGATTCGCGGCGTGCGTTTCGTGGTACGCAGACGAGGGCTTTTCGGGCTGCTGCTCCACTAGAATTTTCACGGCTTGCGTTGGAGGGAGCGCGGCCACATCGAACGGCAGTTTTCCCGCGAGCAATTCGTAGAGCACCACGCCGAGCGAGTAAACGTCCGCGAGAATTCCCACTTGCTCGCCGCTGAATTGTTCCGGCGCGGCGTAAGCGGGCGTCATCAGGCGCAGCGCGGTGATGGTCTGATCCTCGGCGCCAAGCGTCGCGATTTGTTTCGCGATGCCGAAATCGAGCAGGCGCACGGCGCTGTCGTCTCGCACGAGAATGTTGGAGGGCTTCAGGTCGCGGTGAATCACGGCGTTCTGGTGCGCGTAGAGCACGGCCTGACACACATCGCGAAAGAGGCGCAGGCGTTCTTCGATCGAGCAGTTGTGGCGGCGGCAATATTCGGTGAGCGGCGCGCCCTCCACGTACTCCATTACAAAGAAAGGAGTGCCGTCGGAGGTGGTGTCCGCGTCGTAAAGGCGCGCGATCCACGGGTGATTCAACTGCGCGAGAGTGCGCTGCTCGGCGGTGAATCGCGCGCGGCGCGCGGGCGAGAGCCACGCATCCCGCAGAACTTTGATCGCCACCTGGCTGCCGAGGTCGGCGCGTTCGCCGAGGAAGACGACGCCCATGCCGCCTTCGCCGAGTTTGCGGATCACGCGGTACGCGCCAAAGTCGCGCGATTCGGATGATTGTTCAGCGGAAGGCGTGTTCAGGATCTGATCGGCGACGTGGCCGATGTCGCGATCGAGCAGCGAATCGCTCCGCGCGTCTTCTTCGAGCAGCGCGAAGATTTCTCCGGCCAGCGCGGCATCGCCACCGCAGCGCGAATCGACGAACGCGCGCTGGTCCTCTGGAGCGAGACCCGCGGCCTCGTGGAACACAGCTTGAATTTGTTGCCAGCGCGCGCTATCCACTTCAGTTGATCCGTCCGCGAGAGATTAAGCCACGCGCGCGTGAGGCGCCAGCCTAGCAAGCTTTGCGCAGTTGATTGGCGAGCCAGGCTTTCGCCGCGCGCCAGTCGCGCAGCACGGTCGCTTCGGAAACGCCGAGTAGTTCGGCGGCCTCTGGAATTTCTAAACCGCCAAAAAAGCGCGTCTCAACCATCATCGCTTGCCGCGGATTCATTTCCGCCAGCGCGTCGAGCGCGTTATTGAGCGCAAGAACTTCGTCTTCGCTCGAAGGCGCCTTGTTCAGCGCATCGTCGAATGTCACCGTCATCTCCGCGCCGCCGCCGCGCTTGTCTGCGTTTCGGCGTCGCGCCGCTTCCACCAGTAGCTGACGCATGGCGCGCGCCGCGATGCGCTTGAAATGCAGGCGCGAGGTGGCGCCGATGTCGGGCGATTTCGCAAGTTTCAGCCAAGCCTCGTTCACAAGCGCCGTGGGGCTGAGCGTGGCGCTGGGATCGCCGCGGCGCACGGCGGACGCGAGGCGCCGCAGCTCCTCGTAGGTGACGCTGAAAAGCTGGTCGAGCGCGCGCCGGTTGGCTACCGGCACCTCGAGCAGCTCCATCTCAAAATTGGCAAGCTCCGCCTGAGGCTTGGGCGGCGTGACGGTTTTGGGCGTGGCTTTACGCATAGCTGGATATAGAACGGGGCAGAAGCGCGAATTCCACGCGGTGCCGAAACTTTAGCACCGCCGCCCGGGAACGGCAACGACGCGGCGGGCGCGGCACAAGTTGTGCAAATGCGCATGTTCACGAGGAGAATTAATGAAAACGCACAGGTTTAAACGGGTATTTCTGGTGGCAGCGCTGGCTACGGGGCTATTTGCCGTGGCTTGCGGCAACAGCGTGGAAGGGAAGTATCGCGACCCGAGCGGCACGATCAATTGCAGCTTCGAAGACGGAAAGGCGTACATTGGGCTGGGCGTTTACGCGGTGGATGGCACGTACAAAATCGACGGCAACAAAATTATCGCGACGGGCGATTTTGGGATGATGCTGCCGCACACGATCGTATTCACTGTTAATAAGGATGGCTCGCTTGATCCGCAGCGCGACACGCCGATCCCGCGGCTGGAGAAGGTGAAGAACTAATGCGTCTGATCCGGCAGATTGCGCTCGTCGTCGCTCCGCTGGCAAGCCTGATTGTGGGCGGCCTCGCGTCCGCGCAGGACTTGCACATGGGCGTCACGTACGTGTGCAACGGCGAGCGCCTGCTGATCGAGAGCTGCAACATGCGCGACACGTCTGACACATCGACGTGCATGGTGCAGCATCCGGATCGCCCTCAGCACAACGGCTTCCCTGCGTACACGAACGAAACGCGCGGCACGCTGAAGACGCTGCTGCCCACGTGCAAGCAGCCGGGCGCAGCGCAAGTGGCGAAGGCGGATAGCGCGCGGAAGGGCGCGCAGGATAAACAAGACGCCATCGCGCAGCAGAACTTGAAACTGATGGACACGCCGCCGCCGGGCGCTACGGGCCCGACGAGCGTTTCGCGCGACAAAGCGCGGCTGCAACGCTGCTTGAGCGCGGGGCGTACGGAAGGCCAGTGCGCGGGCAATGCGTTTGGGAATTTTTTCGGGGATGCGCTCAATCTCGCCGGAGCTCTGATCGGCGCGGACAAGCCGGAGACGGGACTCTACTTCGCCGGCCGCTACGAAGGAAAAGGCTGGCGCATCGATTTCACGCCGGGCATCGCGGAAATGTATTGCTCGGATCTGGTGACGAGCGGCCATCCGTACAAAATCGAATTTCAAGGCACAAAGGTCGCGCTGCATGTGCAGAACGATCCGCAGGGATTAATTTTTGCTTTGCGCGACGGCAAGCTGTACGGGCCGTCGCAGGCGGTTTCAGTCGCGGGGCGGATCGTGGTGGGCACTACGGCCGGCGGCGGTGGGTCGTACGCCGCGAGTTCTCCGAGCAGCAGTGAGCCGACCACCACAACTCACACGACGACGACGGACATGAGCCCGCTGCAAGCCGACGCTTACGTTCGCAGCGGTGGATCGGGCACGGTGCAGCCGAATGGCGCGAGCTACTCCGTGACCGAGACGACTACGTCCACGGAATACCATTCCACGCCAGCGCCCACGCCGAGCTACAACACGGGCCCGCAGGTGATTACGGCGCCGCGTACGCGCTCGTGTCCCGCGCCCGTGCTCACGAACACTCCGGAGCGGCAAGCGCAAGACATGGGCAGCGCGCTGACGTCGATCGCCGGAATTTTTGGCGGATCGGACGAAGCGCCTGCGAAAAAATCCGCGCCTGCGCTGGCTCCCGCAGGTTTGCGCATGACCGGCGAATTCGAAACTCCTGGCGGCGCGGAGATCGATTTTCGCGACGACAGCGCGATCGTCGCGTGCGGCTTGATTGCGGCGGAGTATCCGTACACGGTGGATCTGAGCGGCGATCATCCGGTGCTGCGTCTCGCGGGGGCGGGCAAGCAGCCGATCGATTTGACGTTTGGCGAGAAGAATACTTTTGCGGGCACGGGCGAGATTCAAGTGACGGGCCGCGTGCCGATGGGGCAGAACAATGACGGCGACGTGGTGTACGCGCAGCGGACGGCGAAATGTTCGCTCGGCACGTTCAGCGCGGTGGCGGATGGGGCGCCGGTGAATCTGTCAGCGGCGGCGAGTTCGTCGGGCGCGCCGGCCGGTGGGGCGAGTGCGGCGCCGCCTGTAGGCGGGGCTTCGTCGGGGGCTGTGAGCGCTCATCCGAATTTCTCTACCGCCGCGAAGCCGCTCGGAAATGCGGTGCTGACGATCAAGTCTGGCTTTCCGGCGCAGGCGGGCGCGCCCGATCCGCTGGGCGGCTCGGCGGTTATGCTGATGCGAAATCCGGTGGCGGCTGTGCTGGCGAAGAGCGGCGCGCCGGTGCCGGCGCACATGTCTGGCCAGGAAGCGATTCACAGCGCGTGCGAAGCGAACAAGCCGGAGTGCGGAAAATATCTGATCGCGGTGGGAAACGACGCGGCCACCGGCGCGAAATCGGGCGCAAACGGCGCGACTGTGTTGCCGGGAGTTCCGCCGGGGACGTATTACCTGACCACGTCGGCAAAAATCGGCCAGCTCGTGATGTACTGGCAGGTGAAGCTGGAATTGAAGGCGGGCGCGAACGCGATCACGCTGGATACGCGCAACGCAGAGCCTGTGAAATAAAAAAGGCGCGCTGGCTGTTCGACGGTTGCTACACAAATCGCTGAACAAACTGAGCGCGCCCTTCTGAATCGTCGATCGCGTTACTGATCGAGCCCGCGGTACTTCATCATCGACTGCACGCTGGGCGCCTTGCCGCGCCACGCCTCGTACAGCTTTTCGAGATCTTCGGTATTTCCGCGCGAGAGAATCATCTGGCGGAAACGATCGCCGTTCGCGCGCGTCAGCCCGCCGTTGTCGTCGAACCACTGGTACGCGTCGTCGTCCAGCATCTGCGTCCAGAGATACGCGTAGTAGCCCGCCGCATAGCCGCCGCCCCAAATATGATTGAAATAGCTCGAACGATAGCGCGGCGGTACGTAGGAAATCAGCAGGTGCGTCTTATCGAGCGCCTGCTTTTCAAACGCATCGGGATCCCGCAGCGGCGCGGACGCGGGCAGGGTGTGCCACTGCATGTCGAGTTCTGCGGCGGCGAGTAGTTCGGTGAGCTTATAGCCTTCGTTGAAGGTCGCAGCCTTCTGAACTTTTGCGACGAGATCGGCCGGCATCAATTCGCCCGTCTTGTAATGTTTCGCATAGTGATTGAAGACGGCCGGGTAAATCGCCCAGTGCTCATTGAACTGCGACGGAAATTCCACAAAGTCGCGCGCGGTGCTGGTGCCCGAGATTGACGGGTATTCCGTGTTCGCGAACATTCCGTGCAGCGCGTGCCCGAATTCGTGGAACATCGTGGTCACGTCGGTGAAGCTGATTAGCGCGGGTTCTCCCGGCGCAGGCTTCGGGAAATTCCCGACGTTGTAAACGACCGGCAGGTGGCCGAGCAGCTTCGACTGATCGACGAAGTTGCCCATCCACGCGCCGCCTTCTTTATTGTCGCGCTTGAAGTAGTCGCAGTAAAAAAGCGCGAGCGGCTTGCCGTCCACGTCAAACACTTCGAAGACGCGGACGTCGGGCTCGTATACCGGAATGTCTTTTCGTTCCTTGAAGGTGATGCCGTAGAGCTGCGTCGCGGCGTAGAAAACGCCGTTCTCGAGAACGTTGTCGATTTCGAAGTAGGGCTTCACCTCGGAGTCGTTCAAGTCGTACTTCGCTTTGCGTACCTGCTCGGAATAGAAATCCCAATCCCACGGCTGCACGGTGAAACCGCCCTTCTGCGCGTCGATCACGGCCTGAATATCTTTCGCTTCGTTGGCGGCTTTTCCGCTGGCGATGGGCACGAGCGCGTCCATGAACTTCAGCGCATTCTCGGGCGTCTTGGCCATCTGATTTTCCAGCGACCACGCGGCGTAGTTTGGATAGCCGAGAAGTTGAGCGCGTTGTGCGCGAAGCTGCGCGAGCTTGGCGATAGTGTCGCGCGTGTCGTTCGCGTCGCCGTGTTCGGCGCGAGCCCAGGAGTTGTTGAAGATGGCTTCGCGCGTTTTGCGGTCGGTGAGCGTGGCGGCTTCGGGCTGCTGCGTGGTGTTCTGCAGTGGTAGCACGTAGCCACTCGTTTTTTCGCGGCCTTTTGCTGCGCCTGCTGCTGCGGCGTATTGCGCGTCGGTAAATCCGGCCAGTGCGGATTTGTCGTCGGTGTAGTAGGCGCCGCGCTTCGTGGCTGCGAGCAACTTCTCGGAGAAATCGTTGCCGAGAGTCGAGAGCTGTTCGTTCAGCTTTTTGAGGTTTTCTTTGTCTGCTGGCGATAGATTCGCACCGGCGCGAACGAAATTGTCGTAGGTGAGTTCGAGCAGGCGTAGCGATTCGGGGTCGAGCTTCAGCGTGTCGCGCTGTTTGTACAAAGCGGCGATGCGCGCGAAGAGTTTTTCGTTGAGCACGATCGCGTCACTGTGCGCGGCGAATTTCGGCGCGAGGTGCGCGCGGATCTGCAAAAGCTCCGGATCGGAATTGGCCTGCACCACCGAGCCGAACGTGTTCATGGCGCGCGTGAGCAGCTGGCCCGACTTCTGCATCGCGACTATGGTGTTGTCGAATGTAGGCGCCTGCGAATTGTCGGCGATGGCCTGCATCTCGGCCAGTTCCTGCGCCATGCCCGCTTCGATCGCGGGCTGGTAGTCGGAATCCTTGATCTTGTCAAACGGCGGCGCGCCGAAGGGCAGCGTGCTCGCCGCGTAAAAAGGGTTCGAAGGCCCGAACTTCGCGTCTCCGGATTGGCCCGCTGCTCCGCCCGCAATGGCGCCCGACGAAAGGATTGCAGTCATGGTTGTAAGAAGTACCTTCCCGTATTTTGTGCGTCCGAAATTGAATCGAGTGTTAGTCGGCATAAGGTGAGTGCGTTTCGTAGTCCTCGACCTTATATCTTAAGGTAAATCGGCAGAACCGGATGTAAATTGCGCGGTAAAGCTGGGATGCGCGAATTTTTCGCGCCAAATAATGTTCCGGCGGCGAACTGGGCGGCGTCTAATCGCAAGCAGGGCGGCGGCCCCTTGAAAACTTCGCTCGCGGGACGCAATCCGCTCTCACTTCATTATAATGCCAGCCTCATATTCTGATCGTTGTGGTGTCGGAGTATTCATGCCGGTGAAGTGGCTGCGAAGCTTGGGCCTCGCGATCGCGGTGGCGCAGTGTGTGTGCGCGGCGAGCGTGCGGGCGCAGGAGCCGGCGCCTGCGCCCGCTGCGCCGGCGAATTCGCAATCGGCACCAGGCGCGGCGAATCCTGCGGTGTTGCAGCTCACGTTGAAGCAGGCCGTGGAGCTGGCGCTGAAGCAAAACCCGCAGCGCGTGATCGCGAAAATTCTGCTGTTCGAAAGCGAGCGCAATAGCCAGATCGCCCGCGCGCCTCTGCTTCCCCACGCCAGCATCGACGGCGCCGCGGCGCTGAGCCAGTACAACCTTCAAATCGTCGAGTCGCAGCCTCATCCCGTCGACGCTGGTCCTTATCAATACCTCGACGTCGGACCGAATTTTTCGCAGACGCTGCTGAACCTGCCGCTAATTCGCGCCTACCAGGCGGGCCGCGAAGGCGTGAAGCAAGCGCGCTCTGACGAACGCACGGCGCGCGAGATCGCGGTGCAGGCCACGGTGAACCAATACTTGCTGATTTTGCGCGCGCTCGCCGATCGCGAAGCCGCGCAATCGCGCGTGGATCTGGCGCAACGGCTTTATGAGCAGGCGTCGCAGCTGCAGAAAAACGGCATCGGGCTCAACATCGACACGACGCGGGCGAACGTGGAGCTGCAGAACGAGAAGCAGAATCTGATTGACGCGGACACGGCGACGCGGACGACGAAGTATCAACTCGCCGCGCTGCTCGATCTGCCGCGCGCGCAGGAACTCGACGTGGTGGACCGGCTGAGCTTTTTCGATTTGCCCGCGATGGAAAAAGAGGCGCTGGTCACCGAAGCGCTCGCGGATCGCCCCGAAATGCGATCGTTTGATTCGCAGCAGCGCATCGCGCACTTGAATACAGACGCAGCGGGCGAGCAGCGCCTGCCGGAGCTCGCGTTCGACGGCTTCTGGCATTACCAGGCCAAGCACATCAGCGACGGCGTGCCCGGCTACACGTACGAAATTACGCTCGCGTTTCCACTTTTCACCGGCGGCAGAATCCATGCGGAAGAAGCGAAGTCGAAGCTCGAAGAGCAGCGCGTCGCCGAGAATCGCAAGCAGCTGGAAGCGCAAATCGTGAGCGACGTGAAAACGGCGTTCGATCAATTGGCCGCGGCGCGCACGAGCGTGGACGTGGCGAATCTCGGCCTGAAGCTCGCGCAGGATGAAGTGGCGCAGGCGCAGCGGAGATTTGCCGCCGGCGTCACGACGAACGTGGAAGTGATCACCGCGCAGGACGCGCTTGCGCGCGCAAGCGACAACCAGATCGCCGCGCTTTACAACTTCAATCTTTCTCGCGCGCTGCTGGCTCGCGCGACCGGCGATATCGAAGGGATGTACACAAAGTAAAGGACGAATCGATCATGAGTACAACGCCCCCAACTCCGCCACAACCGCCTTCGGCTGGAGCGCCGCCCGCGCCAGTTGCGCCACCGACTGGTGCGCCGACGCCCGCAGCTGCGACTGAGGAAAAGCCACTTTCTCTCGCGGAGAGATTTCGCGAATTGAGCACCGCGACGAAGGTGATGATCGCCGTGGTGGTTGTGGCGCTGCTCTTCGCTATCTATATCTATACGGGGCGCGTGACCACCGATGACGCGCAAGTGGATGCGCACATTTCCGCAATCGCGCCGCAGGTGCCGGGCTACGCGATCCAGCTTTTCATCAACGACAATGTGCCGGTGAAAGAAGGCGAGGACCTCGTCGAAATCGATCCGCGGCCGTATGAAGCCGAACTTGCACAGGCGCAAGCGAATCTCGACGTGGCGATCGCGCAAGCCAACTCCGCCGAGTTGCAAATCGGGCTTACGCGGGCGACCACCACGCACGCAACAAGCGGCGCTTCCGGCCAGCAACAATCGGACACTGCGATCTACGCAAGTTCGCAAGCGCAACTCGAGCAGACCGCCACGGCGAATCTGCAATTCGCGGAAGCCAATGTTGCATCGAAGCGCGCGACCAACGAACGCGCACAGAGCGACCTGAAGCGGTATCAACCGCTGCTCGGAACAGACGATGTGTCGAAGTTTCAGTTCGACGCCGTGGAAGCGGCGGCACGCGTGGCGAAGAGTGACCTGGAAGCGGCCGAGCAGCAACTCGCCGCCGCAAAACAAGCCGTCGCCATCGCGCGTTCGAATGCACAGTCAGCGCAGGCGCGCATGAGCCAGTCGCAGGCGATGTATTTGGAAACGAAAGCGCGGGAGCAACAGGTGCCCATCGCCGAAGCGACCTACAAATCGGCCGTCGCGAATGTGGAGCGCGCAAAAGCCGCCGTGAAGCAGGCGCAACTCAATCTCGGCTACACCCACATCATCGCGCCGATCACGGGGCAGCTGACGCAGAAGTCCGTGGACTTGGGGCAGTACTTATCTGCGGGACAGCTGCTTTTCACCATCGTGCCGCTCGACAAAGTTTTTATCACTGCGAATTTCAAAGAGACGCAGCTCGCGAACGTTCATCCCGGCCAGCACGCGAATATTCACGTGGACACTTACAACAAGGATTTTGACGGCGTCGTGGATTCGATCGCCGGAGCCACGGGATCGCTGCAGGCGCTGCTGCCGCCGCAAAACGCGACAGGGAACTTCATCAAAGTGGTGCAGCGCATCCCGGTGAAAATTTTGGTGAAGCAATCCGACGATCCGAATTACACGCTACGGCCTGGAATGAATGTGGAGGCGACGATCTTCACGCGGTGGTCGCACGAGAAACGGAGCGACGCGAAGTGAGTTACTTAGGCGGCTACGTCCCACCGGGATCGGAGGAGTGGGAACTACAAGAAAGCCGGTTCATGAGCAAGATTCTGGCGCAGCTTTCGCCGCAGGCTCGGCTCGCGGCGCTGCTGAGCGTCGGGCTGGTCACCGCGATCGAGATTTCGAATCGCGTCTCCATCAACGTGCTGCTGCCGGATATGCAGGGCAACGTCGCTGCGAATTCCGATGAAATCAGCTGGGCCATCACGCTCTACAATTTGGGATTTTTGTGTTCGATCGCCGTCGCGTCGTGGATGACGCGCGTAATCGGAACGCGCAAACATCTGCTCTACAGCATTGGGTTTTACGCGATTGGCGCATTGGGATGCGTCTTCAGTGTGCATAGTCTTTCGCTGCTGCTGGTTTCGCGTACGGTGATGGGATTTGGCGGTGGCGCATTTCTGGTGCGCGCGGTGATTCTGGCCAACACGATGTTCCCGGGGAAAGCCAGGCTCGGCGCCGTGATCAAGCTGTACCTGATTCTCGGCGTCTTCCAGATCGTTTATCCCAGCGCGATGGGGTGGATCAACGACACGTTTCACTGGAACTACGCGTTTCTGCTCGATTTTCCGTTTCTTGCGATTGGAGCGATTCTGATCGCGAAGCACATTCCGAAGGGACATCTGTTCCGGCGTGATCCGGCGAAGACGACGGACTACCGCGGCGCGATCGTACTGCTCGTGTCGCTGGCATGTTTGCAAATTGCGACAAGCCGCGGAGAACAGGATTTGTGGCTCGATTCGAAATTGGTTGCGGTATCGCTGTTTCTGGCGGTGATGCTGCTCGCGTATTTTTTTTGGTGGGACTACCGGCCGGAGGTTACTGATCCTGTGTTCCATCTGCGCATGCTGTGGCGCACGGCGCAGCTACGCACTTCGCTGATCGTCGTAATGATCGTTGGCGGAATTATGGGCGCTGCGCTTTACGTGATCCCGCAGTATCTGCGGTTCGTGCAGAACTACAGCGCGACGCAGACCGGTGGTTTCATCTCGGCGTATTCGATCGGCCTGATGCTGGGATTGATTGGCACGGTTCGATACCTGTTGCCGAAGCTGGGCGGAGTGTGGACGCTCGCGCTTGCGTTGACGTCGTTGAGCGCTACGTGCGGGCTGATCATTTATATTTTCACGCCGACGACGCCGACGATCGTGCTGGCGCCGGCGTTGTTCATTCAGGGACTGACGCTCGCGCCGACGATTGTGGCGGCGTCGAACGTCGCCACTGGGAACGTGCCGATCGCGGATGTGAACGATGTTTCGACGATGTATTTCTTCGTGCGGCAGCTTGGCAACACGGCGGGCGTCACGGCGGCGACGGTGCTATTTGACCATCGCATGACGTTTCATTCCTCGCGGCTGCTGGATACCGCGAACCAGCTCGATCCGACCACTCGCATGACGCTTTCGGCTTACGCAAATCTTGTGCGGCGCAACGCGGGTGCTGCGTACCGTCCGCTGGACGGCGCGCTGCAGATTTTTTTGAATAATGTGATCGCGCAGAGCCGGCTGCTTTCGTACATCGACATCTATTTCGGTCTCGCGTTCATATCTATCGTAGGTGCGCTGCTGCTGTGGTACAGCCGTTCGCGGCTGCGGAGCGCGAACGCCGTTACATACGATCACCCGCACCGCGCGAATCACACCTGGTAGAGTCGCGGATTTTCATTTCGATTTTGGCGGCATCATTACGAGCGCCCACACGGCGGCGGGGCGCATATACATGGATGCGCGGAAATTTCCGGTGACGTCCCAGGCTTCCGGAGTGCGGAACCAGTAGCCCTTGGTTTCGTACGAGACGTGGTAGATGCCCCACGCGGTGTGGAACGCTTCGTCCTTCATTCCTTCGCTGAGTAGCAAAGCGGCAAAGCCGAACGTGGTGCCGGCCCAAACTTCCTCGCCCTGCTCATTGTCTATGAGGATCGAGCCGTCGGCAGCCATACCGTTGGCTGCGCCCATGTCGCCACCGCCGAATTTCAACACGTTGAAGGCGTAAACCTTTTTCATCGCCGAGACTTTCATCTCGGGGGGCACGATGTCGCCCAGGCCGGTGAGATTTGCGTACCACTCGCCGGCCAGCTGGTCGGCTTGTATCGCGTTGCTGTCTTTCGGGCTGTCGACGTCGTAACGGAAATATTCGCCGTTCCAAAGTTTCGTGACGTAGGTATTCTGCGCTTTCAGAAACATGGCGTGATATTTGTCCACCGCCGCTGAATCGCCGAGAGCTTTTGCGGTTTCTTCGGCTGCACGCAGAGCTGCGAGCCAGAGGCCGCCACAGTAGGCGCTGACGCCGTGAACGGGCCACGAGTCGTAAGTTTGATCGGGGAAGCCGCTATTTTCGGGCACTCCGCCGCCGCTGTGATCGAATTGCGTGAGGTACTCGATGGCGTCCTGCATCGCGGGCCACATTTGTTTCAGGAACGCGGTGTCGGTGCGGCCGGTAAGAACGTAATCGCGGTAGGCCATCAGCACGAATTTGGAATTGAGGTCCTTCCACTGATTCGTGTCCTGCCAGCCGGGCTCGTTCACCAGGAAGAAGGGATCGCCTTCGGGGACGCCGAGGTCGTGCGGGACGAGGCCTCTATTTTTGCGTTTGTGGATCACGGGCGAGCCGGTCTCGGCGGATTTTGCGACGGCGAGGCCGAGGTCTGGATATTCGCGCGGAACGGTGTCTGCAAATTCGCGCAGGACGTCTTTATCGATCTGCGGCCAGAATTTCAGCAAGGGGAGCGAAGCGTAGAAGCGGACGTCGAGCGTGGCGTAGTAGGCGTAGTCAAAACATTCGAGCAGCGCGAACGACGCGGGTAGATTTTTGTCCGAGCCTACGGGGCGTCCCCAAAATGTGCCGCCGTCGGTGAGTGTGTACAGCTCATTGAACATCATGCCGCGATACCAGAGCGGCAGCGATTCGTCGCTCGCGTAGGGCGCTTGCCATTTCTCGATTGCGTCGCTCCACGCGGCGGCGTTGAGCAGGCCGTCGCGCGCGATGGCCCACGCATTGTTGCCTCCGGCGCCGTAAAAATCGGTGTACTTGCGATTCCATTTGCGGCCGAGGCCGAATTCGACGACGGGAAAATCCCAAGCGATCACCATCGGCACGATTTTCTTTTCGCCGGGCTTCAGCGTGAAGCGGACCGCTATCGCGCCGGCAAGTTTTTCGCTGGCGCTGATCCAGGTGACGTCGCTATTGGTGAGGCGGCCGTCTTTTGAGAACGCGGTCCAGACGGGCTTGCCGTCGCCCTCGGCGAGGAAGGTGGTTTGGTAAGTGACATCAACGCCGGGCGAATCGAGCGCGGCGATGGCGAACTGGCCGTCGTATTCGTTGATGGCGGCGCCGTCGCGCGCGCGATCGAAGACGATGCCGCGCATCGTGGAGCCTGCGAGACTTTCGGATTTCGGGCTGTCGTAATTTCCCTGACTCGGCGCGCCTTTGAAATCGCGCGTGTAGGTGCGAAACCAGCCGTCCATGTTGGTCCAGGAGAGCAGCACGGAGACGACGATCGTTTTGTTGGTGGGATTTTCTGCGTGCCAGCGGTACACGGCGACGGGATAGCTTGACTCGCGATAGTTGTCCGGCAGCACGGGCGAATATTGTTCGAGCGTGACGTGCGCGGGGAATTTTTCGCTTTTGTAGTCGAACCACGATTTGGGATAGAGCGCGGCGTAGTCGCCGGCGCCAACGGGATAGTCCCAATTCCAACTCGAGAGTTGCGCGGCGTCTTTCGGGTGGCCGTTCATCAGGACTTGCGCGAAACCGGAAGGCTCCCCTTCGACCTGCTGGAACATCGCGAACTGATTCGCGTTTACGGCTTCGTATTTGTGGACGCCGGCTTTGATGTGCCAGCGGGCGAAGTCTCCGCGATAGGTGCGCGAGAAAGTGCCGGAGCCGAAGCCGCCGACGGGCGAGCCCTGGTAGTAGCCGTCGTCGATGTCGGAGGGATTGCGCTTCACGCCGGGATCGGCGAGAGGCTGGCCGAGCGGGCGGCGCCAGGCGGCTTTCGGGATTTGGGAGCCGGCATCTTGCGCTCGCGCGATCGAGATGGGAGCGACGAGGAAAACGCAAACAGCAAGCGCGCGAACGAGCTTTGGAAGATTCACAGGGCCTCCGGAAGGTGTGTAGAAGGGTGGGCTCGGATGTTTATTGGCCGCTCCAGTATTTGTTGAAGCCGATGTAATCGGACGGGAGGGCGGCTAGGATTTTGCGGCGGAGTTCCAGGACGTCGATGCTCCCGACTTGCTTGTAGAGGATTTTGCCGTCGGGCGCGATTAGCACGGTGTAGGGGACGGCGGATTCCCACTCGGGATCGAAGGCTTTTTGCATGGCGGCGGTATCGTCGGATGCGAAGAGCAGATTTCGCGAGGTGGCGTGGAATTTCTGGAGCATCTTGAGGACGCCTTCTTTTTCGTCGGGCTGGTTGGCGGCGACGGTGACGAGATCGAATTCGCGGACGTTGTACATGCGGAAGGTGTCCTGCAGGTCCGGCATTTCGTGAATGCAGGCGCCGCACCAGGTGGCCCAGAAATTCACGACGAGAAATTTTCCGGTGGGATTGGCGCGGAGCTTTTTCAGATCGTCGGCGGTAGCGAGTTCCACGGTAACGGACTGCGCTTCGATTTTGCGCATGGTGTCGTCACTCTGCGCTTTTTTCTCGGCCCATTTCGTGGAGCAGCCGAAGACGCCGGTGTGCGTGACGGCGGGATCTTTGTGCGCGAGCAGCGCGTCGATGGCGTCGCGCGCTTCGGTGGATTTCACCTGCTCGATGCGGAAATTATTGTCGAAGCGGCCTTCGTAGCGCAGCTTGCGATCCGCATCGAAAACGAAAACGTGTGGAGTGGCTTGCGGTCCGTAGGCGCGCGTTACTGCTTGCGTGTCGCCGTCATACAGATAGAGATATTTCAGATTTTTGTATTCGGCGCGGATTTTCATTTCGTCGAGCGTGTCGCTGATGTCGGAGGAGTCGAGTTCGTCGATGCGCAGCGCTTTGGGATCGTTTCCCTGAATGGCGACGACGGCGACGCCTTTCGCGGCGTAGTCGGCGGCGAGTTGGCCGACGCGCTGCTCGTACATCTGCGCGATGGGGCAGTGATTGCACATGAAGACTACGACCAGGACAGGGCTGGAGGAGTAGTCGGCGAGCTTGTGAGTTTTGCCGTCGATGCCGGGGAGTTCGAAGTTGGGAGCTTGCGAGCCGATGGGGAGGATGGGGTGCGTGGTTTGCGAGAAAGTGGCGGCTGCGGCAATGACGATTAGGGCGAAGATTTTTGCAAGCGAGTTCATAAAATTCTCCGAAATGCGGTTGGTGCAATGTCTGGGCGTCGAGGCGCTCAGACTGAAGTCTAAGTTACGGTCGCGCGCTGCGCGACTTGCTGCTCAGACTGAAGTCTAAGCTACGGTTTCGTTGCTGGCGGCAGAGGGCGCGACGTGACGTCGGCGTCGATCTGGCGCGTGGCCCAGCGAATCGCTTCGGTGTACATCTTCTGGATGCGCGGGTCGTCCCAATTTTCCGCGGGATGGCCCAGCGTGGAATAGAAGACGCGGCCATTGCCGTACATTTTCGCGTAAGCGACGGCAAAGTCGCCGTCTTTGCGGTGTACGCGCGGATTCGTGAGATCGAGCTTCGCGGTATCGAGGCGCATCAGCACGCGCACATTCGCGCGCGAATAATTTTTGAGCTGGTAGATTTCGTCGCGCAGCACGAATTCGCGCGGAAACGCGGACATGCCGGGGAAGCCCGGATCCTCGACGATGATGGGCGCGTCGAACGTGCTCCACGGATGCTCGTCGAAGTAGCCGCCGATCATGTCGCCGTATTCGGGCCAGTCGGTGAAGGTGATCGCGGCGCTGTGAACGCCGATGAAGACTTTGCCTTCGTCGTTAATCGCGCTGATGAAGTCGCTCTTCTGCTGCGCGTCCATTTCGAGAGAGCCGCCGGTGAAGAACATCACGGCGTCAAAATCGTTAAGGTTTTTCGCGTTGTACTCGAGTTTCTTTTTGGTGAGGGCTTCGGTATCGGTGCGGAGCGTGGTGTCCCAGTATCCGGTTTCGCGGCCGAGTCGCTCGATGGTGGCCATCGCGTGCGAGACGGCTTCGTGGCGATAGCCCTTTTCTTCGCCGATGAAGAGGAGATGTTTTTTTGTGGCGGCCGGCGATTGCGTTTGTGCGGCGCGAACGGAGAACAGGCCGCAAACGCACGCGGCGAAAACGACTGCGAGCAAAACGCTTTTGGTCATGCGCGGGCGGCGGGGCACGTTAATTGTTTGCGACGGGCACGGCGGCCGCCGTCTGCGGATAGAGATCTTTCGCGGGCATCTTCGCGTCGAAAACCAGATCGAAGAAGCCGACCATCATCTCGTCCCAATTCTGCTGGCCCCAGCGCACGGTCTTTGTAGGATCGGGATTTTCCGGATTGTCGGCGGAATTATCGAAGTGCGCGGTGCATTCGATCTTGGTGCCTTTGGGCAAGTCGATCATGTCCGTGTAGTTGTACCAGAGCTGCCAGTGCCAATTGTAATTCGGGACGTCGAGAATGGTTTCCTTGCGGCCGTCCGGGAAAACGAGGCGGTACTCGAAATCTTTTCCGCGCGTGTGCATGTGCGGGTGAACGCCAGCGAGTTTTACATTTTGCAGCACGTCAAACGTGGCATCGACTTTGTAATTCGGATCACCGGGAGGAATTGCAAACGTGCCGTTCACGGCAGAGAGAGTGAGGACGCGCTCTTTCGGCGTTTCGTTGGCGAAGACGATGCCCAGTTTGGTTTGATCGTCGGTGGCTTTGCCGTCGGTGGTGTAGTGAACTTCGAAAACGATGTCTGTGCCGGCCTTGATGAGCTTGCCCTGGCCGGGCTGCATGATTTCGGGCGTTTGGCCTGGCGCATAGCCGACCAGGAAATCGCTGGGCAGCGCGCTGGTGTCTTTCTTGTCGTCTTCTTTCGCGGGCGGCGCTTCGAAAAATACGCCGACCTTTTGATCTTTGAAGTAGTTCGAACCGGGCTCGCGCAGATACGCAATGATGTGGTGGACGACGGCGCGATCGGTGGGCCGCACTTCAGCCATCTGCACCCATTTGTCTTCGGTGAAGCCCGTCGGCACGATCACGTACTGATATTCCACAGTGCCGGATTCCGGCACGTGAAAAACCTTCGGAAGCTGAAAGACGATGTCTGGTGTGGAGATGGCCCAACCTTCAGTCCAATTCACAGCGGGAGGCAGATCTTTCGGATTGCCTTCCTGCGCGCCGCCGTTGGCCCAAGCGATGATGGTGTGAATTTCGGATTCGGTGAGCGAACGATTATTCGCGAAGTGGCCGTACTTGGGATCGGCGAACCAGGGCGGCATCTGTTTCTGTTGCACGGCGAGTTTCATGGCGGTGGCCCAAGGCTTCGTCTCGGAATAGGTGAGCATCGAGAAGGGCGCGGCTTCGCCGGGGCGGTGGCAGCTCTGGCAATGTTTCTGGAGGATGGGTGCGACATCCTTATTGTAGGTGAGCGGAGGGGGAGGCGGCGTGGATTGCGCACGCGTGGAAGTTGCGGCGAGCGTCGCGAGCGCTGCGTTTATTAAAACTATTAGTAAAAATTTGGAGCGTGGCATCCGCGCGCACCTCGATACGCTAATCAGCTGCAATGCGGCGCGACCGAGAGCGCTGCCGGGCGCGACCGTAACTCGAATGTATGCGAGAGGATACGTCAGGGTCGAGGCCCGGCACAAACAATTTCAAGGAGACTTCAGTTGGCGAAACGGGGCAATAGTACTAACGGGAGAGGTAAGCGTGTAGCGTGTCGTATCGCGTAACGTAATCATTCGGCGGCATTTGCGCGAGGTTGGGGCTGCGTTCCGAAATGGGAACGGGTACGATTTTTAGAGCCACACATGCGACCCGCCCGCCCCACTGTGTTCCTGATCGCCTCCTGGAGCGTGTTCATCGGAGGACTGATCGTCATCACGCTGCTTGTGCCTGCCGGCAACTTTCGCAGGACTGCGGCGGATTTGTTCATGTGCCTGATTCCGCTATTTGCAAATTCCTGCCTGCTGTACAACGCGGCAAGCCCGTACCGGCGGCGAAATACTTTTTGGATGCTGATGGCGATGGGGTGCACGGTGTGGCTGTTCGGGCATCTGGTGATGACGTACCAGCGCGTCGAGGGCGGATCGCAGGTGCGGCCGTCGTTTCTGGCGGACAGCTTATTTTTTCTGCACACGGTGCCGTTTATGGCGGCGCTGGCGCTGGCGCCGCACGCGCGGAAGATGCGCGAGACGCTGCGGTACGGATTGCTGGATTTCTTTTTGCTGACGCTGCTGTGGTTCTACGTGTATGTGTTTACGGCGATGCCATGGAAGATGGCGTATCCGGACCCGGCGCTTTTTCGGGTGAGGGATTACGACGCGTACATGGTGGAGAACATCGTCGTCGTGTGCGGATTCGCGTATCTATTTTGGAACGCGCGCGGCGGGTGGAAGAAAATTTACGGGCATCTGTTTGGCGCGACTTCGTTGTACTTGGCGGCGTTTGTGACGGCGCACTCGGCGGTGATGCAGGGCTACCCGTTCGCGGGGACGCTGCTGGTGGTGCCGGTGATGTCTGCCTTTGTGTGGATGGCGACGGCGGGGATTCTGGCGCGGCGGACGGAGCTGGAGCCTGAGCCGCTGGATGCAAATTTACGACGTGACAAGCAATGGCCGGTGCATCTAGCGATGCTCGGCGTGCTGGCAGCGCCGTTGCTGGCGATCTGGAGCACGCTTTTTAGCACGGCTCCTCCGGCGGTGCGACAGTTCCGCTTGCTGGCGACGCTCTTTGCGATTGTGGGCGCGACGGCGATTATTTTTTACCGGCAGCATTTGGTGTACATCGAGCGGACGGGGCTGGTACACGATCTGTGGGGATCGCTCGAGAATGTGAAGCGGCTGCAGACGCATTTTGTGCAGTCTGAAAAGCTGGCGTCGCTGGGGCAGCTGGCGGCGGGCGCGGCGCACGAGATCAATAATCCGCTGACGGCGATTTTGGGATATTCGGAAGTGCTGACGGCGGAGAATCCGGCGGAGTCGCGGCCACACACGCTCGGCGTGAAGATTCGGGAGCAGGCGCGGCGCACGAAGGAATTGGTTAACAACTTGTTAAGCTTTGCGCGGCAAGTGCCGGCGGAGAAGCAGCTGCTGGATCTGAATACGGTGCTGACGGGCGCGGTGCAGCTGCGGAATCTGGATCTGCGCGAGAAGCAGATTCGCATCGAGCTGGAAAATCGGAGCATTCTGCCGGCGGTGCATGGCGATCCGAACCAGCTGCTGCAGGTGTTCTACCACTTGATCAGCAACGCGGTGGACGCGATGGGTGCCGCGGGCGGAGGAGTGCTGCTGATTCGCACGCTGCGCGAACGGAACAATGTGGTGATCGAATTTTCGGATACCGGGCCGGGGCTGAAAGAGCCGGAGAAAGTTTTCGATCCGTTCTACACGACGAAGCCTGTTGGGAAGGGCACGGGCCTCGGGCTGAGCATTTGCTACGGCGTGATGCAGGAGCATGGCGGGTCGATCATGGGATTCAACCGACCGGAAGGCGGGTGCACGTTCCGCCTCGAGCTGCCGGCGGTGCTGGCTGTATTTCCGCAGACGCCGCCGCTGCCGCCGGTTACCGTGCACATGCGGTAGAGCCGCGTTGCGCGTGTTGCGTGCATGCGCGATTGCGTTGCAAATCTAAACGTTCAGCCCAAACTTTCTGGCGGCTCAGCCGTATATGGTAGAGTCGCGTGAAACTATGAGTGAATTCGCGATCGCTACAGAGGGACTGACGCGCCGGTTCGGCGATCTGATTGCCGTCGAAAATGTGAACCTTCACGTGGCGCCGGGGCAGTTCTACGGCTTCCTGGGGCCGAACGGCGCGGGAAAATCCACGACCATCAAAATGTTGACGGGGCTTTTGGCGCCGACGTCTGGCCGGATCCAGATTTTGGGGACGGACATGGCGTCGAACCCTGTGGAAGTGAAGCGGCAGATCGGCGTGGTGCCAGAGGGCATGGCGCTTTTCGGGCGGCTGACGGGATCGGAATATCTGAATTTTGTGGGGCGGATGTACGGCCTCGATGCGGCGACGTCCGCGCAGCGCACGGGCGAGCTGCTGGAATTCATGCAGCTGGTGGACCAGCCGAAGACGCTGATCACGGATTATTCGCACGGGATGCAGAAGAAATTGGCGCTCGCGGCGGCGGTGATTCACGGGCCGCGAATTCTTTTTCTCGACGAGCCGTTTGAAGGCGTGGATGCCGTGGCATCGAACACGCTGAAAGCGATGCTGCAGAATATGATCGCTCGCGGCGCGACGATTTTTCTTACTTCGCACGTGCTGGAAATCGTGGAGCGGCTGTGCAGCCACGTGGCGATTATTTCTAAGGGGCATCTTGTCGCGCAAGGCTCGCTCGAAGAGTTGCGCACTGGCGTCGAGTCGCAAGCGCCCGCGATGCAGGGCGAGAAGCTCACGCTGGAGCAGATTTTCCTGCGCATTGTGGGCGGCACGCGCCCGGCGGAGCGGGAACTTTCGTGGCTGGAGTAACGGCGCAACCCTCGATCCGCGGGCAGTTTGCGGCGATCGCGCTGCTGCGCTGGCGTCTTTTTGTAAACGGCACGCGCAATATCCGTGGCCGCCTGGAAATCATCTCGCGCATTTTCATGGGAATCGGCTTCACTGGGCTCGCATTCGGCGGCGCAATTGGACTCGGTTTCGCGGGCTGGTTTGTGGTCTCGCACAACCAGATCGAATTGGTGGCGCTGTTCCTGTGGGGAATTTTCGCGTTCTGGCAGCTTTTTCCGGTGATGGCGCACGCGCTCTCGGAAAATATCGATTCGTCGTACTTGCTGCGTTTTCCGCTCACCTACCGCGCGTATTTTTGGATCCGGATGGCATACGGCTCGCTGGAGCCGGCGACGTTGATTGGTTTGCTGTGGGTGGCGGGCCTCGCGATTGGAGTCGCTTTCGGATCGTTTGTAATGTTTTGGTGGGCTGTGCCGGTGCTGGCGCTGTTCGTTGTGTTCAACATTCTTTTCGCGCGGATGGTGTTTGCGTGGATCGAGCGCTGGCTGGCGCAACGGAAAACGCGCGAGATCATGGGGCTGATTTTTTTCGTGCTGATCATCGGGATGCAATTCATTGGACCGGCGATCGGCTACTTCACGCGGAGCCACAGCCCGCAGCTCGGGCAGTACACGGCGGTGGCGCTGCCCTTTGAACGCGTGATGCCGCCGGGGCTTGCGGCGGGAGCGCTCACATCGGCGTCGGTTGGCGCGATCCCAGTGGCGTTCGTAAAATTTGCGCTGCTTGGCGTGTACGCGGCGGTTTCGTTCTGGCTGCTGAATTTGCGGTTGCGCGCGTACTACTTCGGCGAAGACCTGAGCGAATCCGCGGCGCGCGTGGCGAAGCCAGCGGTGAAAGAAAATGTGAGCGCGGGTTGGAGCGTGCCGCTCGCGTCGGATGCTACGAGCGCGGTGTTTCAAAAAGAAATTCGGTACATTCTGCGCAGCGGGCCGATGTTGTACACGCTGGTGATGCCGGTAGTGATTTTGGTGATCTTCAAGTTCAGCGTGGGCCGCACGCCGCGTGGCGGGGGATCTTTTCTCGCGCGCTCCGGTGAAATGGCGTTTCCGATTGGGGCGGCGTACGCGGTGCTGATCCTCTCGAATCTTGTGTACAACTCGTTTGGCGCGGACGGCGTGGGGATTCAGTTTTTCTTTTTGTCTCCGGCACGGTTCAGCGAAATTTTGCTGGGGAAAAATCTGGCGCACGCGACGGTTCTTGCGATTGAGGTTGTGCTGGTGTTCCTCGGAGCGTCGTTTTTGTACGAGCCCCCTTCGCCGGTACTTTTTTTTGCGACGATTTTTGGAGTGGCGTTTGGGCTGCTGGTGAATCTAATCGCGGGGAATCTGCTGTCCATTTTCACGCCGAAGAAAATTGATGTGGGGGCGTTTGGGCGGCAGCGCGCGTCCACAGTGACAGCGTTTGCGACCTTAGGCGTGCAGGCGCTGACGATTGGGCTCGCGACGGCGACGGTGTTGATCGCGCGTTCGATGCAGATGCTTTGGGTGGCGATTCCGGTTTTCGTGTTGCTCGCGGTGGTTGCGGGTGTGGCGTATGCGCTGGTGCTTGGGCGGGTGGATGGGATGGCGATTGGGCAGAGGGAAGCGTTGATTGAGGCGTTGAGTAAGACTTCGTAGCGCGTGATTCGACAATTTGCGGAGTGGTGCGGCGGGCGAGGGTGCTCGCCGTTTTTTTTGGTGGTTGTGAGGCGCGCAGAAGGCGGGGAGAGATCCTTCGGTCGATGAATCGGCCTCTGGATGACGTCAAAGGCGAGGGAGGCCGCCATGGATGAGTCAGCGGGCCGATTTGTGACCGGAGCGTTGATGGGAAGTTTTGAGTCGTAGGAGGACCGCCTGGGAGGCTGCCCCACACGCTGCGCGCGTCACAATTGCGAAACGTGCGCGGTTGGGGTTGAATGTGTCAGCTGCTGCGTTACTTGTGAGGAACCCTGATGATTCGCGTCGCTCGATGTGCAAGCGTGATTGTCACGCTGGTGGTTGGTCCTGTTGCGCTACTTGCGGGTGCTGCGTTTGCGCAGCAGGTGGCGCCGCAAAGTAATGTCGTGGCGAAGCTTGCGGAGTTGGTGGCGACGCCGGCGGTGTCGGGGTACGAGCAGCAGCTTGGCGCGAAAATCGGGAAGGAGCTTGCGGCGTTTCATCCGATTACGGACAACATCGGCGACGTGATTGTGACGATTGGGTCGGGCGCGCCACATCGGCTGATCGTTGCGCCGATCGATGAGCCGGGGTTTGTGGTGAGTGCGATCACGCCGGATGGTTATCTGCGCGTGCAGCGGTTGCCGCAACGCGGGCTGCCGCCGATTTACAATATGATGGTCTCGGCGCAGCCGGTGAAAGTCGGCACCACGCACGGCGCGGCGATTGATGGAGTGTTCGCAGGGCTTTCAATTCACCTGCAGCCTTACGGCGGCGACACGCATGCGCCCACGGCCGATCCCGCCGACCTCGACGCGATGTATGTGGACGTTGGCGCGATGTCCGCGGCTGAAGCGCGGAAAGCCGGCATCGATGTGCTGAATCCGATTACGCTCACGCGGCACCTCGCGGCGATGAACGGCGAGTTTCTGAACGCAACTTCGGTGGGCGATCGCTTCGGCGCCGCGGCTGTGCTCGATTCGCTCGCGCACGTCGATCCATCGAAAATTACCGGAACACTCACCGTTGCGTTTGTGGTGCAGCAGCGCACCGGAGCGCGTGGGCTGCAGCGAATCCTGACGACGACGCAAGCCGATGAGCTTCTTTATGTGGGACGGCTCACTCCCGGCGGCCCGATTCCGAGCATGGAAGGCGTGCACCACGCGGCGCGCCGCGAGCCGGGCAGTGGAGTGCTGGTGGCGAATGAACAATCCGCGCCCACGCCGTCCGCATTCGAAACGGAACTACAAAAACTCGCGGCTGCGAATCACGGCGAACTTGCCGCCGATTATTCGTCTGGCCTGATGCCGCGCAGCTATCTGCCGCTGCCTGCGTTGCCGGCAAAAACGGCGCACATCGGCATCGGCGCCGCGTGGCCAGACACGCCCGCGGAATTTGTGAGCGCGGCCGATTTGCAGCTGCTCTCCAATTTCGTGCAGTCGTATGAAACCGGCGCGCCCGTTACGACGCCCGCGACGAGCGATGTGGCTGCCGCGATCGCAAGCGTCACGCCGCCAGCGCCTACCGTGGAAAAATTCCCGGCATCCGGCGCGCCATCCACCGTGGCGATTCTCAGCGACTTGGTGCAGGCATCCGGCGCGAGCACGCACGAAGATCCGGTGAGAGAGCGCGTGCAGGCGATGCTGCCGAAATGGGCGAAGCCCGAAACCGACGACGCGGGCAACCTGGTGCTGCCGCTTTCGAGTGGCAACGCGAAAGCGCCGACCATCGTGGTGGTGGCGCACATGGATGAGATTGGCTACAAAGTGAAAACGATCGCCGAAGATGGGCGGCTGGCCGTGGTCGAGTTGGGAGGGGGGATTCCGTATTTTTTTCAGGGGCATCCCGCGCTGGTGCACACGGCGAATGGCGATGTGAACGCTGTGGTGGAGTTGCCGCACAGCTGGGACAACTCGAATTTCAAATGGCCGGACGAAAATCCGGAGCTTACGTTGCGCATCGATCCCGGCGCGCGCACCGCCGAGGCAGCGGCCAAGCTCGGAATTAAAGTGGGCGACACGATCACAATTCCGAAGGCGTACCGGCGGCTGATCGGGACGCGCGCGAATGGGCGCAGCTTCGACGATCGCGTCGGCTGCACGGCGCTGATTGCTGCGGTGTGGGCGCTGGGCGGACCGAGTGCGCCGGCGCTGAAGGGGCGCAACGTTACGTTTGTGTGGTCCACGGGAGAGGAAGAGGGGCTGGTGGGGGCGGGGAAATATGCGGCGCGGATGGCTGAGAAACATGAGGCGCCGGATTTCGTTTTCGCGGTGGATACGTTTGTGAGTTCGGATTCGCCGCTGGAATCGAAGCGGTATGCGGATGCGGAGATTGGAAAGGGGTTTGTGGTGCGCGCGGTGGATTCGTCGAACATTGTGACGCCGGCGGCGCTGGAGAAGATGCAGAAGCTGGCGAGAGAGAATCAGATTCCGATTCAGTATGGAGTGACGTCGGGTGGGAATGATGGATCGGCGTTTGTGAGGTATGGGACGCTGGACGTCGCGCTGGGGTGGCCGTTGCGGTATTCGCATTCGCCGGCGGAGGTGGTGGATACGCGGGATGTGGAGGCGTTGGCGCGGATTATTGCGGCGGTGGCGAGGGGTTGGTAGGGCGTAAGAAAAGCACACAGAAAATATTTCTATGCCACACAAAGCACACTAACGAGTGATGGTGCTAGGTGAAGCGGTTGTGGGTTCGTGGAGATGGTTGAACCCGGGACCAACTGAGAGTTGGTCCCGCTCAGACTCGAAAGTCTAAGCTACATCTCGCTGCGCTCGCTTGAGGCCACAGGCAGGATTGCCTGTGCTACCTAGCGGCGGGGGAGGCGTTTGCTATAATCGCGAGCCGTGACCGGGCCAACATTCAAGCCGCCTCGACATATTGTCGTTGAGGGGCCGATACGAGTGGGAAAATCCACGCTCGCTAAGGTGCTCGCGGAGCAGCTGCACGCGCGGCGCATATTCGATAGCGAAGACAATCCCTTCCTCGCCGATTTCTACGAAGAAAAGCCTGGCGCGGCGTTCAGCGCGCAGATGTATTTCCTCTACGACCGTTATCGCCGGCTACTCGAAACTCGCAACGACGAAAACCCCGGCCCGATCGTGAGCGATTTCCTTTTCGAGAAAGACAAAATCTTCGCGTACATCAACCTTGACGAAGAAGAGCTGAAGCTCTACGAAAAATATTTCGACATGCTGGCCCCTTCGATCCCCACGCCGGACCTGGTGATTTATCTGCAGGCGAAGCCCGAGGTGCTGCGCAAGCGCGTCTCGAAAAAGGCCGACCCGAAAGAGAAGCAGATCTCGCTGGAGTACGTGGAAGCGGTCGCAAATGCTTACGAGCACTTCTTCTTCCGGTATTCGACGTCGAATCTGCTGGTGGTGGATACGTCGGAGATCGACTTTGTGGAGCGCAATCAGGATTTGCAGGAACTGCTGCGGCGGTTGCGCCAACCTGTGAGCGGAACGCAATACTTCCTACCGCTCGGTCACGGTTAGAACTTACTCACCGAAAAACTCACCGTAGAAAAGGGGCCGGGACCCGTAACCCCGCCAGGCTACGAATCCCGGATGCGCACGGGGGAGACTGTCTGCGCAAACTGTGAATGCCGGCGTGAAATCGAGAACTGAAAGTTAGGCTGCTTTGTACGGTCCGGTGAGGCGGTGGCGCCATTTTCCGAGCGCGCGATTCACGGGATGGCTGCGGTGCAGGAACGTGACGACGGGCAAGCGGCGCACGCCGATTTTTTCCAGGGCGCGGCGGATGCGGAAATCGCGTCCGGCGGAGACGAGGCCCTTTTCGAGAGTCATGATCGCTTCGCTGGTGCGTCCCGCCTGGTAGTAAACCTCCGCGAGATTCAGGTAGAGCTGGGCGTGATTGTGTTTCATTCCGAGAGCTTCGCGGCAAAGCGATTCGGCGTCGCCAAAGCGCTTTTCCGAGAGCGCCGCCAGCAAGCCCGTATAAGAAAGATAGAAAGGATTTTTGGGTGCGACGCCAAGGGCGCGGCGCGCGTGAAGCAGGGCATCGTCCGAACGGCCATCTCTGAGGAATTTCAGGCACTCTTTGAAATCGTTCATTCCAGCATCGGATGGAGAGGTGGTTCCAATCCAGTGGGACATAGGTTCCTTCCTTGGCCGCGCGGGGAGCGCGAGGGGCGTTTCAACAAGGCGAGGGTAAACTGTCCGGCGGACGGTGAAAATAGAACGGAGGGGCAGCTTTCGGGCTAGAACCTTTTACTGTCCTGAAAGACAGGCAAAGAGAAGGTGGCCCTTGAGAGTGCTGTCGTACCGCGCATTTCTACCGAGCCGGGCTGTTGCCTCGCCGCGTTGCGGGCTGGGTGCCGCGCCACGTTGAGCTGTACCGTGCTGGCTGAAACTTTTGAGCCGGAGATTCGTCTAGCGTGTTGGCGCGGAGCGGGAATTCGTTTGCGCGGCGCCGCCGGTTCAGGGAATGATATCGGCGCGATTTTGAATCGCTGGAGTCTGGGAATTTGGAGAGGAACAATGACGGATTTGTTGCGGGGCGTGCGAGTAGTGGCGACGGCGGGGCTGATGGTTGCCGCGGTGGCGTGTGGCGCGGTGGCGGCGGGGCAGGATGCCAATTCGGGGCAGGCACCGGCAGCTGCTCAGGCTACTGCTCCGGCGGGGCCGGTCGTAGAGCAGGGCAAGTTCACGCTGCACAAATTCGAGCAGCCGATTGGCGAGGAGACGTACACCGTCTCGGCTGACGGCGATGCGCTCTCGACGAAGATCGACTTTAAGTTTACCGACCGCGGCACGGATGTGCCGATGACGGCGACGTTCCGGTCTGGCAAGGATTGGGCGCCGCTGGCTTTCGAGATCAAGGGCAAGAATTCGCGCCAGACGACGATCGACGAGGCGGTGCAGGTGAGCGCGGGCGGCGTGAAAGTGCGCGACCGCGAGAAGTGGACGGACGGCGCGAAGCCGGCGGAATTTTTCACGATTGCCGGGTATGCGCCGGCGACGATGCAGATGCTGATGGTGCGGTATTGGGCGGGGCACGGTTCGCCTGCGTCGCTCGCGACGCTGCCGAGTGGCGCGGTGAAGATCGAACCGCGCGGCAAGGATACGGTGAAAATCGATGGCAAGGACGTGACGCTGGAGCGGTACACGGTGGAGGGGCTGATTTGGGGGCGCGAGTCGCTGTGGTTCGACGCGAAGCACAATTTGGCGGCGGCGGTGACGATCGACGCGGAGTTCGACCACTTCGAAGCGATTCGCGATGGGTATGAAAGCGGGCTGGGCGAGTTTGTGAGCCACGCGGGTACGGATGGTATGGCGGCGCTGGCGGAAATTTCGAAGGGAATTTCGGGCAGTCACGCGCAGACGATGGCGATCGTTGGCGGCACGTTGGTCGACGGCACGAATGCGGCGCCGGTGCCGGATGCGGTGGTGGTGATCGATAAGGGGCGGATCGTTGCGGCAGGGCCGCGCGCGACGGTGAAAATTCCTGCGGGCGCGCAGACGATCGATGCGCACGGGAAATTTATTTTGCCGGGATTGTGGGACATGCACGCGCACTTCGAGCAGGTGGAGTGGGGGCCGATTTATCTGGCGGCCGGCGCGACCACGGTACGGGATTGCGGAAATGAGTTTGAGTTCATCACGGCAGTGCGTGACGCGATTGCGGCGGGGCGCGGGCTGGGGCCGCGGCTGGAGCTGGCAGGCATCGTGGATGGCACGGGGAAGCTGGCGTTGGGCGTCGCGCGCGTGGATACGCCGGAGCAGGCGAAATTCTGGGTGGACAAATATCACGACGCGAATTTTCAGCAGATGAAGATTTACAGCTCGGTGAAGCTGGAGGAGTTGAAGGACGTTGCCGACGAAGCGCACCGGCTCGGCATGACGGTGACGGGGCACATCCCGGAAGGCATCAACGCGTATCAGGCGATCGATGCGGGGCAGGACATGATTAATCACGTGCAGTACGTGGCGGACATCATGCATGCGCCGGTGCCGGATGGCGCGCCGAGGCGCGCGCGTATCGATGCGGCGTTGAATATCGATTTCAATTCGCCGGAGGCGCAGAAGGCGATTGCGTTTTTGGTGGCGCACCACACGGTGGTGGATCCGACGCTCGCGATCTATGAGATGGGAACGGCGAATACTTCGCACCGGCCGGAGACTTTCGAGCCGGGCGTGCTGCGCGTGGCGCCGGAACTGCAGCAGGCGCTGGTGGATGTGGGGCCGCCACCGCCGGCGGAGATTGGGACGATGATCAACGGCGTGTTTCAGAAGGCTGTCGAAATTGTGGGAGCGCTGCACAAGGCGGGAGTGCCGATTGTGGCGGGCACGGACCAGACGGTGCCGGGATTTAGTTTGTACCGCGAGATCGAGTTGTATGTGCAGGCAGGTTTCACGCCGCTGGAGGCGATTCAGGCTGCGACGATTGTGCCGGCGCGGGTGATGAAGCTCGACACGGAACTTGGCACGGTGGAAGCGGGGAAGCGGGCGGATTTGATTATTGTGGGAGCGAACCCGCTGGAATCGATTCACAACATTCGCAAGGTGGAGACGGTGGTTACGGGCGGCGTGCTGTACAACACGGCGGAGTTGTGGAAGTCGGTGGGATTTAAGGCGGAGTAACGCGTGTTCGGCGGGGCGGTGGTCCCCGTCGCGACGGGGAGCCACCGCACTCCGGGAAAACCGTGTGGCGCGTGCTTGTTGTTCGGAAGGGACGATATTTCGGAAGTAAGTCCTCGATTTCTCTGCTTGTACTGCGTTGCTTGGGCGACATAAGCTGCGCTTCGGATTGCCCCAAACCAAAGGAACACAATGGAAAAGTGGACTCGCAGGAAATTTTTCCTTAGCACGCTTGCTGGGAGTGTTGTTGCGTCGTCGCGCGGTCTTTTTGCTGGAACGTCAAAGGCTGGAAGCACAGAGGCAGCTGCGATTCAGACGAAGAGCGGCGCGCGCCCGCTGATCATTTCCTCCGCGAATGGGTACGCGCATCTCGACGACGGGATGAACGTGCTGAAAAACGGCGGCGACACGCTGGATGCGGCGCTCGCCGTGGTGACGAAAGTGGAGGATGACCCGAACGACGACTCGGTGGGCTACGGCGGCCTGCCGAACGAAGATGGTGTGGTGGAACTCGACGCGTCTGTGATGCACGGACCGTCGAGGCGCTGCGGCGCTGTGGCGTCGATCACCAAGATCAAGAATCCGTCGCTCGTGGCGAAAGCGGTGATGGAAAAAACCAATCACGTAATGATCGTCGGCGAGGGCGCGCGGAAATTTGCGGAAGACGAAGGCTTCACGCCGATGAATTTGCTCACGGAGCGTTCGCGCATCGCGTGGCTGGCGTGGAAGGCATCGACGTCGCCGAATTGGCGGCCCGGAATCGACAGCCCCGAGTGGAAGGAAAAATTGGCGATGCTGCTCGATACACCGGAGAAGCAAGCGTGGCGCGAGCACATCGAGCAGGTGGTGAAGTATCCGATCACGGGAACGATCAACTGTCTCGCGGTGAGCGCGAACGGTGACGTGTCCGGCACGACGACTACGTCCGGGCTTTCGTGGAAAATTGCGGGGCGCGTGGGCGACTCGCCGATTATTGGTGCGGGACTTTGCGTTGATGGCGAGATTGGCGGCGCGGGTTCGACGGGGCGTGGTGAGGAGAACATCAAGATTTCCGGTGGGCATACGATTGTGGAAGCGATGCGGCGCGGGGCTTCACCGTCGGATGCTTGCATGGAAGCGATGAAGCGGGTGGCGCGGAACTACAAGGCGTTTCCGGACAGGCTGAAGCTGTTTCATATTCAGTTTTATGCGGTGAATCGGAATGGGGAGTATGGCGGGGTGAGTTTGTGGGAGAAGCATATTGATGGGAGGCCGGTGCAGTACGCTGTGCATGATGGGACGCAGGCCAGGCTGCTACCTACAACTTACTTGAATGCGGGGATTGGGGGGGATTACTAAGATTTTGTTGAGGAAAGCGGAAGAGGGATCCTTCGGACCGTGAACGGTCCTCTGGATGACGTCAAAAACGGAAGCGAAATTCAAAGGCGTGGAACATTTCACAGAGAGGGAGGAGAAAGGCTGGAGGGCACGGAGAGTTGGTCGGTGAGTGGGTGATACGTGCTTGATGAAGACCGCGGGCTACTGAACCAAGTCTGAGGCGAACACTAGATCGATGCCGGTGGATTCTAGCTTGGGGGCTTCTTCGGCTAGGGCGGCTACGGTGGCGGGCTTAGGGTGGCCGATGGCGATGGCGGAGCCGTCGCGCTGGGCGTCTTTCGCGGCTAGTTTCAGTTGAGCGATTACGGCTTCGCGCGTTGCGAGGTCATCCAAGAAAACTTTGCGGGAGGCGGCGCGGACGCCGGCTTTTTTTGCGGCGTCGTAAGCCACGGTGGTTTTCTCTGTGCGGCTGTCGATGAAGAAAAGGCCGCGCTGGCGGAGTGCCGGCATCAGCTCGTTCATCAGAGCTGAGTTGGAAGTGGCGAGCGAGCCTTGGTGATTGTTCACGCCGACCACGTGAGGCACCGTGTCGAGCGCGCCGCTTAGAATTTCATTTACCTGCGCGGCGTTCATGCCTACGCGCAATTCCACCGTCTCCGCCTTCGCGTCCTCGCCTTCGGATTGCATCGGCAAATGCAGCATCACTTGGTCGCCGCGGCGGTGAGCCTCTTCGGCGATCTCGCCGGAGAGTGGCAGGTGCGGCAGCACGGATAGCGTCACTGGAAAATTCAGTGCGAGGGCCGAGTCGTCTTCGGCGCGGTCGTAGCCGATGTCGTCGATGATGATCGCGAGGCGCGGTCCGCCGTTGCGCGCGTGCGGAGCGAGCGGCTTAACAGCGGGCGGCTTCCGCGCTGCGGCACGCGGGCCAAGCGGCGTTACGACGTGAATCGTGTGTGTGCGCGCGCCGTTCAGCGAATAGTCGTAGCGCGCGACGCTTCCGGCAGCGCTCGCGCTGACGCTCAGCCCGTGCCGTGCCGCGATGCCGTCGATCGCTGTTTTCATCGCGCCTGCTTCGCTGGCGTCGCTGAGCGAAATGTAAATATCATCCACGCCCGGCCCGGCGGGAATGCCCGCCGCACCTGACGGCGGCTGCGGTCTCACCTCAATGCGCGAATTCTTGCCTGCGATTTTCTGCGCTGCTGCGGTCACTTCGCTGGTCACCGCGCGCAGCTCGTCCTTCGACACGGTTTTCTTGCTGCATCCAACCAGCACCGTCGCGACGCACACGAGCGCGACGAGCAAGCGCATCGGTAAACGTGAACGCATCCGCGACGAGCTCCAGACCAAATTTTGAAAGGTAGTCAAACGCGAGGGAAGCCGCCCACTCATCTCACAACGCAATCCGTCGTTACACAAAAAAGCCGGCTCGCAGCGCCAAGGCCGCAAGCCGGCTCAAATCCAAAAACTACGCCGCTTTCTTCGCCGGCGTGACACCGTTCTGCAAGATGTCGATCGCCTTCTTCATGTCCGCGTCATCCGGCGAAGCGCTGGGCGGAGGTGTTGGCGCCACCACATCGTTCATGGCCATCAACTGATCGATCGAAAGGTGAACTTCCTGCGTAGGCGTGATGCCTTCGGCCGGAATATTTTTGCCGCCCGGTGAGTAGTAGAGCGCCGTCGTGAGAATCAACGCCGCGCCGTTGTCCATCTCGATGAGCTTCTGCTGCGACGCGATGCCGTAGGTGCGTTCACCAACGGTCTCGCCGCGCTTGTTGTCTGCAATCGCGCTCGCGACGATTTCCGCCGGTCCCGCCGTTCCGTTGCCGATCAGGACGGCCACCGGCAAATTCCAAACAACCTTCGCCGGGTCCGCCGTGTAATTCACCGGCGCCACGGTCTGGCCCTTCAGCGTGGTGATCGTGCCGGAGGGAACGAAAAGCTGCGCCGTGGAAATGCCCTCGGCTTCGTCGCCGATCGCGCAATCGCGCAGGTCGAGGATCAACTTCTTCGCGCCCTTCTGCTGGAACCCGGCCAGCGCTTCCTTGATCTGGGCGGTGGTGCCCGCATTGAATTCCGGCACATGCAGGTAGGCAATGTCGCCCGCAACTTTATCTTCCACGAGCTTCGGTGCCGCGAGCTTTGCCAGGGTGATGTCGATGTCCTGCGGTTCGGCTTTGCCGCGGCGAATGGCGGAAATCTTCACGGTGGTGCCCGGATTGCCCTTGAGCAGCAGCTGGGCCTGGTCGATGGCCATCTGGCTGGTGGTGAAGCCGGCGATCTTTTCGAGAATGTCGCCGATGCGCAGACCCGCTTTCGCGGCCGGGCTATCGGGCAGCACGCTGATCACGCCGATGTAGCCGAAGCGGCGGGTGAGGGCCATGCCGGCCTCACCCAAGGCGGGGCTGGCGGACTTCTCTTTGTAGTCCTTATATTCGAGCGGGCTCAGGTAGGCGGACTGCGGATCGAGCGAATCGAGCAGGCCGTGGAGGGCGCCGTTTGTGACGGCCGGAATGTTCGGCTCGTCCACGTAGTCGCGCTGGATGTGCTCCAGCACCTCGCTATAGACCGTCAGCGCGCGAAAGGCCTTGTCTTCGTTGGACGAGCGGCCCATCAACATGCGCCCCGTGGCGGCATACGCCACGATCAGAACCGATACGACTACGACGATCTTCTTCATGCGAGGACTCATGCGCTCACCCTATGGATAGCATTCCGAGTATAACAGCGGCAGGCAATTAGACGCGAGGAAGCAAAAATGGGGTAGCGGGTCGTTTACGGGCGCTCACTGGCCTGTGTAGCTGGCTTGGCTGACGCGCTAGTCGCCCGCGAAAAGCGACGGAATCTCGAGCTTTACCCCTTCACGAGATGCCAGGCGTTGGATGTTGTCCTTCGATTGGCGGGCGCGCACGGCCAGCTCGTCGCGCAGTTTTTCGTCGCGGAGAGCAGCTACCGCGCCGGTTAGCTCCGCCCAAGTCATGCTGCCGGCCAGGGGAACGCCAGCATCGTTGCAGGCGAACGGCTCGCCGAAGAGCTTTTCGTGGAGGCAGCCGAGCAGCACGTTGTCGTAGGCGGCGGCTAGGCTGGCGCGGTCGTTCGTTGAAGTGGCGAGGAACACCGCTTCTCCCACGGCGCGGGTGACCTGTTCGCGGCCAGATCGAATGCCGGTGGTGCTTCGAAAGTGCGCCACGTGCGGCCACGCCACTTCGGCGCTGATGTTCACGATCCGTTGGCCACGCGCCGCCAGTTTTCTTGCTGCGCCGTCTCCCACTTGAAGATTGATTCCCTTCGGCCAGATCGCCGGAAATTCGTAGCTGCACGCGAGCACCGGCTCGGGCAGGCTCCGATAGCTCGCCACGCGGCAGAGCAGCGCAAAACTTGCCGGCGCGCCCTTGCGCGACATGTAAGAAATGGCGGCGACGCGAGGATCGTCAAATGCCGCGAACTGTGCCGCGGCCCAATCCGCATCGAGAAAAAATGTGTCCGCGTCGAGAAAAAATACGAAGTCGAAATTCAGCTTGAGGCGGTCGTCGTAGAACTCCATGAAGTCGCGAATTTCCGCGCCGCTTTCGGAAAACCACGCGCCCGGGAACCATTCCGGCCGAAACTGATCGATATTGGCGTCGCGAAAGATGTTGACCTCCACATGCAGAGGCAGCCGCGCGAACGCCGGCACAAGGTCGCGCATCACGGTGCGATGCCACAGACGCGCCAGGTCCGGATAACGGTGCGGGCTGGCGATCAGCAGTCGATTGGTGCGGGTCATCGTTTTGCGGGGCCGGTGCCGCGATAATGATAAATTCCCTCGCGATCGAAACCGCCCTCCCACGTGCCGGCGAGCCAGTGGCCTCCGTGGAAAATTCCGCCGAGAAATGTGCCGCCCGTGAACTCGCCCGCGCGGAACATTCCGCCCATGAATAGTCCGGCTTCGAATCGGCCGCCGTCCCACTCGCACTCGATCAGCGCGGCGCCGCGGTTCACGGTGTTGGCTCCGAATTTCCGTTGGCGGTAAATTTCGCCGGGCTTGAGGACCATTTCGCTCACGTCGCTTGCCATTGAGGCGGTTTCCTCCTTTGCGTGGGCGTACGAGTGCGTACCGTAGCGCGAAGGCGGTGCGGCAGAAGTCAACTTTGTGTCAAAAGGTTTTCAGTGAGAGACGCGGGAATCGGTAAGGCAAAGGCCAACCCGGAGGCTGGCCGTCGCGGTCGCGTGCTGAAATGAAGATTTCTTACTTGTGCGCGAAGTGGGCGCGGCGCGCAACTGAGACTTCGAAGGCGTCGGGCTCGACTGTCGGCATCGCGGCGGTCACGTAGGTCTGCGAGATGCGGTCGTGCCAGGTGAATTTGTCTTCGTCCCAAGTGGACCAGACGAAGCCGAGCATGAACGTAGCGCCGGACATCGCGTAGCCGAACGCGCGCCACAGCAGTTGGCGGGTGTCTGGCAGGGTGCCGTCGAGCCGCACGATGGTGAGCTCGCGCAGCTGCATTCCGGGCGTCGCTCCCGCAAACACGGTGAAGAGGAAAAAATACTGCATGTAGAAAAGGTAGAAGGCGGCGAAGTACACGGCTGCGTCCACTTTCTCCAGCATCATCTGGCCGCCGAGCGATTTGAAGAGGAACAGGAAGCCGGCGAACGTGAGGCCGAGGAAGGCAGCGTCGAGCGCGCCGGCGAACCGGCGTTCGGCGAGACCTGCCACGGGCACGATGGCGTTTTGCGGGTGCGCGCGGTCATCCGGACGGCTCGAAAAATCCAGCTCGGGCTGGATGCAGATTTCGACGCACTCGTTCTTTGGTTTTCGCGCGGAGGCGATTTTTTGCGCGGGGCGCGAAGCGGTCCTCACCGGCGTGTAGCGCGGTGATGCGGATTCGCTGGAGCCGCCGAAGTAATGCGCGGTCGCCGAATTTTCGGCGGAGTCCTGTTCGGTTTCGTAGTGCGGTTCGTCCCACTCGTCGGCCGGGGAAGGCGGCGGCGTGAAGGGAAGTCCGGATTGAGAGTCGTTGCGCGCGGGGCGGCCGTGGCGGATGCGGTAGGCATCGAGGCGGCGCGTAACTTCCTCGCGCCACGCGGGTTCAAGTGCGACGGTTGGGTAGCGGTTCGCGACCAAGGCGTCAGCCGAGGGTTCAGCCGAATTTTGTAGCGACACGCGCGACGTGGTGTGCGATGAAGCGGCTGCTGCGGCGCGGGCCTTCTGCGGCTCGGGCTTGGGTTCAAGCTTGGGTTCGGGCGCGCGTTCGCGCGAGGTGGGCACACCTATACCACTAGCTTCGAGAACTTTGTCTTGTTCGACGAGCGGGGCGTCGCAGAACGAGCAATTCTCGGTGCGCTCCATGAGGAGGGCACCACAATGCGAGCAGATTTGGATCACTGGTCCGTTTTGCGCTGCGGATGTCCAGTGGTGCGGAACGCGTATATCGTATCACGCGATGTTTGCACGGGGCGTGCGCGAATGTGCGGGCGATGTTGCGTAAGAGGAAACTTTTGCGCGGCTGAGCGTGCTTGCGTTCTGCGCTTGGTCACAACTTGATCACAGCTTGGGCTGCGCGGTTCGTTGCGAGGCCGGAATGCGCGTGTTAGGCTCGGAGTGATTTTTTCTGGCGTACTCCTTGGACCTTACTGAGGCAATGGCAATCGCGGATTTTCCACGATTTCTTCGGACAGTCGCGCTTTCGATTGCTCTCGCCTTCGCTTTCTTCGCGGCCGTGGCCGCATCGCCTCGCAGCGCCAGCGCTCAACAAGTTGCGAAGCCCGCTCCGCCCAAGCAGCAGAAGCCCGTGCTTCCCGGCGCGGGTAGCGGCGACCAGAACGCCAGCCTCGAAGCCGACCAGCAGAAACAAGTTGGCCACATCTATTACGCCGATGGCCACGTCGACCTTCTCTACGACAACACGCGCCTCCGCGCCGATCACGTGGAATACGACGAAGACGCGCAGATCGCGAAAGCCAGCGGCCACGTGCAACTCGACTACGAAACGCAGCACGTCGAGGCCGATGACGCGGTGTACGAGCTCAAGACGGGCAAGGGGACGTTTCATCGCGTGCGCGCCACGTTTGCCGTGCAGCGCCGCGCGTCGCCCACGCTGCTGATCAGCCCGAATCCGATTTATTTCGAGGCCGACGTCGCCGAGCGCGTGGACCAGAACACCTACAAAATTCACAAAGCGTGGATGACGGTCTGCGATCCCGCGAAGCCGACGTGGAAGTTCTACGCGCCGGAAGCGACGGTGTACATGCAGAAGTCGGTGCACCTGGAGAACGGAAACTTCCGGCTGTTTTCCGTGCCGGTTTTGTATCTGCCGTACGCCACGTTTCCCGCGGAGAAGGACCGGACGTCTGGCTTCATGATTCCGGACGTGGGGCAGAGTTCCACGAAGGGATTTATTCTTGGCGATGCGGTGTATTGGGCCCCGGTGGATTGGGCGGATTTGACGCTCGGTGCGAACTACTACAGCAAGCGCGGCTGGTCGCAGAAAGGCGACCTTCGGATGAGGCCTTGGGAAAACGCGAAGCTCGACGTGCTGTATTCGGGCATGATCGATCGCGGCCTCGTGGAAGCTGTTCCGCCTGTGGTGCCCGGCGGGCCGACGACGTACGAGAACATCAACCAGGGCGGTCACGAAGTTCACGTTCTATTCACCGCGCTGCTTCCGGACGACTGGCGCGCTGTGGCCGATCTCGACCAGCTCAGTTCGCTCACCTACCGCATCGCGTGGTCGGAAACGTTTGCGCAGGCCGTGAATTCGGAAGTTCCGCGCAACGCGTTTCTTTCGAAGAATTGGCGCGGATTTAGTTTGAATTTCGCGTCGCTGAGCTATCAGAACTATTTCACGGCGACGACGGCGAATTCGGCGGACACGTCCGTGACGCTGCGCGCGGCGCCGGAGGTGGAAGCGAGTTCCGTGGATCAGGCGCCATGGACCAAGCTGCCGATTTATTTTTCGTTCGAGGGATTTTCAGACGCCGTGCACCGCGGTGACACCGTGACGGGATTTTCGACGGGGAATTTTGTGGAGCGCAGCGAAATCGCGCCGACCGTGACGATGCCGCTGCATTTCGGGCCGTGGCTCGACGTGACGCCGTCGTTCACTTTGCGCGCGACGTACTACGGCGGGGAGCTCGCGCCGAATGGCGATTTTGTGAATAAGGGATTTACGCGGACGACGGAAGAGTTTTCGCTCGACCTGCGACCGTTCTCGCTCGACAGGATCTACCAGAAGGGCAACACGAAGTGGAAGCATGTGATCGAACCGGACATCGTCTATAACTACGTGAACGGCGTGAATAATTACGGCAAGTACGTCCGCTTCGACGAAGACGAGACGCTCACCGATACGAACGAAATTCAGTACGGCATCACGCAGCGGCTGTATCGCCGCGTTGGCGACGGCGACGCTGAGGAAGTGGCGAGCCTGAGCCTGACGCAGAAATATTTCTTCGACCCCACGTTTGGCGGTGCGCTGATTTCGGGCGAGCGCAACGTGTTCGCGACGCTCGATGCGCTCACGCCATTTGCGTTTGCCGATACGGCGCGACATTTTTCGCCGATCGTAGCGAATTTGCGAGTCGATGCAGGCAAGCATTTCGATACGGAAGTGATCGCCAACTACGATCCCACGCACAATTACCTGCAGGCCATCGGAACGCTGGTGAAGTGGAAGCCGTACAAGGAATCGTTTCTCACGCTGGCGCATTTTTCCACGCAGAATCTTCCGAGCCCCGCGAGCGACGAGCCGCCCGGATTTATTTTTGAGAACCGCTCAAATCAGATTCGCGCGCTGGTGGGCTACGGCGATCTGACGCGTCGAGGATTCAACGCCACTTTCGGTGCGAGTTACGACAT
>Ga0206966_1013_pt1 | contig 55368 bp, 49 predicted proteins | sample Alteio_BWOrgHeat_23_FD_152970 | JGI IMG/M metagenome (GOLD analysis project Ga0206966, IMG submission 152970) | Enriched cells from forest soil in Barre Woods Harvard Forest LTER site, Petersham, Massachusetts, United States -... | ecosystem: Environmental > Terrestrial > Soil > Temperate forest >...
GTGCTGTCGAACAGACTGATTGGGGTTGAAGTTGCCGTGGGGCGGCGGGAATCGCGCCTGCTGACGCGCGATTTTCGCACGGAGCCGGGCGAGGCTCGGGACAAAATCCGCGGAATGCTGCCTAAAGTGGAGACGATTCCTTCGGCGCTGCTGAGTGACGGGGAGAGCTACGGCTCGCTAATGGTGATCGCGACACCGGGCCACACACCGGGACATCTTTCGTTCTTCGATCCGCGCTCGGGCACGCTGATTGCCGGCGATGCGCTGACGAATGTCGGCGGATTGCGGGTGGTGAGCGACGGTCCGACCATTTTTCCATTTGCGAGCATGGGGACGTGGCACAAGCCCACAGCGCTTGAGAGTGCGCGCAAACTGGCGGCGCTGGAGCCAAAGAGGATTGTGATGGGACACGGCAAGCCGATTGTGGAGAATGCGAGCCAGTTGCTCAAAGAGGCGATCCGGCACGCGGAGTAGTGTGTCACAAACCGTTCCTTTAAACCGGGGGCGAGAATCTCAAAGGGACGCATCATTTCCTTGGCGGAATGTTCCAGAATTTGGCAACGCCACAGGTATCGTCCCGGATAGCCTTCGAATCGGACAATAATGCGCGTAACAGAGCGGCCATTGGCCCGGACCGTGTCCTTCCATCCGGCTTCGTAGGCTTCCGGCTGAAGCCGCGGTCGGTGTAGGGAATTTGCTGGGAACGAAGGTACTCCGGCGCGTCGGAGCCCTGGCGATCGAGAATCCGCACCCCGGCCTGATGCAAATGGATAGGGTGCACCTCGGAGGTGAGGTTAACCAGGCTCCAGATTTCTACCGTGTTTAATATTGGCTTTTCGGTCACCGGCATATGCCAGCGTTGGCCATTGCACGATTTTGCGGCGAGGCTGGAATAAGAAGAGGCCGGAGCTGGTGTCCAACTCCGGCTTTTTTTGTTGATGGCGTCGTGCTAGTTGTTGTTTGGGAAGTCGAACAGGCCGAAGAGATCGTCGATGGCCGGGCTGTTGACCGGTACATAGGCGCTGGCTGGTGCGGTAATCGGATTGGGGAAGTTGTCACGGCTGCGGTTGGTGACAGTTGGCAGGCCCCAGTTGCGTTCGATGAACTTTAGAATCGAAACGTGATCGGAGTAGTCGTGCGAGATGTGGCCAGCCTTGGTGTATTTCGAAACAACGATCAGCGGAATGCGCGTGCCATCGCCGAAGAAGTCGAGCGGCTGCACATAACCGGAGTCATAGTAGCCTCCGCCCTCGTCGAAGGTGATGAAGATGGCCGTATTGTCCCTGAGCGCTGGACTGGCCTCCACGCCATCGACGATCTTTTTGACGAACCCTTCAAACAGGTTCAGCTTCGAGGACGCCGGGTGGCCGTCGACCAGTCCGCTGGGCTTGACGAAAGAGACCGCCGGTAGCTTTCCTTGGGCGATGCCGTTGTACAGGTCGACTGAGTCCTGGATGTGGGAGGCGCGGGTCTGCGGATTGAGCATGGTCGAGGTGTCGTACTGGAACGGATTGCAGATGTTGCAGTACTCGTCAGTTTTGTTGCCGATCGCGCCAAAGTTCAGCTGATATGGATCGTTAATGTAATTGCTCCACTGGTCTCCGTAGTACTTCCAAGAGACGTGTGCGGCATTCATTGTGTCACCGATGCTGGGCACCGACGACGGCGGAATGGTAAAGACCGTGTTATTCGCGTTTGTATCGGTAAAGGCATTGTTGCCGTTGCCGAAGTATCCCGGGTTGTAGTTGTTCAGCAGATAGTAGTGACCCTTCTCGCAGCGCGGATCAATCGGATTCGGCAGCGACTGCAGGTACTTAACAATCGGGCCGACGCCAGGCTGCGTCGAGTCGGAGCACTCCGAGTAGGAGCCACCGCCGAACGATGGAGATCCGAAAGAACCGCCACCGTAACCGTCCTCCGCATACCAATTATTGGTGTGGGGAGCCGGATTGGGATTCTCGACTTCATCCACCACGCCGGCGTTGGCCGTACCCGCCGCAACTTCCTGACTATGCGGCGGCCGTAAAGCATTTCCCTTGCCGTCACTGAACCAGATCGCGTCGCCGTGTCCCAGCATGATGTGGTTCGCGCCGGTCCCGCCGTTCACTGACTGGTGGAAGTTATCGCTCATCGCGTACGTATCGGCCAGTTGCTTGAAATAAGGAGCGTCGCCCTTCTGCACGTTGTAGAAGCCAAGAGCAGTCGACCCTTCACCTGTGGTGACGGACCCTGGCAGGTACTCCGTGCTGAAGTTCGCCGGCTGGTGTATGCCGTTCGCGCCTGCGCCCTCAGTTACTTCCACCCAGGCAAACAGCCCTGCATCGCAGCCCGAGCCGTTGGTGGCCGAGACCTTGCTGCGATCGCAGTTCAGCTGCTGCCACATCTGGTAGAAGCGGTGAACCGGGCTCGCTGCATAGGAGTTATAAGTGAACGTCGAGCCGTTGGTCAGCTGGAACGGTCCCGGAGGCAGGTTGTCCACATGCGAAATGCGTTGATCGGGAGTCTGCGATTTCTGGCCCGTACCGCCGGAGATCAGGTACTGATAATACTCGGGGGAGAGGCCGTTTTCAGACGCCTTGGCAAGGTTGAGATTGTCGTTGGGGATGTAGGAGTCCGTGGCGCCACCGACGAGAGGGGCCGGAAGGAGGTCTCCCGGAAAAGTGGTCTTGGCCGGACTCAGCAGGAACGCATCGGGCGCCTCATCGTAGGCGGCTTTCTGCTCTGCCTTGGAGAAGTTCGGGCCAGGGGTTCCATCGGCTTTCACGATGCCCTCGGAAAGCAAATTCCACACCGTCTCGCCGCTCTTTGGCACATAGGTTGCAAACACGTGATCGAAGCTGCGGTTTTCGCCAATGATTACGATGACGTGCTTGATTGGTGAGCTGGTGTCGTTGTCCCGGGACTGGGCCTGCACGAGAGAGTTGCCAATTACAAACTGGAAGACGGCGACGGAAATCAGTCCGGCGCGCATGGTTCGGCCGGCTGAGGATGCGACTTGCCTGAACGTCATACTACCTCCTGTGTTGAGGCACACGGCTTCAACCCGACGAGCATAAGTGGTGGAGAATTGCAGGGACGTGTCTGGCTGGTGAATAGAAGATGAATTGTCGTTTTTTGGTCACTCGGGTATGGCAGTTACAGCGGCGAGCGGTATCGCACATGGAATCGTGTATCTGGAAAATTGCTGGCCTGGGGGGAATTACTCTCTGAGAGTGATTCGACGTGCAGCTTATCGGAGCTCCTGGAGACCATTCGGCGGGTTGCCGGCTTTCGATGCCGAGGCAGCGGAAAGAGGCTGGCCAGGCGCTTGGCGCTCGATCCGGATGGTTCCCATCATGCCCTTGTCTTCGTGTTCCAAGAGATGGCAGTGGTAAGGGAATGTCCCAACCATGTTGGGATCGCGGAAATCCATGCGGAGGCGCACGGTGGGGTACGCAAGCTGCCGGCCATTAAAGTACGGGACATTCACCGTGTCACGCAGGAAGTTTTCGTTTACCGCGCGACCCGAATAATCCAGCAGCAGGAAATGCAATTGATGGATATGGAAGGCGTGCAGCTCGTTGGAGCGGTTCTCGATGATCCAGTCTTCGACGGTGCCCTGCTGGGCCACAATGTCGGGGACGGTCGAGTTCATATCGAACATTTTTGGCGTCTGCCCATCTACCGTCAGATAGAACTCGATCGCGCTGGTCGGATCATTTGGGTCGGCCAGTTTCTCAGAGAAATACAGCCGGCGCACGCGGACCGGCGCTACGTCTCCCAGCCATTGCTGGCCTGACGGGGGTAGGGGCTGCGGCGAACTCTGAAGCCGGGAGCGGGGTTCAGGCGCATCGGGCGCGGCGACTATCCGGGCAAGCATCCGGTTGGGGTCGTTTTCTCCGCCCGGTCCGGTGTCCACCGTGCGGGTTACAAGCAGGCCGGTCTCGCCGGCCGCCGGCCCCTGCACGATAAATTCGACCCGGGCTCCGGGGGGGATGCCGAGATGCGTCTGCGAGTTGACAGAGTCTTCAGCGGCTCCGTTCACCGGCGCATTTTCACCGATGGGGATTCCATCCATAGCAACCAGGCCAAGAGGCTGCGGCTTACGCTCGAAGAGAACTTCAAGATTCAGGTAAGTGATGGCGGATGCGTTCAATACCCGCCATAGCTGTCGCTCTCCGGGCTTCATCTGGATTAGCGCAGGGGGATAGTCGGGGTAGGGCACAGGCACGTAATTGATGGAGAGGTCCTTGGCCGGCTTGCCGAAGCCGGTGCCGTTATTGGCCGCGTCGCCATCCTTGTCGATCATGAACTTCGGCACAACGGGCTCAGACTTTGCCGGCGGCGCGTTGGGATTTACCAGGTCCTGGTCGCGGATGATGAACACGCGTTCGGGCAGGCCGCCCACTTCCCTTTTGGCGCGCTCGATGCCTTCGACGATCAGCGCCCCGGAGGCACCGCCGAGCAGCTGCGGCTTGCTGAATCCGTGGATGTGCGGGTGGTACCAGTAAAGGCCTGGAGGTTCATCGTCGGGAATACGGAAGCGATACTCGAAGGCAGGGTCGCCGGGCTGCAGGAGAGTCTTCAGCACATCGTCCTGATGACAGACGGGAGGGATGGTGAGTCCGTGGAAGTGCAGATTGGTGGATATGACGGTCATCATCATTCCGCCTGCACATGCGGCCGTTTGAGACGAGTGGACGTGCGGGGCTTCGTTGCCGGCGTGGTCGGTATCCGTCATTGCGTTCTTCAGGTGAATGATTACCTGATCGCCAGGATTCACGCGCAGAGTGGGAGACTCTCGACCCTCTGCGTCGGTGAAGCAGTAGCGCGTGCTGCCATCACTCTCTTTGGCGTTGGCCGCCGTGAGGTTGATTTCGAGAACGCCGTCTTTGCTGCGCACGTCTGGCGGTTCACTGACCATGCTGCCGACTTGCGGCCGGGCGCATGCGTCATGTGAGGGTTGGGCGTTCAGAGGCGGATGCCAGAAAGCGAGAGACAGAATACTGACGGCGAGGCCCCGCCTAGCAATGGATAACTTCATTCACCATCCTGCCTGACTATCCTTTCAATAGTTTTCGCGCTGCGCATTAACGCAGGATGAAATGAACTTCTTCAAAGAATCGCTGCGGGGCCACAATACGGATATGAGGATCGGCGAGCTGGCGGCTCTTGGCGGAAGTCAATATTCAAACAGTGCGCTTCTACGAGCGGGAGGGACGGCTCCGCGCCCCAGTCCGGACGGCATCCGGCTACCGGAGCTATGCAGAAAGCGATCTTGAGCAGCTTCACTTTATTCGTCTATGCCAGGGACTGGGCTTTACGCTGCACGAGATTCAGCAGCTCATTCACCTGCACAGCGATCTCGCCAAATATAAAGGTATGGCTGTCATGGAGCCGGCTGCGGTGAAAGAAATCGTCGAGATGGCGACTGAAAGCCCGTCCGACACATAGTGTTCAACGCAAAAAGGAGAGACACATGCCCACGATCCACTCCACAGATAACCGGGCTCACACCTGAGCAGTACGTCGCCGGACTCACCGATTTCGGACCCGATCGTTCGAAGCTCTTCGGCAACAGCGCCGACGAGTACCTTAAGGTGCATTGACTCGTCCGATCCTAACCACGTCGTCCTCACGACGACCGACTCGAACGTCTGGGGAGGCGCGTCGGGCCACACCTATACCTTTACAGGTCAGCCCGACGGAACCACAGACATTGACGTGGTCGTCATACGCGAGGGCAAGAATCTCAAGGGACGCCTGCTGGGCCTTGTGCTCGGTACCATTGGCAGGAGCGTTTTAGAAAGGCGTTTATAGAGAGCGTCAAAGCCATCGAAGTCCGGAACGGCGTAGCGACGGAGAGATACGCAGCATAAGGCAAACACTTTTACAGTACCTGACACTGCATTTGTATTGAAAGGAGACACCATGAAAAATGGCTATTGGGTTGTTGTCTATCGATCGGTCTCGAACGAATCTGCGGTAAAGGCCTCGGTGGTCTGGCAAGAGCGGATTCGAGACCCTCTATCTCAACGACGAAGAGGTTGGGGAGGGCCGCGTCGACAAGACTGAACACGGCCGCTTCTCAGCCGATGAGACCTTCGATACAGGCGTCGACTCGGCTTCGCCCGTGAGCGAGGACTACCAGTCGCCCTTCCGCTTTCCGGCACCATCGATACGGTCGAGATTGACGTAGCGCCGGCCAACCTCTCAGCAAATGATCAGAAGAGGCTCATCCTCGCGCAGCTACACGACCGCCTGGAAAACCGAGTAATCGGCATTTCTTGAATCACGGGCTAGCCGGAGAAAGCCTTCGAAGTTCTGGGGCCTCCGCCGGAAACGCCGGGCTGGCCAACGTTCTCGACGGACAGGCTGGAGGTGAGAAGGCCGAGTTCGCTGGTGTAGGACAGACTCACAGTTTCGTAGCGTTTGGATTTGAGGTCGTAAACCTCGCACTCGTCGAAGGGGTGGGAGTAAATGTGGAGAGTAACCGCGCGGGAGGCGAAGGCAGGTGGGTTGACGATAAGATGGATGGGCTCCTCGGACTCGACCTCGGCGGGGTTGTCGGCGTCGATGACGTAGCGATTCGTAGGGGCGAGCTCACAGAACTGCGTCGTGGGATCCTGGCGGACGAGGCGGTAGTTCTGCACCTGTACTCTGCCGAAGGCCATGCCCATCCAGCAGCGCTGGTTGGTGTGGTTGTGGATCCTGCTCTTCTGCCCGATCTCCCAGCAGATGGCGATGAGATCGAAGAGCGGCGTGTGAAGGATGAGGTTTCGAGTGTAGTGCTTGGCGCTGAAGTATAGGTAGGGTCGAAGGCTCGCGACGGAGACGGGATTGTCACGCATGTATTCGAGCACGGCGCTGTCGGTAAACTGCTCTTCCGGGATTTCGCTGAGCCGGGCGGCGAAGGCTCTAATGTCGATCATGAATGCAACTCCTGCAGTGCTACCCCAAATTATTGCGGGTCGCGATGGGGAGAGTCAAAAGAACAAGGAATAAAGACGACCAATTAATTTCCGGTTTTCGTGCGACCTGAGGATCAAGATTCATAGATGATCCCATCAATCTGCAATTTAGAGCACCAGAAGCAGTAATGAACTTCCTTATCAGGTTCGAGTTCTTCCAGATTGAGCTGACGCCCGCGAGGCAACCAAAACGGCAGCACAGACACGTGAGGGCATTCGACTCATGCTCTCTATTGGGCCATAACTTCGTCAGTGAAGTTGCGAATTCTACATCGGAGGAAGACTCGGGCCATGGCAACGGCTGCAGCATCGGTCGACCTCGGGTATTCCTTTTGGGCCCTAGCTGCGCCAGCGGAGGGTCACGGGACCGCTCATGGGGTGTGGCGCAGGTTCGCCGGTCTTAAGCGAGTCGAGACGGGCCTGCTTGAGCGCAAAGTACCATTTCGCCGGGCGGTCGGCATCGTCGATCAGCATGAGCGAAGGGTCATACTTAAGGCCCTCGGCCTGCTGGATCATGGTCAGCTGGTCCTGACGGACGAAGCGACGTCCGAAAAGTGTCGCAATTGCGGTTATAAAGGGGATGGCGTAGAAGACATTCCAGGCAGCGCAGACGTCGATTCGGCAGGCATTCGCAACCGTAGGAGTCACAGTTGTGAGACTGGCGAACCACTTGTCGCCGCAGCGGATAATTTCATAGCGGCGGTTGGGGAGAACGAAGTCGATGGTAGTGGTGATGGGCTCACCGTAAACCCCGAGTAGTTTATAGGGGGCGCTGTTTCCCGAAGGAGCGTGGGCGGACATGCGGAAGCCTTCGGGGATGGGCTCGAAGTGCTTTTCTTTTTCATGGATGCTGGCCTTTTTGCGCCACCACCAAGCGTGGTGAACGAAGGGTCCGTGGGCTGGGTCCATGAGGCCGATGATGCCGTGGTCGACGTTGCAGGGTAGATCGGCGGTAAGGTGGGCGCTCCGGAAGCGGGGACCGAATTTAGGGACCTCGGGCGGAGCGGGCTGCTCGCCGGCGCGGACGCGTCCGGTGCCGGGCTGCGGGATGTAGACCCAAGCATATCCGTCACGCTCTTCGCAGGGGAAGGCCGCGGCGTAGATCTTGGTGGGATCGAGCGTATCGGTGAAAGTCAGCGACGGGATTTGCATGCACTGGCCGCTGGCTGGCTCGAAGGCCCAGCCATGGTATTTGCAGGTGAGCTCGCGGCCGTCGAACCATCCGCAAGAAAGCGGGATGCCGCGGTGCGGGCAGCTGTCGCGCATGGCGAAAAGCTTGCCGTCCTGCCTCCGTCCCAGAACCAAAGGAATGCCGAGGAGCATGGCGGTGTGGAGCTTCTTTCCGCGCAAAGACTCGCTGCGCATGGCCGGGTACCAGTCGTTGTAAAGCAGTGTGGTGGCCGGAGCCTGGGGAATCGTAGACATCGGGTCCTGCCCTACTATATCGAGACTGCCCTAAGTGCTAAAAACCGCCTCCGGCGGCGCCTGACCACCCAACACACAAGACGGCGTGGGGACCCCCCGATTGCGCGGCAGGCGTGCTTCCACGCCAGCAAGCCCCAAAAGCCGCTTGCCGGGGCCCCGGTGCTTGCCGCACGGGCTTTGGACCTAGGAAATCGGGAGAGAAGCTCCCGATTCCCCCCGGCTCGGATTCGTCTAGGTACGAGACACCACCCTGGTTGCTCGGTGGGTTCCCCTGATCAATTTTGCCCCGGGAGAAATTCAATAAGTAGCCAGCAGACTGATTTCGGAGAGCGCGGTGACGCGAGCTTCTCTATAATCGGCCAATGTCCCGCGAGGAGACGCAACCATGAACAGCCTGCGCACGGCGAAGCGCTTCGTCTTTCCGCTGCTCGGGCTGTGGGTGCTGCTGTATGCCTCTTTTTCGCTGCTGAAGCCGCCGCTGCTGGATGGGCCGGATTCGATAAATGCCGAGGCGGCGCGCGAGATGGCGGTGAATGGCGACTGGGTAACTCCGCATGTGAATGGCGTGCGCTCGCCGCAGACGCCGCCTTTGCTCGTGTGGATTACGGCGGCGAGCTTTAAGCTGTTTGGCGTCTCGGACTGGGCGGCACGGCTGCCGCTGGCGTTTTGTGCTCTGGCGCTCTTTGCGGTGACACTGGCGCTGGGGGCGCGGTTGTTTCTGACTCCGGTGGCGGGATTTTATGGGGCCCTGATCTTGATGACCTCATTCGGAATTTTCCTGTTCACGCACCTCCTTTATCCCGTGCTGCTGCTGACGCTGTGGATCACGCTGGCAATGTATTTCTTCTGGCGGTCGCTACGAGTTGCGTCGTGGCAGACGGCGGCCGGGTTTGCGGTGGCGTGTGCGCTGGGGTTTCTGTCGATGGGGCTGGCAGGCGCGGTGCTGCCGGTGGGGATCGCGGTTCTGTTTTTGTTTTTCACGCAGAATCTGCGGCATCTTGCACGGTGGCATCCGGCGATCGGAGTAGGGGTCTTTCTGCTGATCGCCGCGCCGTGGTATGTGGCCGCATACCTTGCCGCCCGAGGACAGAGGCCGTTTGCGGCTCCAGTGCATAGCGTGCTGAGGACGCCGGTGTTGGTGTTTTGGGCGTTCGCCCTGCTGTGGATGATTCCATGGTGCTTTTTCGCTGTGGCAGCCCTGGCGCGGATGTCAAAAAACCTTTTCCGGGGCGCGGGACTGGATCACGATGAGCAGACAATGCTTTTGCTGGTTCTGTGGGCCGGAGTGGTGATGGTTCTCTATACCTTCTCGAGCCGGCAGGAGTTCTATGTGCTTCCGGCGATACCCGCGCTGAGTTTGCTGGCGGCGGGTTGGCTGACGGCGGACGAGGCCGCGCCTTCGCGGCTGGGGCTTGTGTTCGCTTGGATCATCTCTGTCAGTGGCTTAGTCAAAGCGGCTGTAGCGGTGTTTCTTGCCTGGCACGCGCCGGTACCCGCTCCGGGCACGGACATCGCGACGCTGATGCATCTGCATCCGGAGGAGCATGGGCCGTTCTTCGGATACTTGTTCGCTTTTACATTTGCCTCGATAGGGGCATTTCGGGTGCCGCTCCTGATTACGGCAGCGGCGCTGGCGGCGGGCGGGACGGCCAACCTGGTCTTCAGATGGAAAAAAAAAGCGCGAATGGCGAATTGCTTTCTGGCCGGGATGATGGCCTTTCTGCTAGTTGCGGCGCATCTAGCGTTGAATACTTTTTCGCCTGTGGTGTCGGCGGCCGTTCTGGCGGAGGCGATTAAGCCGGAGGTCAATGCGAACGATGTGGTCGTGGTGAGCGGCCCCTACGAGGATGCTTCGGCCCTGGGCTTTTATTTGGAGCGGCCAGTACAGATGTTGAATGCGCGTGCGGATATTCTGGCTCCGTGGTCGTTCTCTCCGGATGCTCCGAAGATTTTTGTGGACAACGCGGCGCTGGGGACGTTGTGGAGCAGTGGGACACGGGTGTTCTTGTGGACGACTCCGGGGAGTGTTCCGACGCTGCCGGGTGAGGCGTATGTGGTGGGACGGGATGGCGGGCGGGAGATCGTGAGCAACCAGCCGAACAATGGGGGAGCGGCGTTTTAAGTGCAGCAAAGAAACGGGTAGCTGGTGAAATGGTTAGCTACAGTCCTGATAGCTCAAAGGCAAATAGCGAACTATTCCCCGGATTTCGAACTGTGGTCCGCTTGCCACGACATGACTTCCAGGGCAATCAGTCGGGCAATCAGAACGGCCAGGTAGAGCTGACCGAACAGGGCTTCAGCGATGGCGAGACTGCGGGCAACGGGTTTGATTGGGACGATATCGCCATAACCGAGCGTGGTCAGAGTGCAGAAGCTGTAGTAATACCACTCGGCTGCCGCTGTAGTGAGCGGGACGGAACCCTGGAATGATCCAGGTTTCAGGTAGTTGGTTAACAGGTAAAAGTGTGCCCAAGCGAGGCCGATGACAAGATAGACCGCAATCGCACCCTGGACGCGCATCGAGGTCATGTTTCCGCGGCGGAAGACCTGGAAGAGCAGGATATAGCACAGCAGACCCATGCTGAAAAGCGTGACGATTTCGAGAAACAGGTGGAACTCCATGGTCTGGATCCACCATCCTGTCCACTTGACGCACAGAGAAAAAACCCCAAAGCATAGAGCCACGGTGAAGAGACGCCGTTGACCCCAGGCAATGGCTACGCCGGAAATCAGAATGATGGAGTAAGCCACGTCAGAAGCGAACCGCACGTGTCTCTGGCCAAGACCTAACGCCGGCATTACGAACGCTGTCGCCACCAATAATGCGAGGAAGATCGACAGATTCAACTGTGATTCCCATGTCTGGCTAATCAGCGCACGGGTTCGGTGGACAGCGTGATGTCTCTGCTCTTTGGTGATGTGCGGGCGTAGCATCCGGGGTCAGATTTATGGCGAGATCATTCTATGCTCAATGTGATCTTCGGAAATGGGCGCGCACCTACTTCGCTGCCGCCGTTCTGGCCACGAGTGAACAGCTTCCGTTCCCTGCGGCAGCTTTTTTGCATCGGTCCATCGCGTCGCCGTCGGCGATACTCTGGTCAAAAGCACCTTGCGCAAGCCCCCACTCTCCCTGTCCGTTCGTCGCAAATGCCTTGTAGGGAGCGCCCAGCAGAAAGTGCTTCCAGGCTTCCTCGCCCTTGTCCCCCAATCCAGCGGGAGGCGGTATTTTTGGCGGCTCGGGCGCAGGCAGCACTACTTCGCCGAGCGGCAATAGATTATGCGACTCTAGAAAGTCCTCAACCGCTTCTGACCACGCGGCGGGGTGCGCGTAGAGATGATGGCCATCCTCTCCATCCGGCGGCTCGAGCACAAACTGATCGACGCCACCGCCCTTTGTGTATGCCGCCTCGAATTGCCGTGCCATCGCCGGTGGAAACCAGTGGTCGTTCTCCGAATAGATCCAGAGCATTGGCAGGGTGCCATGTTTGCGAGCTTCCTTTCCAAAGGTTCCAAAGGCATCGATCACGCCGTTCAGGTCGCAGTTGTGCTCGTGTCCGTCCCCGCCCCTGCCACCCGCGAAGCTGATGGCGGCCTTCAACTCCTTTGGCGGATCGGCCACCAGCGCTGCCTGCGCGAATCCCCCGGTGGATACGCCCGCGCTCACCACCGTCGTTCCATCGACCTCGGGCAAATTCTGGGCAAACTTGATTACCGCCTTCAGATCCTCCGCACTTGCCCGGCCCGCCTCCTCAAAGGTGCCATGCCTGGCGCGGCATCCACCGTAGTTGCTGTCCCGCTGGCCGCCCGACTTGCCGTAGCCCTTCCTCACGACCACGATCGCCACAAATCCATGCCGCGCAAACCACAGGGCCTGCCCAAGCTGCGACCACGGAGTCACATGCTCGCGTTCCTGCTCCACATTCGACGTGCCATGCGTCAGCACCGCCAGAGGATGCCGTCCCGGCCGGTTGACGTAAACCTCAAGGACATCGAGGCCGTTCGGGAAAGCCATGGGCGCGGGCGCCCACATCTCCTTCTCGACGAAGGTCCCTGGCGGCTGTCCCGATTTCGCATTCTCCTGAGGACTGGTGCCGGTCGTGGCAACCTCGTGCACTCCCACAACTACGCCAACGACCCAGATCATGATCCACGCCAGAGGCCAAACGATGCGCATAGTCCGGAGTACAGCCGATTTCTCAATCGACGGTCAAGATGTTTGGCTATTCAGCAGTAGTCTCGCGCGTTTCGGGCTTTAGCTTGCCGTTCTCGAGGGTGAAGGTTTCACCGCGCCACGTAACGGTGTTGCCTGCGAAGCTCCAGATCCAGGTCCAGAGGGCAAAGAGATCGCGCAGGGGCAGGAGCCAGAGGTCGCACAGGACCTGGCGATCGTTGAGGATGCCGACTCCTACCGATAGAGCGACGGTCACGCGGGCGAGACAGGTGAGGCTGAGCAGGGCAATGCTTTCGAGAGCGAAGCCGGAGGCGATGACATTGAAGATTGCCCAAGGCAGTCCAAAGGTGAAGATGAGGCCGAGGTAGCCGAGTTTGCGGGAGTCGCGGATGGCGCGAGCCCAGCGGAGCTGATGCGAGAAGAATCCGGCGAGGGTGTAGGCGGGGACGGAGGTGTCGACGACCTCGCGGGTGAGGGCGACGGCGAATCCAGCCTGGGCGATGCGATGGCCGAGCTCGTAATCGTCAGCGAGGGAGTGGACGAGGTGGGCAAATCCGCCGATGGCGTCGAGCGCGGGCCGGGAGACGGCGAGCGTGGAGCCGAGGCCGAAGCGGATTTCTCCGTCGAGTTTGAGAGAGGTGAGGACACCGGGAAAGAAATCGGTCGAAATGCCGAGGGCTTCGAGCTTTGATCCTAAAGTCCCGTGCGAGAGGCCTCGGTAGGGTGCGGTGACCAGGCCTACAGGCTTGCCCTTTTGCGGAGTCGCGAACTCACTCATGACCCGCGCAAGATAGCGGGGCGAGACGTGGATGTCACTGTCGTTGACGAGGAGGTATTCGTAGCGGGCTTGGGGCGCGAGCTGGACGACGTTGCCCATCTTTCCATTGGGGCCGAGTTGCTCGGGGGTTTGGAGGAGACGGATGTTGCGGTCGGGGAATTCTGACTGGAGACGTTCGATAGCGGGAACGGCAGGGTCGTCGAGCGAGGAAACGCCGAAGAGGATTTCATATTCGGGAGGGTAGTCCTGGCGGCAGTGGCTGGCGAAGGCTTCATACATCCCGGGGTCGAGTCCTTTGACCGGCTTGAGGATGCTCACGGGCGGGGCGAAGGTCGAAGATGGAATTCGGCCGCGCACGAAGGAGCGCGCGCACCATAGGGCGGCGATGTAATAGAAGAGTCCGGCGAAGGTGAGGAGGGTGGTTGCTGCGGTGACGACAGTGGCCATCATGGAAGCTTCAGTTTAGCGGTTCGTGTCCCTGCCAAAACCTGAAGTCGATGGAGAATTCCCGAAGGTATGACGGTTACGGCTAGACTACGCGGATATGCATCTGGCTGAATTATTCAATCAAGGTCGTAACACGGCTGGGAATGGCGGACGCCACTGGCGGCATTTCTCTATCGAAGCCATCGAAGGTGTGTCTCCTAACTGGAGTAACCCTTGGTATAACCTCGGTTTGCAAGCGAAATATCGAGGCAATTGGCGAGCAAGCCTTAAGTACAATACGCAGGCTGTTCTCCTCCATCCCGAGGATCAGGCATCCTAGTGGAATCTGGGCATCGCCGCCACTGCTCTGCGTGACTGCCGGAAGCCCACAGGGCCTGGGCAGGCTGTGGTATTGGCGCCGATCAACAGGATGGTCAAGTCGTTATGCCCAAGGTGACAGCCTGTGTCAGGATCGATCCTTCGGGCAGGCGTGAGGTCGTCTGGGGAACTCGTCTCGATCCCGCCCTGATACGCATTCAAAACGTCCCCTGACTTGAGTCGATGCGACGTTACGGGGACATCCTTCTAAATGATAGAGCGGAGTGCGGGTGCCAGACGAGCAACGGCCTAGAGTATCCAGTTTTCGATGAACTCGCCGTCTTGGAGCCATCGGGCTATTCCACTTTTCGAGTAACAATCCATGCGGACGAGGCTGCAAAAGAAAGCCTCACGCAGCATTGTGAGGTCAATAATATTGGAATCGAAGACTGGAGCACGCTCCGCAATCTATGCCCATATGCGGCCGAGGGAAACCGGGACCACCCGAGTGCATTGCACATGATGTTGCCAATGGAGAAAGAAGGTACGGCTTCGCTGCAATTTCGCGAGAAGCACTCATGAGAGTTCTAGAACAGTGGAGTTTAGAGTGAATCGATGTCGCATTCGATGAGCCTCGTTAGGCGCTTCTTGCTCCGACGAAGTCTTGAGTCTTGAGTACTACTCGTATCGCAGGGCTTCGATGGGGTCGAGGTTGGCGGCTTTCCATGCTGGGTAGATTCCGAAGATCAGGCCGATGGCGCAGGACACCGTAAAGCCGATGATGGCCCACATGGGCGACATCGTCGCGGGCAGTGCGGCAATGATGACGCGGATGAGTAGAGTGAGGATGCCGCCGACGACAATGCCGATGACACCTCCGATGGCGCAGAGAGTGGTCGCCTCCATGGTGAACTGGATGAGGATATTGCGCTTGGTTGCTCCAATGGCCTTACGGACGCCGATTTCCCGGGTGCGCTCGGTGACCGAGACGAGCATGATGTTCATGACGCCGACGCCTCCGACCATCAGGCCAACGCTGGAGACGGCAACCATGAAGATGGCGAGGCCGCCGGTTAGCTGATTCCAGAGACGGGCGATGGAATCGGGCGCGAAGATCTCGAAGTCATCCTTCCGCCAGGTCTCAACCTTGCGGCGGCGGCGCATGAGTTCGCGGATTTCATCTTCGACCAAGGCCCGATTACGCGGGTCGTCATATTTAACGCTCAGCCAGTAGTCCTTTTCCTCAGGATGGAGCTTGAGGAAGGTGTGGAGGGGGAAGACGGCCTTGTTATCTTCGGGGTTGTCGCCGCCGCCGAATACCTGCTTGCGCTTGTCGAAGACACCGATGACGGTGAAGAGGTCGCCCTCGATCTCAACCTCTTTGTTGACGGCACTCTCGTTACCAAAGAGCTTCTCGGCCGTGTCGTGACCGAGGATAACGACGTTGGCGCGGCGCTGATCCTCGTCTTCAGTAAAGAGACGGCCCTGAGTAAGGTTAAGGTCATAGATGTTCTGGACGGCGGTGGTATTGCCTTCCTCCATCGTGCCCTGCGCCTTTTTGCTGCCGTACTTCACGCCGATGACGCCGACCTGGAAGATTTTGTTCACGTGGCGCAGAGAGGCGTCGGCGGCCAGAACGTGGGGGAGGTTGCGCATGGCGATGGCGTCATCAAGAGTCATTCGTTTGCGAGCGAGCATTTCGGTGGTGGGGCGCACCCCGATGACGGGCATGTGAAAGACCCATAGGACATTGGAGCCGATCGAGTTGACCCAGGTCTCCACGTTGTTGTTGAGGCCGCTGATGATAGAGGAGATGGTGATGACGGTGGTGACACCGATGACGATGCCGAGGATGGTGAGACCTGAGCGCAGCTTGTTGGCGCGCACGGTTTCTAGGGCCATTTTGATGGATTCGCCGGAGCTGCCGAATTTCATCGCGAACCTCCTATAACTCCGACCGCAGAGCGACGATAGGATCGAGCATGGCCGCCTGACGGGCCGGGTAGACGCCGAAGAAAATGCCAATGCTTGCCGAAACGAAGATGGCGACAAGCACGGACCAGAGAGCAATCTCGGAGGGGAAACCGATGATGAGGGTGACCAGCTTGGCGACTCCCGCGCCGGCAAGGATACCGATCAGGCCACCGATCAGGGACATGGCTCCGGCCTCGATGAGGAACTGGAGCAGGATGTCCTGGTAGCGTGCGCCGAGTGCCTTGCGAACTCCAATCTCGCGGGTGCGCTCAGTGACCGACACCAGCATGATGTTCATGATGACGATGCCGCCGACTATGAGCGAAATCGCGGCAATGCCGATGACGACGAAGAGGAACGTCGAGCTGATGCTCTTCCAGAGGCCGACAAAGGTTTCATTGGTGGAGAGCTCGAAGCTAGCTTCTCCACCGGCGGGATCGTGGCGGCGGGAGCGGAGCAGCACGCGGGCTTCGTCGGCGGCGCGATCAAGTGCCGGTCCGACGGAACCGGCCTTCACATAGATAGTGATGCTGTCATTGGTTCCATAAGTGTGCTGATAGGCGGTGATGGGCACGGCGACGTAGTTGTCCTGACTCTGGCCCAGAGTTGAACCCTGGCGCTCGCCGACACCGATGACGGTATAAGGCTCGCCGTCGACGCGTACCTCCTGGCCGATGGGGTCGATATTGGGCAGGAGTTTGTCGACGATGTCGTAACCGACGATGGCCACGCGCGAGGCATACTGGTCGTCGGCGGGGATGAAGCTGCGGCCGCGGACGACGTTGAGGTTGGAGATGGCGGGCATGTTCCAGCTCCAGCCGCGGATATCGGTGTTATCGCTGGAGTGATTGGTGGCGGTAATCTTGCCACTGGTGTTGAGCAGGGCGCCGACCTCGGGGCAGTTCTTACAAAGGTCCCGGACGGCGTAGTAGTCCTCGATCTTGATGTTTTTTCGCTTCTGGAACCTCTGCCACTGCTCGTAGTTGAAGATGACCGGCGACTGTTTGGAGAAGGTGAAGACGTCGGCGCCGTATCCGTAAACCTTGGTGGCGACATAATTGTTGACGCCATTGGTGAGGGTGATGACGGCGATCACGGAGGAGACTCCGATGACTACGCCGATGAGCGTGAGCACGGAACGGAGCTTATTGGCCCAGAGAGACTGGAGCGCGATTTTGAACGCTTCTTTAAGTTCCATGGCTTTCGCTGGCAGAGCTTACAAGAAGTTTACCAGTGGCGCGGTGCCTGAAGCCGCAATTGTGACGAGTCTCGATAGGATCGCACGGGGCTTCGCTCGGGTTCCGTATGGTGAAAAGTACGCGTTCCGGCCGAGCGTGGTTCCACTCGCCACCTGGAACGTTGCGTGAAAGTTGTGTCTCCCACCCTTTCGCGAAGTACGAAAGGATGGGGCACCCTCAGCTGCTGCTTGGTTTATTACCCAGGTCCGAAAATCCGGACCTGGGACACCCGGGTTCGAATGACAATTTAGCGGGGAGCCGGAGTTGCGGCGTCGGCCAGGGCGTAGGCGACGACGGTCATGACGGCGGCGTTTTCTCCAAGGAGCTGCGGGTTGACCTTGTCGAACGTGTCGGCGGCGGTGTGGTGGTAGTTGAAGTAAAAACGGCTGTCCTGGGTGGGGGTGAATCCGGGTACACCCTTGAGGAAGCCTATGTCCTCGCCGGCTTCTTCGCCTCCGGTCAAGGTCGAGGCTCCGATGGCGTCAAGCACCTGGGCAACGGGGCGGAGATAGTCGCCGAGCGCGGGTTTGCCGGCGTAGGTGATGCCGTCGGGATGGTCAGAGCCGAGGTCCGATTCGAGGGCTCCGATGTGGTTGGCGAGATCGGCGGCATGCTCTTGGGCGTAGGTCTGCGCGCCTTCGCCGCCCTGCTCCTCGTCCATCCAGGCGATGAAGCGCACGGTACGTTTGGGATGTACGCCCAGCTTCTGGAGCAGGTGAATGACTTGCATGGAGACGACGATGCCAGCTCCGTCATCGAGGGCTCCGGTGCCGAGATCCCATGAATCGAGATGGCCGGAGACGATGACGACTTGCTCGGGGTGCTCAGTTCCCTTCCAGTCGGCGATGACGTTGTAGCTCTGTACGGGCGGGAAGGTTTGCGGGGTGAGCGTGAGACGCATGGTGACTGGGCCCTGACTGGCGAGGTTGGCGAGCAGCATGGCATCTTCGGCGGTAACGGCGGCGGCGGGGATTTTGGGCAGGCCGGGTGCGTAGTAGGTCATGCCGGTGTGAGGCAGGCGGAAATCGGCTCCCCCGACTGAGCGCACCAGAACCGCGACTGCGCCGAGGGAGGCGGCCACGCTGGGGCCGGCTCCGCGATAAATGACGCCGTGCGCATAGGCGTAGATTCCATTGCCCTGAGCGGCGAGGCGCTTGTCGAAGATTTCATTGAAGAGAAGGATCTTGCCTTTGACGGCTCCGGCTGGGAGCTTGCGGGCTTCGTCGAAGTTGTCGACCACGACGACCTGGGCGGTCAGGCCGCTGGGGTCTGTCGCTACGCTGCTGCCCAGGGCGGTGAGGACGATCTTCTGCGTGGTTCCGGGTGTCTGGCCGGTCCATGCGGTGAGGGCGGCTGTCTCCTCACCACGAACCCAGTGGGGAACGGTGGTCTTTTCGAGCTGGACGTCGGCGCCGAGAACTCGCATTTCGGCGGCAACGTATTCGACGGCGGCCTGGGCTTGCAGCGATCCGGAAATGCGCGGGCCGATAGTGTCGGTCAGATGGCGCAGTTCGGTGAGGGCGTAGGGGTCGGTGAGGGCAGCGTCGCGGAGCTGGGTCATGATGGCGAGCTGGTCGGTGGTCCATGCGCCGGTGCCGGGAGACATCATGCGGGCGATGCGGTCCTGGACCGTTGGCTGAGCCGGGGACGCCGACGGCGGTGTTTGAGCGAGGGCGGGCAGGGCGAAAGTGCAAAGGGCGGCGAAAACGGCTCGATTCTTGAGGGCCATAGGGGGTAAGTTACCATGCCTTGGAATTCGGCTTGAGGTGGAGCGGTCAGAGTCGAGGCTTATGACTGTCTACCAAGGCTGCGGAAAGTCTGTCGCGGATAAAGTCCAGCTACTGCCAATTTCGCCTCACTTTCCGCTGTGCTTTCTCCTCGGTTTCTGCAACAATTCGTGGGATTTCAGGGTCGCTCGAAAACAAGTAGCGTGAGGGCGAACTACTGTCGTTCCTACGCAACGGCGCGCTGGGGTCTGATGAGCAACATTAACGGCAAAGTTTACGCGATGAACGCCATCACTCCCATGAAGCCGTGGAAGACATGGGTTCTCCGCGCTTTCTTTGAGGTGCTCGGGGAAGTCAAGCCGTTGCAGGCTGATTTGATCAACCTGTCGTTCATCGAATTCGCCCGCTGGGTCGTCCTTCCGCGCGAGCACTTCCCCTACATGGGACACCCCCAGAAAAAAGAAGAACTCCAGTACGACTATCTTCTCTTCTTCAGCAACTTCAACGGCACCTGGAACCAGTACATCGACGCTTTCTCGGCGGTGTTAAGCAAAGGGCTTAATCTGATCTGGCGATGGAGCGAGAAGTTTCCGGGCTCTGTCCCGGTCACACTTTTCAAGGAATACATTGCCCGCGTGCAATTCGATACCGACTACTATTACACCGCCTACCCCCAAGCCACAGCCAATGACGTGAAGTCGGCACACGTGGTCCAGGCAGCTCTCGACAGCCTGGCACGGCAGAGCCAGGGCCTCGACGCGCAGCAGTTTGCCGCGGCGTATCTCAAGTTCGTGATCCAGGTGCAGGGTCATCTGGGCGAGACGGGCGAAGCTCCGGCCGTTTTTTAGGGAAGCCAACCATGGGTAATCAGAACGGCGCGGTATACGGCCTGACGATCCTTTCGCCGATCATCGACGACGAGACAGTAGTCCCTTCGCACGATCTCCAGATCCGCAAATATCTTGCCTCTCTTTCAACCGGAGAGGACAGCCCCTTTGCCCTCGCGCCCGGCACGCATCTGGCGCGTCTGGTGGTGATGGATGACGTAATCTATGTCGGCATGCCGGCCTGCGAGGAACACCTGAAGTCGAAGTATCTGGTCTTCGAGTCGAATTGCGACGGCGATCTCGAGAGCTACCTAGCTGGCCTGGCACGGAACGCCCCTCAGCATCTCGATGCCATCTGGAGCCACTGTGTGGGGTATCCCGGCGCGGCAGACACGGAGGCATTCATTCGCTACATGAAGGCCTGTCAGATTGAAACGACGTTCTTCTTTGCTGCAGTGAACGACAAGAGTGTCACACAGACATTGCGAGCACTCCAGACGCAACGGGCCGTGGCAGACTTTATCGCCGATCATCAGGGAATGCCACCGAAACAGTTACAAATAGAATTTGACCGCTTCATCGAGCACCTGAAATCTGAACCCGAGCCCCGGCCGGGAGCGACGACTATCGAGCGAAAGATCACCACTGGCGGTCGAAATGAGTAAATTGAACGCGACAGACATCCAGGGGTTCGTCCTGCGGGGTTACAACCTCCCGTTTGCGCGATACATCTTTCTTCACTTTCAGAATCCCGAGCGGGCGCGCAAGCTGGTTGGACGCCTGCTGGGCGTCATCACCACCGGTCAGCGCTGGGACCAGGGTAAGCCGCAAAGCACCGTCAACATTGCCTTCAGCCACGCAGGTCTAGTGAGTCTCGATCTTCCCATCGCGACCATCATCAGCTTTCCTGTCGAGTTTCAGCAGGGCATGAAGGCGCGCGGCGGCATCCTCGGCGATACTGGGGCCAACGGGCCCGAACACTGGGATCCGATCTGGCGGGAGGGCCGGGTGCATGCGTGGCTCGGCGTCAACGCCCAGTCTCAGCCCGCGCTTGAAGCCGCCTGCGCCAACCTGCAGAAGGTGCTCGACGAGACCGAAGGAGCCGTCATCCTCGGCGCGCAGGATGCAACCGCCATCGTCCTCGATGGACAGCCGACGACCAAGGAACACTTCGGCTTTACCGATGGCTTTGGTAACCCCGATTATCTCGGCGTGGAGCGCAGCGCGCAGCCCGGACAGGGCAAGCTCACGCCCGATGGTAAATGGGCGCCCCTGGCCACCGGCGAACTGCTGCTCGGGTACGCCGACGAGGCAGGCGAACTGCCAGTTGCGCCGGTGCCGCACCTTCTTGCGAGCAATGGGACCTTCATGGTGTACCGCAAACTGCATCAGAACGTAGCCACCTTTCGCCAATACCTGAACGAGTGGGGCCAAGCTTATCCCGGAGGCAAAGAGAAGCTCGCTTCGAAGTTCATCGGACGGTGGAGAGATGGAACGCCCGTGGAGCTATCGCCGGACAAGCCAGATCCATCGATCACGCAAGACCCGACTCGGAGCACCAACTTTACCTATGACAACGACCTCGACGGAACAAGATGCCCTCTCGGAGGACATGTCCGGCGCGTGAATCCCCGGAATGCCTTCGGGTTCAATGGGCGCTTGATCAATCGGCGCCGCATCACCCGCAGGGGCCTGCCCTATGGCGCTTATATACCCGAAGGAGAGCCGGTGCTCGATTCGGACGATCGCGGCACCATCTTCATGGCTCTGAACGCCAGCATCTCTCGCCAGTTCGAGTTTGTACAGCAGCAATGGATCAACTATGGGAACGATGCACGTCTGGGCAATGAGAAAGACGCTCTGATGGGTAACCACGGAGGAAAGGGCAGGTTTGTGGTCCAGGGAGACACTAGCCCTGCGAATCCCCCATTCATTTGTAGCCGGCTCCCCGACTTTGTCGAATTGCGCGGCGGAGACTACTTCTTTCTTCCCAGCATTACCGCCTTAGGCATGATTGCCCTGGGACTCGTCGATCCCCGGTAGGCCATCATCGATGCGCATAAGATCGCACGAATACACAGGAGAGGTAAGTCGATGCCTGCGAGTCAGTCCATCAAAGTTGGTCCGCTGAAAGAGAGCGAACTCGACGAGGCGGAGCGAATCGTTCGGCTGGCGTTTGGAACGTTTTTGGGATTGCCCAATCCGCTCGAATTCTTGGGCGACCGCAACTTCATGACGCCACGCTTTCGCTCGCCCAACGTGAATGCGATCGCGGCCCGTGAGGGCGGCCGCCTGGTCGGATCAAACGTCGTTACTCGCTGGGGATCATTCGGGTTTTTTGGACCCCTGACTGTGCTGCCGGAATACTGGGACCGCGGCGTGGCGCAGCGCCTGCTCGAATCCACAACGACTATTTTCGATAGATGGGGAGTGCGGCACACCGGGCTGTTTACCTTCCCGCATAGCGCCAAACACGTCAGCTTGTACCAAAAATTCGGTTACTGGCCGCGCTATCTCACAGCGATTATGACGCGCACTCCGGAGGCTAACCCGCCCGCACCGGTTCTGCTTTCGTGTTTGAAGAAAAGCGAGCGCGAAGCGGCCATTGAGGCGTGCGGAAAGCTCACCCACAAAATCGATAAGGGACTCGATCTCTCGGGCGAAATCCGGGCTGTGCTTGCGCAGCGCACCGGCGATGTCGTGCTGACGCGTACGCGCAGTATTCTCGATGCTTTCGCCGTGTGCCTGAACGGACCGGGATCCGAGGGCGGCGCAAAGACATGTTACGTCAAGTTCGGTGCTGCCCGGGGCGGAGCCGGCGCGGGTGAACGTTTCGACAAATTGCTGGGTGCCTGCGAGGCGTTCGCATCCTCACGCGGAGCGTCTGTCGAGGCTGGCGTGAACTCGGCTCGCGAAGGTGCCTACCGGCGGATGCGCTCCCGTGGATATCGAGTGGCAACGCAGGGTGTCGCCATGCAGCGTCCGCATGTTGAAGGGTTTAATCGGGCCGATGCTTACGTGATCGACGACTGGCGCTAAGACATCCAGTTCACATGTTGATGCGTATATTTCCTGTGGCCTATCATGGCCCGTCACACAAGTCAGACCCATGGCTATTCTTGGAGCATTTCGCTTTCCGGGTACGGGGCACCTGAACCCCTTCACGGCTCTTGCCCGGCGTCTACAGGAACGAGGACACCGCGTCATTATCTTCGGGATCGCGGACACCGAGGCTCGCGTTCGCGCCGCCGGAGTCGAATTTCAACGGGTCGGTTGCGAGGACTATCCCCTGGGCACGCTGAAACAACTCGACGACAAGCTCAGCCGCCTGAAGGGGCTGGAATCGTTTCGCTTCACCGTTGAACGCGTCAGGAGCCACTCCAGCATGGTGTTGCGCGATGGACCGTCTGCCGTCAAAGCTGCCGGCGTTGAGGCGCTCCTGGTCGATGAGGCAGACATGGCCGGAAGCGTCGCCGAGTACCTGGGGCTGCCTTTTGTCTCCATTGCATGCTTTCCGCCCTTGATGTGGAATGATGCGATGCCGGCCTTCTGTTTCGGCTGGCCTTACAGCGCGGGAGTCTTCCGCCGTTGGAGAAACGTCCTGGGATTCGCGCTCCTCTCCCGATTTGCCGCTCCGATCTTTGAGCTTGTCAACCCACAGCGCAAGGGTTGGGGATTGCCCGCCGCTCGCTCGCAGCACTGACGCCCTGTCGCAGCTGGCGCAGATCACGCAGCTGCCCGACGCGCTGGAATTCCCTATTCCCAATCGGCCGTCGTGTCTGCACTACGCCCGGCCGTTTGTGGACGGCGGGGTACGCGAAGTGGCCCCGTTTCCTTGGGAGCAGCTGGAGGGGAGACCGCTGGTATACGGCTCGATGGGGACGCTGCAAAACGGCTCCGAGCACGTCTTCCAGTCGATCGCGGAGGCCTGCTCAGCGCTCGACGCCCAGCTTGTTCTCTCGATGGGCGGCAACCGTGAGCCGTCGGAACCCATGCAGGTCTGAACACGTTTCTTGAGTCGCTGGCCGAAGGAGTGCCGCTGTAGTCACCCCGCAGGGCAACGACCAGCCCGGCGTCGCGGCGCGCATCGCACATCACAAGGCCGGAGTCGTGGTCCCTTTGCGGAAGCTCTCGGTGAAAGGCTTGCGCACAGCCATCGACGCTGTGCTGCGTCAGGACATGTACCGCGCCGCGGCCAAACAACTACAGGCCGCCATGCGCCAGGTCAATGGACTCGAGATAGCTTCAAATGTGATTGAAAAATCGCTTGGCCTGGGGTTGTCGTCAGCGGCAAATATGAGTCTTGAGGCCGCACTTAATCGGCCAGCTTGAATATCCGGATCTGCACCAGCTTGGCGATGGTCAGGTTGTTGAAGCCCTTGGCCCGCATGCGCTGGATGAAGTCCGGAGTGATCTTAAATATCCGCATTTGAATAAGCTCGTCGAGGCTGGGCTGAAGGCCCAGCGCTCTCACCTGCTTGATCTCGTCTGGATTTACACCCTGTACTCTCAGCGCAATGAGCTTTTCCGCGGATGGCGCAGGATAGCCGAGGGCCGCCAGGCTCTGCACATAGTCCGGCGTGACCTTGAAGATACGCAGTGCAATCAGATTGCTGGCGTCGATATCTGTGACGCCAGCTTTCTGAAGAGAAACGACCCAGTCGCCGGTAATGTGAAACAGTGCATATGCTTGCAACTTCTCCGAGTCCAGACCGGTAATTCCCAGCTCGCGCATCCGTGCCACGAAGGCCTTGTTTGGCTCAAAGGTAAAGGAACCCGTCAGCTCCGAGTCATGAACGCTGCCCGAGCAGCGAAGCGTACCCGCGTCCGCCGTCAAAACGGCATCAAGATGCGCGCCCTCACGACGCAGATCGGAGAGCGTGATGCCGGTAAAGGCGTCCAGCGGCTCCTGGGTTTGCGTGTTGTTGCAGTCTTTACCGCCCGCGCACTCGCCGCGAGTCAGCTTCAGCTCATACCCGCTCGATTCGGTCGAGGCACGGATGCGGCACGAGCCCGTCAGGCTGTCGAGCATCTCGTCCGCGCGAAGCGATGCCGCGACTAACACAATGAGGAGAGCGCCAAAGAACACGCGCCTGGTATTCATTGAGTTTTCTCCGATTTCTGATTGTCGTCATCGAGCAAGCCCGAAAGCCGAATCCTCACCAGCTTCTCGATGGTGAGCGGCTCCAGCCCATGGCGCTTTGCCGAGGCGATAAACGCTTCGTCGATATGAAAGATACGAAGCTGCACCAATTCATCTAGCGTCGCCGGTGGAAACTGTTGTTTCGTAGCCTTTGCGAACTCCGGAGTAATGCCATGAATGCGAAGCTCTACCAGCTTTTTCGCTGGAATATTGCTGTATCCCGCTGCCTTCATCCCCGCGACGAACTCTGGCGACACCTTGAATATCCTGTAGGAGATCAGGTCCTGGTAGCTGCCCGCTTCGATGCCGGCGGTCTTGAGCTCGGCAACCTCGCCGGGATTGACGCCGTGGATCTTCATCGCAATCAGGTCGTCCGTAGTGGGTTTGCCAAAGCCTGTAGCCGCCATGCTCCGCGCGAATTCCGGAGTTACACCCTGGATCTTCATCGCCACATATTTATCCACGTCCACGTTGTAGCCAGCCGCCCGCATCTGGTCGATATAGTCGCCCCCGGACGAAGGCTTCTCCGCGCTTGTCTGAGCGACAATTGCAGGCGAAGTGATCACAATGGTCATCGCAGGGGCGGCCGCGTACTTTACTCTCGAAGTGACAGCAATCGTCGCAAGCTTCGGCGAGAGGGCGAGAGGCGTGGTCACAGCAACGGTCGCGGCATGTCTTGGTGTCCGTGGCGGCGCCGGCGCGACCGCCGGCTGGTCCTTCGATGGCAAATCGTTCGATTGCAAATCGTCCGTCGACGGGTTTCCCGCAATCTTTCCGCCATGCGGCAGAGCGATTGTCGATGCCAGTGCCGGCCCCGCCTGCTGAGCTCTGGAATGCAGATCGGCGCTGCGAGCTTCGGTGGCATGAAGGCCCGCGAAAAGCTGGTGCGCCGGCAACAGAAGCAACCCCAGCATTGCGCACACGCACAGCAACGACCAAGGAGCGATCTCCCTGCCGCCACGCGGAGTCTCCCCCAGCATGCGGCCGATCCGCGCCCGCAGACCGCGGGGCTGGTGGCCGTCCAGCGCCATCGCCAGATGAAGACGCGAGCTGCGTTCTTCTTCCAGGCGCAGCAGCGCCGTAGCAAAGATCAGCGGGTCCGCGCAGCATTCGAGCGCGATATCGTCGCAGCAAAGCTCGCGCTGCTGGCGGAGGTTCCTGCCTATCCACCAGACCGCCGGATGGAAAAAGAAGAGCGTCTCAATCATGGTCTGCAGCATGTTCCACAGGTAATCGGCGCGGCGGATGTGTGCGAGCTCATGCGCCAGCACTACTTCCAACTGCTCGGGGCTGAGCGACGTGAGCGCCGACGCCGGCAGCAGAACCAGCGACCGGACGATGCCTATGGCCAGCGGACTCGAGATACGCTCGCAAATGCGTAGATCCACCGACCACCATATGCCGAGGCGCAGAGACAGCTGCGCAAAGCTGGCGCGCGCGCGCGCCGGCACCTGCACTGTGCTTGCGCGACGGATCCGCTGAATCATCCACCAGCCGCCAACGGTTCTCGCCGAGAGACAGAAGACACCCAACAGCCATATGGCGACCAGCCAGGGCATTGCAGGCCGTATGTCGCCCTGTAGTCCAGCCCCCACACTGGCAGGCTCAGTCGACGGCGCCGCTCGGTCATCTGAAACAGGAAGAATAGCGAAGGTTTCTCCGATTCCGGTCACCGAAACGGAATCTCGCCAAGTCACCCGGTCCGGTCCGCCGCGCGTTCCTTCATAGCCCAACGTGATCAGCGAAACGGCCAGCATGCTGAACAGAGCGGCAAGGGATGCCACATATCGAAGATTGCTGCGGCCGCTGGGCAGCGCAAGATCGGCCACCCGATAAAGGAGGGCAATCACCGCTGCCTGCCAGCAGAAATGGATGAGTGTCCATCCGAGTACTTCAATAGAGTGGTTCATTGCTTCTCCCTCTTTTGCCGGATGATCTTGCGGATTTCTTCCAGCTCTTCCTCACTGGCCGGCTGCATGGAAAGCGCATGCATCGCCAACTGCGCCGCCGAGCCGGAGAACAAGCGCTCGCTCAGGTCACGGAGCAGTTGGTTCTGGGTCTCTTCCTGGCTTGCTGCCGCGTGATAAATGTGCGCCTTGCCGGCCTCGGTGCGTTCGACTAGGCCCTTTTCGGTCATGATCTGCAGTGTCTTCAGCACTGATGTATATCCCAACGGCCGCTGGTGGCTGACAACTTCATGGAGTACGCGGACGGAGGCCGAGCCCTTCTCCCACAGAGCCCGCAACAGCTCGAGTTCTACCTCGGTAGGCTTGGGTAAATGTTGCCTTCTTTCCTTCATGACAGAGACCATATACGAAGCTATTCGTAGTTGTCAACGAAGATTTTCGTAGATTTGGCTTTTTTTGGCGACTGCCGCTGTTCCCGAGCATACAATCACCTCTCTTGTTCTTTATTCTGCCCGCAGAGACTCCACCGGATCGACGGACGCGGCGCGGCGCGCAGGCGCCCAGCTTGCGACGAGTGCCACGATTACAATCGACACCGTTGTTGTGACAAATACGACTGGATCGCCCGGACGCACGCCGAAGAGCAGATTCGCGACCATGCGCGCCAGTCCGGCTGCCATTATGATTCCTAGCCCAACTCCCGCGCCCGTCAGCACCGCGGCCCTGCCCAGGATCATCTCGAGAATATCTTCGCGCCTTGCGCCCAGCGTCAGCCGCACGCCGATCTCTCGCACCCGCTCCGCAACCATGTTCGCCATCACTGCAAAAATGCCGACTGCCGCGAGCACCAGCGCGAGAAACGCATCGATGCCGAGCCATACCGAAACGTTGAGCAGACCCGTAAGCGCTTCATGCAGGAACTGCTCATAGGTCTGCATTGCATCGAGCGGCACAGCAGGGTCGAGAGCCGCCAGCGCTCGCCGTACGTCCGGAGCCAGTGCTAATGGATTGCCGTCGGTCGATACAATATAGGTTGCACCCTCGGACGGCGGTGCCTGCGCGGAGCTCAAATACATCGCAGGCAGTGTTTCGCGATCGACCCAGGAATAGTTTGCGTCGCCGGAGATCCCGACAACCCTCGCCCATGGTTCCTCGTTCGCGGACGACTTACCCATGCTTATGCGGTGACCGATAGGATCCTCACCCGGAAAATACCGCTCGGCAAACTCGCGGCTGATGATTGCCACCCGCTGCGTGTCCAGTCCGTCGCCGGAATTGAAGCTGCGCCCCGACAGAATGGGAATGTGCACAGCCGCAAAATAATCGCTGCTCACTGCAATCCGCTGCGCACTCTGAAACTTGCCCGGAACAACCGGACGATTCTCAATCCGGAAATCGTCCATCCATTTGTCATTGCCGTAGGGCAGAGAGGTCGTGATCGCGGCGTGCGTCACTCCGGGCAGAGCCCCCAGCTTTTCCAGGCTTGCCTTGTACAAGTCCGCCTGCTTCTTCACCATTGCGTAGCGCGCCGGAGGCAGATATAGATTGAAGGTCAGCGACTGCTTCGGACTGTACACGCCGGCGAAGTTGAGCATCGCCCACATGCCTTTGCACATAAGGGCCGCGCCAATCACCAGAGCGACGGCCAGCGCAATCTGCCCAACCGCGAAGATGTTTCTCAGCCGGTGCGCGCGGCCGGAACCGGTCACGGAGCGCGATCCCGCCTTCAGCTGATCGACAAGGTTGATGCGCATCGACTCCAGAGCCGGCAGAAAACCCGCGGCGATCCCCGCTCCCACCGCCAGGAGAAGTGAGAACGCAAGCGCGCGGCCATTCAGAGAGATGTTCGACCATCCGGCCATATAGCGCGCCACCCGGTCGGGCATCGAAATAATGCTCACGTGCACCACCAGCTTGGCCAGCAGAACGCCGCCGGCGGCGCCCACCAGCCCCAGCAGGATATTCTCCGTCAGCAGTTGCCGAAGCAGCCGCCCGCGGCGCGCACCTAGCGCCGTCCGCATGGCGAGTTCCGGACGCCGCGCAATGCCTCGCGCAAACTGCAGATTAGCCACATTAGTGCAGACCACCAGCAGCACGAAAAGCGTAGCTCCCAGCACCAGCCGGAAATAAAGCGGCGTCAGGTCGCCGTTGATGCCGTCGAGAAGTGGCTCTACCTTCACCGACGAGTCCCGGTTGGTTGCCGGATACGCCTTCGCCAGGCGATCGGCGATTCCGCGCATCTCGGCCTGCGCCTGGACCGCGGTTACCCCCGCTCGCAGGCGTCCGGCGACGAGATAGTCGTGCGCGATGCGGTTTTCCAGTTGCGTGGGAGAGGGCGCCAACGGCAGAAACAGATCGGCGGTAGACGGATACTGCATCGTCTGGGGCATCACGCCGGCGACGGTGTATGCCCGCCCATCCAACTCGATCTTCCGCCCAGCTACACCCGGATCAGCTCCAAAATGCTTCTTCCAGAAGCCGTAGCTGAGAACCGCGACGTTGTCTTTGCCGGGCTGCGTCTCTGAATCCAGGAATGTGCGCCCCATAAGCGGATTCACGCGCATCACGTCGAAGAAGTTCGCCGAGGCGTAGGCGGCCTGCACATGGGCCGCGTCCCCTGCGCCCGTGAGGGTGAGATCGCCGGAGCTCAAAACCGCAAGCCTCTCAAAGGAAATGGTTTGCCGTGCCCAGTCTTCGTAGTTCGCCAGCGCGACTTGCTGATAGTCTCCGTGATTCTGTTGCTCTGTCACGGTGACCACGCGGCTCAGGTCTGGAACCGCCAGCGGGCGGAAAACAACCGCATCCATGATGCTGAAAACGGCGGTATTGACCCCGATTCCCAAGGCCAGGGTGAGCACAGCGGTCAGTGCAAATCCGGGCGACTTGCGAAGCTGTCGGAAGGAGAAGCGGAGATCATGAAGGAGCGTCTGCATGGAAAGGCCTCGCACGGCAGAGATGCAAGTCCCGAGCCAAAGTCTCGATGCGCCAGTCTCTGATTCTAAAGAGCGACGCACAAACCAGAAGACGCAGACTGTTCAACCCCAAATCTTTGCGTCCGTAAACGGACACGCACAGCCCCCCTGCGCTATCGGGGATGCTTCTAAGGTTTCCAGACGTAGAGGAACTCGTCATCGCTGGAGGTAGCCACGTCGATTCCCTTTTGCTTCGTTGCGCGGCTCAGCGCGGAACGGATGTTCTCTTTAGAGTCCGGGAGTTCGCTGAGAGGAACTTTGAGCGCCGTGCCGGGTTCTAGTTGGCTGATGTCGCTGAGGAGTTGCGCAACAATCCTTTTGTGTTTGCCGTCTCGTCCTTTTGGCACGTCCGCCTGAAGCATGGAGTGAAACTTCATGGGAGCTGCAACAGGTTCTTCATTGGTTGACATCGCGCATTCCCCTCCTGACATAAGCGTAACATTAAACTAACCTAAGCGAGATAATAACGTAGCACACTTGTTCTCCAGAGATCACGTGGATTGAAGAAAAATTACTCTTAACCTGCAAATGAAAGAATTATAAAGAGTTAACCCGTATTCCGAAAACCCTGCTACGGTGCTAGGTAGAGGACGGTTCGATGCCAGAAAAATTGCACTTCCAAACGATCCCGCTCGCCCAAATCACTTTGAAGAGTTTGCCCCAGACCATCCCACCTCAACCTGTGGTGCTAGTCGTAGACGATGAACAGGTGATCGCCGACACACTCACTGCGATCCTCGCGCGCAGCGGTTTTGCGGTAATACCCGCTTACAATGGCGCAACCGCACTCGAGATCGCGCGCGTTATTCCCCCTGACCTGCTCATCACCGACGTCTTCATGCCCGGCATGAACGGCATCGACCTCGCGATCGCCATACGGGCGGCTATCCCCGACTGCAAAGTGCTGTTGTTTTCCGGACAGGCATCGACCGTTGACCTACTGACCGCAGCGCGCGAACAAGGCCATGACTTTGCGCTTCTCCTTAAGCCTGTCCACCCGACTGAATTGCTGGCACGAATCTCGGAGTGCATGCAAACATCCGCAAGCGAACTCAGTGCCGTCTAAAGGAGTTTGAGCAGCGATGCGGGATGAGGAATGCTATTGTCGGCTGAAGTTCATCTCGTGCATCGTGCTATAATCGATTTACGCTCAGTTGTTTGGTTGTGAGCCGCTCTCGCCCACATCTTCATCCGGATTCGGCAAGATCGCCTGGCAGGTAGTTTTCCAAGCCCCTCAGCGGAATGGCCTAACAGTATTCAGGCCAGGTCGTTGCGTTTCACGTTCACGACCAAAGACGCAGCGTGCGGCAGAGCCGAGGAAATCCAGTAGCCCCCTCAGAACTCCCCTACGTAATTGATAATCTTCCCGCACGGGTCATCTTTGGACCTGTCCGCAGGGAACCAGCTAGACCGGCAGCCGTGGTGTGTCGATATACGGACACGTGGATGAACTCAGGCTCGCCACTTTAAGGATCAAGTGAACCAGTTTTCCGATTTCAATATTTCGGCCTCGCTCAAGCAGCAGTTGGCCAATGCAAAATTCATTACCCCCACGCCAGTGCAGGCCGGGGCCATCCCTCCCGCCCTCGAAGGACAGGACATTCTCGCCACGGCGCAGACCGGCACCGGCAAAACCCTCAGCTTCCTCATTCCGCTCATCGAAAAGATGCAGAGCGGAACCCGCGCCGAGATAAAGACCCGGGGAGCCTTCGGGCTTGTCCTTCTGCCTACGCGTGAGCTCGCCATGCAGGTGCTCGAGCACTATCGCAAGCTGACTGGGAACCAGGGTTCTGCCGCGCTCGTGGTCGGCGGAATGGCCGAGGGCCCGCAGCTTCAGCAGATCCGCCGCGGCGCGCAGCTTATCGTCGCCACGCCCGGACGCCTCGAAGACTTCCTCGGCCGCCGGCTGGTAAACCTGAGCGGCATAAAAATGCTGGTGCTCGACGAAGTCGACCGCATGCTGGACATGGGCTTCAAGCCCGCCATCAAACGCATCGTCGCCGCGCTGCCAGCCGAGCGTCAGACGCTGTGCTACTCGGCAACGCTCAGCCCGCAGATCAAGGAAGTCGTTCGCGACTACGTGAAGAATCCGGCGCGCATCGAGATCGGCTCCGTACTCAAGCCGAGCGAGAACGTGGAATTGCAGACCTTCGAAGTCCCCACGGACAAGAAGCACGAGCTTCTCGAGCACCTGCTCGATTCGCATAACGGCAGCTTCCTGGTCTTCGTGCGCACCAAGCACGGCGCGGACCGTGTCGCCCGGCGTCTTGCGCGCTCGGGTCACACCGCTACGCAGATCCACGGAGATCGCTCGCAGTCGCAGCGTAATGCAGCGCTGCGCAGCTTTTCGCAAGGTCACCACCGTGTTCTGGTTGCCACTGACGTTGCCGCTCGCGGCATCGACGTGGCTGACGTGGCCCACGTTGTCAACTACGACATGCCGCGCGAGGCGGAAGACTTCGTCCACCGCATTGGCCGCACCGGCCGCGCTTCGCGCCGCGGAATCGCCTCCACGTTCGCCGCCCCTGAGGAAAAAGGCACGCTACGCAAGATGGAGCGTGTCCTCTCGATCAACATGAAGAGGTTTCGAGTGAAGACCAATCCCAGCGGTCACACGCAGAGCGCCCAGATCGCTTAACGGCTCGTTCAGCCGATGTGCGCGGTGAGCAATCGCCGCGCATTTTCTTTTTTCCCGCAAAGCTCCCCTCTATAGAATGCCAACACTACCTTCTTCAAGGACTCGCATGCGTACGCTTCGCATTTGGCTCTCTATTCCCATGCTGCTTTCGGTTGTTGTCTCGCCTCTCGCAGCGCAATCCGCACCCGCCGCCGACTTCGCCGCCATCAAGTCTTTTTACGAATCCGGGCTGCGCAGCAACGGTATTCTGGGCAGCAGCCTCATTCTCATCCGGAATGGAGATGTTGTGCTTCACGACAATTACGGAGTGCAGAGCCAGTCGCCCGCCGTGACGGTCGACGACAGCACCACATACCACTGGGCATCCTGCACCAAGACCCTCACCGGAATCGCCATCATGCAGCTGCGCGACCGCGGCCTGCTCTCGCTCGACGATCCGCTCATCAAGTACATCCCCGAGTTGGCCGCTGTGCACGATCCCTACGGGTCAATCTCTAAGGTCACCATTCGTCATGTCATGTCGCACTCCGGAGGCTTCCGCGATGCTACCTGGCCCTGGCGTGATGCCGACTGGCAGCCCTTCGAACCCACGCAGTGGTCGCAGATCGTCGCGATGATGCCCTATACCAATGTGGCCTTCGAGCCCGGCTCTCGCTTCAGTTATTCCAATCTGGGAGTGGTCTTTCTGGGAGAAATCATCGAGCGCCTCTCCGGCGATCCCTACCAGCTCTACATGGAGAAGAACATTCTCCTGCCGCTCGGCATGACCCGGACCTACTTCGACCGCAGTCCCTACAACCTGCTGCGCTACCGCTCCCATAGCTGGGACCTGAAAGACGGCAAGCTCACCGAGGACGAGTTCGACTTCAACACCGGAATCACGCGCTCGAATGGCGGTCTCAACGCGCCGCTGCCGGACATGATCAAATACCTGCAATTTCTCCTGGGAGATCCCGCGCGCCAGGTCGAATGCGATGCCATCCTCAACCGCGGGTCGCTCGAAGAAATGTGGAAACCCTACCTGCCCGTCGTTCCCGATGACGACTTCGTCTCCCGCCCAGGCGCGCACGACTCCGTCACCACCAGCTTTTTCGTTCATACTGACGGCAAGCTTCGCCTGATCGGTCACGCCGGATGGCAGAACGGCTTCCGCAGTCACTTCTACATTGATCCGGCCACGCGCAGTGCCTACATCGTCGCCTACAACACCGACGCACAGGACAAGACGCAGAACACCCGCAGCTTCGACTTCGAGCTGCGCGACGAACTCATCGATCATTTCTTCTGAAGAGAACGACTCATCTGCTCTTCTTAAGGTCTTCGACAAAGGACCAAAACGCCTTGTCGTCTTTCAGCTTGAGAAGCGAATCATCCTGGGATCCGGCAGATTCTCGCCGGGAATCACATTGGCCTTCCAGTCGAATGCCTGCTGAAGGTGCAGCTTCGCGTCGGCTGCGTTGCCTTCTTCCGCATCGGCACAGGCGAGATTGTAGTAGTTGAGTGGATAGGCTGGGTCTGCCTGAACGGCGGCATTCAAGAGCATACGAGCTTTCTGGATGTCGCCGGAAATTCCGGAGGCCATCGCGGCCTGATCGATGGTGACACGGCGCCATTTGTTTCCTGGTTCATTCGCCGGAAGGAGGCGGAGTGCCTCTTCGTAGATTGGAGCAGCAGCCTTCATCATCTGGTGATCGTAAAGTACGGTCGCGTAGTGAAAGACCACGCCGAACCCCGGCAAAGCATGAGGAACGAAACTGAGCGTTGCGAGTGCTTCTTTAATCTGCGGAGTATCGATAGAAGTCGTGTGCAGGCTCAAAAATTCTACATCGGAACAAAGATAGCCATTGGCAACGAAAGCCCGAACAATGGACCATTGGCCTCTTGGCGACTTCGTCGACTATCGCGCGACGGGGACGGGCAGATCCTGCCGTGGAAGGAGAGCGCTAGATTGGAGTTTGAACTCACGCGATTCAGCCTTCACATGGCCCATGATGGCGTCCCGGCATTTCTCGCCTGTGAGGGGAGCTTCTTCAGGAAGGAGGAAAAAGGAAGGCAAGTAGATCAATGGCAGCGTCTTTGTCTTCTCCTCTCAGTCCGAACTCCGAGGCGGATGGCTTCGCGGATGCTTCAACGATCAGAAAGCTGGAGGCATCCAGATGCAGACGTGCTGGGTGGTTGGGAAGAGCAAGGGTATATCCCGGACTCGTCATACCAGTGCCTTGCGCGAAAGCTGCACAGGCCAAGAGAGCAAAGCACACCAAAATCAATCGATGCATAGGCAGTATAGAGTCCATTTTCAAGACCCGGGAGAAGCAAAGTTTTGATCCGTTAGTTTCGAGCGCAGCGGAGCCGAAGGGTGCTTCCCAAACTTCACATCGACTCAAAGAAATCTGTAACCATCCTCTCCTCCCCGCCGTAAGCGTATACAGAAGGGAAGACGATGCCAGTGCTGGAACAGTCATCCGACGTGCTGCGGCAGTTCTCTCACGGCGATCTCGACGCCTTTGAGTCGCTGTTCCGGCTACATCAGAGTGAGGTCTATCGCTGGATCATCCGCATCGTCCACGACCCCGGCGCGGCTGAAGACCTCACCGTCGAAACCTTCTGGCGCGTCTATCGCATGCATGCCCGCTTCGACCCGGCACTCACCTTCGAACCTTGGGCGCGACGCATCGCCACCAACGCCGCACTCGATCATCTGAAAATGGTGCGACGGGAGATCGATCTCCCCAAAGATTTTCCGTCTCCGGCGTTGCCCGATCCCGGCATCTCCGGGGAGCTTCGTCGCAAAACTGCGCAGGCCTTCCGCCGGCTTCCGCCGAAGCTCCAAATCGCGGCCACGCTGGCGCTCATAGAAGAGCAACCCTACAAGGAAATCGCCGAGGCGCTGGGCATCTCGACCGGAGCGGTCAAAGTTCGGGTCTTTCGGGCTCTCCGCCTTCTGAGAAAAGAATTGAACCGACAAGGAGTGAAACCATGAAGGAACACGACAAGCAAGAGGTCGAGCTGCTGCTGAAGAAGACGATGCAACCGGTCACCGGCCGCGCGGACGCGGAACTCCGACGCGACCTGTGGCCCACGATGCTGAAGCGGCTCGAAGCAAGACCCGCCGGGGTTCCGTGGTTTGACTGGGCCCTGCTCGCGGCAGTGGCGGCGCTGCTCATCTTTTCGCCGGGAGCAATCCCGGTACTTCTCTATCACCTGTAACCGGAGCCCGCAATTGGAGCTTGTGTTTGGAGGACGTTATGAACACTCACCCTTACCTTCGCGCCTACATGGCCGGCACTGCTCTGCCCAGCGTGGCTTTGCTGGTAGCGCTCGCTGTATTTATCGTGACGCGGCTGGTCCTACAGGTGCCCATCCCGCTTGAGCGCATCATTATTTTCCCGATGGCGCTGGTGCCTAATGCCTTCGGGCTCTGGAACATGTTCTATGTGTGGTCCCGGCCGCGCCACCATCTGCCCATCGGTCTGCATGGCGCGCTGTTGCCTGTAATCCTGGTGTCGGTCGGAGCATTCTCCGCCGTATGTGGCGGATTCCTGGCGATCGGCGCCCGTGGCATAACCTGGTTCCAGGCCATCAGCGTTCCTTACTTGCTGGTCGGGCTCTGGTTCCTCGGCGCAGTGGCGCTCTATTACCTTTTGTGGAAATATGTGGTGGGATTTTTCAACCAGATCTTGGGAATCGCGTAAATGGAGCATCACTACTCGGGAGACAACAATGTTTGCAATTACCGGAATTACGGGCAACGTTGGCGGCGTAGTAGCGCAGACTCTTCTGGCAGCAGGGCAACCTGTCCGGGCTGTGGTGCGCGACGCCGCCAAGGGCGAAGCATGGACACAGCTTGGCTGTGAGTTGTTGCAAGCGGACATCAACAACGCTACGACACTGGCAAAGGCATTTGAAGGAGCCGAAGGGGTCTTCATCCTGGTGCCGCCGAACTTCGATCCTTCGCCTGGTTTCAGCGAGGCACACGCGACGGCTGCCAGCCTCAAGGCCGCGATCGAAGCAGCCAACCCAGGCAAGGTCGTGTATCTGTCGACGATCGGAGCGCAGGCGACCCACACCAACCTGCTCAGCCAGCACACCATCATCGAGCAGGCGCTCCAGCAACTTTCTGCGCCCGTTACGTTCCTGCGGCCCGGATGGTTTATGGAAAACTCAAGCTGGGATGTCGCCCCAGCACATGAGAGTGGCGTAATTCCGAGCTTTCTGCAGCCGCTCGACAAACCGGTTCCAATGGTTGCCACATCGGATATCGGCCGTGTGGCGGCCGAGTTGCTGCAGGAGAAATGGACCAGCCACAGAGTTGTCGAATTGGAAGGCCCGCGCCGCATCACTCCTCAAGAGATCGCAGCCACATTCACGAGTCTGATTGGCCGTTCAGTGAAAGTCGAGGCCGTCCCGCGCGAGACCTGGGAGACGCTCTTCCGATCCCAAGGTATGAAGAATCCGACCCCCCGCATTCAAATGCTGGATGGCTTCAATCAAGGTTGGATCGAGTTCGAGCACGGCGAGGCTGGTTCTCGAAAAGGCGAGGTCTCTCTCGAAACCGTGCTCAAGACACTCATCGAACGTGAAAAGAGGAGGTAGTTCCCGCGACGGGAACTGGTCTAGGCTTGGCTGGGCTCGAAAAGGCGACGCTGCAAAGTCGCCGAGATGCGCGGCCGACTAAATACCGAGGGAGAGATAAATGGCATCGGTACTTATTACTGGAACCAGCAAAGGAATCGGCTTCGAAGCAGCGCTAGCTTTCGGACGGGCCGGCCACCAGGTCCACGCCACCATGCGCAACCCATCGCAGTCACCTGTGCTGGCGGAAACGGCTGCACGCGAGAATCTGCAGATTACGGTTTCTGCGATGAATGTGGACTTGGATCAATCGGTCAGCGAGACCATCGCGGCAATAGTCAAAAGCCATGGACCGATCGATGTACTGGTCAACAATGCGGGCGTAGAAGGCAGGGGCTCTGTCGAAGAGCTCCCGCTTGCCGAGTTTCGAGCGATCATGGAAACCAACTATTTCGGGGCGCTTCGGTGTATTCAGGCGTTGGTTCCGCAGATGCGCCAAAGAGGGAGTGGATGCATCATTAATGTCAGCTCTGTCGCCGGACGCATTTCGAACCCACCATTAACTTCCTACTGTGCCTCGAAGTGGGCACTGGAGGCGTTGAGTGAAGGGCTGGCCGGTGAAATGAGGACATTCAATGTTCGCGTGGCCATCGTCGAGCCGGGCATCATTGATACGGCGATGGCAAGGCGCATTGAAAACCCGACGACCGAATCGCCGTATGGGCAGTCCGCGCGTTTCTCTGCTCTTTTTGCGGGCTCATTGAAGAATCCGGTGCCTCCATCGCTGGTGGCCGAGAAAATATTGGAAATCGCTGAGAGCGGAACCTGGCAGCTGCGCCACCCCGTAGGACCGGACGCTGCTCCATTGTTGCAATGGCGCAGCCAGATGACGGATGAAGAGTGGATAGACGTGAACGCCGGTGATGACGCGACATTCTTCGGACGGTTGGGCGGAGTGAGGTGAGAATTAAGTGAGGCGCGGCCTAAGCTTTATCGAGTCTTCTCAGAGGACCGTTTCCAGAGGCACTGCTACTTCCGACTCCTTGCGCGATTCACTCACGCGTTCGCCGATCGCGTACTTTAGCGTTTCGATTCCGAGGCCCGTGACCGCCGAAATTTCGTAAAACGGTAGCTTTTTACGTCTGGCCATCGCCCGCAGCTTCTTCAACTTCTCGGGATTTGCCACATCCAATTTCGACGCGACCACGATCATCGGCTTTTCATCGAGTCGATGGCCGAAGCTCTTCAACTCGCCCACGATGACCTTGAAGTCTTCCCCCGGATCGGGCCTCCCGCTCCCGTCCGACACGTCGACCAGATGCACGAGCACACGGGTGCGTTCGATATGCCGCAGAAACTGAACGCCCAGCCCCGCGCCCAGATGCGCGCCCTCGATCAGCCCGGGGATATCCGCGACCACATAGCTCTCTTCATGCGGAGCCTCGCCGATCGACACCACTCCCAGGTTCGGTTCCAGCGTAGTAAAGGGATAATCCGCAATCTTCGGCTTGGCCGCCGAGATACGTGAGATCAGCGTTGACTTGCCCACGTTGGGATAACCCACCAGCCCCACGTCGGCCAAGACTTTCAGCTCCAGCCGGTAGACTCGTTGCTCGCCCGGTCTGCCCAACTCATGTTCGCGGGGAGCCTGATGGGTCGAGGTCGCAAAGTGCTGATTGCCTCTGCCCCCCCGCCCTGCCTTGGCAATCACGATGCGCTCGTTAGGGCCCGCGAAGTCATGCACCAGCTCGCCTGTCTCGGCGTCGTACAGCTCGGTGCCCACCGGCACCTTCAGCACCACATCTTTTCCTTCCCGTCCTGTACAGTTCGAGCCCATTCCGTGCTCACCCCGCTCGCCCTTGTGCTCTGGATTGAAGCGGAAGTACATCAGCGTGTTGTGGCGCTGCGTGGATTCCATGATCACATCGCCGCCGTGGCCGCCATCCCCGCCGGAGGGACCGCCGCGCGGAACGAACTTCTCCCGCCGGAAGGCCATGCAACCGTTACCTCCGTCACCGGCCTTGACCCGTATTTTTGCCTCATCGATGAACATTTGTCTTTTCTATTTTAACGAATCGATTAAGCTTCTTTCACTATTCCAGAGATTTATGAGCAAGTCTCATGCCGGGACGCCCCCGCGTCTCTGCATGCGCCCTACTCAGCAACCTTGGGAAACGCGTCGGCGCCACGTAGCGCTTGCGCATTCCGATGGCGCGGCAGTATGCGCTCATCCCTACCCTTTCCAGGACCTTTCCCGGCACCAGCAAGCTCATCGCCAATCCGGACATTCCCCCAGGTCGATGTTATGCCCCACGACCGCAACAACTTCGGTCCGCGCGCGGGCTTTGCCTGGGATATCCTCGGCTCCGGACGCACAGTTCTGCGCGCGGGATACGGCATCTACTAGGGCCGCATCTTGAACGCCACTGTTTACAGCGCGCTTACCACCACCGGCTCGCCGGGTGCCCAGGGCAGCTACTATTTCCGTCCTATCGATACCGGCGCGTCACCTTTCCCCTATGTCTTCTCGAACCATGCCGGACTCGTTGTCGAGCCCAACCCGATCTACTTCGACAAGCTCTTTCAGAATCCGCAGATCAATCAAACCGAGTGTCTCTGCAACAGGAGCTGGGCCGCCGCACCGCCCTCACTGTCAACTATTTGGGCTCATACGCCCATCATCCTGCCCAACTTTATTGACACGAACATCGATCTCACCACACTGGTGTACTCAATCGATAACGACCCCTCGTACACCAATACAGCTCATCCAACATGGCTCCTCAGCGGGGAAAATCGTCCTTTGGCATCGTGCCCAACGCCAACAGCACCTCGCTTTACCGACAGAGGCAGATTCAGGCCGGCTGCAGATGAATTTCTGAGCAGAGGGGCTGGCAAATGCTTCCCACTATTCCAGTGCGTCTTTTCCCCTCTTCAGATCGCCAAAGAAGCCCTTCCGCAGATTAATGCCGTACTCGAGATAGGCCTTCAGGCAGCTAACCATATTCATCCATCCCTGGCAGTTCTGATAAGAACTATCGAGTCCGCGCTGATTTTCCTTCCATGCCGACTCTGAAATCTTCACTAACGTTTCGCTACTGCCCAGAGCCTCGAATTTAATCTCCACCCGGGTGTTGTAGCCTCCGTCCGCGGCTTCCCACTCGAAGACAATGAGCTGATTGGGAACGACTTTCTTCACGGACAAATGAACGTCATGCGGATAATCCGCAAATCTCCAGATCACCTGCGAGCCCTCGCTCAATGAGCCGCTGGATGATTCGGTGGCGAAGTATTGCGTAATTCTTGCTGGGTTGTAGACACCGTCGAAGACCTCCTCGACGGGTTTCTGGATTCGTGCCTGAACCTGAAACTTGAGCTCCATAACTCCTCCGTGGATTCCTCCCACGACTATCCTGTGTGGTTCAATATATGTTATAATTTTATAACATGTCAACGAGGAGCAGAAAGAACCTCGATCAGCAGGAACGGGTCTTCAAGGCGCTTGCCGATTACAAAAGACGAGAGATCCTTGATCTGCTGATAAATGAGCCGAAGACGACGGGAGATATCTGCGACCACTTTCTGCACCTGGACCGATGCACGATCATGCAACACCTGCACGTGCTTGAGAAGGCGGATCTGATCATCGTGAAGCGCGAGGGACGCCTCCGCTGGAACTATATCAACCCTCTTCCTATCAGGAACATCTACGACCGCTGGATTAGCCGCTACGCGGTGGGGGCAGTCGATCTGCTCGCGCAAATGAAGCGCGAAATGGAGAAATAGAAGCCGCGCTTTCTCGACACACGCGCCACATCTGCAGACCGGACCCGCAGAACCAGACAGATCCGCGTTGAAAAAATTCTCTGACACGATTGTGAATCAAGTATTAACTCCGTCGTAAACTCGATGTGGCAGCATCCTGATCAAGAGAAGTCTTTGCCGAAAGCCGAAACCTGAAGCACATCGTCCGAGGCGGCGCGCGCTCGACCGCAACGACATTTTGGGTTAACTCAGTTCAAGCTTGCCAACTTAACGCGCCAAAAATCAGTGTTGGTTCAGCATTTCATTTGCGGATCAAGCACGAAATCTTTTCAACACCCCTACTTGAGGAGAGTTCCATGACGCGACGTTTCTGTTTCAGCTCCCTGCTGATATTGGTTCTATGTCTCTTTACATCCCGGTCTCATGCCCAGACGGCAGTCGATGGGGCGATCGGCGGCACAGTGCTCGATACCACCGGCGCAGCCGTCAGCGGGGCCACGATCAGTGCTCACAGCAATGCGACCAATGCCGAGCAGGCCGCTACTTCCGATGCCTCCGGCTATTTCCGCATTATCCATATGCAGCCAGGCGTCTACAGCGTCACAGTTACCGCCCCTGGGTTCGAGACCTTTCGCTCCGTCGATCTGACGGTCCAGGTCGGCCTGCTCACTAATGTGGACGCCAACCTTAGGGTTGGCACCTCTTCCCAGACAGTGGAAGTGAGCGGAACCTCTCCGCTCCTGAATACTGTATCGCCGGACTTCGCTTCCGTCATCGAACAGCGAACCTTGCATAATCTGCCCGTCAGCAACTATCGCTGGTCCAGCTATGCCCTGCTCACTCCGGGCGTGCTCAACGATAGCAATGGTTTTGGCCTGCTCAGCTTCCGCGGCCAGAGCACGTTGCTCAACAACATCACCATCGACGGCACGGACGACAACCAGGCCTACTTCTCTGAAGAGCGCGGCCGTACCCGCGCCGGCTATTCCACCGCCAAGACGTCCATACAGGAGTTCCAGGTCAACACCTCGAACTATTCAGTCGAATATGGCCGGTCCGCAGGCGGCATCGTCAACTCCGTGACCAAGAGCGGGTCCAACAGCTTCCACGGCGAAGCCTACCTGTTCTATCGTGACAATGACTGGGCGGCGACCAATGGATCAGTCGTCCACGCTGTCCAGCTGCCGGGCACGACTGGCTATACCGTGGTTCCGTTCAAGCCTACTGATGTGCGCCGTCAATACGGCTTCAGTGTCGGTGGCCCTATCTGGAAAGACAGAATCTTCTTCTTTTTCGCGGCGGACAAGTTCTACCACGACTTTCCCGGAGCCGCCGCTATCGCCAGCGCCAGCGCCAACGCCAACTTCTTTAACCCCGCCGATTCGACGCTGCCTGAGGGCAAAACCTGCGGCGGCACCTCATCCGCCGCGCCCTCTTTTCAGGACACCCAAGTCTGCCAGATCTCAAAACTGACTGGTCTTCCCTACGGTGGCGCGGGCAGCAGTGCCTACAGCGTTTACAATTCCGGCATTTCCGGGCTGAACACCATGCTTGGCACCACGCCTCGTACCGGCGACCAGACTATCTACTTCCCGCGCATCGACTGGCAGGTGAATCAGAAGAACCACGCCTCGGTCGAGGCCAACCGTATGCGCTGGACCTCGCCCGCCGGCATCCAGACCTCTCCAGCCGTGCCGTACGGCCGGGCCAGCTTCGGCAACGACTATGTGCGCGACACCTGGCTCGTCGCCAAGCTCGACACTTTCTTTACGCCTAGCGTGAGCAATCAATTGCGCTATATGTATGGCCGCGACTTCGAGTTTGAGACCAATCAGTCCCCCACTCCATACGAGACCAACAACCTCGTCTCGACGCCTAACTACACCAACCCACTCGGGCTGCCAACGAATGTCTTTCTCAGCGGATTCTTCCAATTCGGAACGCCGACATTTCTCCTGCGCCCCGCCCTGCCTGACGAACGACGCTGGCAGATCGCCGATACGGTCGAGTGGTTACACGGCAATCACAACTTCAAGTTTGGCGGAGACTACATCCACACTTCTGACCTGATCAACAATCTCTTCGACGAGTTCGGCGGCTACTCCTATACCGGCTCTACCCTCATCGGCAACTACATCTCGGACTCATATCTGGCCAGCCTTAACGAAAGGGCCCAGAACTACACGAATTACACTCAGGGTGCGGGTTTGCCTGGTCTGACCTTTACCACTGGCGACTATTCTCTCTTCGCGCAGGATACGTGGCAGGCGAGCCGCCGCCTCAGCGTCACTTTAGGCCTGCGCTACGAGTATGAGCGCTTCCCTGATCCTCAGCTTCCCAATCCCGCGGTCCCTCAAACCGTCAGCCTGCCTTCCAATAAAACCAACTTCGGGCCGCGCGTGGGCTTCGCCTACGATGTTTACGGCAGCGGAAGGACCGTCGTGCGTGGCGGCTACGGAATGTTCTTTGCCCGGGCCATCAACTCCACGCTTTATCAAGCTATTGTGGGCACCGGAGCGCCTGGCAGTCAGACGAACCCAACCCTTCTGCCTGGTCACACTTGCGCGCCCAACTTCCCCCAGGTCGTCGCCCCGGCGAATCAGGCAGCCTGCCTTGGCGGGTCCAACGCCACTGTCTACTTCCTGGATCGCAACTTCAAGGTGCCACAGATTCATCAGGCTGACTTGACCGTTCAGCAGCAGATCACCAAGAACGACGCATTCAGCATCTCTTGGCTGGGCACCTGGGGACGACGGCTGCCGGACTTCGTGGACACTAATCTCCCTACACCGGTCGCGGTCGATTTTACCGTCGTGGATCCCACCCACGAAGGCCCATTGGCGAACGGCACCACCTTCGCAGCCAATGCATTCCTGGGCACACGCCCCAACCCCAACTTCAGCTCCATGACCAATATCTTCAGCGGGGTGAATTCGAACTACCAAGCCCTGGTGGCCCAGTACACGCACCGCTTATCGCGTTTCACCTCGCTTGACGCCAATTACACCTGGTCGCACGCGCTGGATTATGGCGTGAATAATCAGACAGGCGCCGCCGTTACTTCGCTGTTGGATCCAACCAACCTGCGTCTCGACTACGGCAACTCCGCGCAGAACGTGCCTAATCGATTCGTGCTCTACGCCGTCGCTGATTCCTTCTGGCACGTAAGCGGCCCCTGGGGATACCTGCTGAACGCTTACCAGCTCTCGCCAAGTTTCGCGGCGCAGACCGGCCTGCCCTATTCGACCGGAATCAGCGGCGCTTCCTCGACGCTCACCGTCACCCCCGGTGAGCCGGTGCAGTCCATCATTACTACCAGTTCCTTCAATGGCTCGGGCGGCGCAAACCGTGTTCCCATCGTCAACCGTAACAATTATCAGCAGCCCAACACCTGGGTTCTCGACCTGCGAGCCTCCAAGCGCTTTGTCTTCCGTGAGAAATACACCTTTGAGTTTCTCGCGGAAGCCTTCAACCTCGCCAATCACCAGAACGTCACCTCGGTGAACTCGTCGGCCTACTTCGTCAACAACAATACGACGAAGGTCAACGGTGTCACCGTTGGAGAAGGCAACACGCTCACACCCTTTTCCACGCCGTTCGCCGCCGTGGCCACCACCAACAACAGTAACTTCGCTTATAACGTTCGCCAGATCCAACTGGGGGGTCGCTTCACCTTCTAGATCGCGATCCGCAGGAACAGACAGCCCCACGTCGGGATTCTCCCGGCTTGGGGTTTTTCGCGCCGGAACGCTTAGGCCAGAGTCGATACAATAGAAGTAGCGCCCATGGCCTTCACCGAACAATACGATGTGATCGTCGTTGGAGCCGGGCATGCCGGCTGTGAAGCCGCCATGGCCTCCGCCCGCATGGGCCTGCGCACCGCCCTCTTCACGCTGAACCTTGACCTGATCGCGCAAATGTCCTGCAACCCCGCCATTGGAGGCATCGCCAAGGGCCATCTGGTGCGCGAAGTCGACGCCTTGGGCGGCATCATGGGCGAGGTAGCCGATGCTGTCGGCATCCAGTTTCGTCTGCTGAACACTTCACGCGGTCCGGCCGTGTGGTCTCCGCGCGCACAGTGCGATAAGCAGCGGTACCGCATAAAGATGCGCGAAGTCCTCGAGTCGCAGCCGAACCTGTACATCAAGCAGGCCGAGGTTGTCGATGTAATCCTCGATGTAACAATGGCCGAGGAAAGCGCAGTGGACTGCATTCGAGGAATTAAGCTCCGCGACGGACGCGCCATTCTGGCGCGCGCGACCGTCATCACTACCGGAACCTTCCTTAACGGCCTTATTCATTGCGGTGAAGAACGTTATCCCGCAGGCCGCAGCGGCGAACCGCCGGCCATCCTGCTCGGCGAAGCCCTCAAGCAACTTGGTCTGCGCGGCTGCCGCCTCAAGACGGGAACTCCCCCGCGCCTCGATGGCCGGACGATTGATTGGAATAAGTTCGAAGAGCAGCCCGGCGATGCCGACCCAACGCCCTTCAGTTTTCGCACGCGCGAGATCGTGCAACGACAAGTCTCCTGCCACATTGCCTACACGACGCCCGAGACCCTGCGCATCATTCGCGAGAATGTATCGCGCTCTCCGATGTACACTGGCCAGATCCAGGCTATCGGTCCGCGCTACTGCCCGTCGATCGAAGACAAGGTAGTCAAGTTCCCGGACAAGACGCAACACCAGTTTTTTCTTGAGCCCGAGGGCCTGAACACCCACGAGGTATATGTGAACGGCATGTCCACTTCGCTGCCTATGGAAGTGCAGGCGGAGATTGTCCGTTCGATTCCAGGCCTTGAGAACACCGAGATGCTTCGCCCCGGCTACGCCATCGAGTATGACGCCATCGACCCTACCGAGCTCGACCGCTCGCTGCGAGTCAAGAAGTTCAGCGGCCTCTACCTCGCCGGCCAGATCAACGGTACCTCGGGATACGAAGAAGCCGCCTGCCAGGGCATCATGGCGGGCATTAACGCCGCGCTTTTCGTGCAAGGCCTCGCGCCTTTTACCCTTGACCGGACCGAGGCTTACACCGGTATCCTTATCGACGACCTGATCAGTAAGGGGACGAATGAGCCCTACAGGATGTTCACCTCGCGCGCCGAGTTTCGCCTGCACCTGCGCATCGACAACGCTGACCGCCGACTGACCCCGCATGGACGCCGTCTCGGCCTGATCGACAACCAAGCCTGGGCCGATTACGAAGCCCGGCAGGCCCGGGCTGTCGCACTGGAAAAGCTGTTGGCCACGCGCAAGGCAAATCCCCAGCGCCTCACCGAGCTATTTCCCGATGCCACCGCACTCGGCAACACCGCCGGACAGACCTATTCTCAATTCCTCAAGCGCCCGGAAGTCACCCTCGAAACACTCTGGCCCGCGATCCGCGACGAGTTGGTTGCGCTCGATGACCGGGCACTCTTTGAGCAGTGGCTGATTCTGGAGCCCTGCAGCCTGCGTTCCGCAAAGCGAAACGAATTAAGGTCTGTGGAAACCGAGATAAAGTACTCCGGCTATCTCGACCAACAGAAGAAGTCGATTGAAAAGCTGAAGCGCGCGGAAAACCGCGTCATTCCCGGCTCGTTCAACTATTCCACGGTCAGCGGTCTCTCCCGCGAGATGCAGGAGAAGCTCACGCGTGTCCGCCCTGCGACGATCGGACAGGCCAGCCGCATCCCCGGCGTCACACCTGCGGCTCTCTCGCTCATTAACATCTATATCGAGATACAGGCAAAGCGTTCCGCAGCCACGCCAGCCGCGGCTCAATCTCACTGACGAGGGAGAACCTAGATCCTAGTTCAAATGCTCCTCGGCCAGCAGCAGATGAAACTGGGGCGTGTCCCGGATCGCGGCGAATTCCTTATCCTCCATCAGCTTCTTGCGATCATCGAAGCCGTCGATAAAAGCGGCCCGTAGATATTGGATCGCCGCCTCGAGATTGCCTGCCTGCGCATACAGCTTGGCCAGCGCGTAGTTCAGCTTGGCCTGCTCTTCAATCGGTCCCATCTCTGCGATCCGCTCCTCCGACTCGCGGATGAATATCTCCGGATCGATCGCAATGGCACGCTGATACGCCACGACGCCCTGCTTATATTTGCGCTCGGCGAAGTAGGCCGTCCCCAGGTTGCTGTAGAACGAAGCGCAGTCGGGTTTGAGTCGCAGCGCCTTTTTGTAGTAGTTCTCTGCCTTGTGGTAGTCCTTCTCGCCGTAAAACACCGTTCCCAGGTTGTTGAGAGCCTCAGGATATTTTGGCCTGAGGAAGAGCGCCTTCTCATACTGCGCCTTGGCGAAATCCAGCGCATACATATGCTGATAGGCGATACCCAGCTTGTTCCACACCACCGCCGAGTCTCGCGGACCGCGCTGGTAGGCCGAGATCGCGGCCAGGTATCTCTGATGGATCATCATCAGGTCGCCCTGCGTCTCTGCGCTCAGGTTTGCCATGCCGAAATCCATGGGTGAGTTCATGGATGCGACCTGGGTTGGAGAACTCAATCCCGTTTTCGTGGGGCTGTCCTGCGCCAGATCGAGATCGTTCAAGAAAGTGCCTGAGCCCTGGCTATAGGAAGCGATATCGCCTCCATGAGCACGGTCATTCGGGCCCTGTCCATTTACTCCGGGAACACAAGTACACACCGCGATCAGAGCAACCAACCAGTTGCGCGGCGTGGCCGCCGACATTCGATAAATCGTTCGCATACGCGCCTCCTTCACGGAACCGGGCGAACGGCTGTGTCAAACATCATCCCACTCCTGAGCGAGAAATGCCATAGCCACTTGTTCAGGAAACTCAATAGCCACAATTTTCGTTGTAAGCGGATGAAAACGAGCCCGTTAGGTGCCGGGGAGAGGGGGGCTTAGGATCAGGCATTCCGGCAAGGGTGGCCTGGTGGTCAGCCGGGATACTTCTGATCGTTCTCCGCGATTCGCGCCTTTACCAGTTTCCTGACCAGAGTGGCCGGCAGAGGCTTGTCGAGAGGAAATTGCAAGGTGCCTTTGGATGTGTGGAAGTGCTGAAGGTCGCTCTTGAACTTTTCGATGACCGCCCCGCTCATGGGAAACAGGCTGCAATGGTTCCTGAACGCAGCGAATGCAATGATCGAACGTCCCCGGTACTGGAAGGTTGGAATCTGGTAGCTGATGGTCTCGGTCGCTTCCGGAACAACGGACCGAATCACCTCACGAATCCTGCTCAAGGTGGTGCGCGCAGGTTCCGGGACGGCTGCCAGGTATTCGTCAACGTTCCTGGGAACCGCGCTGCCTTTCGCGACCGAGTTCGCTTTTTTCACGCTGATCTCCAGACGATTAAACCGGCGCTGACGCCGTATGCAACTGCCTCTCGCGCAGTTTGCCGCCAAACCAGGCGCACGGTATCGCAGTGATGACGAGTACGATCGGGTACCAATGGGCCCCGACGGCCGGTCCCTTATCCCACATCGTCACCGCACCTAGGCCATTCGCAACCAGGCCGAGCATGCCGAGCACCAGGGCATGCATCATAGGCTGATTTGGCGCGAGCCGTGCTGCAACATAGCTTCCCGCGACTCCGTAGACACACCGATAGATGGCCGCCAGAAATAAAAGTGAGTCAGCCATCTGCTCACCCAAGGGAGGGAAGACCCCGAGTTTACTCAGCGCCACATCGGTGCCGATGGTAAGCACGATGCCTGCCAACACGCCTGCAACCACCGCCGCGATGCTTCGTCCGATCCGCGGCCTGCTGTTGGTTTCGCTCATGATTTCATTCCAACTGGCCAAGAAGTCCGCCGCCCGCGTGCATGCGTAGGTTCGGAGTCGTCGGGCTCGAGCAGGGAAACCGGCGCGCTGCGTCCGTGCGGGCCGCGCTTCAGCGGAACCCGCACTCCTGCGTGCGGATCCTGCGGCTCCGGATTGCGACGCCAAAGACGGCTTATCCGATTCCATAATCTGGAAAGAGATTTGCTCGTGACATTCCCTCGCGAGTAATTTTACACACCTGTCGGTCAGAAGAACCTAGAAGTCGGATTCACCATCTCCATACGCGAGGTTCTCAAACCGCGTGCACTTTGACAGATACGCCAAGTGAACCGACCCCGTCGGACCGTTGCGCTGCTTGGCGATGATAATCTCCGCCTTGTTTGCCGTGTCCGGATCGGGCTGCCCGCTCTCGTCCCGGTTGTAATAGCTCTCACGATGAATGAACGCCACCACGTCGGCGTCCTGCTCGATTGAGCCCGATTCGCGGAGGTCCGAGAGCATCGGCCTCTTGTCCCCTCCACGCTGCTCGGAGGCGCGGGAGAGTTGCGACAACGCGATCACGGGCAGATTCATCTCCTTGGCCAGCGCCTTCAGCCCGCGCGAGATAGCCGAGACCTCTTGCGTCCGGTTTTCGTACCGCCGTTGCCCCGGCCCCGGCAGGCTTGACGACATCAGCTGCAGGTAATCGATCACGATCAAGTCCAGGCGGCCCATCGTCTGCCGCAGCCGGCGCGCCTTGGCCCGCATCTCGGAGAGCGAGATGCCCGGCGTGTCATCGATAAAGATGTGCGCCTCCACCAGCCGTTCCAGGGCGCGCGAAAGCTTTTCGTGGTCGTCGCGGCCTAGAAAGCCCTTCTGAATCTTCTGCGAATCCACCAGCGCCTCCGACGCCAGCATGCGGCGCAGAAGCGCCTCCTTGCTCATTTCAAGCGAAAAGACGGCGACCGTCTTGCCGCTGCGCACCGCCGCATTTTGCGCAATATTGATCGCCCAGGCGGTCTTGCCCATCGAAGGCCGCGCCGCGATAATCGTCAGCTCCGACTTCTGCAGCCCGCTGGTCATGCGGTCGAAATCATCGAAATGCGTCGCCAGCCCCGTGATCTCGTGCTGCTCCTTGTACAGATTGTCGATGGTCCCGAAGGAATCGCGAACGATCTCAGGAATTCCCGTGAACCCCCGCGTGATGCCTTTTTCCGTGACTTCGAGCAGATCGCTCTCCGCGGCATTCAGAATCTCCAGCGCCTCTTCGCTCTGGTCGGCGGCACGCGTAATCGACATCGAACAAATATTGATGAGCTGTCGCAGCAGCGACTTGTCCTTAACGATGCGGACGTATTCTTCAATCGACAGCCTGCGCGGCAGCCCCTCGGTCAGCGATGCCAAATAGGCAACACCACCGATCGACTCCACCTCCTTGCGCTTGGCCAGCTCCTCGGCCAGCGTCACGATGTCAACCGCGCGACTGGCGTCGATCAACTCGGCCATGCGCGAAAAAATGCGCTGATGGGAGTCGAGCGCAAAGTCGCTCGCGTGCAGCTTCTCCGCGGCCTCGTTGTAGGCGTGGTTGTCGAGCAGGATAGCGCCGAGGATCGATCGCTCGGCGTCGATGGAGGCGGGCAGGCCGCGTTCGAAGGCGATGTCAGAGGCTGTGGTCACAATTCAGTTTAGTTTCGGCACGGTCCCGTGTCGCGCACAATTTATAGTGCGCATCTCGTTCAAAACTACCCCCGAACTGTTCAAAAATAGGCCTGTTCATCGCCAGCTTTTCGTCCAACCCTTTATCATAGAGATGAGACTCCAGCTTTGCGTATAAAACACATCTTTACCTCCCTGGCCACCTCTACGGTACTTTTCGCCGGCCTCGCCGCTGCCCAGCAGCCCGGCGCCCCCCAGCCACCCGAAATAGCCCAGTTCCAGAAGCTCGAAGACCAGTGGAGCGATGCTGTCGTCAAGCACGATCAGTATGGGCTTGAGCTGCTCATGTCGCCCATTTTCATCGACATCTCTTCGGCCGGCGACGTGACTACACGCAACCAGCAGATCGCGCAGCTCTTTGAAAAGGGCGGCCCCCAGCCGATCAGCATGGAGCAACGCGTCGTCAACGTTCGCAACTTTGAAGACATGGCCGTGGTCGATGGCACTTACATCATCAAGTGGAGGACCAACGGCCAGGTTCGGGAGGAGCGCGGCATTTTTACACATGTCTACCAGCACGTGCGCGGTAACTGGATCGGCGTGCACGGGCAGCGCACTGCCGTCGTCGAGAAGACCGACCAGAAGACGAAACCGGTCGCCAAGAAGAGCAGCACCGCCGCCCTGCCTTTTCACATACCGCTGATTTACCAAGGCAAAGAATCGCAGAGCCAGCAGACGCAAGGCCAACCATCGCAGGGTCAGCAAACGCAGAGCCAGCAATCGGCGCCTGTCCCGCAATCGACCCAGCCGCCCGCTCAGCCGGCCAACGCCGATACTCCGTAGTAAGCCCGATGACCATGCGACCTATATGGGCGGAGATATCCCGCCCGCGGCTGCTCGAAAATTACCGCCTGCTGCGCCGCCTCGCCGGAGCCGCCAGCCTGCTCGCGATCGTGAAGGCAAATGCATATGGCCACGGTGTCATCCCCTGTGCACAGGCGCTCTGCGCCGAAGATGCATATCAATGGTTAGGCGTCACCGGTGCAGAGGAGGGCGCCGCCCTTCGTGTAGTTTCTCCGAATGCGCGCATTCTGGTGATGGGCGGCGTTTGGGAGCACGAAGCCGAAGCGGTCATCGCTGACAGCCTCACGCCAGTGGTGTGGGAGCCTTCGCAGATCAACTGGCTTCAGACGGCTGCAACTGCCCGCAGCCTCGCGGCCCAATCCATTCCCGTCCATCTCGAGATCGACACCGGAATGTCGCGCCAGGGGGTGCGTCTTGATGCGCTGCCTGCGCTGCTTCAACACATATCGGCCTCGCCCGCGCTGCACATCGAAGGAGTGATGACCCACTTCCATTCACCCGAATTCCTCGACGGCCGCGCGACCACAGAACAGCTTGACCAATTTGTAATCGCGTTAGATACAATTGCGGCCCACAGCCTTCGTCCTCAGTGGATTCACGCGGGAAACTCCGCAACCGTGCTCACTGAATGCGGTGCGAAGACCCTGATCGATCTCGCCGCCAGATACAGCGCAAAAGCCATGCTCCGCCCCGGACTCGCACTCTATGGCTATGCCCCGCGCTTTTCCAGTGCCGGGCTTTCCCTTGCGGGTTTCACCGCGACAGATTTCAATGGCACTGCCCAACTCTCCGCCGCCCGCCTGGTACAGCCCGTTCTCTCCTGGAAGACCCGCATCGTCTCGCTACGCACCATCGAGGCGGGGGAAACCGTCGGCTATTGTGCGACTTTCCGTGCGACGCACAAATCCCGTTTGGCGTTGCTGCCCGCTGGCTATGCCGACGGCCTTAACCGCCTGCTCTCGAATCGCGGCAGCGTGCTCGTTCGTGGTCAGCGCGCGCTTATTGTTGGTCGCATCTCGATGGACCTGACCATCATTGATGTCACGGACATTCCCGGCGTCGAGATCGGCGATGAAGGTGTCCTCATTGGCCAGCAGAAACGCCACGAGATTACCGCATACGACCACGCCGACCTGGCTGGCACGATTCCCTACGAGATTCTGTGCAACATCGCTGCACGCGTGCCTCGGATCATGAAAGATTAGAGAAGAGAATGTTCGGAAACCTGTACGCACGCTGGATGTATCGCTGGGAGACGGCTCTCACCACACGCGACGAGAATCGCATCGTCCGCCCCGTCGAGTGGGGCTTCGACTGGCTGGAGGATTTCATCGACTCCGCGGGACTGCGTCAGCAGATCTTCGGTCAGCAAATCTTCAGCAACAACGACCCCGCGTCGCTTAAACCTCACATTGCCGAGGGCGCCATGGTTGCCCTCAATGAAGCCATTGTCGAGCGAAGCGAGGCTTTCTACAGCTACCGCCGGCCCACCGACTTTCAGCTTGAGACCCGTCACCCGCAGCTCTTTCCCACCAATGTCCGGCCCGAAACGCTCAAGCAGGATGCCGAGCTCAAGCAGAAGGCCGCCGAAGGCAAGCTCAAGCCCGCACAGTTCCTGCGCTTCACCTCGCCCATCCGCACGCCTTATCCCGAAAATGACTTCGTCAACGCCCGCTGGTATCCCGCGCCAGGCGAAAGGATGCAGGGCAAACCGAAGCGAGCGATGATCGTTATGCCCCAGTGGAACGCCGACGCCTTCAGCCATAACGCGCTCTGCTCGCTCTTCAATCGCTTCGGCATCTCGGCTCTGCGCCTCAGCAAGCCGTACCATGACATTCGCCGTCCCGCCGAGCTCGAACGCTCCGATTATGCCGTCAGCTCCAATATAGGACGCAATATTTCGGCCTGCCGCCAGGCCGTCGTCGATATCCGCTGCTGCCTCGACTGGCTCGAAGCGCAGGGCTATGAGCAATTCGGAATTCTGGGAACGAGTTTAGGCTCCTGTTACGCCTTCATTGCCGCCGCGCACGATGCGCGCCTTCGCGTCAACGCCTTCAACCACGCGTCGACCTCGTTTGGTGACGTAGTCTGGACCGGCCAGAGCACCCGTCACATCCGCCACGCGTTTGAAGACGCTGGTCTCTCGCAAGCGCGCCTGCGCGAACTCTTTGGCGCCACGAGTCCGGTCAACTACATGCGACGCTTCGCCGCGCAGCCTAAGAAGGTATTGGTTGTCCATGCGAAGTACGACCTCACCTTTCTGCCCGAGTACTCCGTCGAAGTCCTACGCCGATTCTCTGAACTAGGCATCGACTATATCTCGAAAGTTCTGCCCTGTGGCCACTACACCACTGGCGAGACGCCCTATAAGTTCATCGACGGCTGGTATCTTGGCTCGTTTGTTTATTCCGCATTCAAGCAGCTCGCGGATAAAGCCTCTACGCCTGGAGGCATCCGCGATCACGAGCTGGTAGCGCGTTAAGGGCCGCCGACCTACAATCGATATATGATCGACCGCATGTCTCTCTCCCTCGCGCAGGCTGACCCTGAGATCGCTGCTGCCATTGGACGCGAAGTCCTTCGTCAGCATGAGGGCCTCGAGATGATCGCGTCGGAAAACTTTGTGAGCCAAGCTGTGCTTGAGGCCGCCGGTTCGGTCTTCACCAATAAATACGCCGAGGGCTATCCTGGCCGCCGCTACTATGGCGGATGCGAAGTCGCCGACGTAGTCGAGAATCTGGCGCGCGACCGGGCCAAACAAATTTTTGGCGCCGAGCACGCCAACGTGCAGCCCCACTCCGGCTCGCAGGCCAACGCCGCTGCCTACATGGCCGTCCTTCAGCCCGGAGACACCATCCTCGGCCTTGACCTTGCCCACGGAGGCCACCTTACCCATGGTCACAAGCTTAACTTCTCCGGCAAGCTCTACAAAGTCGTCTCTTACACCGTCCGCAAGGACACAGAGCAGATCGACTATGACGAGCTGGAATCGATTGCCCTGCGCGAGAAGCCCAAGGTCATCATCGGCGGAGGGAGCGCCTATCCTCGCACCTTCGACTTTCCCCGAATGCGTTCCATCGCCGATAAGGCTGGCGCGCTGCTTATCGTCGATATGGCCCACTTCGCGGGCCTGGTCGCCGGAGGCGTGCATCCCTCTCCTCTACCCCACGCGCAGATCGTCACAACCACCACGCACAAGACGCTCCGCGGACCCCGTGCCGGTCTTATCCTCTGCGAGCAGCAGTACGCCGCCGCTGTCGACAAGAGTGTTTTCCCCGGCCAGCAGGGCGGTCCTCTCATGCACATCATCGCCGCCAAGGCCGCCGCCTTCAGGGAAGTTCTTCAGCCCGATTTCAAACTCTACGCCCAGCAGATTGTGACTAATGCGAATGTCCTCGCCGAAGCCCTCCAGGCCGAGGGCTACCGTATCGTCTCCGGCGGTACGGACACGCATCTGATGCTGGTCGATGTCTTTGCCAAGGGCATCCTGGGCAGCGAGGCGGAAGTCGCTCTAGGCCACGCCGCGATCACCGTCAACAAAAATGCTATTCCGTATGACGTGAATCCCCCGCTACGCCCCAGCGGCGTCCGCATCGGCACCCCCGCGCTCACCACGCGGGGCATGAAGGAAGCCGAGATGCGCACTATCGCCAAGTGGATTGCCCAGGCTCTCCAGCAGCGCAACAATCCACAGGCACTCAAGCACATTCGCGGACTCGTACTGGAACTCGCCGAGCAGTTCCCTCTCTACGGATGGCTACGGCATCCTGCTGAAGTCGCGACGAAGTAAGCCTGAACCTAGACAATCCACGACGGATGAATCGGTTGTCTCTATACCTAGTCGAGGAGGGCCATGAAGCCGAAGCGCATGTGCAGTTGCTGATGTCAGAAGCTTAATGGTTGGCTTGGACTTTAGTCAGTTGAGTTGCGACAGAGACCCAGCGCCCATTTCTGTTCTCCCAGACATCCAACCAGTTATAAGGCCCGCTGTTTTCCATTCCTTTGTAGGAACTCCTTTCGTCGTCAAAGCCCCGCACGAAAGCTACATTGCCGATCACGCGGACGTAAAGGGTCGTGAAGCTTGAAGCTGGTGACGACAAGCGCCCCGGACTGCACATCGTTGATGAACCCGGCTTTTGCGCCCGTCGCGCCGCTGTCATTTTGGATAGTCCAATCGTCGCCCACGAGCTTAGATAGTGTTGCGATATCCTTGTGAATCATTGCCTGTCCTAAGTCGGCTTCGAAATCAGCGATTTTCTTTTCGGTCGCTGGCACATCTTTCGCGATTGCCGTGCAAGTCAG
>Ga0206966_1019_pt1 | contig 54979 bp, 45 predicted proteins | sample Alteio_BWOrgHeat_23_FD_152970 | JGI IMG/M metagenome (GOLD analysis project Ga0206966, IMG submission 152970) | Enriched cells from forest soil in Barre Woods Harvard Forest LTER site, Petersham, Massachusetts, United States -... | ecosystem: Environmental > Terrestrial > Soil > Temperate forest >...
CGATCGCAACAACCTCTCCGCGATCCTGCTCAGCCGCCACGAAAACATCGCCTGGGTCACCGCCGGCCAGGTCGAAGCCCGCGTCGCCCTAGGTTCTGAAACCGCCGTCACATCACTGCTTATCACCCACGAGGGACTCCGCTACTACCTCACTTCCAACAACGAAGCCCCCCGCCTAGCCGACGAGGAGTTCACCGGCCTCGGCTACGAGCCCGTTATTTATCCCTGGTATCAAAGCCCGGCTCGGCTTCTCCGCGAACTTGTAGGAGACAACGCGTTAGGCTCAGACACTCTGATAGCCGGCGCCGAGCACGTCAGCATCAGCAGCCTCCGCTCCCCACTCCTGCCCACGGAGATCGAACGCCTCCGCATTCTCTCCCGCGACACCGCCGAAGCCACCGTCGTTGTCCTCGAATCTCTCCAGCCCGGAGTCACCGAAGACGAAATGGCAGCCCGCTCCGCCGCCGCGCTGCTTGAACGCGGCATCACGCCGACGGTGCTGCTGATGGGAGTCGACGACCGAATCCGCAAATACAAGCATGCCGTCCCTCGCCAGGGTGTCCTCGAACGCTACGGCATGGTCAATCTCTGCGCCCGCAGGTGGGGATTAGTCGTCTCAATCACCCGCTTCGTCCACTTCGGACCGATACCCGAAGATCTGGCCGCATCCTTCATCGCAGCAGCCCGCATTCACTCCGAGCTGCTCCATGCCACCCGCCCCAGCGTAATCTCTGCTCAGCTTTTCGAGGTTGCTCGCGAAGCATACAAATCCGTAGGAGCCGCCGAAGAGATCGAGCTCCATCACCAGGGCGGAGCTTGCGGATACACCGAACGCGACTGGCTCATCACGCCCTCCGGAGAAGACATCGTCACCGCTCCCCAGGCTTTCGCCTATAACCCCAGCCTGCGCGGAGCCAAGGTCGAAGACACCATCCTGGCCAGCGAAAACTCGATTGAAGTTCTCACCGAAACGCCCACCCTCCCTGTTGTCGAAACCGGCATCGGCGGCGCCGTCTATCGTTCGGCCGGAGTCCTTCAACGTTGAGCCTACTTTCTGAGGTCTTTGGCCGCGCAACGCAACTTCATTGATAATGATCGGCGGGAATAAAGAACGGTAAGAAGCGCCATGTCATATAAGCCCGATCGCCGCCGCTTTCTCATTGCAGGTGGGCTTACTGCCCTTGCCTCAACCAGAGTGCTGGGTGCAAACGATACTCTTCGCATTGGGGTCATCGGAGCGGGCGGCCGAATGAAGGGCCTGCTCGATTCTGCCGAGAAGGTCGGCCCCTGCCAGATCATAGCTGTCAGCGACGTGTATGCGCCGCACCGCGATGCTGTCAAAGAGAGGTCCAACGGCATGGCTACCACGCATGTCGACTATCACGAGGTGCTCGACAAGGATATCGATGCCGTGATCATTGCGTCCCCGGATCACTGGCACGTTCGCATGGCCGTCGACGCCCTGGCCGCTGGCAAAGACGTCTATCTGGAAAAGCCCGTCACACACACCATCGAGGAAGGCGTCGCGCTCACCCGCGCCGTTCGCTCCGGAAAGCAGATTCTGCAGTGCGGCATGCAGCAGCGTAGCTGGACCCACTTTCGCGATGCTGTCGAGTTGATTCAGGGCGGTAGCCTCGGGCGCGTCACTCAGGTAAGAACCTATTGGTGGCAGAACTATCAACGCAACTGGCCGACTAAGCCCGTCGACACACAGGCTCTCGACTGGAAGCTTTGGCTCGGATCCGCTCCCGATCAGCCGTTCAGCGAAGAAAAGTTTTTCCGGTGGCGCTGGTTCTGGAACTTTGGCGGCGGAGCCATGACCGATCTATTCACTCACTGGATCGATGTGGCCCACTGGGCCATGAAATCCGACCAGCCGCGTGAGGCGCAGATGCTTGCGGACAAATATATGTTTCTGGAATGGGACTGCCCCGACACGATTCAAGCGGCATTCCGTTATCCAGGTTTTGATGTTGTCTACGAGGGAATGATGAGCTCCTCTATCGACGACGGCGGTCTTGAATTCCGCGGGACCGAGGCGACGCTGAAGATCAATCGCAGCGGGTTCGGCGTTTATCGCGAGGGCGTCCAGAGTAACCAGAATCCCGTGCTCAAGGAGGAGAGCTTCCGCGACGGAACCATCTCGCACATGCAGAATTTCTTCGAGTGCGTCAGGATGCGCAAAGAGCCAAACGCGCCCGTGGAAACCGGGGTCGCCGCGGCGCGTGCCGGTCAGATCGGTAATCTGGCCTATCGTGGCAACGGCCAGATTAGCTGGTCGCCGAAGTAGTCGCCCGCGCTTCCTCGCTCACGATCCGCGACCAGCGCCGGTATTCTGCCTGCCCGCCCACACGCGAACAACATCCCGAATGACAGACGGTCAACTTAACAGCGCAAACACCTTATCGACCATCGCCTCAACAACGAGGTCGTGATCGAGACCGAGGGCCTGGAGCTCGCCCTGTCCAATCGCATCATAGATTCGTTCTGTTGTGAATAGATGTATTGCGTCATCCTCTCGCCGGCCTGCCGGAATTCCGAGGCGGAGGCGGAGTTGAGCAATTACATCCAATTGTCTGCGACGTTGGCTCCGATAAAACCGCCGCACCTTTTCGTCCGTGAAAACCAGCTCCATCAATGACGCTCGCAGACCGCGCCACCGCGTATGGAAATCGATGGCTAGCTCGACGAGTCTTCGGGCCGTCTCTTTTGGTTTTCTGCCGGCCGACAGTTCCGAATCGACCGCGGCCCACTCGGACGTAACCCAGGTCTCGTAAACAGTGAGAAAGGCTTCACGCTTGTCTTTGAAATGCTTATAGAAGGTGCCGGTCGCGTATCCGGCCTCCTTCGCAATCCGGTTCGAATCGGTTCCGTGATAGCCGACACGATTGAAAATCTCTGCTGCCGTGGTCACAAGACGCGCGCGTGTTTGCTCTGGCGTGCCCCGTCTGGGACGGTCTGCGTTTAGTCTTTTCTTCCTACGGTTGGTCATGAGAATATTGACAACACTCAAGTCATAATGATAGTGCTATCACTTATAGTGATACAAACGTCACTAACGCTTTGCCCCATAAGGAGGCGATTCATGCGCATACTTTTCCCTATCGCGAGAGTCATGTTTTCATTGATCTTCATTACCGCAGCTCCACGTCATTTCTCCAGCGAGGGAATAGGACACGCCGCAAATTTAGGTGTGCCTTTTGCTCACCTGCTCGTTCCCTTGTCCGGAGTCATGGCGATCGTCGGCGGATTGAGCGTCGCTTTCGGTTACAAGGCACGCTGGGGAGCCTGGGTTTTAGTAGCGTTCCTCGTGCCCGTCACATGGATGATGCATACGTATTGGAAACAGAGTGATCCGGCTGTGATTCACATACAGCAAGCAATGTTTGCTAAAAATTTGTCTATGCTCGGTGCAGCACTTCTTATCACGCAGTTCGGAGCCGGTCGAATCAGCATCGACGATTGGAAGAAGGATCGCGAATCTGTCGCGTGAGGCTTGTTAAAAGGTGAGGCTTGGACCGCCGCAAGAACATGTCGCAGGATGGTTTGTTGCAAGTGTCATGTTTCTTCTCGTAGGACTATTTGCGATGGGATTCGTCGGCACAGCAGGACGCAAAACTCGCGAGACAGACTATCGCTGCGCTGGAGGCGCGCAGGATCAAAATATATCTCCCTTCAGCCCCCTCACTCATGACAAATTGGCCGACCGCAATCACGACCGTTCCTATCCGCGGGCCGTTCTCCATTCACTTGCTCTCAGTCGCGATTCGGCTCTTCGGAAAAACCGGTAATGGATCAGTTTGAACTCCAGGGGGCCGAGACAGTTTCCCAAATACATCGTATTCAGGCTGTCAGACGATCAAAATTCCGGCGGCACCACGTTGGCATCGCACACGGCGACCCCGAAAAAGGGGGTTTTGTTACATAAAGAGACGGATCGGGTTGAGCTACAAGACTGGCGACGCGGAACGCCAGGTTTTCTCCGCTTCCGTCAGGATACTGTCGCGTATCGCATCCGACCTCTTGCCGATCGTGGTCGCCTTCGCATCGGCATGCGACGTAAAACAAATCCCTCGTGGAAACGCACCTGAGCCAAGGGCCTACCTGCAAAGAGGCAGTCGGTCACTTGGGCTGGTTGCGTGAGAGCACGGGGGCCATTGCCTCGAATACGCCGTCATTCCTGATCAGCTTATGAAAGAGAATCGCTGCGACATGCATCAGGATGAATGCGAAGAAAGCAAAGGCCAGGTAGTAATGTGCATGCCACAACAATGCATGCAGGCTGGGACGCACAGGCAGAATCGAGGGCAGATGCACACTGCCGAAAAGCACCACCGGGTAGGACGCTGCGGACAACATTCCCCAGCCGATCAGCGGCATGCCGATCATCAGCGCGTAGAAGATATACTGCGACAGATTTGCAGCCAGCTTAATTGGCTCCGGCAGGTCGGCCGGCAGCGCAGGCGCGCCGTAAAAAATGCGCAGTAACAGACGGATGAGTGCGAGCACCAGGATGGCGATACCGAGCGGCTTATGAATCTGGACCAATGTCAGGTACTTCGGCGTGATGGTCGAGACCATGCCTACACCGATGAACAACATGGAGAGAATGCAGATTGCCATGAGCCAGTGAAGCAATCGCTGCGGCGCGGTGAAGCGTTTGCGGCTTGTGGTCATTGCTTGGCTCCTGCCGCAGTGCCCGGATAGTACGAGGCTTCGGCTGTGCGGCTGTTGTACGACCGGGAATAGGCGGCCGAACGGGCGGCGGGGAATGGGTCATCGGACGTCGTGATGCCGGAGGGTAACACGGTCGGGTCGAAATTGATGTTAAGACACGGGCCGTCACGCTCAGGCTCTATCTGCTGGACGGTGAGCGTGCCAACCTCAACTGTGCGACGATCCGCTGGCCATGCCTTGTTGGGGTCCGCTGTCGGATCACCCGGGTTGGCAACGATCACCTCCATACTCCAACGTTGAGGGCTGGCAGAGACACGCTGGGTAATCTCCTGCTCCAGGAAGTCGGGGCCACGTTTGCTCAGCTCATCCGGTGAGACGGGTACAGGTTGCGCCGCCGGAACCAACGACCAGCGTATCGGATGCGTGGTGCCGGTGGCATCGACAAACAGAAAGGAGTTGAGACTGTTGTAGCGCTCCTCCGCATAGCTCCCGGTCCAGGGAGCGCTCTTGGCCCAAGCGAGGAACGTGGTGAATTCCGGATGCGCGGCAATAAACTTCTTCATCGAATCGGGATCCTTGCTTCCGGAGGCAGTCAGGAGTTCGTAGAAGCCTTGCGGTGTCGATACAGGGAAGATGGGCGCATCGATCATGGCGCTCCGCCATTCCTGTCCATCCGGCGTCGTGATGCGGATGCCGATGCCACGCACGCGCACCATAGCATCTGCTGCATTCGGGTCCGCGGTACCAAGGTTGAATCGTCCTACCACCGGATATTGACCTCGAGCGAAGACCGGTGCCTTGGAAAGCGCCGAACCATCGCCGTTGGCTTCGAACGTGCCAGTGAAACAGATGCCCTTGGCGTGGTTACGGCGATGGCCCAACGCCGGGCCACCTGGAGGTGCCAACGCCTCTACCATCTTTTTTGGCGTCAGCCTTTGCGGTGACAGCCATCCAGCCGTGTAGGCAAAAGCAATCGCGGCTACGCCCACCACCGCCGCAATGATTACCACCGGTCCGAGCCGAAAGGATTTTGGTGATGCAGGTGTCTGGACCATTCAAACCTCGTTTCTTGTAATCATGGGATCTCAAGCCGATACCGTCATTGTCTCGCCGGAACTCTACGCGCACTATCGGAAGACGATTCACATCATGGCCCAGGTTCTAGGCCGTCTGGGCGTAACGATACGACTCATCATAGCGTGCCGTGAACTGCGTTTTCTTGCCAAAGCGCACGAAAAATTGGCCGTAAACGAACTACAACACAGCTGGGTAGCCTCGTTGGTACAACTCTGAAGCGGAACAGTCGACTTATCTTGAATCAATAAAATAGGCTTCCTCTCATTCGGTCACTGGACACCTTGACCGCAGTCACAGACGCGGTCGGCGGCTGACGCCCTCCTGCAATCTATTGACTTCGCCGTGGCGGCCGAGCGCCTTGGAATGGACGGAGCTACTTTCACGTTCATCACTTCGCGCGTCAACTGGCATCACCGTTCCCACTGCTTGCGGCGGTCGGTGCGAAGACGAGAAGAATTGAAATTGGCACCGCAGAGATCGACATGCGGTACGAGAATCCTCATTATATGGCGGAGGATGTGGGCGCCCCGGACCTCATCGCTGACGGACGCTTGCAGCCGGGAATCAGCCGCGGTTCTCGTGAATAGGTGATCGACGACGACCATGATCGTGCCTATTTCGGACGAGGGCTCAGGAAGAGGGCAAGATTGGCTTCACTGACGCATCCACGCTGGCGATCTTCGGTCGTAGCTACGCTGCTGAACCGGATGTACTCATCGAGCAGTTCAGAAAAGCTCAGATGTAAACGGTTTGATTTACCATAAATCTAGTATTCCCTTTGGAGATCTCTTGATGCGTTTTGCCTCACTTTTTCTTGCCGGCCTTGTTGTGTTCGCACCCGCCGTCTCCGCCTCAGCCCAGGCCACCGCTTATCCCAACCAGCCGCCACTGCTCCTCGGAGCCGCCTGGTATCCCGAGCAATGGCCCGAGTCCCAATGGGAGCCTGACCTCGCCCTCATGGAAGCAGCGCATATCCACCTCGTCCGCCTCGGCGAGTTTGCCTGGAGCACCATGGAGCCCTCCGAGGGCCACTACAACTTCGACTGGCTCGACCGCGCCATCGCTCTTGCTGCCAAGCACCACATAGCAATCGTCCTCGGCACGCCTACCGCCGCGCCGCCTGCCTGGCTGACGACCAAATATCCTGAGACCCTCCGCATCGACGAGGACGGCCGACGCGACGAGCACGGAAACCGCCAGCAGTTCTCCTTCGCCAGCGAGCGCTACCGCAAATTCGCTCACGACATTGCCGAGCAGATGGCCATACGCTACGGGAGGAACCCCAACGTCGTCGGCTGGCAGCTCGACAACGAATACGCCAACGACTCCTTCGATCCCGAAGCCAAAGCCCAATTCCACGCATGGCTCCAGAAGAAATACGGCACCATCGACAACCTCAACAAGCGCTGGGCCACCGCATACTGGAGCCAGACCTACGACAACTTCGACGAAATTCCGGCGCGCGACAACAACGAAAACCCCGCTCTGCTCCTCGACTGGAAGCGCTTCGTAAGCGACACCTGGGAGAGCTACTCACAGAACCAGATTGACGCCATCCGTCCGCACGCCGACCCCCGTCAGTTCATCACCACCAACACCATGGGATGGTTCGACGGCTTTGATGAATACACTGTCCACTCCAACCTCGACATCGCCGCCTGGGACGACTACATCGGCTCCGGCAATTATGACCCGGCCGACAACGCCGCCCGCCACGACCTTACCCGCGGCTACAAGCGCAAGAATTTCTGGGTTATGGAAACCGAGCCCGCCTTCGTCAACTGGCGTCCCACCAATACGCCTCTCGACAAGGGTCAGGTGCGCGACATGGCGTGGCAGTCCATCGGCCATGGAGCCGATGCCGTCGAGTACTGGCAATGGCGCGCCGCCCCTAACGGGCAGGAGGAATATCATGGCGTCCTCGCCGGCATCGACGGAAAGCCTGTCCCCGTCTACGACGAAGTGAAACAGGTTGGCGAAGAATTTGAGAAAGCCGGCCCCGCCCTCTCCGGTACATCGCCCCACGCCTCCGTCGCCATCCTGAATTCCTATGACAGCCGCTGGGCCATAGACTTCCAGCGTCACAGCGCCAAATTCGATCCCGTCGCTGAGCTCGTGGCCTTCTACCGTCCCCTACGCGATCAGACCCAGTCCGTCGACGTGATCTCCCCTGACGCGCCTCTCGACCAGTACAAGCTCGTCGTCGCCCCTGCGCTCAATGTGTTGTCCCAGGCTACAGCCGACCACCTCATCGCCTGGGTCAAGCAGGGAGGTCATCTCGTCCTCGGCCCGCGCAGCGGCATGAAGAACGAGTACAACGCCCTCAATCCCCAGCGCCAGCCCGGCCCGCTTGTCGATTTTCTCGGCGGCAACGTCTCGCAGTTCTATGCGCTCGATACAGAAGTTCCGGTCAGTGGCGACCTCGGCACCGGCACAGCGAGCATTTGGGCAGAAACCATCAGTCCCGCCTCACCCGACACCCAGGTCCTCCTGCGTTACGGCCCCAGCAACGGATGGCTCGACGGCCAGCCCGCCGTCCTCACCCGCTCCGTTGGCAAAGGCAGCATTACCTACATCGGAGCCTGGCTTGACCCCGCCCTGCTCAGCAAATTCACCGCTTACTTCGTTCAGCAGAGCGGAGTCCAGCCCATCCTGCCCGGCGTGCCCGATGGAGTCGAAGTCGCCCAGCGCTCCGGTGAACAAAATGCGGGTGCAAAGAAATCCGTCATCATCCTCATCAATCACACAACGGCCAACCAGCACGTAGCCCTGCCCCAGACCATGACGGACCTGCTCAGCGCAGATCATGCGTCGGCAAACTCCGTCGATCTGCCCAAATATGGAGTAGCCGTCTTCCAAAAGTAACCACAGTACCGGATTCCCCAGGTCCGGATTTTCGGGCCTGGGACAAACTCTTTCGCACGGTGCCACACCGAAGTATGCTGTCGCTCTAAGGATGTAACGGGCCTCAAAGCCAACCATCGGGGTTTCAACGTGTACCGATCCGCCCTGTGGGCCGCTCTTCTCGCCGTCGCCATTCCTGTGTCGCTCTGCGCCCAAACCCCCTCTCCGTCCGGCGCCGACTCGATCATCAGCTATTTCACCGGCAAGCAGGTAGTAGCGAAAATCGACATGCCCGGAACTCAAAAGGGCATCGACCTGCGCTTCAACAAGCCCGCGCCCATGGACTGGAAGGAGTACTCCTCGCGCATCAAGCAGTTCGGTCCGGCCATTCGTAAAGGCGATGTCGTCCGGATTACCACCATCGTCGTCAAGAAAGACATGATCGAGTTCCAGCTCGACGGAGGCGGCTTCGGCACCTTCGGAGACGACACCACTACCACCGTGACCGCCAAGCCCGTTGAAAAGAGCGACTACGAAAAGAACCTCGAACAGCAGATCGCAAACACCGACGATCCCGACAAGATCAGACAGCTTCAGCGTGATCTCGATCGTGAGCGCGCTCGTCGCGAGCGTCAGGACGCGATCAACAAGAGCAACGCGCAGATTGCCAGCCAGCTCAAGGCGCAGCAGGTCGCGGACAATCGCGCGCGTGGCGGTTCGCGATTCAATTTGCGCTGGCAGGGCTCGATTCCCCCTGCTCAACTCACGCCGGACGCAGTCATGGCCCGGCTGAATGAATACCTCGATTTCAGCGGTCTCCAGGCGGGCGGCCCGGCGCCCAATACTCAGAATGGAGTCGCGCCTGCACAGAACGGCGCTGCGACCCCTTCGCCATCCGATCAAAGTGCCACGTCCGCAGGCTCGCCAACGGCACAACTCCAGCGGGGCATGAAGATAGAAGACGTCACCAGCCTTCTTGGTCAGGGCCGTCAGCTATCGGAATCCGTCGGGGACAATGGATTGAAGACCCAGGTATACGAATATCTCCCCGGCGACCGCCGCGTCGAAGTGACCTACGTCGAAGGACTGGTCGTGCGCTTCACGATCACGTCGAGATAACAGGATCGCACCGCGTTGTTGGTTCCAGCATTTCCCTAGGCCAACGTAATTTGCAATGTCGTGACGCTGGCCGGTGGAAAGGTGTGCCGGATCTTGCCGCCGCCGGGAGCATCGACCTGGGCGGCGACAGCCTTGACTGCGTCAGGGTGCGCGAAGTCGTTATGGTCGTGGACATCGGGCGAGGCCAGGACCATGCCCGAAGCCGAGGTGACGCTCCGTCCACGGACCGCGATTTCGGTCGTAATGGGTCGCGTGAGATGTGGATTGACAACCGACAAGGTCAAAAGCTTGCCATTCTCTGAGCCCGGGCCTTTCGCCGCGATCGACGCGGAGCCGCTTAGCCCGGCGAGCGTCTTTACCGGAGGCAGCGCTCCGATATAACTGGCGCCCCCCACCTGGATCGGTGTGTTGCCCAGCGGGTTGGAGATTGTCGGAGCGGTGAACTCGGCGCGGACGGCCTGTCCTCCACGGTGCGGCAGATACATCTTGAAGACATGGAAAGTCGGGGTCAGCGTGACCTTATCTCCCTGCGCAAGCATGAGCGAGTGAAGACAGTTGACCGACTGTGCCACAGCGCCGACCCCGACCTTGTCCGCATGACGCTGGAAAATGTCGAAGGTAATGGCGGCGAGAAGCGCATCGCGCATGGTGGATTGCTGCGACAGGTTGTACTCCGGCGCGAGCGCCGTGCCCTTACCGTACCAGGCTCCCCACTCGTCGACAACCAGCTTCACCTGTGGCTGGCCCGGACTCTTGGGTTGACCGGGAAGGTTGCCCATCGCCGACCAGTGGTCGGTAACGATCTTTTCCATGAGCGAGCCGCGGGTGAGCAGATCGTAGTGCTCGTCGGCGCTGAACTGGAGGGCGTCGCCATCGGCAAAGCGGGCAGCGCTGCCGGATGTGTAGTAGTGAATCGAGAGTCCCCACAGGTGGCGGCGTTCGGGGTTCGCATACAGCGCCTTGAAGAGGCGTGTCGTCCAGTCGACGTCGTCGCCATTGGGGCCGACGGCCACGAAGCGAAGAGGGTTGCCGTAATTCGGTACCCAGGCCGTGTAGCGGCGGAAGACAGCGGCGTACTCCTCCGGCGTCATGTTGCCGCCGCAGCCCCAGCTCTCGTTGCCCACGCCCCAAAGGTCGACATTGAAAGGTTGCCGGTCGCCGTTCTCGGCGCGCAGCGTGGCGAGGGCATTGGGCTCGGCGGGAGCCGCGGAGTTGGACGGCAGGTCGCCTGCGGGGGTGTTACAGTACTCGATCTGCTGGTAAAAGTCGCGGGCCGGCTGGCTACGCACATTCGCCGCCAGGTAGGGCTTGCAGCCAATCAATCGGCAAGTGCGCATGAACTCGTGCAGGCCGTAGTGGTTCGAGTCCTGCTGATTCCAGAAGCCGGCGCGGGCGGGCCGCTTGTCGCGTGGACCCAGGCCGTCCCGCCAGTCGTAGGAGTCGGCAAAGCAGCCGCCGGGCCAGCGCAGCACCGGAGCCTCGACAGCGCGCATCATGTCGATGAACGAGCTGCGGATGCCGTCCTGGTTGGGAATCTTCGACTTCTCGCCAACCCATACGCCGTCGTAGATGACTCCGCCCAGCTGTTCGATGAAGTGGGAGTAGATCTCCGGAGAGATAGCGCCGACAGGCTCGGCGGGAAGCACCTCGATGTGGGCATCGACCTGCGTGGACTGCGACACGAGCGGGCTGGTGCGGAAGGCAAGCGCGGAAGCGGCAAGCGCGGAGGTCTGAAGGAATTTACGACGCGAAGTCAGGTGCTCGGTCATTTGAGTAAACGTTCTCCCAGTGAAGTAAAACAATACAGAGAGCGGATGAGAGGCGCAAGAGCAGGAGGATTCATGTCAACTTGCTCAACCCCCGGGCCTTACTGAAACCGACGCACACACACCCCGGCCGTTATGAACTCTGACTTCCGGAGGACCCTCGTCGTTCGTACCAACGAAGCACCCGCAGCGCTCGGAGCGTATTCCACCGGCTCGGCTCACCCACCAATTCGCCCAACGGAAAAGGAAGCGCCTCGTCGTACGCGCGATCAAGGAGCCATCGACCCCTGGCCACGACCGAGACCTGCCGCCGGCCTTCGATGAAATGCACGGCATCGCGCATGCGCGCGTCCGGCCGGTCTTCTGCGTCCCCGTCATCGGCTTCTCTGAAGTAATCCAGCGCACGGAGAACGTCGTAATGGTAGCGGGGCGGGAACGCCAGCTCCAGGAACGCCGGATTGGCGACCTCGCCGGTCGAGCGCCGCCGAAAGAGGCCACGCTCAAGCAGGTACTCCTCGCCGCGCCGTCTAGACGCCGCAATCTCCGGCGCGGACCCGACGGCACGCTCGTACTCGAGCAGCCCCTCCAGCACGCAGATCGTAGTGTGGAAAGACGAGCGCGCACTCTTCGGCGCTTCACAGTTCCAACCGCCGTCATCGAGCTGCTCGGCGAGGAGACGGCGCGCGAGGCTCTCCGTCGGTTGCCCGAAGCAAGCGCCCACAGCGAGTGCCCCCCCGTTGATGCACGGCTCCTCTTCGCCTTCGAAGAACGTGTTCCCGCCGGTCTCCGGCCCACGCAACTCCCAGCCGCCGTCCTGATCATTCCACCGCAAGCCCGTTTCGAGACGAGCCATTGCGGACTCGACGGCAGGTTCGGCGCGGTCGACGCCGGTCGCGCGCAACAGAAGCAATGTGAAGAGGGTAGATAACCAGACAGGGGTATCGGTCCGGCGCCACGAGCCGTCCGCTCCTTGGCGGGCAAGAATTTCTGCGCCGAGCCCTTCGCGTGGGACGCGGGCGCGCTCCGCGGCGACCCGCGCCGGAGAGGCATCGGTTAGATCGCGCATCGCCTGCCAGCGGATGGCGGAGTCCGAATTGAGGAGCCAATCGACAGTGTCCACGCCGCTATCTTACCTTTCAAGCCACCGCTTCATGGGGACACATTCCTAAGCGTCCACACACCTTGAATCCTCCCCAGAGTGCCCAAATGCTGTGGCCCGTTCGCGCACGGTGCGGGCGGCGTCAGCCTAGCTGAGCACAATGGAGGGAGAGGGTGATCCACAGACGGGATTGGAGCGAAAAATGTAAAGGCGCCGTCGCGAAGACGACGCCTTAGCTGCTGCGTTGAGAACTCCTACTTCTTCTTAGTCGAGGCCTTGTAGTTGGTGTTCACCGTTGTGCCCAGTTCGGCGAGAATCGACTTGGCGTCGGCGGAGAAAGGACCGGTAGGGTCAAGTTCGAGATACTTCTGATAGGCCTCTGTGGTACCCGGAGGGGCGACGACTTTTTGCGTCTTCGGATCGACGGTGGCCTTGTTGATGAGCGCTTTACCCTTCAGGTAGTAAGGAATGGCACTGTTGGGATCGGCGGCGATCGCTTTGTCGGCAGCGGCCACGGTGGCGTCACCCTGACCGGCGCGGTCCATCATGATGGCCTCATTGCGATAGTGCATGGCGGCGCTCTTGGGATCGGCCTGGACGGCAGCCTCGTAGGCTGCCTGGGACTCGGGAACCTTGCCTTCACCGGCGAGCACTTCACCCAGCGCATCGTCTGCAACGGATTGTAGATCGGGATTGGGCTTCTTGCTGGCCGCGTCAATCTCGACGGCCTTCTTGAGCGATGTGACCGCGTCGTCGTTCTTCTTCAGGCCTTTTTGGGCAAGTCCAAGTTCTACCCATAGCACGGCGGCATCGGGCTTGGCCTGTGCGTCCTTGGACATCAGGGCTTCCGCCTCAGCGTAGTTTTTGTCCTTGTTGTCCTCACGGGCCTTGAGCAGGTCAGCGTTGAGATTTTTGATCTGCGAGTTCTCCTTCACGGCCGCTGCATTCTTGGCCTTCAGATCCTCGAGCTGCTTTTTCACCTCGGGCGATAGCTTCGAGACGTATTCGGCGCGGGTCATGTCGAAATCCTGGAGGGTGTCGTTGCCGGAGGCGAGCCTTACGTCGCGAAACTGGTCGACGGTCTTATTCTCGGCGCTGTAAAGCGTAAGGACATAAGTACCGGGGGCAATACCCTCGCCCTTGTAGTCGCCGCTGGCATTTGTGGTGAAGGTGTATTTCGCGGTCTTTCCATCGGTGCTGAGCTGCACGGTAGCGTTGGGCACGGCCACACCGACGGCATCCTGTACGTGGCCGTGAACCTTGGCCGTGTCTTGTGCCTGCACATAGGCCGTAGCGGATACCAGCAGGACCGCGAACAGGCACGCCAGCCAATTTTTCGTCTTGCGCATGGTGTTATCTCCAATTGTCTTGTTTCTCATGGCTTCTTCTTTCTATCTCCCCGAGGGCCGCGTTTGACTTTGGGCTGCCGGTTCCGAATCTTCAAGTGCGTCATTAATTTCTTGCGGACCACAGCAACTTTAACTGTTCATCGCGTCCGCATGGCGTAAGGAATCGGGTCGGGCGTACCCACCTCGTCGAAGGCGCGCAGACGCAGAACACAACTGTCGCATTCGCCACACGCTTCTTCCGCGTCCGAATAGCACGACCACGTTAAATTGAATGGCGCACCCAATTCAAGGCCAAAGGCTACAATCTGGCTCTTCCTTAAATGGATGAGCGGCGTCGAGATTTCGATGTCTCCTTCGCGGGTCCCGGTGCGGATGAGCTGCTGGAAAGCCTGGTAGTACGCCGGCCGGCAATCGGGGTAGCCGGAGCTATCCTGTTCGACGGCGCCGATGAAGATGGTTCTGGCTCCCAGGACTTCTGCCCAACTGACTGCCGCGGACAGGAAGTGCGCATTGCGAAAGGGAACATAGGTCACAGGGATAGCTTGGCCGATTGGCTGATGTTCGGGCGCCTTGGGAACAGCGATGTTGGAGTCGGTGAGGGCCGAGCCTCCGATGTGGCGGAAGAGGTCGATTTTAAGGTGTAGAAAGTCCCGGAAGTCAAGGGTTTGAGCCACCATCCGGGCACTATCTAACTCTCGTCCCTCGGTGCGCTGTCCGTAGCTGAAGTGGAGCGCATAGGCGTCGTAGTCGCGTGCGGCGAGAGAGGCACACACAGTGGAGTCCATGCCTCCGGAGAGACATACCACTGCTCTTGGTCGGGCTCCAATCCAATTACTCGAAGCATACAAATCAGACATGTTCTTCTTTATGGTAACGCGTGGCGCGGAAACGGATGCTTTCTCCTTTATGTTTGTCGCGTTCGTTCATCGGTACGAGCCCAGCGATGCTTTACTTCTGTTGATTCTCGGAGGCCGCCGACATAAAGAGGTCGACGTTATTTTTGTCGACTTCTGCCGTGCCCGTGTCAACAAATACCGGGAAGGGCGAGAAGGTGTCCTGGGTGTAATCGGGACTCAGTTTCTTCGGGGGATAATGATAGATCTCGTCGAGCGCCTTAAGGCCGTAGAAGCCCATGGTAAAGGGCTTCTGCGCGATGGTTGCATTGATTACACCTTCCTTGATCAGGTTGAGGGTGTCTGGATCAACGTCCATGGCGATCAGCAAACGATCCGTAGCCTTTTCACGCTTAAGCACCTCGCCGACATCCTTACCGGCTGAAGCTTCCAGGCACACGAAGGCGTCGATTTTCGCCGGACCCGTCAGGGCGAGGTATTGCTGTGTCTTGTCAAAGGCATTCCCCGAATCGCCCTTGATGTTAAACACGTCCATGATCTTGATCCCCGGATGGGCTTCAAAGGCATCCCGATAGCCCTTCAGACGCTCGTCCAGATTAGGCTGGCCGGGCATGCTAAAAAACACGACATTACCTTTCCCCCCGAGCTTGTTTACCACTCGTTGCCCTCCAAGACGACCTGCCTCAAGGTTATTGGTACCGATGAAGTAAAGGCGGTGGCTGTGGGGAGCGTCCGAGTCGATGGTTATGACCGGGATTCCCTGGTCGATCGCAGAGTCGATTTCCGGCTGTAGCAGAGCGGGGTCTGACACAGAAACCAATATGCCCATGGGATGGGTGGCGATGGCGTCGTGCAAATCCTTCAATTGGGCCTGCGCGTCGTAATTCGTTGGACCGTCGATCTTCGCGGTCACGTCGTACTGCGCCGCCGCTCTCTGGAAGCCAGCAATCGCAGTCTTCCAGTACGGGAGATTGATGTTATTCGAAATAAGATAATACGTCTCTTTGTTAGAGTGACGCCCGCAACCAATCAAAAGACCGAGGGCTGCAAGGGACAGCACCCCCGCATATCTCAGACTTCGCATAAGAACCTCCCGTGAGATGAAATGTCGAGCCGTGCTGAACCTTCTCGCTGAGAGTAACTGGCATTTATTCAGCCGACAAGAGTGCGTCGCGGATTGTACTCCTGCGCAAGAAATTTTGCCTGAGTTTTTGGAGTGCGGTCCGTTTTCGCGCTTCGATCTCTGGATTCAGGGTTGCACGCCTATCGGCGAACGGAGCTCGGATTGCGCCGATGCCACACTTGTCCACCAGTGATCGAATGCTACCAGGGCTTGCTCGCACTGGATGCGGCGCCGCTCCTTTTTGTCGCGAATGCGTCGGCGGGTTTCCTCATCGAGGGGGACGAGCAGGTCGAAGGTGATATTGGCGGGGTCGAAGCGTTTGGCTTCGGCGTGCGTGATGTAGTGAACGAGCGAGCCGAGGGCGGTCTGGCGAGGGACTGGAACGGCCGTTGAGCCCTGAGCACTTGATGCGGCATAGAAGCCGACCAGCATGCCCGTTGCGATGGACTCGGTATAGCCCTCGACGCCGGAGATCTGGCCGGCGAAGAAGATGGTGGGGTAGTCGCGCAGGTTGAGCGTCGGCGTGAGGACGCGGGGCGCATTGATGTAGGTGTTGCGATGAATCTGGCCGTAGCGCAGGAATTTTGCGTTTTCGAGGCCGGGAATGAGACGCAGGATACGGGCCTGCTCGCCGTGTTTTAGGTGGTTCTGGAAGCCGACGAGGTTGTAGGAGTCGGCGCGCAGATTTTCGCAGCGCAGCTGGACGACGGCCCAGGGAGTTTTGCCGGTGCGCGGGTCGCGCAGGCCAACGGGCTTCATGGGGCCGAAGCGCAAGGTGTCACGACCGCGCCGGGCCAACTCTTCGATAGGCAGGCAGCCTTCGAAGTAATCGAGCTTCTCCCACTCTTTTTCCTTTACCTGCTCGGCTGAGACGAGGGCGTCGTAAAAGCGATCGTATTCTTCCTTCGACATCGGGCAGTTGATGTAGTCGGCGGTGCCCTTGTCGTAGCGGGCGGCGAAGTAAACGCGCTCCATATCGATGGTGTCGGCCTCGACGATGGGGCTGATGGAGTCGTAGAAAGCAAGATGCTCGCTGCCGGTGAGGCGGGCGATTTCAGCCGAGAGTGCCGAGGACGTGAGCGGACCGCTGGCGATGATGGTGATCCCGTCGTCGGGACTGAGCTGTGTGACTTCTTCGCGATGCACGCGGATGAGTGGTTCGCCGTCAATAGCCGCTTGGATAAGGCGGGAGAATTCGACGCGGTCGACGGCCAAGGCGTGGCCGGCAGGGACGGCGCTCTGGTCGGCGCATTGCAGCAGAGGCGAGCCGGCGCGGCGCATCTCCTGTTTGAGGAGCCAGGGCGCGGTGTTTTCGCTCTCCGACTTGAGGGAGTTTGAGCAGACCAGCTCGCCAAAGTCGGCTGTCTGGTGGGCCGGCGTGGTACGGACCGGGCGCATCTCGTAGAGATCGACTTCGCGGCCGAGACGAGCGATCGTCAGTGCTGCTTCAGGACCGGCCAGACCGCCGCCAATGACCCGAATCTTCATGCTGTAGCCCCGGTGACAGTCTCGGTGGAGGCAGCGAGCGAGGTGAGGGCTGCACCCGTGATGCGCATGCGCCGCCAATCATCGAGCAGGGTAGCGTCGAGGCGGCAGTAGAAGTCGATGGCAGGCTGATTCCAGTTGAGCACGTCCCATTGGAGACGGGAGCAGCCACGCTCGACAGCAATGGCCGCGACGCGAGTGAGAAGTGCCTTGCCGATGCCGAGTCCGCGGAACCTGGACCGGACGAACAAGTCTTCGAGGTGCAGGCTGCGGCCCTGCCAGGTCGAGTAGATGGGAAAGAAAAGCGCGAAGCCCGCGGGCGCGCTGCCGTCTTCGGTCTGGCACTCAGCGATTAGGCATTCGTAATAGCGCTCAGGGCCGAAGCCGTCGCGGAGCAGCTGCTCTTCGGTGATCCGGACGGAATGCGGCTCTCGCTCATACTCGGCCAGCTCGGAAATGAGGGCACGAATAAGCGAAAGGTCGGACGGCGTAGCAGGACGGATGCGTGTCATGGTTGCAGATTCGATTATAGGGACGCTGACTTGATATCTTCACTGGTAGCAGGCTGGTTGCGAGGAGAAGTGAACCCTATGGAAGTGGCACAGGTGCTGATCGCCGGCGAGTGGCGTGAGGCTAACTATAAGACAACGTTTCATGCCCAAAATCCGGCGACCGGAGAAACGCTGACCAGAGCCTTCCCCGTCAGCGAATGGGCGGACTGCGACGCGATGCTGGAAGCAGCGAACGCAGCTGCGCAGCAGCTCCGGAGCGTACCGCCGGAGCGGATTGCGGCATTTCTCGAGGCTTACGCCCGAAATATCGAGTCGTCGTCGGCACAGATTATCGAAACCGCCCACGAGGAGACGGCGCTGCCGATTACACCCCGACTGAAGGACGGCGAGCTGCCGCGCACGGTCGGTCAGCTTCGACAGGCCGCGGCCGCAGCACGGGAAGGTTCCTGGGCGCGGGCGACGCTCGACCTGGCGCGGAATATCCGGTCATGCTTTGAGCCGATCGGGCCGGTGGTTGTCTTCGGGCCCAACAACTTCCCGTTGGCCTTCAATGGCATCAGTGGAGGTGATTTTGCTGCTGCGATCGCGGCGGGCAATCCAGTGATCGCCAAAGCTCATCCGCTGCATCCGGAAACGAGCCGGTTGTTCGCGGAAGATGCTCGCAAGGCTGTGGCGGAGGTGGGTCTTCCGCCCGCAACCATCCAGATGATTTTCCATCTGGCGAATGAGGATGGCCTGAAGCTCGTCGCTGACCGGCGCGTGGCTGCTGTCGGGTTTACCGGAAGCCGTGCCGCAGGTCTGCACCTGAAAAAGGCTGCAGAAGCCGCAGGCAAGCCTATCTACCTGGAGATGTCGAGCATCAATCCGGTCATTCTGCTGCCGGGCGCACTGGCGGAGCGTCCAGCGGAGATCGCGCAGGAACTGGCGGATAGCTGCCTTACAGTCGCCGGACAGGTCTGTACCTGTCCCAACCTAATCCTTCTGCTGCGAGGCGCGCCGGCGGACGCCCTGGTCGACCAAGTTGCGCAAGCGTTTCAGGATCGCGCGGCGCAACCGTTGCTGTCTTCTTCCGGCCTCACCCAGCTTCATGCCGGGGTTAAGTCTTTGGTCGAGGCGGGAGCGTCACTCCTCACCGGCGGAGAGGTCGTGCCTGGCGACGGCTATCGCCACGAAAACACGATGTTGAAGGCAACGGCAAGTCAGGTACTCGCAGCTGATGGCGCGCTCGAGCGAGAGGTCTTCGGCAATGTCACAACCGTCGTGACAGCTGAAACGCTGGAAGAGCTGCGGCAGACTGTCGAGAGGCTCGAGGGGAGTCTTACCGGGAGCATTTACTCGGCGAAATCGGGCGCTGACGATCCGATGTACGACACGATTGCGTCGGCTTTGCGCGAGAAGGTGGGACGAATGCTCAATGACAAGATGCCTACGGGAGTTGCCGTGAGCCCGGCAATGAACCATGGGGGACCCTATCCGGCGACAGGCCATCCGGGCTTCACCGCCGTCGGGATACCGACAGCCATGGTCCGGTTCGCTGCCCTGCGCTGCTATGACGGGGTCCGACAGGAGCGGCTGCCGAATATTCTGAAGGACAAGATTACCAACCCGTCCACATGGCGCTCGATCGATGGAGAGTGGGTGCGAGGTTAGCTGATTATTGGCACTGCTACGGCTGCCGGTTCTCCAGAGCGTCGTGGATAATCTTCCGTGTTGCCTTCAGCTCCTCCCCGACAAGCTGAAGGCGCGGCGGACGCACACGCGCATTGCCCTCACCCAGCTCCTCCTGAACGAGCTTGATGAGCTGAATGAACTTGGGCACAGTATCCATACGGAGCAGAGGCAAGAACCACCGGTACAACTCAGACGCATCCCGTGAATGTCCCTGAATCGCGTAGTCGAAGAGGGCTACGGATTCGGCAGGCAGCGCATTCACCAATCCTGCAATCCATCCTGTCGCGCCTGCGGCTATACCTTCGACAATCGCATCGTCGACGCCGACGAAGATACGCAGGCGGCCATCGGCGATAGCGCGGATCGCTGTGATCCGGCGCACGTCTGTGCTCGATTCTTTGACGGCATGCAGATTTGGGTGCTCCGCCGCCAGCTCGTGGATCTGCTCGGGAAGAAAGTCTGTCCCATAGGCGACGGGGTTGTTGTAGAGCATGCAGGGGAGAGGAGTCGCACTGAAAATCGCCGCCATGTGCGTCTTTGTCTCGCGCCAGTCGCCGCGATACACATATGGCGGGAGCACCATAAGGCCCGAGCAGCCAGCATCGGCGGCTGCCTTGGCGAGCATCACCGCTTCTGAAGTGGATAGTGCCGAGATTGCAGCTACGACTGGTGCGCGGCCATCGGCAGCTATGATCATGCTCTTTAGAATCGCTGTCTTCTCTTCGAAGGTGAGGGTCGAGGCTTCGCCGAGCGAGCCGAGCGAGACGATGCCGGTGCAGCCTTTCTCGAGCAGCCACTGCGCGTGCCGGATCATGAATTCGTGATTGACCCGTAGAGCAGCATCGAAGCAGGTGGTCATTGCGGGCATTACTCCATACCAGTTCATCGTGCCTCCTGCAGGGTTGGAGCTTGCATGGATGTGATCCGGGAGGGCAGATATGGGTCGATCGGGATCTCTGATCCTCGCGCCAGCAGATGATCCACAAGGAGCCGAGCCGTGCCCAGCGAAGTGGTGATGCCCAATCCTTCGTGACCGGTCGCCAGGAAGAGGGTGGGATCTTCAGTGGGTCCGATGAGCGGCAGCTTGTCCGGCGTTGCGGCGCGAAAGCCAGCCCATGAGCGAAGAGCGGTCAAAGAAGGCAGGCCCGGCATGTAGAGCGCCGCTCGTTCCATCATGGATTGGATGATATGCGCGTCGACGCCGGGCTCTTCTGCTCCGTACTGCCGGGAAGAGCCGATGAGCAATTGCCCGTTTATGCGTGGCTGTATGTTGAAGGCTACAGAATCGGCGGTGGATGAGTGCGCGCTCTTGAGGTAGCCCAGCTCGACGAGTTGATGGTTCACATATCCCGGATATCGATCAGTGAGGATGAGGTGGCCCTTGCGCTTTTTGATCGGGATGCCTGGAGTCAGCGCGGATGCCAGAGCGCCTGCTGCATTGATGATGTAGGCTGCGCGCAGCACATCTCCGTTGTCGAGTTGCACGCCACCGTGAGATGCGCTGGTGACGGCGTGACCGGTCATCAGTCTGGCTCCGAGCTTCTGCGCCTGGTCGATCAGGTAATGAGCCGCATTCAGGGGGTTGAGGACGGCGTCATTTGCCACAAGAAGACCGCCATTGACCGGCCGGCGCAGATTCGGTTCGGCATCTGCTAAAGCGTTGCTGTCGAGGGTCTCGCAGGAGATTCCGTGCCCAGTGTAATCGACGAATTTCCGCCGGACTTCGGCCATTTCGTCTTCATCGGCTGCGATCCAGATAGTGCCTGGGCGATAGTATTCAACAGAGGCAGGCAGTTCGGACGCCAGCGCGCTCCAGAGGGATTGGGAGTAGGTGGTCAGGGCGAATTGCGCCGGAGAGTCATCCATGACGACGACATGACCCATGGCGGCGCCTGTCGCTCCGTTGGCAACCGTATCCCGCTCGATCACGACGACACTTATTCCGGCGCGTACGCATTCGAGGGCACATGCCGCGCCGACGATGCCTGCACCGAGAACTGCGACGTCGTAGTTTGTACTCATTTTTGTATCCCCATGCAGAAGGGGTCGTTCGGGTCGAGCAGAAAAGTAGATTCGGCGGTCACGTATGCGGTGCCGGTGATGCTGGGGATTACTCTGCCGTTTTCGACGCGGATGCTTCCTTCGAAGACCGTGCCAAGGATGCCGGCCTGTCTCCAGACCTCGCCGGGCGCGAGCTTCCCGTCCGCATATAGACACGCCATCTTGGCACTGGTTCCGGTGCCGCAGGGGGAGCGGTCGTACGCCTTTCCGGGGCAGAGGACGAAATTAACGCTGTGGGCATCATTGGTGCTGTGGTCGTCAGAAATCTGAGGAGCGCTGAAAAGCTCAATATGATCGATTTCCAGGCCGTTTGCTCCAGTGATGTCCTGCTCTGCGAGCGCTTGGCGGATGGCCCAGGTGTACTCGGTCAACTCATTGACATTTTCGATGGACAGGACCTTTCCGTGCTTTTCTACGAGGTAGAACCAATTGCCGCCCCACGCGACGTCTCCATATATCTGGCCATGCCCGGGCACGTCGACCGGAACCGAAACACCAGTTCGAAAACTGGGGACGTTTTCGACGGTGATTTTGCCTGATGGATGAAGGGTTGCAGTGACGACTCCGACCGTTGTTTCAATGCGATGGATTCCGGCGGCGATTCTGCCCAGGCGTGCGAGCGAGGCGATGAGCCCGATAGTGCCGTGGCCGCACATTCCAATGTATCCGACATTATTGAAGAAGATCACGCCAGCGGCGCAGGATTTGTCGACCGGCTCACAGAGAAGCGCGCCGACGATGACATCGGAGCCTCGTGGCTCATTGACGATGGCTGTCCGGAAGTCATCATGCAGACACAGGAAGCGGTCCTTGCGATCGGCCAGTGGGCCGGTGCCGAGGTCGGGTCCTCCGTCGATGACGAGCCGCGTAGGCTCTCCGGCGGTGTGAGAGTCGAGGATAGAAACGCGGCGTGGGGCAGTAGTCGATGGCATTTTGTAATATCTACACTATCGCCGAGAGGCTGGATTTGAAAGGTATCGACGGCGTCGAGTCCCGTCAAAGAACAGGAAAGGGGCCGCGCAGAAATGGTACATTGGCATTCTGGATTTATTCATCTGTGCGGTTGTCTGGAGGACTGAGTGCGAGTGTCTGAGAGGGTTGAAGGGAGAGTTTCCGTGTTGCTTCTGGCTGCGACGCTCTTATTGATGGCTGGATGCGAGACTGGCCGGACCCACAAACTGCATTCGCCGTTGTTGAGCGTCTCCGATGAAACCACGACCGGTAAACAAGACCCAGATTTGGTTGGCAATCCGGGAGGTCAGCCACCCGTTCCGGGTTCTCCCACGGCAGCCGGCCCTGATGGCAAGCAGCCTTATGACTCCGCCTATGCACGTTCGGGTCCTGGAGCCGAACATGGGACGGCAACTCCTCCAGCTGAGCAGGAAAAAGACAGGTTCGTGCGGCAGTAAGCTCTCTTATGCAACAAGGCCGCGAGGCTTGACGTTCTCGCGGATGAACTTCACCGTTGCGTCAAGCGAGGTTCCTGGGCCAAAAATCGCAGCAACGCCTTGAGCCTTGAGGAATTCGATGTCCTGCTGCGGGATGGTCCCGCCCAGAACGACCAGAATATCCGACGCTCCGCGCTCTTTCAGCATCGCCGTTACACGAGGCACGATGGCGTTGTGCGCTCCGGAGAGAATGCTCAGGCCTACGCAGTCTACATCTTCCTGCAGTGCTGCATTGACGATCATCTCCGGCGTCTGGCGCAGACCCGTGTAGATGACCTCCATTCCCGCATCGCGCAGCGCGCGGGCAATCACCTTGGCGCCGCGATCATGGCCGTCGAGCCCGGGCTTGGCGACAAGGACGCGGATTGGCGTAGTACGCGTAGTCATAGGCGACTGGTGAGCATATCACGTCGAGGGCCCCGGCGTTCAGCTAGGACGACATGCTGCAAAAGCTTGGCGTTCGGCGAGAAATGATTTTCAATCGGTCGGGTAGATCGATTGGAGACACGATGACGGTTCATCGCAGAGACTTATTGAAGTTTGCAGGGAGCGGGTTGGGTTTGGCCGCAGTGCCCCTGGCGGCCGCAGCGGCCAGCCATGCACCGTCTGCGCCGGATGGTCAGAGCCTTGTGGGCTGGCTAAACGTTCGTAGTTTTGGAGCAGTCGGCGATGGCAAGACACCGGATACGCTGGCCATCAACAAGGCGATCGAGTCTGCGGCATTGGCTGGTGGCGGGACGGTCTTCTTCCCGGCGGGCGTCTATGCGAGCTACTCGATCCACCTAAAGAGCAATGTTTGCCTCTACCTAGACCAGGGCGCGACGATTCTGGCAGCCTCGACGCCCCTCGATGGCACTCCTTCGGGCGGTTATGACGCAGCCGAACCGCAGGGGGAGTGGGAGCCGTATCAGGATTACGGACACAATCACTGGCACAATAGCCTGATCTGGGGCGAGTCGATCCATGATGTCTCGATCCTCGGGCCGGGATTGATCTGGGGCAAAGGGTTGAGCAGGGGTCATGACCACGAGAAAACCTTGCCCGACACCACAAAGCCGGGAGTAGGCAACAAGGCCATTGCCCTCAAAAACTGCTACAACGTGATCCTGCGCGACTTTTCCATTCTCCAAGGCGGATGGTTCGGCATTCTGGCCACCGGGGTCGATAACCTGACCATCGACAACCTAAAGATCGATACGAATCGCGATGGCATGGACATCGACTGCTGCCGAAATGTCCGCGTGTCGAACTGCACCGTGAATTCTCCGTGGGATGATGCAATCTGCCCGAAGAGTTCGTATGCCCTGGGCTATGCGCGGGCAACCGAGAATGTAACGATCACCAATTGCTATGTGACCGGCGATTACGAGCTTGGCTCCCTGCTGGATGGCAGTTGGAAGCGCATTCCTGCAGGCGCCATCAAATATTCGACCGGGCGCATTAAGCTGGGGACGGAGTCGAATGGCGGCTTCCGAAACATCACGATTTCGAATTGCGTCTTTGAAAACTGCCGCGGCTTCGCGCTCGAGTCGGTAGACGGCGCATTATGCGAAGACATCACCTTCACGGGTATCGCCATGCGCGGGGTGGTCTATGCGCCGCTCTTCCTGAGGCTCGGGATGCGCATGCGCGGTCCGCAGGGCTCGGCGGTGGGTACTTTGAAGCGGGTGATTCTGAGTAACATTATGAGCTCAGGCGCGGGCATGCTGCCGTCGATTTTGAGCGGCGTTCCCGGGCACAATATCGAAGACATCAAGATCAGCGATGTTTATTTCGAGCAGCAAGGCAGCGGCTCGGCTGCGCTGGCGGCGATTGAGCCGCCGCTCAAGGAGAATGCGTATCCAGAGCCGACGATGTTCGGCGACCTGCCGGCGAGCGGACTCTTTATCCGCCATGTGAAGAATCTGGAGATGAGCAACGTTGAGATTGCGACGGCACAGGCGGACGCGCGACCCGCGTTCTGGCTGGCCGATGTGGATGGAGCGGACTTCTTCCGGGTGCGCGTGCCGAATGGAGCGCCGTCATTCGATTTGCGACGGGTGAAGAACTTCCGCAGCTTCGGCAGTCGCTCCGTCGGGGATGTGTCGTTCGAGAGTGTTGAGGCGCGCAAGGTTTAGAGCGGAACCTACGTCCGAAATCCCCTGATGCAGGGCATCTGGTTGTTCGCTACTTGTCGCGTGCGACGACAAAGTCAGGAACCCAGAGCAGGGCGCGCTTGAAGTCGGAGTCCGGCAGATCGCTGAGTGCCGTACGGGCCGCTTCTGCATATTGGAAGGCCGTGTTCATCGCGTAATCGACTGACCCGTGACGGGTGAGGACGGCAAGAATCTCAGCGTGGGTGACGGCGTCGAAGTTCTGGTCGGTAAGGACGGTTTGAATGGCGGCGCGTTCGGTTTCCGTGCCGTTTTCCAGGGCATGGATGACGGCGAGTGTGGCTTTGCCTTCGCGCAAGTCGCTGGCGACGGGCTTGCCGAGCACTTCTTCCGTAGCGGTGAGATCGAGCACATCGTCGACGATCTGAAAAGCCATTCCCAGGGAGCGTCCGTAGTCGCCCATCTGCTGCTCAGTGCCTTCATTGGCCAGGGCCAGGACAGCACCGAGGCGCATGGAGACTTCAAAAAGGCAGGCGGTCTTCCGATAAATGAGGGTATTGTATTCGTCTTCAGTAATCGACTGACCGAGCCTTTCCATCTGCAGCAGTTCACCTTCAACCATTTGCTGAGTGAGGCCGATGAGCAGGTCGAGCACTCGAAAATTACGTTCGTCGAGCGCGACCCGGAAGGCCTGCATGTAAAGCCAGTCGCCGGCAAGCACGCACTTGGCATTGCCCCAGGTGGTGTTGGCCGAGGGGCGGCCGCGGCGCGTGTCGGCGGCGTCGATGATGTCGTCGTGGACGAGAGTGGCGCTATGCACCATCTCCACGACAGCGCCGAGGCGGATCATACCGTCGCCGGAATAGCCCTGCGACTTGGCGGAAAGTAGCAGCAGCGATGGACGGATGCGCTTGCCGCCCCCTTCGCGCAGGTAATCCGAGATCTCCGTAATAGCGGCGACGGAGGAAACGGCGTCGGCGCCGAATTCGCGCTCGATAGCGCGCAGGTCATCGCTGAGTAGATCGAAGACTTCTTTCGCCGTCGCTATGGCCAGTGTGCTCACTAGGGCTGGTTAGGTTCGGTGCCTTTCTTAGTTTGTACGGTAATTCGTAAACTGCATGTCGATGCCGAAGTCGTGACCCCGCAAAAGAGCAATGACTTCTTGTAGAGTATCGCGATCTTTGCCGCTGATACGCACAGTATCACCCTGAATCGACGCCTGGGCCTTTTTCTTCGAGTCCTTGACGAGCCGGACGATCTCCTTGGCCTTCTCGGAAGCGATGCCCTGCTGGAGTGTGATTTTCTGCCGTACACTGGAACCGGAAGCCGGTTCAACCTTGCCATAGGTGAGGTTCTTGAGCGAAATGCCGCGCTTGACCAGCTTCTGCTGGAGGATTTCCGTAACAGCCTTGAGCTTGTATTCATCGGCCGAGGCAAGCTGGATGGCTTCGTCGCCTTCGAGGTGGATTTCGGAGTGCGTATTCTTGAGGTCGAAGCGATTGTGGACCTCTTTCGAGGCCTGATCGATGGCGTTGCGGACTTCCTGAATGTCGACCTTGGAGACGATATCGAAGGAATTGTCGGATGCCATGGGTTGTTCCTCCTGCTTAGATTATCCGCTTCCCGCATTCATCTCGGGATCAATGAGCATTATCCGTTACCACTGTTGTTCCGAAAAAGCGGTGAAAGTTTTCAGTTGTACGCAAAGCGGTTTCTTCTGGCGCGATGGACTTCACCGCAGCGACCTTCGCGGCGACTTCGGCGACCCAGGCCGGCTCGTTGCGCTTGCCGCGGTTGGGTACCGGTGCGAGGAAGGGTGCGTCGGTTTCGATGAGAATGCGATCGAGGGGAACCTGCGCGAGCACGTCGCGGATGGGTTGTGCTTTTGGAAATGTAATATTGCCGGCGAAGGAGATAAGGAAGCCGAGGTCCATGGCGCGGCGGGCGTGCGCCCATTCGCCGGTAAAGCAATGCAGGATACCGCCGAGCGCGGTTGGTGACCATTCGGATTCTAGCGTGTCCAGGGTGTCGTCCCAGGCGTTCGTGGAATTGTCCGAAGGCCGGCAATGAATGATGATCGGCTTCTTGTGAGCCGCGGCGATTTCCATCTGGCACGTGAAGACAGCCTTCTGCACGTCGCGCGGTGAATGGTCGTAGTAGAAATCGAGGCCGATTTCGCCGCAGGCCAGGACTTCCGGCTGGTCCAAAAGCTGGTTGAGTTTGGTGTAGGCAGCATCATTCGCAAGCCGGGCTTCGTGAGGATGGACTCCAGCACTGGCATAGATTTTCGGCACGCCAGGCCGCTTCGCGTACTCGCGGGCGAGGTCGAGCGCCTGATGCATGGTGTCCGGCCCTTCGCCGATACCGATCGAGAGAATGGTTTGCACGCCTGCACCCCACGCGCGGGCGAGCAGCGCGTCTCGGTCATCGCCGTAGCGCGGGCTGTCGAGATGGGCGTGGGAGTCGATCACTTTTTGAAAACGCTCACCTTACTTCAGCCGTGCGCCGATCTCGACGTCTTCAAGAAAACCGGCGAGGACAGGCTTGTCGCCTTCGAGGGAGGCGGCGACGATCATGCCGTTCGACTCGAGGCCGCGCAGCTTGCGCGGGGCGAGGTTGGCGACAATCACCACCTTGCGCCCTACGAGCGACTCGGCCGTATAGGACTCGGCGATGCCGGCGAGAATCTGACGCTGCTCGTAGCCGAGATCGACTTCGAGGCGCAACAGCTTGTCGGCCTTGGGCACGCGCTCGGCGACCTTGATCTGCGCAACGCGGAGCTCGACTTTGAGGAAGTCGTCGATGGTGATCTTGTCGGATCCGAGTGCGGTTACTGGATCCGGCGAGGCAGCGGGAGAAGCAGCGATCGACGGCGGTGCGGATTCATCTCCGGCTGCGACCGCGAGGCCGGCCATTTCAGCAGGTGCTGGTAGGGCGACCGTGTTCGTGCCTTCAACGGGCATTGGTGCAATGACAGGAACCTTACTTTCGGAGGGGGCGTTGCTCTGTTCGATTTCCTGCATACGGGTGATTGCGTCCTTTTCTGCGCGTGGGAAGACGGGGCCGATTTCGCCGAGCTTTGTTCCGGGTTCTAGGCCGCCCCAAGTTAGATTCTTCAAGTCTGCTTTGTGGATGTCGCCGAGGCCGAGCTGTGTCCAGACTTTTGCGGCTGCGTCGGGGATAACCGGATACACAAGCGCGGTAATGATGCGGATGGATTCGGCGGCAGTGTAAAGGACAGTAGCGCGGAACGCACGCTGCTGTTCCTCGGAGATGCTCTCAGGCTGTTTCCACGGGGCGCTAGCCGTGAGATAGCCATCAACAGCGGCAACTATGGCCCACGCACCTTCGAGTGCGCGCGAGAAATCGAGGCTATCGAGTGAGCGAGTGACCGCTGCAATTGCGTTCGGGGCTTCCGTCGCCATGGAGTCTGCTTGAATGCCGACTGCTTCCGGCACAACTCCGTCAAAATACTTCCCGATCATGGTCAGCGTCCGGCTGACGAGGTTGCCGTAGCCGTTGGCGAGGTCGGAGTTATAACGCTGCACCAGTGCGTCGAAAGAGAAGCTGCCGTCCTGACCGAAGACGATCTCGCGCAGCAGGAAATAGCGCAACGCGTCGGCTCCAAGCACGTCAAGGATGGTCTCTGCGCGAACGATATTGCCGCGCGACTTCGACATTTTGCTCTCTTCGAAGAGCAACCAGCCATGAGCCACGACGCTCTTAGGCAGTGGCAGTCCGGCGGCCATGAGAATTGCAGGCCAGTAGACGCAGTGGAAGCGGGTGATCTCCTTGCCGACGATGTGTAGATCGGCGGGCCAGTACCTCTCAAAGTTGGCCTTATCTGCCGGGTCGTCGCTGCCGTATCCGATGGCAGTGATGTAGTTCGCCAGCGCCTCCATCCACACATAGATGACGTGTTTCTCGTCTCCTGGAACGGGGATGCCCCACTTGACGCTGGTACGGCTGACGGACAGATCCTTGAGGCCGGCTTTGACGAAGGAGATGACTTCGTTGCGGCGCGTCTCAGGCCGTATGAATTCTGGATGGGCATCGTAGTATTCGAGCAGCGTGCGCTCGAAGGCCGAGAGTTTGAAGAAATAGTTTTCCTCGTTGACTGTCTCCGTGATGCGTCCGCAGTCAGGGCAGGGCGCACCCGGCGGAACATCGACGAACGCTTCGTCGGAGACACAGTACTGGCCGGTGTAGGAGCCCTTGTAGATATATCCGCGGTCCTTCAGCAGCGTGAAGAGCTTCGCGACTCCGCGCTTGTGGCGCGGCTCGGTGGTGCGGATAAAGTCGTCGTAGGTGAGGCCCATGCGGTCCCACAGAGCGCGGAACTGCGCCGAGACCTGATCGGTAAACTCCTGCGGGCTGCAATTCGCCTTCTCGGCCGAGCGCTGAATCTTCTGCCCGTGCTCGTCGGTTCCGGTGAGGAAAAAAGTATCCTCGCCCAGGCCGCGTTTGCGCCGCGCGATCACATCCGCAACCACCGTGGTATAGGTTGTTCCGATGTGCGGGCGGGCGTTGACGTAGTAGATCGGCGTGGTGAGATAGAACTTATTTGACATGCGGGGCAGTAGATGCGCGATCTTGCGATTGGATTCTTCTTTCACAATCTTAACAGGATGCGTACGTTCCCCGGAGCGCCTGAGGGCCAACAGATGAGGGGAAGAGTGTGTAGAATCAGCCAAGAAATCAGGGGATTTTGAGAAGCCTGCAGGTGTTGCGAACGTGTACTTGAGACAGCAGAAAAGGCTCGAAGAGCGGCTCCGTGCAGTTTTACGCGAGCTATATCAAATCGAAACCGAGAACATCGTCATTGAGCAGCCGCCGGAGATCAAATTCGGCGAGTATTCTCTGCCGGTAGCATTTGAGCTCGCTCGCAAGCTGCGCAAAGCTCCGCGAAAGATAGCCGAGGAACTGGTCGGCGCGCTGGGCTCGGTCGAGGGTTTTGCGGGCTTCGAGGTTGCGGGTGCCGGGTACATCAACGCGCGGCTGACTCGCAACGCTGCCGTGCATGCGGTTGCCGCTAGCGGCGAGTTTGAGACGTCGAGCGAGCATCTGCATTCGCTTGTCGAGCACACCAGCATCAACCCCAACAAAGCCGCGCATGTGGGGCATCTGCGAAACGCGATTCTGGGCGATACCTTTGTGCGCCTTCTACGCGCGGCGGGGCAGAAGGTCGATGTCCAGAATTACATCGACAATACCGGCGTGCAGGTGGCGGATATCGTCGTGGGGTTGATGCATCTCGAGAGCTTATCGCTGAGTGACGTGGAGGCCCTGATGACGCAGCTGTCCGAGGCCGGCGAACGAATCGATTTCTACTGCTGGGATCTGTATGCGCGCGCTTCGCAGTGGTACGCAGGGGATCCCTCGCAAAAAGAGGCACGCAAAAAGGTTCGGCTGGACACGCTGCATGCGATCGAGCACGGAGGAAACGATGCCGCGCAGATCGGTGAGTTGATTTCGACAGCGGTACTCCGGCGGCATCTGGAAACGATGTTGCGATTGGATATCGAGTACGACTTTCTGCCCCGCGAGAGCGAGATTCTGCGTCTCCATTTCTGGGAAAGCGCCTTTGAGCAGTTGAAGGCTAAAGGCGTGCTCTACTTTGAGACCGAAGGCAAAAACAAGGGCTGCTGGGTGATGAAGAGAGGCACTGGCCGTATGGGCGGTCTTTCTCGCGAGGACAGCGACGATCTGGACGAGTCCGGGTGGGACAATGGTCCTGACGAAGATGCTAAAGTGATCGTCCGCTCGAACGGCACAGTAACGTATGTCGGCAAGGACATCGCTTATCACCTGTGGAAGTTTGGGTTGCTGGGGCGCGATTTCGGGTATCGGCCCTTCTTCGAGTATCCCGACCGCGAGTGCTGGATTTCTGCGGAAAGCGGCGAGGCTGACCATCCGCACTTCGGTGACGCTCAGGCAATTTACAACGTGATCGATTCACGGCAGGCCGATCCGCAGGCGAATGTGGTCGAGGCGCTGCGCGGGCTGGGATACGCCGAGCAGGCGGCGCACTACACGCACTTCTCCTATGCGATGGTGGCGTTGACTCCGCGCTGCGCGCTGGAGCTGGGGTATGAGGTTTCCCAAGAAGACCAGGGACGGCCTTATATCGAGGTCTCGGGGCGCAAGGGCTTCGGCGTGAAGGCGGATGACCTGATCGATAAGCTGATCGCCGCCACAGGCAAGGAAGTGGATGAGCGGCATCCGGAACTGGACACCTGGCAGCGCGGGCAGATTGCGAAGGAGATAGCCGTCGGCGCGCTGCGTTACTTCATGCTGAAGTACACTCGAAATTCGGTGATTGCCTTCGACTTCAAGGACGCGCTCAGTTTTGAAGGCGAAACCGGACCATATATCCAGTATGCGGTGGTGCGGACACGCAGCATCTTCCGTAAGGGACAGACGACTCCCGAGCAGGTGCTCGCGGATGTGGCCGAGGTCGACGCAGCGCCCTTCCTAAGCGGCGAGGACGCCGAGAGCATCTGGCGAGTGTGGCTGCGTGCGGCGAAAACATCTCTGCTGCTTGATCAGTGCATTGCCACAGCTGAGCCTGCTTACCTGGCGAGGCATGCGTTTCAACTCGCGCAGGACTTCAGCAATTTCTATCGCAAGCATCACATTCTGACCGAAGCCGATCCGGAGCGGAAGAAATTTCTGTTGGCCACTGCGGCTGTGGCACAGCGGGAGCTGATCCGGTCACTGAGCTGGCTGGGAATTAGTGCTCCGGAAGTGATGTAAGGGGTCGTAGCGATAGGGGTATAGAAAGGCGCTCCTGCGGGAACGCCTTTTGTGCCCTTTACGGTTACATATTATTGGATCGGCTGGCCAGCCGCGGTCATTTGGTTCAACTGCTGCTGGTTGAACTGTTTCAGGTCTTCAGGCAGCGGCGCGTAGTTGAGTGATCCCGCGATAGCCTGGCCATCGGTAATGATGTACTGAAAGAAGCTTTTGAGCGCAGAGCGCTTGGCCTTATCCGGACCGTCCTTGGGGATGATGAGGAAGCTGAGGGTGGCGATGGGGTAAGCGTCGGTGGCGGTAGCGGGTGGGTTGACGATCGGCTGCCGAGGATCCTGGCGGAGCTGGGTGGTGAACCCATTGATGGCGGCTGTCGTGCTCTGCAAAGTTGGTTCAATGAAGTTCCCGGCCAGATTCTTGATCCTCGCCACGGGAAGGTGATTCTGCTGAGCGTAGGTTAGCTCCACGTAACCGATCGCGCCGGGAGACTGGCGAAGCTGGCCGGTAACGCCCTCGCTGCCCTTGCCGCCGAGTCCCACGGGCCAGCTGACATTGGTGCCCTTGCCCACCTTGGACTGCCATTCGGGGCTGACGGCGGAGAGATAGGTAGTAAAGGCGTTGGTAGTTCCGCTGCTCTCCGCGCGGTGGACGACGACGATCGGCTGCGAGGGAAGACTCATCCCCGGATTGTCCTTGGCGATGAGCGGGTCATGCCAGCTTTTGATGGTTCCGAGATAAATTCCAGCGAGTGACTCAGGCGAGAGCTGGATCGGCCCCGAGACTGCCCCCAGGTTGTAAGTGATGCAGACCGGACCGGCGGTCTCGGGGATCTGAATAATGGGTGGCATGCTGGATAGCTGGTCATCCGCGAGAGGCACGTCGGAGGCGCCGAAGTCCACCGTACCGGCCTTGACCTGCTGGATGCCGCCGCCGGAGCCAATAGATTGGTAATTGATCTGGACCGCGGGATGGGACTGGGAGAAGCTCTGGATCCAGAGTGTCATAACCGGATAGACGAAGGTGCTGCCGGCTCCGGAGAGCTTGACGTTACTGGAGGATTTGCAGGCGGTGAGGGTCAGGACGGCGAGGGTGAGCAGGGATGCAGCGCGGAATCGGTGGTGCATTCTTCCTCCCGAAACTTGCTATTTTCAGGCAATGCGATATGGATGCGGGTTCGGTTTGGACCGGTCCGCATCAAGCTAAGCTTTCTCAGGAATCGTAACGGGTACGATTCTAACGGGGAAATCTGGGGCTGATTGTTTCTAAACGATGAATCTGCAACAGGCTCATTTTAATAGGTTTTTGGGGATTGCCAGCGAATGTGTCTGAGGTAGGATGTACGATGCCATCTCAATACGATGCAAGAGATGACGCGCTCATCGTTTATTCGCGAGTTTGCCGATGAACAAGAGAACAGGATCTCCTTATTAAAATAACCGTAACCCTAAAATTGCTATAACCAGCGCGCCTTTCACTTTCTGGGGTTGCACGGTATGCGAACCGATCAGCCGGCAGCGAGTTCCTTAGCGCGTTGCGTGGCGCGCATGACGGCCTTGATGAGGGTGACGCGCAGGCCGCCCTCCTCGAGTTCGAGGATGCCGTCAATGGTGCATCCGGCGGGCGTTGTTACGGCGTCCTTGAGCAGGGCGGGGTGGTAGCCGGTTTCAAGCACCATGCGAGCTGCTCCGTAGGTCGTTTGCGCAGCGAGCAGCGTGGCGATATCGCGGGGTAGGCCGACTTTGACTCCGGCTTCGGCGAGTGATTCGAGAATGATGTAGATGAACGCCGGACCGCTGGCAGAAAGGCCGGTAACGGCGTCCATGTGTTTCTCATCGACAATCACCGTTCGTCCAACCGTCTCGAAAATGCGGGTGGCGAAGGCCATCTGTGGCTCGGTGACGTAACGGCCGCGGCAGAGTGCGGAGATGCCCGCGCCGAGCATAGAGGGCGTGTTGGGCATGCTGCGAATAACCGGGATTTCGATGCCAGCGGCCTGCTCGATGGCGCTCGTCTTCACAGAGGCCGCGAAGGAGATGAGCAGCTTGCTGGTATGGAGCGCAGGCCCGATCTGTGCGATGAGATCAGGAACCTGGAAGGGCTTGACTCCGAGCAGTATGACATCGGCCAGCTCGACGACGGCGAGGTTGTCGGTCGTAACCTGGACGCCCCACTGCGCGGAGAGAGCGGCGGCGCGGTCGGCATGTGCGACGGTGGCGAGAAGCTGATCGGGGTGCAGAATCTGCTGCTTGAGGAAGGCCTGGAGGAGGATTCCACCCATCTTGCCGGCTCCGAGCACGGCGACGCGTAGTTGAGATAAGTCTCGATCGATCGTAGCGGTGTTCATGGTTGTTCCAGAGTACAGGAGTCGGGTTAAGAGGCCCGGGGCATTGGAGGCAGGCAAGTTGGAGGCAGGCAAGTATGACGTAAGACTTGCGGATGTCACGCGTGAATTGGTTGCTGCGCCAGAGCGGCGGGGGCTGGTTTTATCAGCTTGAAGAGAATTGCGTTGATCAAAATGGTGATAAGCGCGGCGGCCAGAACGGCATTGTAGACACCGGAAGCAATGATGCCCGAATGCAGTGAAACCTGGGCCAGGATGAAGGAAAATTCGCCGATTTGGGTGAGGCCGACGCCTACGCGCAACGCCGTCGATGAGGAATATCCAAAGAGGCGAACGATCGCGAACCAGACCATGAATTTGCCGATGAGGATCAGTGCGACCAGGACAACGATCATGTGCCAGTTCGCCACCCAGGTGCTCGGATCGATGAGCATGCCGATGGTGACGAAGAAGAGGGCGACGAAGGCGTCCCGAATGGGCAGGGTGTGCTCGGCCAGTTTGTGGGCGTAGCTGGAGCTGCCGAGGAGCATTCCTCCAATGAAGGCTCCGACTGCGAGCGAAAGGCCGATGGCCTCGGTGAGGGCGGCGGTAACCATGCAGATAGTGAGAGCAAGGAGAATGGAGATTTCGTCGTTGCCGGTTCTTTCCGAGCGGTCAAGCAGGCGCGGGACAATCTTCCATGCCACAAGGACAACGGGGATCAGCAGGAGAACAGCCTTGCCGATTTTCCAGAGGACCTGGCCGTACTGGGCGCCACCTGGAGAACCGAGGCTAGGGAGCAGAACGGTGAGAATGACGACGGCAAGATCTTCGACCAGAGTGAGGGTGATCATGACGCGGCCGTGCTCGGAACCCAATTCGCCGCGATCGATGAGAAAACGCATGAGCACCATGGTGCTGGCCACGGAGATTATGCAGCCGATGGCGATGCCCTGAGCAAACGACCAACCAAGCAGCATGCCGGTGCCCATGCCCAGGCCAATGGAGCAAAGAATGCCGATGGGAGCGCCAATCAGCGCAACCCACTTCACCTGGAGCAGTTCGGGAATGGAAAACTCGATGCCGATGGAGAACATCAGCAGAATGACGCCCACCTCGGCCATGGTCTCGAACGTATGAACGTCATGGATTCGAATCCCCGGCGTAAGCGGACTAAGCACCAGGCCGGCAATGATATAGCCGACAATGAGAGGCAAACGCAGCCGCCAAAATATCAGACCGCCGATGAAAGCACCGGCAAAAACCTCCGCGATATCGCGAAAGATGAGCATGTGTTCGTTCATAGCCGCGGTCCACTCGGATTGGAGGTGTATGGCAAAGAGAAGTCTTGCACTGCGGAACAACCTCCTGAAGATAAGTCAGCGCTGCCGCAATAGCCGCAGAGACCAAGGCGAACACGGGGGTCGACAGTCTGCGCGAACACTGCCATTGATGCACGCCTCGTCGTAGGCTATGTTTTTACTACACCGTGAATCATAGCTTGCCTTGCTTCGCGCGTGGATTAAGACTGTTCGAATAGAGCGGCACCTGGCACTCAGCCTCGAGCCCAAGTTGCTGCGTCGCTATTGGGTGGGTGCGGCCACTCGACGATGATCTTTCCTCGACCTTGCCGTTCCTTTAGCTCGCCAGAATATGCGTCGGTTGCTTTTGATAGCGGTACTACAGTATCCACCAGGGTATGAATCTGTGCAGAATCTAGGAGCTTGCCAATTTCGATCAACTGAGATTGATTGGGCTCGACAATAAAGAATGCCTGCTTCACGCGCTCGTCGGCTTGCGATTCGCTACTGGCGGCGATGGTGATCATCCGTCCACCCGGTTTGAGTATGTTCCATGAGCGTAGGAGCGTATCACCGCCAACGGTGTCGAAGATGATATCCACATCGCGAACGCTCCCTGCAAACGACGTGGCTTGGTAGTCGATGACCTGAGCGGCGCCTAGCGAGGATACGAACTCGAGATTTCGAGCCGACGCTGTCGCGATTACATGCGCCCCGTGAAGATAGGCCAGTTGCACGGCGAACAGGCCCACCGCTCCTGCTCCGCCATGCACCAGTACCCGTTCACCGGACTTCAAGCTCGCGCGATCCAGGAGTCCTTGCCAGGCTGTCAGAGCCCCGATTGGGACAGACGCGGCTTCAACATGCGTAAGATGCGAGGGTTTAGGAGCGACGGAGCTGGGTTGAGTGACGCAGAACTCGGCGAGGGCTCCATCGGCGAACCAATCGTTCATACCATAGACTTCATCCCCAATCTCAAAGTCGGTCGTGTTTTCGCCGTGCTCGGCCACGACCCCGGAAAATTCGTGCGATGGAATCGGAAGATGGCGTGGCTGACCGCTTTTCGTGTGGGTCGTTGGATACCAGAGTAGCTCGCTAGGTGTTATGCCCGCTGCATAAATCCGGATCAGCAATTCTCCGGACCCGGGCTTGGGTTGCGGCTTACCGGCCTCGATCAATCGCGGTTTTTGAGCGGAGTCGTCGAAGTGGAGGGCTCTCATTTTGACCTATTTGGATTTCTGGCTTGCGATCCAGGTGTCGATACGCTGTTCGAGGATGTCGAGGGGCAGTGCACCAGAGTCGAGGACCTGGTCGTGGAAGGCCCGGATATCGAACTTTGGACCGAGGACCTGCTGGGCGCGGCTGCGGAGCTCGATGATTTTGAGCTGTCCGATTTTGTAGCCCACTGCCTGGCCGGGCCAGGCGACGTAACGGTCGACCTCGGCCTGAATGTTGGTGTCGTCCATCGAGGAGTGCCCGCGGAAATAGTCGAACATCTGCTGGCGCGTCCAGTGCATGGAATGGACGCCGGTGTCGACGACGAGACGGATGGCGCGCCAGGTATCGGCCTCGAGTCGTCCGTAGTCGGACCAGGGGTCCTGGTAAAAGCCGACGTCCTTGCCGAGGCGCTCGGAATAGAGAGCCCAGCCTTCGGTGTAGGCGGTGTAATCGATGTACTTGCGGAAGTCCGGAAGTCCGGAGAGCTCCTGCGCGATGGAGATCTGCAGGTGATGGCCGGGAATGCCTTCGTGATAGCTAATCGATTCAACGTTGGTGAGAGCTCGCTCATTGAACTTGTAGAAATTGACGTAGACGGTCCCGGGACGCTTGCCGTCGGGCGTTCCCTGCATGTAGTAGGCCTGAGTCTGGTCCTGTTGCATGTATTCAGGAACGGGCAGGACGATCAGCGGAGCCTTGGGCAGAGTGCCGAAGAGCTCGGGCAATTTGGGCCGCATCTGGTCGATGTAGTGGCTGTAGAGGCCAATGAGCTGATCGGTAGATTGCGCGTGCAGTTTGGGGTTGGAAGCGATTGAGGCGCGCAGCGAAGCAAGATCCTTGAAGCCGAGCTTTTGCGCAATCACGAGCATCTCGGCTTCGTTGCGTTTGACTTCATCGAGTCCCAGGTGGTGGATGGCGGCGGGCGTGAGGTTGGTGGTGGTGCTCTGGCGGACGAGGAAGTTGTAGTACTTGTCTCCGCCGGGGATAGACCAGATGCCTGCGTCGGCGCGCCCTGCCGGGATGTATGTCGCTGTGAGGAAGCGCACGAACTGAGCGTAGGTGGGCAGAACCTGCTTATGAATGGCTTCTAGAACGCCAGCCTTGATGCGGGTCTGGTCTTCGGCGGAGATGCCGGCGGGAAATTTTTGCAGCGGCCTCGCGAAGGGGGTGTCTTCGGGCTTTTGCTGGGCGATGGCGTTCACCTGCGCGAGAACCTTTAGGAGGATATATTTCGGTGGGACGCGGCCATCTTCAATGCCGGTCATCATGTTGGTGCTGATCTGCTCGAAGAGGGCAGGGATTTTGCCAAGGCGCACGATGTAGTCGTCGTAATCTTTGACGGTTTCGAAATCGAGGAGAGGAACCAACTGGGGCAGCTCGATATGCGGGCCCCACATCTGGGTGACGGGCATCTCCCAGGGCTTGAATTCGGCCTCCTCTTGCTGTTGGACGAGCTTGCGGACCATTAGATCGTGGCTGAGGATCTCCTGATCGGTCAGGCCGGTAGTGTCGATGGCGGCGAGGCGCAGGATGTAGTCGCGACCGCGAGAAAGCTGGTCGTTGTAGGCGGCGACGGAGTCGTCCGATAGCTGGTCGTTGTAGCGCTTGTCGCCGATGGCGGAGGCAAATTCGGGAGTGTGGCGGAGGTGGTCTTCCCACATCTCGGCGAAGAGGGTGTTGAGAGCGGCGCGTCGGTCTTCGAGCGAAACAGGAACAGCTGGCGTGGTGACGCCAGGCAATCTTTCAGTCGCAGCGGACTTGCTGACGGATTTCGGAAAGGTTTGAGCGAGAGCAGAGAGCGTTGCGAGGGCGACAAGGCCGAGCGAGAGAAATCTTTTCATTCAGTGTGACGGCGAGGACCGCTGAATGCAGTTTAGATGATGGAGAGACTAGTTGGTGGCGCTGCTGGAATCGACCCTTCTGGACTCGAGGGCTTATCGGCGGAAGCGAGGGAGAATTTGGGGTGCGAAGACGTGCTAGATGCTTTAGCCCTGAGAATGCCCGCTCTTGGTATGCACGGCCTGTCCGGGAAGGCGGACACGGGCGGAGGGCTCATCGGAGAAAATCTTTCCGTCCCGAATATGGACGATACGGTGGGCGAACTCGGCGATATCAGGTTCATGAGTCACCAGCACGATGGTGTTGCCCTTGGAATGCAGGTCGTCGAACAGGGCCATAATCTCGTCGCCGGTCTTTGAATCGAGGTTGCCGGTAGGTTCGTCGGCCAGGATGATCGAGGGCCGATTGATGAGGGCACGGGCGATGGCCACCCGCTGGCGTTGGCCGCCGGAGAGCTCATTCGGTTTGTGGTGCATGCGGCCGTCGAGGTTGACGGCGCGCAGAGCGGCCCGAGCCCGCTCCAAGCGTTCGGCTGCAGGGGTGCCGTTGTAGATGAGCGGCAGCTCCACATTGTGCAGAGCGGTCGCGCGCGCGAGTAAGTTGAATGTTTGAAAGACGAAACCGATTTCCTTGTTGCGAATGCGGGCAAGTTCGTCGTCGTTTAGTTCGCTGACCAGATGTCCGTTGAGCCAGTACTTGCCTTGGCTGGGGGAGTCGAGGCAGCCGATAAGGTTCATGAGCGTCGATTTGCCCGAGCCGGAGGGGCCCATAATGGCGACATACTCATTGTGTTTGATGCTGAGCGAGATGCCCTGGAGAGCATGCACCTGCTGTTCGGAGCCCATATCGTAGGTCTTCCAGATATCTTCGACGACAATCACATCGCCTTGCGGTACCGCCGGGCGGTTCTTCTCTTCCAAGTCGGTGGCCGCAGTGGGGTCCGTATGGGTGGTGGTCTCGGTCGTCATCCGGTGCTCCTGTTCAGCATCTGGCATAGGCAATTTCAGGTTTTCTACCGTAATGATTAAGGATACAGGGTGTCGTTCTATTTAAGGGAACAGACACAAGTGTTTATCAACCGGTATTGCGGTAAGACTGGAATTGCCGCGCTTGTTATTTCATGTTGGCGCATAGGTCTGTACGCTTTGGACGCGCGTGCGGTTCCAACGGGATCGAACCAGTGGGAATTAGGAACCGGAGGAGGAATCACTGTCCTTCGGCGGCGCGATGGGCGTCGTATCCCGTTTCACCATGGCATTGTTCTTGAGATCGCGCAGGACATGGAAGGTTCCGGTCACGATTTCATCGCCCGGCTTCACCCCGCTGGTGACTTCGATATCAGTGGTACCGGTGATGCCGGTGGTGACGGGAACGAAGCGGGCGCGCAGCTTGCCTTTTTCATTTGCCACTATGAACACGCCTTGGACCTGCTTCTCAGCTGGATCGGGCACAGCATCTGATTTTGCGCCAGCGACTGGTGGAGCGCGCATAGCGAGCGCCTGAATGGGGATGGCGACCACGTCGTTTTTCCGTGCCGTTTCGATCTTAGCGGTTGTCGAGAGACCGGGACGGAGTCCTTCGGCGGGCGAGTCAATGGTGATGACGACTTTAAAATCCTTGGCTTCTTCCTGACCGCTGGTGGTCTGACTGGTGGCGACGCCGGTAGAGCGCAGCAGTGCCTGGTCGCCGACTTCCGTGACGTGTCCCTTGAAGACTTTTCCGGGTAGCGCGTCCACGGTAACGTCGGCGGACTGACCCAGCGCCACGTTGACGATGTCGGTTTCGTCGACCTTAACTTCGGCGGTGATGACAGACATATCGGCCAGGGTCATCAAGGTGGAGCCTTGGGCGTTTTGAATGCCTTCGACGACGGTTTCACCTTCGCGAACAGGCAAGTTGGTTACGATGCCATCAAACGGCGCAACAGCCACGGTTTTGCCAAGAAGGTCGATGTTGGCGCGCAGCGTAGCTTCCTGCGTATTCAGGTGCCCGCGTCCGGATTGCGTTTGGGCCTTGGCCTGAACGACGGCCGCGTTGGCCTGCGCTAGAGCAGCAACGGCTAGATCGTATGCGGCTTTCTTGGCATCAAAATCTTGCTTTGCCATGACCTGGGCATCGAAGAGGCCCTTGGCGCGGTCGAAATCGAGGCGCTTCTGTTCAAGGTCAGCCTGTGCATGCGCAACGTTGGCTTCCTGCGTTTTTTCGGCGGCCACGTAGGCAGCTATATCGGTCTGGGCGGCGGCAATCGAGGCCCTTTGACCCTCGACGTTTGCGCCTTGCTGGACGTTTTCAATGCTGGCCACTTCCTGACCCTTTACGACTTTGTCGCCTTCTTTTACATAGAGATGCGTGATGCGCCCAAAAGCGGTAGCTCCGAGGTTGACGTAAGTTTTCGGCTTGATTTGCCCCGTCCCGCTGACCGTCGAGACCAGGTCTTTCCGGACCGCTTTGCCGGTAATCACCTTGGTGTACCCGGATTGAGCGCGGACTACCGTAAAGCCAACAATGGCTGCCAAGGCAAGGACGACAACAACGGCAATGATAATTTTCTTCAAGCTCATTTCCCTATGGGAGGATTTGCCAACATCACCTTCGGGCGGAACTACGCAAAACGGGGACGAATGGTTCCCGGATTGGTTTAGGATCGCCAGCGATGCCGATGGGGTTCAGCAGCGAATTCAATCACAATAATATCAGGCGGGCGGGCGGATTCTTTACCACCCGGCACCGTTCGGGACAGAACACAACATGATGATGGCAATTGCTTCAGTAGTGAAGAATCGAATACGACCGCTTGTATCTGCCGTTGCGAGTCCGTAAAATCAGAACGCTGGATAGGAGCAGTTAGCGCCGTATGTCAAAGGGACGTTTTTCCTTCATTCTTGCAGTTGCGTTCGGTACGCTTGCGGCAATTCCGTGTATGCAGGGCCAGCAACCCGCCCAGACCGGATCGCAGGCCGCACCGGACTCTCAAAATCAAGACCCTTTGAAACGGCAACTTTCCGACAAGGAACGCTTCAAGCAACAAAAGGAACTGAAGCAGGAGTTGCACGGAAGCTATAAAAAATGGGTTGACGAAGATGTCCACTGGATTATTACCGACCAGGAACTGAAGGCTTTCAAAAGTCTGAGTAACGATGAGGAGCGCGATGCTTTCATCGAGAATTTCTGGCAGCGGCGCAATGCGAATCCAGATTCTCCCGAGAATGAATTCCGAGAAGAGCACTACCGGCGTATTGCTTATGCGAACGAGCACTTCGCTGCCGGCAAGCCGGGCTGGAAAACCGATCGCGGACACATGTATATCTCGTTTGGAAAGCCGGACAGCATCGACGCGCACCCCAGCGGTGGTATGTATGACCGTCCGGTGGCAGAGGGAGGCGGACAGACATCGACCTTTCCCTTCGAGATATGGCATTACCGCTATCTGGAAGGCGTCGGCGATAACATCGACATTGAATTTGTCGATACCTGCATGTGCGGCGACTACCACATGACGATTGACCGCTCGGAGAAGGATGCGTTGCTCCATGTCCCGGGAGCAGGTGCGACACTCTACGAGCAGATGGGCATGGCCAAGCAGTCGGAGCGCTTTACCGGGGGAATAGAGAGTCTTGGTAAGGGCCCGAGCTCTTCGATGAGTCAGAGCAAGCAGTTCGATCGTATCGAGCAGTTCGCGAAGCTACAGGCGCCGCCGACGGTCAAGTTCAAGGATTTAGAATCGTTTCTTAGCAACCACAAATTATTGACAGGTCCAATTTTCCCGTTCGATGTGCGGACAGACTTCGTGAAGGTGACCGACGACACAGTACTAGTGCCGGTTACGCTGCAAATCAAGAATCGCGATATCACCTTCAACACGAAGGACGGCGTTTCGAAAGGCCAAGTGAACATCCTGGGCCGCGTTTCCACGATCACCGACCATATTGTGCAGACATTTGAAGAGACAGTGGAAGTGGAAGAGCCAGCTGAATTGCTACCCCAGACCCTGGATCACTCCGAGCTTTACTGGAAGGCACTACCATTGCGGCCAGGGCGGTATCGCATCGATGTGGCGATCAAGGATGTAAACAACGTCGACCACGTTGGCGTGTGGGCGCAGGGCATTACGGTGCCGAAGTATGACGATGACCGGCTGTCGGCCTCATCGTTGATTCTGGCGGACAAGATGGAGCGTGTGCCTTCGAAACAGATCGGCACCGGCAACTTCATTATCGGCAACACCTACATCCGGCCGAGGGTGACTGCGAATGCGGCGACGCCGGTCAGCTTCCATCGCAACCAGAAGTTGAATTTCTGGATGCAGGTATACAACCTTGGCATCGACGAGAAGAGCAAGCAGAATTCGGCCAAGATTACATATCAGATTATCGATGTTGCGTCGAACAAGGCGCTTCTGGCTACCGAAGAAGATTCGAAGAGTCTCAGCGCGAATTCCGACCAGGTGACGGTGGAAAAGAGCCTCCCGCTTGCCAGCCTTCAGCCGGGGAAGTACCTTGTGAAGATAATGGTGAATGACAGCATCTCGAAACAGGAGATTGCGCAGTCGGCACCCTTCACCGTAGAGTAATCTGAAAACCTGGATGAGCGGCCGGAGAGCCGCGAGGTCCAAACGTCATTTTGGAGCAAGCCAGGGAGCACAAACGATTGAATCAGTGAATCGAAGATTTTCCATAGTCGCCCCCGTTCTTGCGCTGCTTCTAGTGGCCCTGTCATCTCCCGCCTATGCTCTTGCTGGTGGAGCGGTGAGCGGTGTGGTGCGCGATGGCAAAGGTACGCCCCAGATCGGCACGCTCGTTCAATTGCTGAGGCCCGATCTTTCCGTCATTGCGCAGACATTTACCGACGATCATGGCCGGTACGAATTGGCTGCTGTATTGCCTGGCATCTATGGACTAAAGGCCACCGGGTCACTCTTCCTGCCCACCCTGCGCGAAAATCTGCACATCGCCGCCAGCTCGAAGCTCGTTGTTAATCTGACGCTCAGCACGCTGTATGAGGCGTTTCGCTGGCTGCCCGCACAGCCTCGACAGGCAGATGAGCCTCAGGATGACTGGACATGGACGCTTCGCCTGTCGGCCAACCGGCCGCTGCTCCGTATGCTGGAGGATGGACCTCTGGTGGTTGTGACGGAAGCGGAAGGTCAAAATCCGGCCCTCAAGGCCCGGGTGACGATTCGCGGCGGCGAGAGCAGTTTTGGAGACGGTGGCGTACATCATGGTTTCGAGATGCGGCGGTCGAATGACGACTCGCGCCAGCTCATTCTGCGGGCGGATTTGAGCCAGGCGGAGGATCCGGCACTCAATACGGTGGTGGGCTACGAGCAACAACTGGCGCCAGGCAGAACCCTTCGCACAGTCGGGGCCTTTGTCGATCGCCCGGAAATTGCTGGCGGTCCTGACACACAGGGTCTGCAATCGATGGTGCTGCGAACTGCCGAAACCATGACGTTAACTGAAGCCATCGATGCCGAGGTGGGCAACGAGATCGAAGCAGTTCACTTGGGGACAACGGCGTTTGCGAATCATCCTTTTGCGGCTCTTCGTGTGCATGTCGGCGATGCGACGTTTTCCTACAGGGTAGCGACTGCGCCTGGTATGCAACAGGCAGATACAATCGATCGGGCAAGCACGCTGCCGCCAGCGATCGCCCAGCGTAACGGACAGCTCCTGCTGGAGCATGGGTTGCACCAGGAGCTTGCATATGCGCGTGCGACCGGGAATCTGCGTGTTCGAGTTTCGGCTTTCCATGACCGAATCGACAACCCCGTGATCAATGGCGGAGGAATAATCTCGTCGGCGGATTGGAAGAGTGGCGACATACTGTACGACTCCTCCACCGGAGCTTTGAAGGTGACTGGCGAGAATTTTTCCGGAGATGGAGTGTTTGCCGAGCTCAAGGAGATGCTGCCAGAGGGCACTTGGGTCTCGGTCAGCGCAGCTACGGGAGCCGCCTTGACGATGGAGGCGCAGCCCATGCCCATGACTCTTGAAAATGGATTGCTCAGCCTGAGGCCGCGGCGGGCAGAGATGGTTTCGGTGGCATATGGCGGCAAGCTGCAACATGCCCGCACGCAGTGGCAGGCATCATATCGATGGCAGCAGACGGGCACGCTCACGGCGGTCGATCCTTTCGAAACTAATTTGCACGACCCGTATCTGAGTTTTTTCCTGCGTCAACCGATCCATTGCAGAGGAATCCTCCCGGATGGTTTTGAGGCGCTGATCGATGTAAGGAACCTGCTTGCGCAGGGCTACAGGCCCTTTGTTACCAGCGATGGCAGCGTGCTGTATTTTGCAGAGACCTCGCGCGCCGTCGAAGGCGGCTTGTCGTTCTCCTTCTGAAGTCATCGTTCCACTTAAGGGAAGGAAACCAGAGCAATTTGTGATATATTTCTTGAAGCGCAAGAGGTTTCTTACGTGCGCTCCCACCCAACTTCTTGTGCAGATGCCTACCTTGGCACACCTATGGACGCGTAGCTCAACTGGCAGAGCATTCGACTCTTAATCGACAGGTTGAAGGTTCGATTCCTTCCGCGTCCACCATCTTAAACCTATTTCTGTCAAGCAGATATCGATAATCGGGTCGTTTTCCTCATTTGGTTCATTTTCCAAAACCTGACCAAAAACCTGACCAAACTTTCTTCGCTGGTTCCGCTGATTGATGATCTCGCGCAATGGTTCGAGTTCCTGGTGTTGATACCAGCGCGCCGGACGTTCCCCACAATCGCACTTCGAAGTGGTGAACGCTACGATGTATTGGATCGCACGTATCATTCTGAGTCGAGAATCTCATCTGAGATGGGGTCCATCTCTCCAAGGGTTTTCATGGTTTCGAGGGTTTTCAGATTTGCCTGGACCGCTGTCCATTCCTTTGCGTTCTTCTTCGTGGTGATGGGGGCAAGAGGGTCCGCGTAGTAATTCTGTAGGTCGTGTTTGAGCTGGATAGGGACCGGTGTGGTGGGATGCTTGATCAGTTCTGCGAGAAGTTTTGCGTAGGTTTGGTCGGTGAGCGGATAACTCCCGGGTTTGACGCTCTCGCCGGTGTCGAGGTCGCGGTTGGAGATATAGTGGTCGATGCGATCGTAGTTGGCGATGGTCAGACGCAGCGCTTTAATGGAACGGTTGAGGCTGCGGATATAGAGGTCTTCTGTCTGCTGAGTTGGTCCTTTGATGGCCAGCATCTTGAGTGTGCCTACCTTAGGAAGGATGTAGATGAACCCGGCGTACATGTGGCTTCCGACGCCAGGGTGCTTTCTGTACTTCTCCCAATCGTTGTCGGCGGAAGCCTGGAGAAGATCATCCCTGAGTTGATTGGAGTCGTCGCTTGGCGCGTCCTGCGGGAAGTTATTCTGATGCAAGAGTGCCTCAGCCACGGCGAGGTTGGGGAGGAAGCGGCGAACACCGTAGCGATAGATGCGGATGGAGGTCTCTTCGGTGCCGATGATGTTAGAGAGGTTGAGCCCATAGGTTTCGTAGAAGGCTGTGCGTAACAGGGGGCGGGGAATTTCAAGCCCGACGTATTTGAGATAGCTATACGGAGCGAAGCGGCGCTTGCTGAGTTGATTGATGTCGAAGGCGAATTCAGTTTGGACGTGTGCGTGGGGGTTTTCGGCGTAGTTGACCACGGCGCCGTATCTTTGCTGGAGTTTGGGGAATTCGATGGGGACGGCGTGGTTGATGGCATAGCTGTGGCCGATGTTGTCGCCGATGTAGTGAGCGAGTGAGCCGATGGCGAACGCGAGGTCGTTCGGGGTCTGGGCATTACGGAGGAGGCTGAGGACGAAGTCTCCGGAGCGGACGTAGTGGGTCAGGTCAGAGAAGAAGGCGTTGCCGAAGGGGTAGTAGCCGAGGTCCTGGATAGCGCAACCGCCATAGGCGTAGGCGTGAGCCTCCTGAAGCTGGGCGGCGGTGAGGTTCGGGAAGCGCTTGAGCAGGATGGGACGGATGGAGTTCTTCCAGGCGAGGTCGATCATCTCTTCGTGGGTCTGGACAGAATAAGGGTTACCCCGGGTGGTGATGAGGAGGAGGACGAGTAGCGTGAGGGCCTTGAATCGCGTGGTACGTCGGGTCATTAGGATGAGGCAGCCTGTTGCCGCTCTCGCTCATGTTCACTGTATCCGATGCATAGGTTCGCGGGCGAGTGGTTTTGTATGATTTGGAAGTATGATGGAGCAATCGAAGTCGACAACTCGGCGGCAGAGTTGACCTTGCCCTCAGAATCCGTATCGCATAAGTAGTTATAGTTCGTAGTCGTCGTGGCTGTGGGCAAGTTGGAAAGCGTCTTTTGCTTTCCTGCTTTTCCATAGCCTTCTTTCATAGGCTTGGCCCCGTCAGCTTGCAACGGCCGTGGCACTGCAATACCAGTCTTGTTCGAACTGCATCGGGCTGTTCCGGAGAAGATATAGATCAACGAGTATCGGGTGCGCGCATCAGGAAGGAAATGTCATCTACTTTGTAGAGGACCTTGCCCGGGGACTGTGGAATCGGAGAGACTTTCCCAGCGCGCACAATATCAAATGCTGACACAAGTCGCGGGAGTCTGGAGGGCGACGCGACGGGAATATTGTGCGCTCCCAGAACAAGCATCACTCGTGATGCAAGAGCCGCCAGTCGTCGAATGGACGACGCATACGCGTCCAGATTAGTTTCCGGGCGGAAGAGCCAGATGGGCGCGGGATAGTATGTATCACCAGTGAAGAGAAGTCCGTTCGCACGATCGATCAAGGAAATTGCGTCCGGCGTGTGACCGGGTGTTGCGATCACTTCTACAGTTCGACCGCCAAGGTCGAAGCGATCGCCGTCGTGCGTGTAGGCTGTAATCGTCCACGGACGCGTGGCGTAGGCCTTCGCGTCGAATCCGTTGGGCAAGGTGCCGCAAATTTGGTCAGGGGTGATCTCGGCCTGCGCGTCCTCGCGTGAGCCAAGTGCATTCTTCCGGGTGAAAGCTGTATCCATGCCGTAGATCGTGGCGAATTCCCAGTTGCCGCCGACGTGGTCGTCATGTGTATGGGAATTCAGCACAATGATCGGCAAATTTGTGAGTTCGGCGGTTACTTTCTTGATGTCGCTGATTCCCATGCCAGTGTCGAAGAGCAGGGCTCGTTTCGTACCAACGATTAGGTAACTGATCACCTCCTCGGACTGATGCGGTTCGTAGATGGCGAAGACATTCGACGCAGGTTTATAGACTTCGAACCAGGGATCGCTAGTGACGACACGACCGAGGGATTTGTATTCCGGGCGAGGAAGGGCGCGGCACCAGCCTGGAATTGGGACCTGGGAGAACAACGACGATGTGATCGCCGTCAGGCAGATGGCGAGGCTGGCTGTGAGTTGATGCATGTGCGGCCTCCAATACTTTGAACTGGAATTTGTTTGACCAGATTGCGACTATTTTGAAGTGTATTTGTCACCAATCCAATAGCGAGGACCGGGACCGAGTCGACTGGCTCGGTCACCGGGGTTGGCAAATTGACAGTCCTGCAGTGACAAACAGCCGCAACCAATACATCGCGTGAGGCCCGCCCGGAGACGGCCGAGCTCCGCTATCCGCTCATCAATACGCTTGGTCCAACTCGAGGAGATTTTCTCCCAATCCGAGCGTTCAGGGACGCGGTTTTCCGGCAGCTTCGCCAGTTCAGCAGCAACCTCTTGGAGCGTCAGACCCATTCGCTGAGCGAAGACAATAAACGCGATCCGTCGAAGAGCCGCCCTCGGATACCGACGATGACCTGACCCCGCACGTTCGGACTCGATCAGACCTCGCTCTTCGTAGAACCGTAGCGCCGACGCGGCAACGCCACTTCGACGCGAAACCTCCGAGATTGTGAGTAGACCGGGCATGACGTAGAGGAGTCGATTCCCACTTGACTTAAAGTTAACTTTAACTTGTAGTCTAAAAACATGTCAAAGCAAACGGTCCCTTTACAGGAAAAACTCTCATGAAGATCCACCACAAAAGTGTCGATTCTATTCTGTCTCCGCTGAGCCCGCTGGTCGCCCCGACGGACGACCAGCCGCGCAACCCATTCACCGATACTCGAGTAGCTATTACTGGCGGCACTTCCGGCCTCGGCTTATCCCTCGTCCGCGAACTGCTGGACCGCGGCGCGAAAGTAGCTCTCGTCGCGCGCAGTCGAGACCGGGTGGAATGTGTCGTGCAGGAGTTGCCGGCCGCACATGGCGTTGTCGGCGACGTGTCCCGGAAAGAAGATATACACCCCATTACGATGCAGATCGTGGGTGCGCTCGGGGGACTTGATGTCCTCATCAACAACGCATCGGATCTAGGACCGATACCGCTGCAATTGTTAGGCGATACGGAGTGCGAAGACCTTGAGCGCACGCTGGCGACGAACTTTCTCGGCCCTTTTCGGCTGACGAAGGCGATGCTTGGTTCGCTGGCTGCGTCCGCGAGAGAGTGTCGCGGAGCGGTGGTCGTCAATGTGTCGAGCGACGCCGCGGTTATTGCTTACCCGCGTTGGGGCTCTTATGGTTCGAGCAAGGCAGCACTACTGCATTTGAGCCGTATCTGGGACGAAGAACTCAGTTCAGAGGGCGTCCGCGTCCTATCAATCGATCCAGGCGACATGGACACACCATTGCACGCAGCTGCCGTGCCAGATGCCGACCGCTCTTCGTTGAAGCGTCCGGAGGTGGCAGCCCGTGAACTAGCGGACACGGTCGCTGCTGTGCTGTCGCAGCGTACTGAGGCGATAGTACAAGAGGAAATCGGATGATAGCCGCTCGTCTTCCAGTCCAGCGCCCGTCCAACGCGAGAGTACTGATCGTTGACGGTGAGGGTAATATCGAGCACAAGGCCCGGTCCGAGTTCGCGGAGCTATTGCGCCCCGACGATGTGGTGGTTGCGAACGACGCTGCAACCTTGCCCGCGAGCCTTTTCGGACAACATAGTCGCACCGGTCGCCGAATTGAAATACGTCTTGCGGGCCGCGACTCACTCGATGAGATCAGGTATTTTTCCGCTCTCGTCTTCGGGGAGGGTGACTTCCACACGCCCACAGAGAACCGTTCTAAGCCGCCAGCATTGAAGCGTGGCGACCGACTGGAATTAGGGCGCCTGCGGGGAACAGTCGTACGATTGCTGAATCATCCGCGCTTCATTTTGCTGCAATTCGAAGGCTCGCCCCAGGAGATCTGGGAGGGTCTAGCTCGACACGGGCGACCGATCCAGTACGCACACGTTCCGACCCCACTTGCCGTTTGGGACACTTGGACACCAATAGCCGGTCGACCAGTCGCGTTCGAGCCACCTTCTGCGGGTTTTGTTCTTGACTGGAGTATGCTCGCATCCATAAGCGCACGGAAAATCCGGTTCGGAACAATCACGCATGCAGCTGGGGTTTCTTCGACCGGCGATCCTGAACTGGATGTGCTCCTGCCTTTCCCTGAGCCGTACCGAATTCCCCGATCAACTGCGTTGATGATCAAGCACGCTCAAGCGTCACGCGGACGTATCATTGCGATTGGGACCACGGTTGCCCGAGCCCTGGAACATACGGCTGCAGTGTTTGACGGCCTCGTGCCATTCGGCGAGCGGTTGGCGACCCAGAGACTTGGTGCGTCCAGTAGGCTGCGTATCGTCGACGCAATTCTCTCCGGTGCCCACGAGCGAGGCAGCTCTCATTATGAGCTGCTGCGCGCCTTCGTCGATGATGAAACACTTAGCCGTATCGACCATGAACTGAACACCCGCGACTATCGCACACACGAGTTTGGCGATTCAGTTTTCCTCGAAAGAGCCGCCCACCAGACGCGCTCCGCGCCTCGGTCATCTGCCGCCGCATGACAGCATGTGTCATGCCCAAGTGCTCCGTCAACTTCCGCGAAAGAGTGTGCTTAGGCGGATCATTCCCGCATGACGCGCAATCCTTCTTCAATCCCGTAAGGGAAGAGTAGGCGACAAACCGGGAGTCAAGTGACGGGATGCACGTTTGATCGACATAAGGGCGGCGAAAGGTCGCGTGCCCTGGAACTCCCCCTCGCTGACTTGCGTAAACACCTTCAGCGTCCTGAGGTTCTGCATGCTCTGGTTCTACGAATCTTTCTTTCCCGTGGTCTGGATTTTCTTTCTTCTCTACTGGCAGATCAAAGCCATCAATACCAAAACCACCCAGCGCCTCGAGCCGCCTGCCTCTCGCATCCTGCGCGTCTTCGTCTTCCTGATCGTGATCGTCCTCCTCTCGACAACTCGCATCCCGCTGCGATGGCTTTACCTCCAGCTCTGGCCGGTTGGCCTTTGGCCCTTCTGGCTGGGAGCTGCCGTCACCATCGCCGGCCTTCTCTTCGCTGTCTGGGCACGCGAGCACCTCGGCAGAAACTGGAGCCGCTCCGTCACCATTAAGCAGGGCCACGAGCTGATCACCACCGGTCCCTATGCCGTGGTCCGTCACCCCATCTACACCGGCATTCTGGCCGGTTTCCTTGGCATGGCGATTGCCATCTCCCAAGTGCGCGGGTTCATCGCCTTCGTTCTCATCTTTCTCGTGTTCTGGATCAAGCTCCGCATGGAGGAACAGTGGATGCGTTCCCAATTCGGCGAGACATATGCCACCTATGCTCGTCAGACCTCCGCCCTGGTGCCTTACCTCCTCTGATGCGGGTCACGAACCAGAGAAAAACCCGAATATAGGTTGCTCAGTTGTATCCATGCCAAGACTTGGTGGCTTGCATCACCGTTACGGTCTGGCCGCCTGAGCTGCGGCTGCGAGCTTCTCTCGTTAGAGCTGAAGATGAACTGAGGCGAGGTGTGGCTGCTGATCTCTCGCCGCCCGCTCAGCAAAATCTCTGTGACTATCTGACTATCTGCGATCACCTATATGCGCTGCCGCAGCCGAGCAAGTTCAAAACGCGTTCCTATTGGGCCCAGATGACAATTTGGCGAGCCACAACCAGCCATAGATCGATATGAATAGCTCGATGTGTGTATTGCCCCGAAGTCAACTGCTGGGAGCCAAAGCTGACTTCGGCGCCGACTTTCAGAACCATTCAGTGACCCATGAAAACCGGGAGCTGGCGGAATCAAGGTCATCTTTCTCTCCATCTGGGATTCGACGTTACGCAACTGGTTTACTGCTTGCCAACGAATCGGCATGATGCACGATCACACCTCACTGCAGGATTTTCCTCTTCGAAGCGAAACAGCCAGCATGTGTGTCCGGCCGCCTCATTCTCCGTTTGGAGAAGACCCGTTTGTAGCTACAGTGTAGTGATGAAGTGGGCAGCATTGGTGGCGGTAGAACTGCCCCCTATGTAAACCGTATAGTCGGCTGGTTCGACGATCTGCTGAGCCTTGCTGTTGTAGAAGGACAACTCGTTGAAGCCGAGTGGAAACTTTACGGTCTGAGTCTGGCCTGGATCAAGAGTAATGCGGCTGAAGCCCTTGAGATTGCGCACAGGCTGCTCGGTGCTCGCACCTCGGATATTGACATAGCACTGGACGATTTCGGTGGCGCGGCGGTTGCCGGTATTGGTGATCGTAGCGGTTGCGACAATGGGCTGCCTCTTCTTATCGCGCATGAGCGAGGCTGAGCTTATGGATTGGGTCGAAAGCGAAACGCCGGAATAGCTGAACGTCGAATATGAGAGACCATGCCCGAAGGGGAAGAGAGCGTCATTGGACACGTCGAGATAGCGTGAGACGAACTTCATCTCAACGTAGCCGGGGTGAGCCGGATCGGCGTGCTGGATTGGGCGGCCAGTGGGAAGCTGGTTGTAGTAGAGCGGCTCCTGCCCCACAGCGCGGGGGAAGCTCATGGTGAGCTTACCGCTTGGAACGACATCGCCGAATAGGGTGTCGACAATTGCGGGGCCGGCTTCGACGCCAGGGTACCAAACTTCCATGATGGCGGAGACATGCTGAGCGGCCCATTCGAGCACGAGCGGGCGGCCGGAGAAGATCAGCAGAACGACCGGTTTGCCGGTTGCAACCACAGCCTCAAGCAATTGTTGCTGGTTCCCGGGCAGGTCGAGGAAAGCACGCGACGCGGCTTCGCCGCTCATATCGCTCGATTCGCCGAGGGCGAGAATGGCGAGGTCGGAGCTCTGTGCGGCGGCAACAGCTTCGGCAAACCCGGAGTTCGACGTGCCGGAGATCTCGGTTCCCTTTGCGTACTTGAATGTCGCACCGCTTTGCTGGGCTCGTTCCTCCATTGTCGCGCGCAAGGTATGCACATCGCCGAAATTGTTGGCGCCAGACCAGGCTCCGACCATGTCGCTGGCATCGTCGGCGAGCGGGCCGATAAGGGCGATCTTCTTTGTGGTCTTAGCGAGGGGCAGGAGGGCATCTTCGGGAGCGGGATTGTTCTGCAGCAGAACGAAGGACTCCTCGGCGGCCCGGCGGACGAGCGGGCGATGCTCGGCGACGGCTCCGGTCACTTCCTTTCCTTCGGTGAAGGGGTGATCGAAGATGCCGAGAGCGAACTTGACACGCAGAACGCGGCGCACGGCTTCGTCAACGATAGGCATGGGTACTCGGCCGGACTTGACGAGCGCGGGCAGCTCCGCGTCATAGTAGTGCGACATCATGTCGATATCGACGCCGGCGATAATAGCTCTCTCGGTGGCCATCGCGGGATCGAGTGCAATGCCATGATGAGTGAGCTCCATGACGGCGGTGTAGTCGGAGACAACGAGACCGTCGAAGCCCCACTCGTCGCGCAGGATTGTTTGCAGCAGGAACGGGTTCGCGCTCGCGGGCACGCCGTTGAGCGAGTTGAAGGCGGACATGACAGTGGCCGCGCCCGCCTCAACAGCCGCGTGGTAGGGCGGCAGGTAGACCTGACGCAGCTGAATCTCGCTCATGTCGGTCGTGTTATATTCACGGCCCGCCTCGGCTGCACCGTAGGCGGCAAAATGCTTGACAGAAGCGGCAACGGAGCCTGGAGCGGACAGGCTGTCGCCCTGATAGCCGCGAATATAGGCACGAGCGATGGCAGAGCCGAGGTAGGGATCCTCACCTGCTCCCTCGGTGCAGCGACCCCATCGAGCGTCCCGCGCGATATCGACCATAGGCGAGTAGAACCAGTTGACGCCGGCGGTGCGGGCCTCAATCGCAGCCATGTGCGCGAGCTCGGAAATGAGAGCGGGGTCCCAGCTGGATGCAGTGGCGAGTGGCACCGGAAAGATGGTGCGGAAGCCGTGGATGACGTCGGCGCCGAACAGCAGCGGAATATGCAATCGCGTGTTATCAACAGCCGCGTGCTGGAAGTGATTGGTAAGGCTCTGCCCGACCGTGTTGAGCATGGAGCCGAGCTCGCCTTTTTGCGCGAGGGCGTAGCTGTCGATCCCTCCAGGTCCGGGAGGGTTGACATTGAGCGCGGCCGTTGAGTCGTGGGCAGGTTTTTCCGGGTGCGCTTCAGTGGCGCTGTACTGCACCAACTGGCCTATCTTCTCGTCGATTGTCATCTGCTTTAGGAGCGTGTCGACCTTCTGCTCAATCTCCGGGCTGGCGAGCTGCGCGTTGGTAGGTGCGTCGTGTGAGGTCTGCGCGAAAGCCAGGGAGAATGCAAAGCCGAGGGAGAAACTGACAAGCAGGGTAGATCGACAATAACTCATTGGGAATCCTCAAAGGCTACTTTACCTCCGTCCAGACAACCGAGCGCAAGCCTGGTTGCTGCATACTCGCCTCCTTGGCAATCACGCGTTATTTGCAATCTAATCCACTTAGCTGATTCGTAGGCTTTGCGTCCAGTTGGTTTCGCGGAAACGGGCCCGCGCGTCGTAGTCTTCGGTAGTGAAAGTCGAAAACTGACCAGCGCTAGTAAGCCCGGCTTCATAGCGCGGATAGGCTTGCACAAAGCTGGAAACGTGTTTCTTTGTCGGGGACTGAAGGAACAAATAGTTGAGGATGGTGAAGACTCCGGCGTTCAACCCTATGCCGACGGACAGCGCCACAACGGCGATCAAGGTTAGCAAAGGGGCGCGACGGGCGGAGCGGATGGCATAGAAAAGATCTTGCCGATCCATGAGCATGGCTGTGGCTCCTCAAGAACCTGCGTGTCAAGGTTGGCAGAAGTGCGCTCTATTCGCAAATTACCAAAACCCCAGCTTCTCGGAGATGCCGCCTGAAGGCATCTGGGCATCGCTCAACTCTTGAATTGTTTGAATGATAAGTCAGTGAGGAGCACGAGGTGTTGCCTAAGCTGAACTCAGCGGCGACGCTGATTCAGAGAACAACCACGGAGGCTCCTCAGAAACCATATGTACTTCATCGGACTTGATGTTCACAAGAAAACGATCAGTTACTGTGTCAAGGATGCGGCCGGCCAGGTGCACCGGGAAGGCAAGATCGGATCGACACGGCGCGAACTGGACTCCTGGCTAACAACACTTCCCCACCCTCGGACC
>Ga0206966_1020_pt1 | contig 54969 bp, 36 predicted proteins | sample Alteio_BWOrgHeat_23_FD_152970 | JGI IMG/M metagenome (GOLD analysis project Ga0206966, IMG submission 152970) | Enriched cells from forest soil in Barre Woods Harvard Forest LTER site, Petersham, Massachusetts, United States -... | ecosystem: Environmental > Terrestrial > Soil > Temperate forest >...
GGGTGAAGGAGAGTCCGGTATACGGCACGGAAATCTGGGTTCCGCTGAGCAGCACTCCCGTATTGTTGCTGAAGCAATTGGAGACCACAATGTCCGGTGTGCCGTCCAAGTCGAGATCGCCAACCGCGGCGGAGTAAGGATTATTTCCTACTTTGAATGGGCCAAGCACTGAATAGCCTCCAGCCAGTTTCTTGAGCATCAGGTTGACACTGCCGCTGGTGTAGTTGGACACAACGAGATCCGGAAGACCGTCGCCATTGAAGTCGGCGAAGTTCACATCGTCCGGCCCCATCCCGACGGGAATGATGGTCTGCGCGCCAAAGTTTCCATTGCCCTGACTTTGCATCACGCTGACGGTATTGTCCTTGTAGTTCGCGACGGCCAGCAACAGTGAGGCACCGGCGCCGTCAATAGCCAGCGCTTGCGGCCCCGAACCGGCGCCGCTACCCACTCCGATCGTGTTTGCGGTGAACGTTCCGTTCTGATTGTTCAGAAGGGTGGTCACGGTCCCATCGCTGTAATTTGCCACAGCCAGGTCTGAGTAACCGTCGTCGTTGAAATCGCCCGCGCGAATGGCCTGGGGGATGCGACCTACGTTGATCGGTGAACCCAACGGCGTGAGCGCGCCGGTCCCATCTCCGAGAAAAATGCTGACGGTATTGTTCCCGGTATTCGCGAGCGCGACATCCAGTTTGCCGTCATGATTGAAATCGCCAGTCGTGAGTGAGGTGGGCGTATTGGTTGCCGTACCGACGGTGTAGAACACCGGGTCCTGGAAAGTTCCATTGCCATTTCCAAGCAGTACGGCAATCTCATTCAGATTGAAGCTGCCGACGATCAAATCCAGCGTGCCATTACCTCGCAGGCTCACTAGATGGCACTCCGCGGGACCGAAGCCCGCACTAATCAGGGTCGTCGTCGCCGGCTGGAAGGTACCATCCCCATTGCCCAGCTGCACGCTCACCGAATCGGTGTTGTAGAGCGAAGTGACGAGATCCTGCTTGCCATCGCCGTTGATGTCTCCCAGAGTTGTCCAGTCAGGAAGAGTCTTTGCGCCAGTGCTGGTTGTCACCTGGGGCAGCAGTGATGTTGCGGCCGTGGAGGTATTGAGCGTCACTGGAGCCGCGACTGGATTGCCCTGGGTGCTGTCGGTGAAGGCAAGCTGACCGCTCGGCGCGGTGAATCCAAAGCCAAAGACATTGATCGTAGCCGTGGTTGAGGTGATCGCCGCAATCGTCGTCTGGGATCGCGCGTCGACGTTGAAAGACACGTTGATCGTAGCCGTGGAGTAGTTCGTATCTCCATTGTAGGTAAGCTTCACAATGTGGCCGCCGGTCGGGATAGTCGTGGGAATGGGTACGGCTGCAGCCCCGGCGACCAGCGAAACCGCGGTGCTGCTCCCGCCGTCAAACGCGTAACTCAGCGACCCTGTCGGCTGGGTTCCGGTGCCCACCTGGGTGACGGTTACGTTGATGGTTCCACCTTGTCCTTGCACAGGCTTTGGAGGCGTGATCGTATCGCCGATGGTCACGGATCCCGGCGAAACAGTCAGGTTGACGGACGTACTGGTGGCCGCAACGCTCGCGGTGCCCGCGAAGCTGACTTTGAGCATATGGTTGACGCCCGGAGGTATCGAGTTAAACGGCCCCGTGAGCTGATAGTTGTTATTGGATATTAATGTCAACCCGTACCCGACAGACGAGCCATCCACTGTCACCGTGAAGTCACTTGTCGTGATGCCCGTAGCGTTGCCGGGCGTGAGCTGAACGGTGAAGGACGAAGGCTGACCGTACACGAAAATCGTGCTGGGAGTCGACGTGATCGCCAGCGACGTCGAAACGGCTGGCAGAGTGAAGGGCACGGAGTCCGTCTGGTTGTCGAACGTTGCAGAAACCGTGCCGGAGCCGGTACTCGTGGGCGTGAGGGTCGCGGCACCGATGCCCCCGGTGCTGAATGTGCCAGCGGGTATCGAATCCGCAGTCACGCCTGAAACAGTGAACGAATAGGTATAGTTTGTATTCGATACCGCCGGGAATGCACCCGTAATCGACTGACTGTTGGAATTTGTGTTCAGGCTGAGGTTGAGGCCAATGCTGCTGCCGATCGGAATAGTGGTTGGAGGAGTCGCGCTGAGGAGAAACTGTGCATACGGAGCGACAGTCAAAGTTCCGGAGGCAGTGCCGATGGGGTATTCCGCTGCCTGGTCGCAGCCATCGCCGCTGATCAATGGACCGGCGTTGCATCCCCACCAACTGTTGGTGGCGATAACGGTTCCCCCGAACGCTCCGGTTGCGTTTTGCTGGCCAAGGGCCAGACCGCTTGCGCCGTTAGTTGATGTGTTTCCAAAGATTCGGCTCAGACTGATCTGCAGGTTGTTTCCGTTGGCGGTTGTTTCCGTCCCCTGTGCGATCGCGCCACCCGCCGAGTATGCGGAGTTATTCAGAAAATTCGTGCTGGTGATCGTCGGGGCAACCTCTGGAGATACGATATTGCTCCAGAAACCACCGCCCGTATACTCATCTCCATTTTCCGACTGCCCCGTCGAAGTGGCGAAGGTGGAGGAGTTGCTGCTTAGCACGGAGGTGGTGAGCACGATACCGGTTCCCGTATTGATACCGCCCCCCGCACCGTTGGCGATATTCGAACTGATCGTAAGACCGCTCAGCGTGGTTTGCGGTGTGCCCGAACCTGACCGGGCCGTAAGAAAGATTCCGCCACCTGCGTCGCTGCCATCTGCGCCTCCCGGATCACCCGGGTTGACGGTGACGGAGGCCTTATTCCCTGTGATCGTCGTGTTGGATACAGTAAGGGCGGAAGCAGGGAAAGCTATGAAGATTCCACCGCCCGATTCCGAAGTCGAGTTGTTCGAAACACTGCCCCCACTTATGGTAAGGGTTCCGCTTCCGCCGCCTGCCGAGTTTTCAGCCCAGATGCCACCACCGTCGCCCCAGGTGATCTCATTATTCTGGACGGTGCAATTAGTGAGGGTCAGATTCCCGGTGCCAAAGGCATCCCAGTTGATGCCCCCGCTGGCATTGTTGAAAAGCCCGGTCGAGCTGTTGATGGGATTGTTTGCGTTCTTGCCGTTCTCAATCGTCAGATTTTCGAGCGTCGTATTGAAGGCGAGGGAGGCACCGGAGCCCCCAAGGGTACTGTAATATCCGAGCAAGCCTGGATTAATGGTGAAGACCGTGTCGTTGAGGTGACCGTCGATAATCGCGGCCGTGCCCCCGATGATGGTCACCGGACCCAGAATCTCCAGGTGAGTCACGGCGTTCCCATTGGTATCAAGCGTTCCCGCCTGCCACGTCAGCTGATAGGTACCATTCGGCACCATAATGGTGTCAGATTTCCCCGCGTTGATATTGTCTGCCGCATCGTTATTCACATAGGTAATGGCGTCTCGGAGCGTGCAAGGGTTCGACATGGGTTGGCCCTGCGTGCAGCGTTTGGCGCTGGGCACATCGGTCGAATTCCCTCCATTGTCTGTGAATACGTTGACGTAGAAGGTATTTCCCGCGCGAGGCACGCTGATTTCAGGCGACGGGTCGCTCGCGTTCAGGGTCACGATTCCCTGTCGCCCGTCCGCGTTCACTCGCATAGGAATCGCCGCGACAACTTCGCCGGACGACAGGTGGCTGACCGCGACATGGTTTGGAGAGAGTCCTTCGACTCCAGGCTGCATCATGCCGGATCGCACAAAACTTGACGACAGGGTGGACCGAGGCGAAGGAACAGTAGCAGGATGGCTGATCACCGCTCGTTGCTCGCCCGCAGGGTCCACTACCACCAGATCATCACCTCCGCTGCCGCTCTGCCGAGAGCGCAATAGAATTGGCGCTACCGAGCCGTGCGGGTGGAGGATCACCTCGGAGTGGCTTTCCACTTCGACCCATGGCTCATTTCCTGTATTGCCGGCCTGTTGCGCCAACGAGGGTGGGACCTTGCTGTGGCGTGCCGCTACAATCTGCTGAGGGGTGTAAGGGGTTGGGTCGAAACCTTGATGCGCGAGAATAACGACTCTGCCACTGGAGGTGACCACGGAGAGCTGCATCTGCGCGTGTCGATCGAAAAGGAATTCGCCGGCTGTGACGGCTTCTGCGCCGTTCACAGGCAGTACTTCGAGTTGCCCGCCACCATGGATCGCGTTCTTGCCATGCAGGACAAGAAGTTCGCCGCCCGCGACAATCGCGGTGTCAGGGATGAAATCGGTGTCGAGGTTCGCGACCGCTAACATGGTGGGCGCATTGGGGACCGTGTACGACGCATTCATCGTCAGCCCTGTTGCACCATTACTTACGATGCCGATTCTGCCGCTTACCCCGGACCTGTAGCCCACGATCACGGCTTCGCCAGCCAACGGCATGCCTGGCCGGTATGACGCCAGCGCAGTAATGCCTCCCGGGAGGGCGATCGAAACCGGTTGTTGCAAGAATGTCCCCTGGCCCGTTCCAAACAAGATGTGCAGGGCACTACTGCCGCGCGCCGCATAGACCAGGTCGAGGTGTCCATCGCCGTTCACATCGACAGAAAGCATCAGGTTGGGCGGCGCCTTAGTCGATATCGGCTTCGGTCGCTGGATGAAGGGATCGATGTATTCATGCCTGCCGGCCGCGAGCCAGCTGGCCTCTGTTCGCGGTGCAATGGCATCGGGATTACCGCGAAGCAGCGCAATCGAGCCACCCTTTTCCATGCCGTAACCGATCACCAGATCGGGCACGCCGTCTTCATCGAAGTCGCCCGATACCATCGCAAGAGGGCGCGGCTGTTCCCCGGAGAATCGCAGATTCAATCTGTGGCTCTGCTGTGGCTGCTCGGGCGAGAAGATGCGTTGTTGTCCGAGTGCTGAATTTTGACTGATCGTAATCGATGCCAGAAGGAAGGACAGCGAAAGAAAGAGGGGGGCAAACTGGCGGCGGTAAATCGCCTGTGATGAGCACATTTCTTCACCTCTGTCGCCCCCGGTCGGAGCGAAACTACAGAGAGGGAAAACCATAGCAGCAATAAATACAGTCGAGACAATGAGATTTTTGTCTATGACTGGGAAAGAACATCAGTTCCCGACATGAGAACCTTCCTTTGCCGATGGGAAGGCGTCTTCAGTTTGTAGGGAATTCGTGAAACAGAGCAAGTCTCCCCTAGCCGAGGGGCATTGTCAACGCAAATCCTTGGCGCGACACCGTCCGAATTAAATCTCGCTAAAAAAGCGCTACTGGCAAACGAAACCCGTATGGTACCTCCAAATGACTCAGCCTGGAGGATTTGTTGATGAATTCCACGCGACGGCCCTTTCTGCAAAAAGCTGCGCTTTCTATCGTTGCGGCGAATTTTCCCTTCAGTGCGTTTTGCCAAAAACTTCTCAAGAGCCAAACCAAAGATTTTGATCCGGAAACTTTAGTCATCTTTCACGGGGTTTCCCGTCAAACCTTCGAACCATGGATAGGCTCACGCTTCAGTGTGAGCCAGAACAACAAGTCACAGGGCTCGTTGGTTCTTATGTCCGTCGATGAATCGACACTACGAGGAAGGAAGCACCCGACAGTACCAACACTGTTGCAAGGGTCGGAGCCGTTCCCAGGCCTTCAAAGGCGTCGGCGATCGACTGCGCCGATAGGCCGCCGACGGGGCTGGCCTGCGTTCCACCTGCGGAGCTTGCCGCGAGAGCGTGGGTGTGAATGGGAAGTTGACTCGTCGTAAGTGTTATGCTCTCGGTGCCGGAAAGTTGACCAATTGCCTGCGGGCTAGCGTTACGCGCTTCGGTTACGTTCGTCGGATTATCTGAAAACGACTTTCCTGGAGCATAAGCGAATTTCTCGTGCTTGGATCCTACCTTGCGGATGGCATCATGCGAGCCGTCATCCCAGGTAATGCGCGCCTCCCTAGCTATTCGGGGGTCGGTTCCTGTACTCTATATGAGCCCATGTTTGGTCAGTTTGGGGGTGTCGTACATTGGCAGAGGTTCGCGTGCAGGAAGGCGAACCGCTTGAAAATGCGTTGCGCCGGTTTAAGCGTAAGGTACAGCAGGAAGACATTATCAAAGAAGTGAAACGTCACTCCTTCTACCTGAAGCCCGGTGAAAAGCGCCGCGTGAAAGAAGCGCTGGCGCGCAAGCGGAATCGTAAGAAGGCTCGTAAAGAGCAAGACTAGCTCGGTAAGGGCAATAGCAGCAGTACGAGCAAGCAGTGGAGTCAACTCACATACCGGCGATACCGAATGACCCACGCATCCGGTGCCGGTATGCTTTGCACAACGAGGGCGCGCGGTTCGCAGTCCCCCTCGGCGATGCAATCTTGAAAGCGCTTTAGCTTCGCATCTGAAGCCAAAGGTTCGCCGCACTTCATTGCGGCCAGGGCTCTTTTCATATTCAAAGTAATCGTTGGTCGTCTGATCACAACCGGCCTCGCCGTTGGCCGGAGCCATTCACCACGCGAGTTGCGGTGGGGCAAGGGACGCGGGATGGACTACATCGATAAGATTTTGAAGTGTGTGGATTGTGGAAGCGATTTTGTTTTCACCGCCGGCGAACAGCTTTTTTTTCACGATAAACAATTCAAGAACGATCCCAAGCGATGCAAGAACTGCAAGTCAAAGCGCGCTTCGAGCGGAGGCGTCTCGCGACCGGAAACGCGAACTACCTGTTCGCAGTGCGGCGCCGAGACCACCGTTCCTTTCAAGCCAACGCAGGGACGACCAGTGCTGTGCCGCCAGTGTTTCCAGCACAAAGGGAGCATGCCTGCACAGGTAAGCCGAAGCGTGTAAAGGTTCGTTTGTAACGAATACCGCAAGGGGCTAACGAGCGCGCGCCAGCTTGCCCGCCTTTCTGGCAACAGGAGTTTTGCTGCGGGCGGCAGCCTTCTCGGTGCTTGCAGTCTTTTTGCGTGAGTCGCTTCTGGCAACAGGCGCTTTCTTCACGTTGGCCGCCTTCGTCCCGGCTGCCTTCGTGGTGGACTTCCTTGACCCCGTGGCGGTGAACTGCGGACTGCGCCCTTGGCCGAGCCGCTTCTTATCCTCATGCGTGACCAGCAGGGCTTCGATCTGGAGCAGTAGATCGTTGGTGTTCATGGGCTTCACCAACACCTCATCAGCGTCGTGCTCATCGTCCTCCGAGCCGGGCAGGGGAAAGGCGGTGAGCAGGGCCACGGCCGGGTGACAGGCCGACTTCCGGGCCGCAAGCACGACGTCGTGTCCGGCGCTGTCGCTCTCCATGCGCATGTCGGTGATGACCATGTGGTACTGGTTGGCGCGGATCTTCAATTTGGCTTCACGCGCCGAAGCGGCGGTCTCGACCTCAAAGCCATTGATCTCAAGCACAGCCTGCAAGGTGAGCAGAATGGCCACTTCGTCGTCGACCAATAAAATGCGCCGTTTCATAAGCAAATACCTGTCTTTCTGGTCGGTTTACGGGTCCCCTGGTCTGTTTTACAGATCCGGACTCGCTTGTCGCCCCAACCCGCCCTTTCAAAGCGCGACCGAACGAAGACTCCAGGCGCGGTCCCAAGGCAGCACTCGCCAGATTAAACCCTGGCAACGAGGCAGAATACCATGTTGGGAATTTTCGGCTAGCGGGAATCGTGGGTTTGCTCCCCGAGCTCTTGACGATATCGACGTAGCGTGGCGACGGTATTTGCATCCTAATGGTAGCGAACCACGGTATACTGAGTAGCTACGTGGCCAGTGCCACGAATTTCGGAGGACACCCATCGACAAGCGTTCGGCCAAGCAATTTATCCGCATCAATGAAAGAATCCGTGCACGGGAAGTGCGCGTGATCGATGACGCCGGCGAGCAGCTCGGCATTCTTACCCCTTTTGAGGCCTTGAAAATTGCCCGTGAGCGCGGGCTGGACCTGGTAGAAGTTTCGCCGAACGCGGTCCCCCCGGTTTGCCGCATTCAGGATTACGGCAAGTTCCTGTACGAAAAAGACAAGAGCGAGCGCGCTGCCCGGAAGAAGCAAAAGATCATCATCATCAAAGAAGTCAAATTCTCGGTCACAGTCGACGAGCACGACTACCAGACGAAGAAGAACCAGGCCGTGCGTTTTTTGACCGAGGGCGATAAGGTGAAGGCGTCACTGCGCTTCAAGGGCCGCCAGATGGCACACCGCGAGCTGGGCTACGCGATCATCAACCGGCTGATTCAGGACATAGGCGACGCCGGCTCGGTGGAGTTCATGCCGCGCATGGAAGGCACGACTCTGCACGCGATTCTCGCTCCAGGTAAAAAGGAAGCTCCCAGAAAGCCGGCTGTTCCCAAGGCTCCCGCGGCTGAGCCAGCGCCGCCGTCGCAGGTGCAGAGCGCGCAGTCGTAAGGGAGCGCTCCCCGTCGTGTGAGCGTCCCAGACGCACCAGGCCAGGCAAAAGGTTCAACCTCTGCCGGGAGCGGGATGACTGGGACCTGCCGGTTTCGATGCGGATCACAGGCCCCCATTGACGTGCCCGCACTCACCCTTCGCTAGCGTTCTCCCACGATTTTGTAGCAGGCAAATCCGCCGGTGGTTGTATACACTGGTGCATCCATGCCGGGGGTTACCAGCTACGCGGGAGAGGTAAGAATTTTGTCCGGTATTGCCGCCAACGAGCACGACAGTGAGGTCAGCGAACGCAGTTTGCGCATTCTTGTGGATGCCTCGGCGGCGTTGCTTGCCGTGTCCGATGTCGACACTATGCTGGGGCGTGTTCTCGAATGCGCCAAGGAGCTGATCAGCGCCGATGCCTGCGGCGTGTGGCGCAGCATCGACGGCGGCTACAACTGGCGCATGCTCGCGTCCGCCGGACTCACTGATACCAAGGGTGGCAGCGAGCTCAAGGTTCCGGACCCCTCTTTGATACCTGAAGTTGGTGCGATCGAGGATGTTCGCTCCTTCGCGGTTCTCGCCGATCGGGTGGCATGGTACGACTCCGAACAGATTCGCAGCCTGATTTGCGTGACCCTCCGGATTGAAGACAATCTCGCCGCCTCGGTTACCTTCTACTGCCGAAACCGGCATGCCTTCACGCAGGACGAGATTCAGTTTGCTAGGATGCTGGCGAATTTGTCGGCCTCGACGCTTTATATGTCGGAGCTGCAATTGGCCCAGCAGCGGGAACGAACGCGGCTGAAGTTTCTGGCCGAGGCGAGCGCTATTCTGGCCTCTTCGCTTCACTATGAAGAGACCCTCCAGACAATCGCCCGACTTGCGGTGCCATATCTGGCCGATTGCTGTACGGTAAGCATGCATGAAGACGGGCGGCTCACCGCTTTGGCGATTGCACACGTGGATCCCGAAAAAGAGCGGAAGATCCGGGACCTTTCCAGTAGCTTTTACCAGAAGATTCGGGATGGAAGCGGGTCAGGAAACGTGCTGGCTACGGGTAAGTCGATTCTTCGCACTTCGGTTACGGACGAGTATCTTGTCAGCACAGCGCAGAATGATGAGCATCTTGCCTTCCTGCGATGGCTGGGCCTAACCTCGCTCATCCTCCTGCCGCTGAAGTCGCGTGATCGCGTGATTGGCGTGATGCGCCTGTCCACCAACCAGAGCGCGCGCCGGTTCACCGAAGACGACTTGAGCTTTGCCGAAGATCTGGCCGCACGGGCATCGACGGCCATAGAGAATGCTCAGCTCTTTCGCGAACTGGAGTTGAGCGAATCGAGATTCCGCTCGCTGATCGACGCGACCTCTTCGCTTGCGTGGACCTCGGATCCGGAGGGCAAGTTCGTGGAGCCGCAACCGGCGTGGTCCGCATACTGCGGGCAGACCTGGGAAGAGTTGAGAGACCACGGGTGGGCGAATGCGTTGCATCCCGACGACCGGGACAGGCTGCTCCGCGAGGTCATCGAGGGGACGGAGGACAAGCAGGAATTCCGCGGACGGCTGTGGCATGCTGCTTCGAAAACCTACCGCCACTGCACCGTGCGTGCCGTGCCGATGAAAGACGAAGCGGGCCAGGTGCAGGAATGGGTGGGTGTGCTTCTGGATATCCACGATCTCATGCTGGCGGAGGAGAAGCTGCGGCGCACCGAGCAACTGGCGACGGCAGGCCGTCTGGCCGCCACGGTCGCGCATGAGATTAACAACCCGCTGGAGTCCGTTACCAACCTCGTCTACCTGGCGCAGCAAGCTCCTGTACTGGACGAACACACGCGCGGTTATCTGGACACTGCCGCCGAGGAGATGCAGCGTGTGGCGCAGATTGTCCGCCAGACGCTGGGCTTCTACCGGGAGAACTCAGCACCAAAAGACGCCGACATCGGAGAGATCGCGATGGAGGTGTTGGATCTGTATCGCCGCAATTTCATGGCCAAGGGACTGCATCCGGCTTCGGAGATCGATGCGAAGGTAATGGCCCTCGTGGTTCCCGGAGAGATTCGCCAGGTGGTGGCCAATCTGATCGCCAACGCCATCGACGCGAGCGATGCGGGCGGGGAAATTCGCGTGACAGTGAAGCAACAGGGGGAGGATGTGATGATCCGGGTCACGGACCAGGGCACCGGCATCTCGAAGGAGAGCCTTGACCATCTGTTCGAGCCGTTCTTCACTACCAAGAAGGAACTTGGGACCGGTCTGGGCCTCTGGGTAAGCCGAGGGCTGATCGACAAGCATAACGGCACTCTAACCCTGGAGACGAAGACGGGAGAGCGGGATCACGGTACTGCCTTCACGATTCTTCTTCCGGTAGATGGCGGCGCGGACGGCCTCACCGCGTCATCCAGTTGACTTCGACAGCTACAGTTAGGGAAGCCAGTGAATGCCAAAATTGCAATTGCTGACCGAATGAAGGATCAAAGCTCAAAGCCTTTCTTCCTCGGCAATGGCTTCGATATCGCGAGAGCCATCGAACCCACGAACCATCACGATTCCTCCTGGCGTGGCAGGTAATCGATCGCGTCGTTGCTTTGAATATCACACGCAGGTCAGGCGCGAACTGCGGCCGTAAACCCCCAGAAAGTGGAAACGGCAACACCGGGTCAAATCTGGATGGAATGCCAGCAAGAAACCGCGCTGCGCAATCCTCGGATGCCTCCAGAGCCACGTAACTCCAAAGTCCGCAAACAGCCCCCTCAATGGTCCACCTTCGAGCGCCACTTCGCAGCTAATTCTTTGTCGGCGAGGGCTTTAACATATACGCCTCCAACCACGCTGCGAGCCTGGAAGCCGATCTGTTTGCCGTTCTTCGTGTCATACCAGTCGGTGAGCGGCACGCGGGTGGGAGTTTCGTTGGTCCACTTCACGATCGGGTCGAGGAACGCAGCAAAGTCCGACGGATTCTTCGCCATGGTGGCCGTCCACAACTCCCAATCGAGCTTGGTGTAATCGGCGCGGTTGTCGAGCGGCAATCCGTAAAGATTCAGGTGCTTGAGGTAAAAGGCGATCTCTGTCTCACGCACTCGCGAAGCAAAAAGATCCAGTGACAGAAGCTGATCCCATACCAAGTTGTACTTCTGGCTCCACGTGCCCGCGCGATCGAAGGCCAGTTTGTAGTGGTCGCCATCGCGAGCCATCTCCTCCCACTTCAGAGCCATCTGCTTCGCTGCCGCGGCGTAGTCATCGGCGACAGAAGTCTCGCCGAGTCCTCGCGCCATCAGTGCATATGCGGCGAGTCCTTCGATGGCCTTGATTGAGAGGTTCGCGTTGTGCGCTAGGTGGCCAGCGAAGTCGTCTGTGCAGAGCTGGTTTTCCGGGTCGAGACCCTTTTCGCGGACATACATTGCCCACTTCGTGAACTCCGGCCAGAACTCCTTCGCGACATGCCAGTTGCCTTGGGCCTGCCCCAGCGCCGCGCCGAGAATCAGCAGATTGCCGCTTTCCTCAACCGGCATCTGGTCCTCTTCCGTGAGCTCGCCGCCGCCATATTCTTGTCCGTTGGCAAGCGGGTAGCGGCCGAGATCGTGCGGTGCGAAGGGAAATTTCCAACGCGGCAGGCTGGCGTATTCGAGCACCGGCCGCACCTGGGCTTCGAGGAGTGCTGGATTGAAGAAGAGAAAGAACGGAGCCGAGGGATAGAGAACGTCGACGGTGGCGATATCGCCGTTCGAGAAATTTTCCTTGGCGAAGAGCATCGGCTTGCCGTCCAGATCGGCGACGAGACCATGTGCGGCGAGAGTCTGCCGGTAGGCAAGCGTTGCCAACTGGCGGTAGCCTGGCCCGCCGGCGTGTTCGAGATCGGCTGCGAGCTCGTCGTCGTACTGACGGCCGCGGGCTTCGAGCGGCGCGTACTCAGCCTCGGCCTGAGCCAGCATGGTTTCGACAGTCTCGTGATTCCGCTGCCAATAAGGCCGCAGCTTGCGGTTGAGATATTCGATAGCGTACTCCTCGGTGTAGGAGACGAGGATGTGACGGCTGGCAGCCTGTCCCGGCTTCACATCCATAGGGAATGTGACCGCGAGATGCGCCGCATGGTCGCGCGGTGTCTGCGGCATATCCATATCGTCGGAGGCGGGCAGCGCGCCGGTCTTGAGAAAATTGACAATCCCCTGCGAGGACGCCACAAGGCTGGCCTGTTCGCTGGTCGGAACGGCGAGGTGGAAATACCCCCAATCGATGCGCAGGTCATCGCCCGACCGATTGAGCACCTGCTGATCGCGCGAGCCGATATTGAGTACTGTAAGGCCGGCAGCCTGCGAACGGCCCCAGGTCTCCTGCTGATTGTCGGTGTTCAGGGCGACACGGCCATCGACATCAAGCAGCAATTCCACCTTGTGATCTTTGCCGTCGGTGCTGGTGACGTTCCAGGTGAGATAGGTGACGGGACGCGACAGCAGGTCCAGATCCTGCGGGAAGGCTGGGGTAAAGAAGGCGAGTTCGAGCTTCACGCCCGCGGCGTCGAAGCGGTAGACAGTATGCGTAGGCTTCACTTCGACCGAGTCCTGCTGCATGGCGGGGACTTCGCTGGGACGGGCGCCCATGTAACGATAGGCCACACCGTCAACCCGAACGAGCCCGGTGAGTGGCTGCTCGGCGCCGGTCCAGTGGCGCGTGGGCTGATCGGTGAGCTGGCTCGCTGTAGACCAGATACTGAAGTAGGGATTGTGGGTAATGAGCGGGACAGCGGGCGGCCGCGCCTCCTGAGCCCATGCAGATACAACAGCTGCGAACAACACAAATCCCGATAAAGTTGCCTTCAAGAAAACCTCCGCTTCGATTTAACTGGTGTGATCGAGGATAATGCGCCAGCCATCGGATTCGCGCTCGAAGACCAGGGAGAAGATGCCGCTGGCTTCGCCGCCGCCGCCCTCGGTTCTCGCCAGATGGTACTTGCCGGTGACCACGGCATAGTTGTTGCCCAGCATGCGCACGGTCAGTTCAGAAAAATCCAGCTTCCCCATCGCTTCGTTGGTTGCATACCTGGTCTTGTAATTCTCCAGAATCGGTCGATACCCCCGGCGCAGCGTCTTGCCGATGAAGGTCGTGTCGGGCGAATCCTTGTAGCCGTGCATGAAGGCGTCGATGTCGCCGCGGTTCCAGGCGGTCTCCTGATCGTGGAGCACCTGCTCGATGGCAGTTTTGTCATCGGAAGGCTGGGCCAGGGCGGCGGCGCAGAAAAGCAGGATCGCACAACCGATCCCCGCCGATTTATGAAATCGCATGAGTCTCCTCCGGATCGAAGTATTTCACAGGAGTTGCAACGAGGCAGAACGCGCTTTCATCGTCACGCGCAGGGACATACAATCGAGGCATGTCCCCCAGAACAGTGCACACCGTCTGCTCGCACGATTGTCCGGACTCCTGCGGTGTGCTGGTCACGATTGACGACTCGGGACGCGCAACGCGGGTCCAGGGCGATCCGAATCACCCGGTCACGCAGGGATTTCTCTGCGGCAAAGTCGCGAAGTATCTCGACCGAGTGTATTCGCCGGATCGTCTGCTCTATCCCATGCGGCGGCGCGCGGGTGTGGAGAAAGGCCCGCTGGCACAGGGCCGCGAGACGGAAGCTTTCGAGCGCATCGGCTGGGACGAGGTGCTGGACACCATCGCTGTGCGCCTCCAGGAAATCAGCGACCAGCACGGTCCGGAATCAATCCTGCCCTATTCCTACGCGGGAACCATCGGTGTTCTGGGGTACGGATCGATGGATCGGCGTTTCTTTCATCGACTGGGGGCCTCACAACTCGACCGGACCATTTGCTCGTCGGCCGGCGGAGACGCCTTAGTTTCTGTCTACGGGCGCAAGCTGGGCACAGACACCGAGGACTTTCGCGAGGCGCGCTACATCATTGCCTGGGGCGCAAATATCCACGGCAACAGCGTTCACCTGTGGCCGATGATCGATGAAGCGCGGCGCAAGGGCGCGAAGCTGGTGGTGATCGACCCCTACGCGACGAGAACAGCGCGGGTGGCCGACTGGCATATCCCGATCCATCCCGGAACAGATGTAGCTCTCGCTCTTGGCCTGATGCAGATTCTTATCCGCGACTCGCTCTACGATCACGAGTATGTCGCGGCGCACACGCATGGCTTCGAGCAGCTGAAGCAGCGCGCTGCGGAGTACACGCCGGAGCGCGTTGCCGGCTGGACAGGCATAGCCGCGGCAGACATTGAGCGGCTGGCTCGCGAATATGCGACGACCTGCCCGGCCGTGATTCGGATGAACTACGGCATTCAGCGCTCAGAGAATGGCGGAGCGGCGGCGCGAGCGGTGGCCATGCTGCCGGCGCTCATCGGAGCATGGAAGCAGCGAGGCGGAGGGTTGCAGCTCTCCACCAGTGGCGCGTTCCCGTGGGATAAACAGGCGCTGGAGCGTCCCGATCTGATGCTCGCCAGCCCGCTGAAGCACGCGGCGCGCGTGGTCAACATGTCACTGCTTGGACAGGCGCTGATGGAGCTCGATTCCCCGCGCGTGCATGCCATGTTCGTCTACAACTCGAACCCTGCCGCGATTGCGCCGGATCAGGCGCAGGTATTGTGCGGCATGGCGCGCGCGGATCTTTTCACTGTGGTCCACGAACAGTTCTTCACCGATACGGCGGATTACGCGGACATCCTGCTTCCGGCGACCACGTTCCTGGAGCACAAGGACGTACAAGGCGCCTATGGGCACTACTATGTCCAGCTTTCGAACCAGGCCATTGAGCCGTTGGGTGAGGCGCGCTCGAATGTATCGCTCTTTTCGGAGCTGGCGCAGCGTATGGGCTTTTCCGAAGAGTGCTTCCGCGACACGCCCGACGCTCTGATCGCCCAGGCGCTTTATGCAGGGAAGGACCAACCGGCATGGATAAAGGGAATGACGGCGCGGGCTCTGGATGATGCGGGCGGCCATATCCGGCTCAAGTTCGAGGCGGAGGCCGCGGGCGAGAAGTTTCTGCCCTTTGCGGAGGGCGGATTCAGGACGCCCAGCGGCAAGGCGGAGTTTTATTCCGAAGCCCTCGCAGCGCAGGGGCTCGATCCGCTCCCCGGCTTTGTGGCGCCGATCGAATCGCGGCATTCGGCAGAAAAAAATGCCCAGAATCCCTATCCGCTGGAATTTCTGCCGCGCAAGGCCGATAACTATATGAACTCCACCTTCGCGAATCTGCCCACGCATCAGAAGATGGAGAAGGGCCATCACGCGACGCTCGAGATGCATCCGGACGATGCTTCGTCGCGCGGTGTCGTCGACGGCGACGTTGTCGAGGTCTTCAATGCGCGCGGACGGATCCGATTGACAGCGCGCGTGTCGGCAAACGGGCACACCAGCGTACCGGCGGGGGTGGTGGCGTCGCGGCTCTCATGGAACAAGCTGTCTCCGGGCGGGCACAATGTAAACCTGCTGACCTCGCAGCGCCTCACGGATATCGGTGGGGGACCGACATTCTACTCCACGCTCGTGGAGGTACGGAAAGCCGCTCCCCAAGCGGGACCCTGAATCGTCTACTGAACATGCTGGAGAAGCGAAACTCCCTGTGGTTCCATTAGACTAAAAGCCATGCCAGGCTGCGAAGAGCCTGATATGCCGTTTCGACAGAGGTGGCCATGCCGTTCGTGGCGAGCTTCCAATGTGCTGGTTGTGGAGAGTGGAATGAAACTGTTGTGGATGAATCAGGTGGCGGCCGGCAATGCTACGTGGAAGATTGCCAGGTCTGCTGCAAACCAAATGTCCTTGAGATCCGATGGGACGGTGAAGGGTTTCTCATCCGCGCGGAGTTGGAAAGCTGATCGCGACTCGATGCGGTCTGCGGCCTGTCTCTGATGACGTACCGGGCGTCGAATCAAATTCCGGAGTTGGGGTCTGCCCCTTCCGTCACATATAATCGCGTTTTAATCAAGATTGGCCTGATTTTTTGCAGTGAGGGTGTGCATATTTTTCCCGTCGAACGCGGGGGCGCAAGCTCCCCAATCCAAGTGAGCCAGAGTTTGCGCCGTACCATTCGCCGCACACTGCAATTTTTCTCCCTCTTTTGCTGCCTGCTGGCATTCTCGGCATGGTCACAACAGGAGATCGTTACCCAGATTCGCGTCATTGGCAATCGGCAGATTCCCAAGGAAACCGTTCTGGCTCGCATGTTCAGTCGGATCAACGATACCTACGACCCGCTGACCGTGGAACGCGACTTCAACTCTCTGTGGAACACGGGCTACTTCGAGAACGTGCGCATCGAGAAAGAAGATTCTCCTAAGGGCGTCATTCTGAACGTCTACGTGACGGAGAAGCCGACGATCCGCGAGATCAACTACAAGGGGCTGAATACGGTTACGCAGTCGGATGTGCTCGACCGCTTCAAGAAGGAAAAGGTCCATGTTTCGGTTGAGAGCAAATATGATCCGACCGAAGTGGCGCACGCCATCGCTGTGCTCAAGGAGCTGCTGGGCGAGCATGGCCACCAGTTCGCCACCATCAAGGCCGATATCAAGAAGATTCCGCCGGCCTCGGTGCAGGTGAATTTCGACATCAAGGAAGGGCCGAAGGTCCAGGTAGGCAAGATCCAATTCACGGGGAACGACCATATCAACTCACGCGAGTTACGCGAGTCGATGAAGAATCTGCGCCCCATCGGCATTCCCAAGTCGATCTTCCTCGAGAACCTCTTTCCCCGCACCTACGATGCGAGCAAGCTTGAGGAGGACTCCGAACGAGTTCGCCAGGCATATCGCGATAAAGGATATTTCCGCGCCAGCGTGGGCGATCCGCAGACCCATCTGCGCAACGAGGGCGGTTTGTCTTTACTCACATTCCGGCCCAAGAAGGGCAAGCGTATCGACATCACGATGCCCATCGACGAGGGCGAGCGGTACCGGCTGGGCGGGATCACTTTCACGGGCAACAAAGCGGTGACCAACGAGAAAGCGCTCCGCGGCCAGTTCGCCATGAAGGATGGCGACTGGTTCAACGCCACGGCCTTCGGCAAGGGCATGGAGAATCTGCGTAAGGCCTATGGCCAGCTTGGCTACATCAACTTCGTGGGCATTCCCAATCCCACCATCGATGACACCAAGAGGACGGTCTCTTTCAATATCGACATCGACGAGGGCAAGCCGTTCCATGTCTCCCGCATCGAGTTCCAGGGCAACACCGTTACGCGCGACTTCGTCATCCGCCGCGAGCTGCTGCTCGCAGAAGGCGACGTTTACAACAGCCATCTTTGGGAGTTGAGCCTGCTGCGCCTGAATCAGCTCGATTACTTCGATCCGCTGCGCGTCGAGCAAGATTCCGAGACACACCAGGATGCGGAAAACGGTACGGTCGATCTGCTGCTGAAGGTCAAGGAGAAGGGCAAGAACTCTATCGGTCTCAATGGCGGTGTAAGCGGTCTGGGCGGAGCGTTCATTGGCCTCAACTACTCGACGAACAACTTCCTCGGTCTGGGCGAAACTCTGAGCCTGCAAGCCAATGTCGGGGACATATCGCGCACCTTCCTGTTCGGCTTCAACATGCCGTATGTTCGAAACCGTCCGCTGAACCTGGGATTCCAGATATTCAGCAAGAAGTACGACTTCAACGCGCAGAAGAACTACAAGCTCGAAGGCGGCAATCCGGAGAACCTCACCAACGCCACAAACTCGCTTTTGCAGAAGTACAACCAGGCATCGAACGGATTTAACGTCTCGATCAGGTATCCAATTCATCGCAGTTTCAAGAGCGTTGGCATGACCTACAGCCTGGATCGCTCCAACATTACGGCGTATAGCCAGGCGTCGAGCAACTTCTTCCAGACGCTGGCCTTCCGCAGCGGCATTCAGGGGCAGAACGCGCTCGAAGGCATTATCAACAGTCAGGTTTCGTTCAGCTTTTCGATGAACAAGCTGGACGCCGCATACCAGCCGCATCGGGGGTCCGAGTTCTCGGCCGCGCTGCAGCTCGCGGGCATCTGGGGCAACGTGCGCTATGTCAGCCCCATCGTTGAATATCGCAGTTTCCATCCCATCCATGGTCTCAAGTTCAGATCGGACGGACGCAACGTATTTGGCTACCGCCTGCAGGGGGCGTACATTCGCGGCATCAGCGGCGATGTTGCTCCCCCGTTCCAACGCTTCTACGCGGGCGGCGAGGCCGATCTGCGCGGTTTCGACGTTCGCTCGGTCACTCCCTACGGATTTGTTCCGACGCGCGTGCTTTTCAACCTTACCAATCCCGATGGCAGCACCGTGCCTCGAGATCCCACCAATCCTACCCTCGGCCCAATTCAGGTACCCATCCCGGTCTTTGGTATTGCGTCGATTGGCGGCGACACCAACTTCACGGGGAACGTCGAGTACCGTATTCCCATCTACGCTCGTACGGTCAGCTTTGCGTTCTTCAGCGATTTCGGCATGAATATGGCGATCGACAAGCAGCAGTTGCGCCAGAGTCCGGGGGGTGCCGCGCTCCTGAATTCGCCCCTGTACGGTTGCCCGAACTACGTCAACGGCTCATGCCAGGGCGGGGTACAGATCAATTTCGGCAACCTGATTCATACCATCAATGGCACCAATTACGTCCCGCGCATGTCCACGGGAGCCGAACTCGACGTGATGATGCCGATCATCAACGCGCCCTTCCGTATCTATTACGCCTACAATCCCTTGCGGCTGGAGGAGAACTTCTTTACTGAGAACCTGATCACGCGCAGCATGTTCCCCGCCGGAGGCGCGGGCGACTATACCTATGCGCAGGCACTCCAGGCGTATGGGCCGCTTTACCAGCTTCGCGAGCCGCGCAAGACATTCCGGCTCTCGGTCAGCACTACCTTCTGACGCGGCATGCGTCAAAGCAGCATTGGGGGCGGAAATCGATCCAGTTGCCGCCCTCGATGATTTAACGGTCTGTTTGACCGTCCGGGGCCCTCAACCTATATAATTTGGCTCAGTTCCTGAATATGTCTTCTGATCGTCTCTCGTCTTCGCATTCCACCCCGTTCGGGCCTGGAATCTGCCGCAACGAACAGCGCAGCAGGTAGATCAGGAAGCGAAGTTCGCTTCCGCTTGTGCGGGCGATCTCAACAAACTGGAGGAGTTTTTGATTTCCATGAAACGTAGCATGTTAAGTTCGTTGCCACTCGTTTGCTTGCTTGCGTCGGGGCTTGGCGCGAGCGCCATCGCCCAGGCTGCCACCGACGGCGCGCCCAGCGCGACATCCGCAGGCGTCACCAAGGTCGCCGTCATTAACTTCCAGGGCGCGGTCGGCCAGACGAACGAAGGGCAGCGCAACTTCAGCGAACTGCAGAAGAAGTTTGATCCCAAGCGCGCCCAGCTCAAGGCCCAAAGCGACGAAATCGATACTCTCGAGAAGCAACTCCAGACCGCGGGCGATAAGTTGAGCGATACCGAGCGCGCGAGCCGCCTGAAGAGCATCGACGACAAGAAGAAGGTTCTACAGCGCTCCGGCGAGGATGCCTCCAACGACTTCCAGCAGGAGATGCAGCAGACCTACCAGCAGCTTGCCGAGAAGGTTTATGGCACGCTCCAGAGTTACGCGGAGCAGAATGGCTACACCGTGGTGCTGGATGCCGCCGCCAGCCAGCAGGCTCCCATTGTCCTCTGGGCCAATAAGAGCACTGACATTACGGCAGCCGTGATTCAGGCTTACAACGCCAAGTCGGGTGTCCCGGCTCCCGCAGCCGGAGTTCCATCCGCTCCGGCTCCGACGCATTCCGCCGCGCCGCGCGCCCCGGCAGCTGCTCCCAAGCCGTAGTTTCTGCTTGACCTGACGGCAAAGATGCTTTGGCTAGCAGAGCATCTTTGCCGTGTTTTCTGGTCATCTTCAAGCCCCAGATCATCCTGCGCCTGCCTGTGGAAAAAAATGTGGAAAGTTTTAGGCCGCATGGATTGGGAACCTATTACGCCGCTTTCGCATTTGTCACATCCTCTGTTTCAAATCCTCTAAATCATTGATTCCAGGCCTATCCCGACAGGTGCTAGCTGAGAGTGTGCGCCGTGACCTTTGTAACTTTCACAGATCGGAAAAAAGTGCTTTCCACAAAGTACATTACAGCGCCATGACCGTAGGAGAAATCCTGCGGAAAGATTCGGGATTTGCGAGTGGCTGCTCCATGAAATTAGATCAGTGAATGATTGTGACCCGACACCCCATTCTCGAGATCATTTTTGCGGGGCTCAGTTGTTCCGGACATTCTTCGTGTCCAAGTCTCGGCCCTGGACCCAAATCAGGCGGCGGAAGCACACGAAACCCTCTCTCCAAGCGGCAAAACGCCCTTCCTCTTGACAATCTAGACGAGTAGATTGTATTCCTCTTGATTATCTAGAGGAGATCCTTTCATGCGCCACGAAGCAAGCGACCTGGTCCAGGGAACGCTGGAGATGCTCATACTGAAGACGCTTGCCCTGGAGCCGATGCACGGTTACGGCGTGGCTCTCCGTATCGAACTGGTGAGCAAGGGAGTCTTTCGCGTGAACCCCGGCTCGTTGTTCCCAGCCCTCAGCCGCCTGGAGCGTTCTGCGCGTATCAAGAGCGAGTGGCGCGCCACGGAGAACAATCGTCGCGCGAAATATTACTTGCTGACAGAACAAGGAAGAAAGGCGCTCAAGGACGAAACCCATGAATGGGGACGGCAGATTGCGGCAATCAACAGAATTCTTGAAGCGTAGCGAGGCAGAGATGGGACTACTGCGAAGTTTTCTAAACGGGATCAGAGCTCTCTTCGGGAAGGACCAACGAAGCCTGGAGATGGACGAGGAACTGCGCAGCTTTCTGGACGCGTCGGCGGCGCAAAAGATGCGCCTCGGCATGAGCCGCGAAGACGCGCTCCGGGCGGCGAAGATGGAGATGGGCAGCAAAGACGCGGTAAAGGAAAATGTTTGGTCGGCAGGTTGGGAATCGGCTTTCGAAAATCTTTGGCAGGATCTGCGTTACAGCGCGCGCATGCTCATCAAGAGCCCGGGCTTTACCGCGATTGCCATCCTGTCGCTCACTCTCGGCATCGGCGCGAACACCGCAATCTTTACCCTGGTCAACGATCTGCTCTTCAAGTCGCTTCCCGTGCGCGATGCCCAGCAGCTGGTTTCCTTCGGCAAGGCATTCGGCGGCGGCGAGATCGACGGCATCGAGGGCGGCCCGCTCGACATCTTCACCTACGATTTTTACCAGCGTCTCGAGCGCGAGCAGGCGCAGGGTCACACCCCGTTCACGGGCATCTGCGCCTTTGGCAGCTTCTGGAACCAGGTCAGTGTGCGTATCGGCTCGGGTGGAAACGGCGCGGCGACTCAGGCAGCCAGCCAGCTCGTCTCCGGCAATTTCTTTAGCGTGCTCGGAGTCGAGCCTCTCCTCGGCCGAACTCTCGCGCCGACCGATGCCACTGCCCCCGGAAGCAGCCCAGTCGCGGTGATCAGCTATCGCTATTGGCAGCAGATGTTCGCAGGTGATGCGGCGATCATCGGCCGCTCTATCACCATCAACGGAAGCCCCTTCGCGGTGATCGGCGTCATGCCGCCGAAGTTCGAAGGAGTCGCCGTGTACCCAGACTCCATGGATATGTGGTTGCCCGTAACCATGCAGCAGGAGGTGATGCTCCAGCCCACGCTCCTCGCACCAGGCGGCCTTTTCTGGATGCATATCATGGCGCGCCGTGATCCGGCCGTCCCGCTCGGGCAGGCGCAGGCATGGGTCACCAATCAGGTGCAGCGCTTCATGATTGACCGCGAAGGCGCCCAGATCACCTCTGACCGCAAAAAAGAAATCCAGAAGATCTACGTCGACTTGCTGCCCGGTGACCGCGGCATCTCCGACCTTCGCGAAGTCTATCAGCAGCCCCTAAACATCCTGATGGGCGTGGTTATGCTGGTCTTGCTGATCGCCTGCGCGAATCTGGCTAATTTTCTGCTGGCGAAAGCCGCTTCGCGCGAGCGCGAAATCGCCACGCGCCTGGCTCTCGGTTCCAGCCGCAGGCGCATCGTCCGGCAGATTCTCCTTGAGGCCCTGCTGCTCTCGTTCACCGGCGGAGCCTTCGGCCTTGCTCTCGCCTATATGGGAACGCGCGCCCTAATTGCCTTCCTCGCCGACGGAGCGAAAAACACGCCCCTGGAAGCCCGGCCCGATCTTCACGTTCTGTTGTTCACTCTCGGCGTATCGCTCTTCACGGGAATTCTCTTCGGCCTCGCCCCGGCCCTGCGCGTCTCGCGTATCAGCGTTACGCCCTCGCTCGGAACCAGCGCGCGCACCGCAGCCAGCTCCGGAGGCTCATCCGGCCGCCTTCTCCCTAAGCTCCTCGTCGTATCGCAGGTCACGCTCTCGCTCGTTCTGCTTGCCAGCGCGGGACTCTTCCTGCGAACACTGCGCAATCTGGAGAATCAGGACTTTGGCTTCAACCGCCACAACCTTCTCCTCGTGAAATTCAATGCGAAGTTTGCGGGATACAAGCCCGAACAGTTGAACGCCTTGTATGCGCGCCTCATGGATCGGATGAATGCACTCCCAGGCGTGAGGTCGGCCACCTTTTCCGGACAGCCCGCCCTGATCCGGGGCAACTGGAACTCCCCCATCCGCATGCGCGGCTATCAGGCCGCGCCTAACGAGGATCTTGGAAGCTCGCTGAATCGCGTCGGCTCGCGTTACTTCGAGACCATCGGCATGCCCGTCATCCAGGGCCGTTCCATCGGCGAACAGGATACTGCATCTTCGATCAAAGCCGTGGTCGTGAACCAGGCCCTCGCAAATCATTTCTTTCCGAAGGGAGACGCCCTGGGCCACACCTTTACCGTCGACGACCCTTCCGTGAAGGGTGAGTGGCAGATTGTCGGAGTGGTGCGCGACGCGAAGTATCACGGCCCGCGCGAAAAGCCAGAGCGTATGAGCTATCTCGCCGTCACGCAACTCACCGGCGATGACGCCTATGCCTATTGGCTGCAGCTTGCGACCGTCGGCGACCCGGCAAAGATCGCTGGCGAGGTACGCGCCGCAATGGCCGAGATCGACCCCAACCTCCCGATCCTTGAGGTGAGAACGATCGCCGAGCAGCTAGATCAATCCATGGGCCAGGAGACGCTCATCTCCGAGCTCTCAACCTTCTTCTCGCTGCTGGCTCTGTCCCTGGCATGCATTGGGCTGTACGGCGTTATGACCTACAACGTGGTGCGGCGTACGAATGAGATCGGCATTCGGCTGGCGCTGGGCGCGCACAGAGGGCGTGTGCTTTGGATGGTACTGCGCGAGTCGCTGATGCTGTTGGGAATCGGCGTTGCGCTAGGGATTCCGCTGACGCTGGCAGCGACTCGGTTGGTGCAGGCGCAGTTGTTCGGTCTGCGATCGTCGGACCCGATAACGCTGGGGGCTGCGGTGCTGACGATTGCTGCCGTCACGCTGCTGGCGGCTTACCTGCCGGCGCGACGGGCAACCCGGATCGATCCGATGGTGGCGCTGCGGTACGAATGATCAAGTCAGTGCCTGCGCTCTTTGATCTGCAGCCCCACCGAACAGCGGATTTTCGGCGACCTAACCGACAGGAGGGGCCGTCCTTGATCAGCGAAAGACTCTAAGCAAAGCGCGTGTCATTACTTGGCAGGCGCTGGGAATTGGGGCGTCTCTTTCACGCCATGGCTACGGGGAACGGCCGGGCCAGGCAGGAGCCTTCTGGCGAATCGTGTGATTGCGAGTGGCCCGATGGCTAACACTTGCCTGGTGTATCCGTCCAACAACGCCTGCCTTTCTCATTGGAATCACAGCCGTTTTCGCAACGGACGATTACACTTGAAGCGATGAAGATCAATCGGCGCGAATTCCTCACGACTGCAGCCTTTTCTATTGCCGCCGCCCGACTTCCCGCGCAGCGCGGAGCAAATCCCAATGTCACTCTGAAACTCCCGACCGAGGCAACCGGGGCCCACATGCCTGCTGATTTTATCGGTCTGTCGTATGAGGTGCAGCAACTAGCTGACACAACTTTCTTCTCGGGCAGCAATGCGGGACTCATCCGCCAGTTCAAGGCACTGGCACCGCAAGGTGTGCTACGTCTTGGCGGCAATACCAGTGAGTTTGCCTGGTGGAAGGCCTCTCCTGATTCTCCTGAACCCGAACACAAACAGGTCCGTGAAGTGGAAGGGGAGCCCAAAGCGCATTATTACGCGGTAACGCCGGAGGCTGTGCGCAACCTGGGGGATTTTCTGAAAGCGACGGGCTGGACGTGCTTGTATGGCATTGGGATGGGAACGAATACGCCCGAACGCGCGGCAGAGGAAGCCCAGTTCGTAGCAAACACTCTTGGCGCAAGCCTGCAATATTTCCAGATTGGCAATGAGGTGGATCTGTTCAGCCGCCACTTGCGGGATCCTAATACCTGGTCTGCGAAGACTTACCTGGACGAGTGGCTCTCGCTTGCGCGAGCCGTGACTGCTCGCGTTCCTGGAGCCAGGTTTGGCATGCCAGATGTGGCAGCGGACGTAAGATGGTTGACGCAGATCGCCGATTTATGGGCTTCGATTGGGACTCCGCCTCGCGTGACAACGCTCACGCATCACTACTATTTTGGCGGTCCGGCAACCAGCCCCGAGGTCAACATCCCCAACCTGCTGAAGCCAGCTACGATGGCAAAAGTTCAGAAGACGGCGGACATCGCGACAGCAGCAGCCAAGACGATGGGCGTGCGTGTCCGTATGACCGAGGGCAACACTTGCTATCGCGGAGGTAAGCCGGGCGTGTCCGACGTCTTCGCGGCGGCGCTGTGGGCTGCCGACTATGCGCTATTACTGGCCAGCAATAACTATTCCGGGGTGAACTTGCACGGTGGCACCGGCCAATCCGTTGCCAACTCCGTTGGAGGCAGCCTGCCGGGTGACATCCTTCTCAAGGATAAAGGCGAGAGCCCCGAGCAGATCGCGACTCGCCCTCATCCTTTCTACACGCCTATTGCGACCTTCGGCTCAGAGTACGTGATGGAGCCGGTTGCGTACGGCCTCAAGTTTGCAGGCAAACTCAGCGGAGGCTCTCTTTTCCAGGTTGACTTCAACTCACCATTCCAGGCGGCGGAGGTCAATGCGACTGCCTATGCTGTCAAGCTTGCAAGCGGTCATCTGACCACCATCATTCTCAACAAAGATGCAGAGCAGGATGTCGAAGTCATCCTGGACTTTGGAGCGAAGAAAACAGGAATGATGCAGATCGAAATGCTGCATGCTCCCGCACTGGATAGCCGGGAAGCTCATATCACGCTGTCCTCAGCGTCTGGTCATCTTAAGGATGGCCAGTTCACAGTGAGCATTCCTCACGCGACGGGTCTTTGTCTGACCCTTATGTAGACGCCGTTCCTACGATGATGAGTCTCTTATGCACACTGCGCGATCACAGAAGTGCTCAACCCGCCCCGGTCCACCAAACGTCCGGGTTCGCGCGTTCTCGCTAGTTGAGAATCGACTATGTGAGTCTCGATCACGACAAGCTGCCTGAAGGACAATCCGGCTGTAGCCGACATTCTTGGAACAGTCTTGCGTTTGTTGCAACCTCCTAAGGACATAGTGTGAAGAAGGTTCTGCTCCCCATAGAAGCGATTGCCGCCAAGTTGGAACTGCCTGAAGACCTGTACGAGAAGCGCAGCCTTGTCAGTGCGAAGCTCAACCTGGACGTGCTGGAAGACGCGCGATTCCATCGCGGCGGCAAGCTTGTGTTAGTGACAGCGACCACGCCGACGGTCTCCGGCGAGGGCAAGACCGTTACATCGATCGGACTCGTGCAAGGGCTAGAGAAGATCGGTAAGCGCGCCGTGCTTGCTTCGCGTGAACCGTCGTTAGGCCCGGTCTTTGGCTTGAAAGGAGGAGCGGCCGGTGGAGGGCGCTCTCAAGTGGAGCCTGCGGAGATGATCAATCTTCACTTCCACGGGGACTTTCATGCGATTACCTCCGCGCACAATCTTCTGGCGGCGCTCATCGATTCGCATATGTTCCATGGCAATGAACTTGACCTTGATCCCAACGGCATCACTTGGCCGCGCACACTTGACATGAACGATCGCGCGCTGCGCGACATCACTGTTAGCGTAACGGCTGCGGGCAAGAAGCAGCGCGATGGCAGCAATCGTCCCAGCGGCTTTCTGATTACCGCGGCTTCAGAGATCATGGCCATCCTGGCGCTTGCTTCCGGCCGCGAGGACCTCCGTGCCCGGTTGGCGCGGATCGTGATCGGCCAAGACCGCAAGGGCAATCCAGTGCGTGCCGCAGACATGAATGCGACTGGGCCGATGATGGCGCTGCTGAGCGAAGCGCTGCTTCCGAACCTAGTGCAGACCACAGAAGGCACACCTACGATGATGCATTGCGGGCCGTTCGCAAACATCGCGCACGGTACCAGCTCCGTCATTTCACAAAAAATGGGGATGCGGATGGCGGACTACGTGGTCAACGAGACAGGCTTCGCATCGGACCTGGGCTTTGAAAAGTACATGGACCTTGTAAGCCCTATGTCTGGCATCAAGCCTTCCGCTGCTGTGCTGGTGACGACGGTTCAGAGCCTGAAGCAGCAAGGCGAAGGCGATCTGGAGCGAGGGTCCAAGAACCTCGAAAAACACATTGCCATTGTGCGTGGCTTTGGACTGCCTGTGGTGGTCACGGTCAATCGATTTCCTCACGATACGTTGGCGGAGCTCGACTCGCTGCGCATGTTCTGCGAAGTACGCGGAGCGGAGTTCGCACTTTCCGAAGCCTACGCAAAAGGCGGAGAAGGCGCGATGGCGCTGGCGCAGAAAGTCGTCGCGGTAATCGACGCAAACCCGAACGTCGAGCTGACAACCACCTACGAACTTGGCGATCCGGTGATAGAAAAGATCACTAAGGTGGCGCAGAAGGTGTACGGCGCGGACTCAGTTGAGATGAGCGTGCGTGCGAGGGAAAACCTCGTCCGCTTTACGCGCTGGGGTTTCGGCGAGCTACCCATCTGTATCGCGAAGACACAGTACTCGGTCAGCGACGATCCCAAGCTCTTGGGCGCGCCGACAGGATGGACGCTCCACATAACGGACATCGCACTTTCAGCTGGAGCAGGCTTCTTCGTCGTTATCTCGGGCGCAACGATGCTGATGCCAGGATTGCCCAAAGTCTCCCGCGCACTGGGAATCGATGTAGATGAGCATGGTGAAATCACGGGGATGTCGTAAACATTGGAGGAATAACGGCGCGAGACCACATTTGGTGGCAGTAGGGTATTTTGAGTGCGTTTGCGGGACGAAGGCCGCGCGCGACCGGTCCGAGCATCTGCGCCAAGCACGATTGAATATTATGTTTGATTCTGAGATTGGTCGTGATCAGCGTGCAACTGGCCTGGCCAGACAGGATGTAAAGGGAACGGCTTTTCGCTCCCTCTAGCTTGTGGTCACGGGCGATCAAGGATCAATTGATAACATATTTATTATCAACGATTAACAACAGCTGAGTCGCAATGGCCACATCTAAGTTCCTTATTTTCTACCAGGTACCGGTAACTCATTTCGTAACTGGTGAATACGGGCAACGCATGCCTTAACTTGTTTAGAATCAATTAAGAAGAGGGGTCGGAGGGGACTCTTTCGCACCGTCCCAAAACGGGAACGTCTTAGCGCGAACTGTCCTCGCCGATCTTGAGGACCGCGAGGAAGGCCTCCTGAGGGATGTCGACTTTGCCGATGCGCTTCATTCGCTTCTTGCCCTCTTTTTGCTTTTCGAGGAGCTTGCGTTTGCGCGAGATGTCTCCGCCGTAGCACTTGGCGATGACGTTCTTGCGGATCGCCGTGACCGTTTCGCGGGCCACGATCTTCGAGCCGATGGCGGCCTGAATAGCGACCTCGAACATCTGCCGCGGAATCAGCTCCCGCATCTTCGAGACCAGAGCACGTCCGCGTTCGTAGGCGAAGTCGCGATGGACGATGATGGAGAGCGCGTCCACCGGCTCTCCCGAGACGAGGATGTCGAGCTTGACCATCGGCGACTCCCAGGTCCCGGAGAGGTGGTAATCGAGCGAGGCATATCCGCGCGAGACCGACTTGAGGCGGTCGTAAAAGTCGAGGACGATTTCGTTGAGCGGCAGCTCGTAGGTGAGCATCACCCGGGTGGATGTGACGTACTCGAAGTTCTTCTGGCGGCCACGTTTCTCCTCGACCAGCTTGAGGATCCCGCCGACATATTCTTCATTGGTCAGGATCATCGCCGTAATGATCGGCTCTTCAACCTTGTCGATCTCGCTGGGATCGGGCCAGCGCGAGGGGTTCTCCACCTCGACCATGGAACCGTCGGTCAGGGTGATTTTGTAGCGCACGCCGGGAGCTGTGGTGATGAGGTCGAGCTCGTATTCACGCTCCAGCCGTTCCTGAATGATCTCCATGTGCAGCAGGCCGAGAAAGCCGCAGCGGAAGCCAAAGCCGAGCGCGGCGGAGCTCTCTGGCTCGAAGAAGAAAGAGGAATCGTTGAGGCGCAGCTTCTCCAGTGCATCGCGGAGCAGCGTGTGCTCGTGCGAATCGACGGTATAAAGGCCGGCAAAGACCATGGACTTGATGTCCTGAAAGCCGGGAAGCGCGGCAGCGGCCGGGCGCGCGTCTTCCGTCACCGTATCGCCGATCTTCGTGTCGGCGACGTTCTTGATGTTGGCCACGAAGAAGCCGACTTCGCCGGCGGTGAGCTCCTCGATCTCGACCGGTTTGGGCGTGAGCACGCCCATCGATTCAATGTCGAAGCTCTTGCCGTTCGACATGAGACGGATCTTCATCCCTTTGCGCAGGCAACCATGGATGATCCGGGCAAGCACAATTACGCCTCGATAGGAGTCAAACCAGGAATCGAATATAAGTGCCTGAAGCGGATCATCCGGGTGCCCGGCGGGCGGCGGCAACCGGTTTACGATGGCTTCGAGAATGTCGGGTACGCCGAGGCCGGTTTTGGCACTCACCGGGATGGCATCGGTGGCATCGATGCCGACCGTCTGCTCGATCATCTCCTGCGTGCGCGCGATATCGGCGCTGGGCAGGTCAATCTTATTAATGACGGGGATGACTTCGAGGCCGTTGTTGATGGCCAGATAAGCATTGGCCAGGGTCTGCGCTTCGACGCCCTGCGAGGCGTCGACGACCAGCAGCGCGCCTTCGCACGATGCCAGCGAGCGCGAGACCTCATAGGAGAAGTCCACGTGTCCCGGCGTGTCAATAAGGTTTAGCTGGTAGGTCTCTCCGTCCTTTGCCGGATAGACCATGCGCACCGAGTGCGCCTTGATGGTGATGCCGCGTTCGCGTTCAAGGTCCATGGCGTCGAGCACCTGAGCCTGCATCTCACGCGCCGTGAGGGAGCCGGTCAGCTCCAGGAGGCGGTCGGAGAGGGTAGATTTGCCGTGATCGATGTGCGCGATGATCGCGAAATTGCGGATGTGCTTGATGTCCATGAAGAGAGCGCGGTGAGGGATGAGGTTACTTACGACGGTGCGAGTGGAAGAAACTTTCCCAACATCTGAGTTTACCATCGCGATTTCAGTGGGCCGGGGTCATACAATAAGGCAGTACAAGGCTGCTCGAGATGCGCTCAGGGCTGCCGCAAATCCCGGCTCGCAGTAAAGCAGCGAAGCGGGCGCGCGGTCTTTCCATCCTCTCAGTTCGCCCTCGGACGCTGACTTATCGATGGCCGTTCAACGATTTTTTGCCTCTCTCGCCGCCGCTACCGCTCTGCTGATTGCAGGTTGCGACATTGGACCAGAACTCTATAGCGCCGTATGGGCAAAGGAGGCCGCCGCGCCTGCGGCTAGCGCGATCTCCTCAGAACCTGCGCCGCAACAAAAGACACAGGCTCCGCAGAGCCCGTCTGCGCAGGTCGCACCCGCACAACCTCAGCGAAATCAGCAGTTGATCCACAACGTGGAGAATGCCTACCAGAACGGTCTGGCCAACTATCGCGACGGCAACCTCGTCGCCGCCAAGTCGAATTTCGACTATGCGGTCGACCTCATGTTGTCGAGTGGCGTGGATATTAAGAGCGATGCGGAATTGAACGACGAGTTCGACCGCATCGTGGATGCGGTGAATACGCTGGAGATGGACGCACTGAAGCAAGGCACGGGGCTGGCACCCGCGGCTGAACCGACTCCGGTGGATGTGGCCAACAGCGCGACCTTCACCATCGATCCGACGATCCGGGCGGAGGCGGAAGCCTCGCTCAAGGCTACTCAGTCCGATCTTCCATTGGTGATGAACGACTATGTGGCGAGCTTCATCAACTTCTTCTCGAATAGCCGCGCCGGTCACGGAACGATCGTGGCCTCGCTCAATCGAGCGGGGCGGTATAAGGACATGATCCAGCGTGTGCTCAAGGAAGAAGGCGTTCCGCAGGATTTGATCTATCAAGCTGTGGCTGAGTCGGGATTTCGCCCCCAGGCTATCAATCCGAAATCGGGCGCAGGCGGCATGTGGCAGTTCATGCCGTTTGGCGTCTACGGCTTGTCGCGCACCGGCTGGTATGACGAGCGGCTGGATCCTGAAAAGGCGACGCACGCGTATGCGCGCGAGATGAAAAAGGCCTACGACCAGCTTGGCGACTGGTATCTGGCAATGGCCGCTTATGACTGGGGGGCAGGCAACGTGCAGCGCGCAGTGCAACGCACCGGCTATGCGGATTTCTGGGAGCTGTACCGGCGCAACAATCTGCCGACGGAAACAAAGAACTATGTGCCGGTCATCCTGGCAGTCACGATTATGGCCAAGAATCCCAAGCAGTATGGCCTCGATTCTTTGACGCCCGATCCTCCGCTGCTGATCGATACAGTGAAAACGAACTACGCCGTCGATCTGCGGCTGGTGGCCGATGTTACGGGCGCGCCAGTGCAGGAGATCGCCGCCATTAATCCGAGCCTGCTGCGCGGCGTGACGCCGCCCGACGAGGCCTTCGATCTGCATGTGCCGGCGGGACTGAAGGACTTGTACGAGCAGCGCATCGCGGAAATCCCCGAGGACAAGCGCCGCTACTGGCGCTTTCATAAGCTCGGGACCGATGAGTCGATCGAGGACGTGGCCCACGCCTTTCATGTTTCCGCAGCGGAGATTGCGTTCGTGAATCAGTTGAGTTCGACGATAGATTTGAACGGCGTGGATGCGCTGGTGATTCCCGTCGCTCCTCCCTCGACGTCTTCACTCGGGCGCACGGCGATGTATCGCACTCACAAAGGAGACACGCTGGTGACCGTCGCGGACAGGTTTGGCGTGACGGTCGACCAATTGAAGCGGTGGAATCACCTGAAGACCGCGACGATTCCTCCGGGCCATGGGTTGTATGTTGCCGAGCCGGCGCGCATTCCGGCCGCAGCCCGCAAAGGACATGGAAAAGCCCCGACGTATTCGTCATGGAGCTCGGTGCAGCATCATGCGTCAGCAAAAACTTCGGGAGAAACATCGAAGAGCAAGAACCCAGGAAAAGCCCAGGCAAAGAAACCATCTTCTTCCGCATCCAACGCGCATAAGTAGCGGAGAGGAAGATGTTCGGCGTCGCCGGTAATCAATTGTGTTCAATGGCGGCGCTGATCTGAAGCGGATTCAAACAGTGCCGATATGGAATACAGCCAAGATATTCTCCATGCAGATGCGATGCACATGGGTTTTTGACGGGCGGACATGGCGATCTGCGGCAACGAAGAGGCGATAGAAACTAGATTCAAGGGCGCAAGAAGCGCTTGCGTTCCTTCGCAATGCGTTGCATCCTGTTGCTATAATTCGCGGCGTGGGACTCGCGAATCGATGCAACACTCTTTTTTTAGAGAACGAAAGCCTGGACCCAAGCCCGGAGGGCAACTTCGATGCAGGAAGATCGCAAACTATACGCGCACAGCGACGGTGATTTCGAACCTGAAACGGACGAATACCCAGAAGAATTGGAAGACGGTTTTGGTGAAGAAGAAGACGAAGAGGAAGAGGTTTCGATTTCCCTCTCCTCTGACGATGACGACATCGATGACGAAGAAGAAGAGCACAAAGTAGAAGACAAGCCAGTGGCTACGGTTGTAGCTCCTCCGCCCCCGGCGCCGCCCGTAAAGACTCCCGCGAAGAAAGCTCCGGCAAAGAAGGCAGCCGCAAAGAAGGTCCCCGCGAAGAAAGCTCCGGCCAAGAAGGCAGCGGGGAAGAAAGCTCCAGCGAAGAAAGCTCCAGCGAAGAAGGCTCCGGCGAAGAAGGCTCCGGCCAAGAAGGCGGCGAAGAAAGCTCCCGCGAAAAAAGCTTCGGCCAAGAAGGCCGTAAAGAAATCTGCCGCAAAAAAGAGCACGAAGGGCGCTGGCGGCAGCAAGGTTGCGAAGAAATCCGCAGCCGGCAAGAAGAGCGCTGGCAGTAAAAAATCAAACAAAAGAGGTACTCCTTTGGCAGTAAAGAAAGCGGCAAAGAAGGCGGCAGCGAAGAAGGCTCCCGCAAAAAAGGCAGCAAAGAAGGCTCCAGCAAAGAAGGCAACCAAGAAGGCAGCCAAGAAGAAGTAACCTAACCCGCAATCAACGAGGCAAGCAAAAGAGCCCGGCATTCAGCCGGGCTTTTTTGCGTCTGCAATATCCGTCGGCGAAAGCCGTCGGGCATGCTAGGTGAACTACGAATCAGTGTTTCTGGAGGTCGGCGAGAGCCGTGAGTACTTCGTCGCTGGCATGGGCGGGATCGACACCGGTCCACACTTTTACGATCTTGCCGCTGGGATCGATGAGGAACGTATTGCGTTTCGCAATCTTCATTCCCATGTAGTTGCCCAGCGATCCGTAATCGGCGACCACCTTCTTATCCGCGTCGCTCAACAGCGTGAAGCTCAGGCTGTCCTTCGTGCAGAATTGCTTGTGGCTGTCGACCGAATCGACGCTCACCCCGAGGATCACCGCGTTGATGGCCTTGTATTTCTCAAGGTCGTTCTGGAACTCGTGGGCTTCTCTCGTGCAGCCGCTGGTCATGTCCTTCGGATAGAAGTAGAGGACGACCCACTTGCCCTTGTAGCTGTCTAGGCTGACTGGCGTGCCTTCCTGCGAGGGCAGGGTGAAAGTCGGGGCCGTCTGGCCAACCTGGGGAACGACATCGTCGGCGGCAAAGCTGCGAATGGCGAGACCACCGAGGACAACAAGCACCAAGGCGGCAAAGGCGAGTAGATATTTAGACATGGCGATCTCCGGTTTGGATTGCGGGACCACTTCATTATCCATTCTGAAGAGCCACAATCGCAATTCCGGCCTCGTTGGCCCGGGCAAGCACTTTGTCCAGATCAAAAATCAGCGTTTTATGGGCCTCAAGAGCTAGGCAGGTGGCATGGGCCTGCTGCATGACCTCGATCGTCCTGATGCCGATGACGGGAACGTCGAAGCGCATGTCCTGTTTCGGCTTGGCGACCTTTACGACGGTGAGGCTGCGGACCAGGGTGGAGGTTGCAGAGGTCGAGGCCTCATTGTCGAGCGTCTGCATGAGGGCTCCGGCACGCTCGATTGCGGCGTCGGTGCCCTCCATGGCCTCGATGGCGATGCAAGCCTGGCTGGCGACTACAACAGTTTGCCCGAGGTCGTAGCCGGCGATGGCCCGGGCTACTTCGCGCCCATAGGTAATATCGAGCTGCTCCTGGTCATGGGGCGCTCGCGCGGTGAGAACGCCGGGTTTCGCGAGCAGGGGTTCGAGGTATGTGGTGGAGGAGAGAAGCTCGATGCCTTCATCGCCGAGGACTTTGGCCACGGCTCCCAGCAGCATGTCGGTATTGCGCGTACGCAGCGAAAGGAGGAGCTTCGCCAATCGCCAGTCGGGACGGATGCTGGAAAAAATCTGCTTGTGCTTTACCTGGCCGGCCATGACGGCCTTGGTGACGCCTTCCTGCTGGAAGGTCTCGATGAGCCGCGAGAGTTCTCCCAAAGAAAGCCAATGCACGCTGATACCGGGGTCGGCTGCGGCACGATCGTTCATCTCCGGGTCGGTCTCTTCCTTGATAGCCGCGACGACGACTTCGGCCTCGTGGGCGCGCGCGGCGTCGAGTAGGAGGAAGGGGAAGCGTCCATTCCCGGCGATGAGGCCTAGTTTCATGAGGGGCGGCTACTTCAGCACTCCGCGCTCGGAGCTTTCGATGAAATGGATCAGATAAGCAACGTCATCTGTCGTCATGCCTTCGTCTTTGAGCTTCTGGATAGCCTGCGTCGTATTCATTCTGGCGGCCAGCAGCAGGCGATAGGCGTGCTGGATGGCCTGGAGGCGGGGACGATCGAAGCCTCGGCGTTCGAGTCCGATTTTGTTCAGTCCGTAAGCGTGGGTTTCGCGCTTGGCGGAAGTGAGCGAGAAGGGTAGGACGTCCTGCGTGACGGTTGTTCCGCCGCCCGTATAAGCGTACTTACCGATGCGGCAGAACTGATGCACCTGGTTCAGCGCGCCGACGCTGGCATAGTCCTCGACAATCACGTGGCCGGCGAGCGTGGCGGCATTGGCGAGGATACAGTGGTCTCCGATAACGCTGTCGTGACCGATATGCGTGTAGGCCATGATCAGACAGTGGCTGCCGACGCGGGTCATACCTCCTCCCCCGGCGGTCCCGCGAGAAATGGTCACGGATTCGCGGATGGTATTGTCATCGCCCAGCATTGCTCCGGTAGGCTCGCCCTTGTACTTCAGATCCTGGGGGGCGACGCCGACGCAGGCGAAGGAGAAGAAGCGATTGCGTGCTCCAGCAATGAGATGTCCGTCAAGTATGACGTGAGAGACTAGCTCGCAATCTTCGCCCAGAACAACATTGGGGCCGACGATAGAGTAGGGGCCTACGGAGCAGGAGTCAGGGATGATGGCTGTCGACGCAACGATTGCTGTCGGGTGGATCCTCACTCGACCCTCACTCGTGGGTCACCGGCTCGAGCGCTGGCTCTTCTGTCTTCGTGGATCGTTCGGGCTGCGCCGAGGCTGCTTCTCTCTGGCGGGGCACGAGCTGGCACATCACAATGGCCTCGCAGGCGAGCTTGCCTTCCACCGTGCAGCGGCCCTGCATGCGGACGGCGCGGGGCTTCCAGTTGAGTACGTCGATCTCGATGCGAAGCTGGTCTCCGGGCACGACGGGACGGCGGAACTTGGCGCGTTCGATGCCAGTGAAGACCATCAGCTTGCTGTCGCGGTCGGGGATCTCGGTAAGCAGCAGAGCGCCGCCGGCCTGGGCGATCGATTCGACGATCAAGACGCCCGGCATGATGGGAAAATTCGGGAAATGACCGGCGAAAAACGGCTCGTTGATGGTTACGTTCTTGATTGCGACAATGCGCTTCTTACGCTCGATCTCCATCAGGCGGTCGATGAGCAGGAACGGGTAACGATGCGGAAGGATGGACATAATGTCTTGAATCTCAAGCACCGTGCGTCCATCCAGGATGGGATTGGGGTTCTCCATGGCTGCATGAGGATTATAAAGCTTAAGCACGCGGGCAAAGAACCCACATCCGAAAATCCGGACCCTTCGGCTTCACCGAGGGCAGGCTGTGGGGCAGACAGTTCTAGCGACCCAAAGCCAGGGAGGGTTCAGCGGACAGGTTCGTCGGCGCGAAGTCATTCGCGAGAAATTTGGGCCAGGCGGCGGCTGCAATCATAGCGGCATTGTCGGTCGAGAGGGCGAGCGACGGGAAGGCGATGGGAAGGCCGCGATCGCCAGCTTCGGCGGTAAATCGGACGCGCAACTCGCGGTTGGCGGCGACTCCGCCGGAAACCAGGAGGCTGGCTGCCCCGAGCTGTTCGGCAGCGCGGAAGGTCTTGCGGCGTAAGTCGTCGATGACGGCCGCTGGAAAGAAGCGATGAGGTCGAGGGTTTGCCTATCGCAGAGGGGGAGGGCGTTCACTGCCGTGGCATGTGGTTTGGCGGCCAGCGTGGCGCGGCGGGCCTCGATGCCCGCTGCCATTTCGTGGATCTGGGTATAGCGGAGAACGGCGGTCTTAATTCCGCTGAAGGAGAAGAGCGTGCTGCTGGCGGGGTCGAGCGCGGCTGGGTCGCCCCGGCGGTGAGCCTTGGCCTTGATCTGCGAGAACGAGAAAGGGACAGCGGAGGGGTCACCGTGAGGCGCGAGGGCGTCGATCCACGGGCCGCCGGGATAGCCTAGGCCGAGCAGTTTGGCGACCTTGTCGAAGGCCTCACCGGCGGCGTCGTCAACGGTGCGTCCAACGTTGCGGTAGCTCCAGCTTTCACCGTGGCGGCGGGCGAGGTAGAGGTGAGTGTGGCCCCCGGAGACAACCAGGGCAAGGGCTGGGAGCGCGAGCGGGTCGAGATCCGAGGTGGCGGCGAGCTGGGCTTGTTCGAGCAGCACAGCGTGAATGTGGCCTTCGAGATGGTTGACGGCGACCAAGGGTTTGCCGAGCGCAAATGCGAGCGACTTGGCATAGCTGATGCCGACGAGCAACGCTCCCGCCAGGCCGGGGCCGGCTGTAACGGCAATGGCATCGAGGTCGCAGAATTCAATGCCGGCCTCGGCGAGCGCGGCGCGGACGACCGGCACGATGTTGCGCAGGTGCTCTCGGGAGGCCAGCTCGGGAACCACTCCGCCATAAGGGGAGTGAGTGGCGATCTGCGAGGCGACGACGTTGGAGAGGGTCTCGGTTCCGCGCCGCACGACGGCGGCTGCGGTTTCGTCGCAGGAGGTTTCAATGCCCAGGATGAGGCCGCTCTGAGTCAGGACAGATGAGGCTGTGGTCACCCTTTTATAGTAGTGAGGTCAGCTAAAATGCGGGCGACAGGGAGTGGAAATTCCACCGAAGATGGCGAGCGAAAAGGCACGAATCGCAGCGGAGATCATAGTGAATCGGTTGCGCGCTGCGGGCTACGACGCGTATTTCGCGGGCGGGTGTGTGCGTGACCTGCTACTAGGGCGTGAGCCGGAAGACTTCGACGTAGCGACGAGCGCTCATCCGGATGTGGTGCTGGGCATGTTTCCTCGGACCTTTGGCGTAGGAGCGCACTTTGGTGTGGTCTTGATAGCCGATGAGATCGATGGCCAGGAGATGGTCACCGAAGTGGCCACCTTTCGCAGCGATGGTGCTTATATGGATGGGCGGAGGCCGGAGTCGGTAAGGTTCTCCGATGACGCCGAGGAAGATGTGATCCGGCGGGACTTCACTATCAACGGCATGCTGCTTGATCCGCAACTGCTGCGAGAGTCAGGCGATGTGGGCGGCGCGGTACTCGACTATGTTGGCGGGCGCGCCGATCTTCAGGCACGACTGGTACGGGCTATCGGCGATCCCGACAAGCGCTTCGATGAAGACAAGCTGCGCATGTTGCGGGCGGTGCGGTTTGCGGCGCGCTTCGATTTCGAGATTGAGGTGGCGACCGAGGCGGCGATAGAAAAATCCGCGGCGCAGATTGCTCAAGTCAGCCGCGAGCGGGTGCGGGATGAGCTTACCCGCATGTTGACGGAGGGCCGTGCGCGGCGGGCGTTTGAGCTGCTGGACCGAACTAGGCTGCTCAAGCAAGTGTTGCCCGAAATTGACCGCTTGCATGGGGTAGAGCAACCACCCGAGTTCCACCCCGAAGGCGATGTATGGATGCATACGCTTATGCTGCTAGAGCAGTTACCGGCCGGGGTGTCGCCGACGCTGGCGTGGGGTGCTCTGCTGCACGATGTGGGCAAGCCGGCAACGTTTCAGCGTGGGCCGGGGCGCATCCGCTTCAATGGGCACGTGGAAGTGGGGGTTCGGGTCACTCAGGATATTGCCCGAAAGCTTCGCTTTTCCAACGAGGATACCGCGCAGATTGTGGCATTGGTCGAAAACCACATGCGCTTCGGCGATGTGGAGAAGATGAAAGCTTCGACGCTGAAGCGGTTCTTTCGGCTACCGGCCTTTCCCGAGCATCTGGCGCTGCACCGTATGGATTGCATGGCGAGCCACGGCGGCTTGGACCTGTATGAGTTTGCGAAGCAGCGGTTTGAGGCGACTCCCTCGGAAGAGGTGCGGCCGGTGTTGCTGATTACAGGGCAGGATTTGATCGCAGCTGGTTATAAGCCGGGTCCGCGGTTTAAAGAACTATTGGCGCAAGCTGAAGATGCACAGCTTGAAGGTCGTATAAGGAGCAAAGAAGAAGGTCTGGCGTTGATAAGGTCAATCAACGGCGGTTCAATTACCTGAGCTCTACTGCTGGACAGGCTGCGGGACGCCCCCTTGTGGAGCCGGATAGTGTTGGGCATTCACACCCTTGGGACCGTTCGGTGGCGGGGTGGGATTTGCATGGTCGAGGAGCTTGAACCCGTCGTGGACGACTGAGAAATTCTGCTGCGGCAAGTCGGCTTCGAGCAGTTCACCACCCGGGGTGTAGAAGAGCTCGACATTGATGGCGTTTTCCGCGCCGACTGCGACGGTGCTGTGCTGTACATCGATCCGCGCGCCGCCGAGCTGTCCATGCACGCCGGAGCCGTGGGTGATGCTTGAGGGGACGAGGATTCCGTCTTGCTTGGGAATGAGAATCCAGGAAGTGGGCGGATTCTGAATGGCGAGCCGGGCAAGCAGGGCATAGGCAGCGGGGTCGAGGTCGGGCAGCAGAACCAGATGCTGGTGGCGGTCGACGGTGTTCTGCGTCTGTTTGCCGTTGGCAGAGATGTTCATCTGGAACTGGCGGCCTGTCGAGTCGGCGTTCGCGGTGAAGGTAGCGGGGCTGCCGTTGACGGTGCCGCTGAGTTCGTCACGAACGAGGTTGAGATCGCTGTCGAGCCGCTGCGTGTTGGCAAAGCTGTAGCTGAATTTGCTGAGGTTGAGGTTGCCGTGGGAGGTCAGGGTGTATCCATTTGGCCCGGGCTGGATGTTGTAATCGCCTGCGCCGACGTTTTTGTCTTGCTGATAGACACCATAATGTGCGGAACCCGCGGCGAGAGCCGTCTGGGCGTGGGTTGCGGCAGGAAGCAGCAAGGACAACAGTAGAGCAACGATCCGGGAAGTGGCAGAAAAGCGCATTCAGTACCTCTACCTCTTCAGACGCGATTTTGAGAAGCTGCAGAAAGGGCAGGGGGTCGGGTTTAGGGGGCAGGGTGTAGAAGCTCAAGGGCCACCGGTCTAGCCCCTGAATTCCTACACCCTATGCCCTATTTCTGTGACTGCTCGAAGCGCTTGTTGATTTCGTCCCAGTTGACGGTATTCCACCAGGCGGCGAGGTAGTCGGGCCGTCTGTTCTGGTATTTCAGGTAATACGCGTGCTCCCAGACGTCGTTGCCCAGGATAGGGTATTTGCCCTGGAGGAGCGGGTTGTCCTGGTTGGGGGTGGTGGTGATGGCCAGCTTGCCGTTGTTCCAGAAAAGCCAGCCCCAGCCGGAGCCGAACTGCTTCGCGGTCGTCTCGTTGAACTGCTTCTTGAAAGCCTCGAAGTCGCCGAAATCCTTGCGAATCTGCTCGGCGATCTTTCCAGTGGGCTCGCCGCCTCCCCCGGGCTTCATGATCGTCCAGAACATGGAGTGGTTGACATGGCCGCCGCCGTTGTTGCGCACCACGGTGCGAATGTCTTCCGGAACGCTGTTGAGGTTGCGGATGAGGTCTTCAGCCGTGTGTTTTGCGAGTTCGGGATGCTTCTCAATGGCGCCGTTCAGGTTGTTGACATAGGTCTGGTGGTGTTTGTCGTGATGCAGCGTCATGGTTGCAGCGTCGATGTGCGGCTCGAGAGCGGCGTAATCGTAGGGAAGAGGTGCGAGTTCGTAAGCCACAGCGGTTCTCCTTCACTTTTGCACTTTTGGATGCTTTGTCCGGAATCTTTGCGCGGGCAAAAATAACGTGCGTCCTCGATCATACTGGATGCGCCAGAGTGACGGAGGGGTGCAAGTGGTATTGAAGACAGGCCGGGCGGTTTCTCAATCTCCATTTCCGGCGTTGGCAGGCGGCGGAAGGACCAGAGCACTGAGTGTCTGAGCATCCAGGCTGCCGGTCTGCGGCAAGCCAGCGGTCGCCTGAAAGGCGGTGATGGCGCTGCTCGTACGCGGTCCGAGAACCCCGTCAATCCCGCCTGGCGAAATGCCTCTAATCGTGAGATACAGCTGTGCAGCCCGGACGTCGAGATCGGGCAGAGGCCCAGCGCTGAATTGCTGAAAAGCCGCGTTGAGTTTGACGTCGTACTGGTTTATGGCAAAGTTTGGTCCGTTGTAACCGCGCGCGAACGATGCCCAGTTATGCGCCTGCAGAGGGCCGGAAAGCCGATTCGACTGCAGGAAGGAACGGAAGGCATTCAATTGCGCATTTTCTGAGTCGACCATGGCGGCGACCATTGTCTCCACATCCGGAAAGCCAGCGGCAGAGAAGTTTTCCCCCATGATCTGGCCGATTCCCCAGGAGGCGCTTTGGAGAGCCGCGTTGGAATTCAAGGCGAACGCCTGGCTAAGCCGGGTGTATTGATTGGCCCCGCCGGGACCGTACCCCCCTGGCTGGGGGTTGCTGATATCCGGGTTGCTGGCGTCGAAGGCTCCGCCGGTGAGTCTGCTGAAGATGTGGCGCTCGAAGAGGATTGGCGGACGCCGGTCAGGCAGAAATCCGCATCCGCTGGTCTCAACGTGCAGTACGGTCCAGATTTCCGCGGCCTGCACATTGAGCGCGTTGGCTACGGCCGCCAGGCCGGCAGAATCGATGGCCAGAGTTTGACCAATGAAGTTCATCGTTACCCCCACACAAGAATCGAATCAAGGCGCACAGCGATAGAAACAGCGGCTTCCTTGTAGCACTCAAAAGGAAGGAACTACAAGCGTTTTCTCTGGAAGTGAACTACTTCCGCAACGCGAAGGCATGAAAAATCAGAGGTATGCTCTTGTCTTCCGAAACAGAAAGGCCCGGCTGCGGGGGCAGCTGGGCCTTTTGATCTCTATCTCCACTGTAGCCGCTTCAGGAAATAGTCGGCTAACTATTTCCGAGCATCAAGCCATTGAAATGAATGGTTTGCGCGGAATTCTCACTGTGGAGGTAGACGCGATTTTGCCTCAAGCGCTCGATACCTAAAGCGCTCGATACATGACATAAGCCTCGACCAACCCCGCGGTGGGGTGGCGAAATGCTTTGGGAATGCGTCCGACGATTTCAAAACCCATGTGCTGCCAGAGGCGCACTGCCCGCTCGTTGGTGCTGACGACGATGTTGAATTGCATGGCAAGGAAACCACGGTTGCGAGCATGGTCCAAGGAATGCTCGCACATGGCCTTGGCGATCCCGCCGCCTGCTGCCCAAGGAGCGGTCATGTATCCGCAATTCGCGACATGCGATCCGCCGCCACCCTGGTTGGGGCGCAGGTAGTACGATCCGACCACCTGACCGTCCGACAATGCAACAAAGACTTCGTGATTGGGTGAGAACCAGTAGCCGAGGGCGTCGTCTTTCGAGAGATCGGGAGGCAGCGTGTAGGTTTCACCGGCCCGGATGGCGGGTTCGATGACCGTCCAGATGGCGGCCGCGTCGTCGCCGGTGGCGGGCCGGATAAAAACCTGAGGATCACGGCGAAGATTCATCGCTTAGACATTCAAACACGAATATCGGGCTCCGTTTCCGGCGTCAGGTGATGAGGTAGTGGCTCATTCGTTACACTGCCAGAGTGGGCGTGGTTGATTTCGCTCCCCAGTACATCTCTTACGAATGATTCTGCTTTGGTTCGCTCAAAGATAACTCGCCGGCAACTGCTGCGAACGGCAGGCGCTTCGAGCATGCTCGCGTTGGGCGCGCCTGCAGTCTCAATTGCTGAGGGCTTGCAGAATCAGCAGCAGGCTCCGCCAGTAAAGCCGGGGCAGCAGCCGCAGCCGGAAGCGCAGGCGGCGCAGAAATACCCCCAGCAGCCGGGCGTCTTCATCAATCGCCCGTTGACTCAGGTTTCAAAGGCAGCCGACGCGCTGTTGGATGACCTGACGGGGCGGGGCTGCGACTTCTTCTACAACGAAGCGAGTCCGAAAAGCGGGCTGGTGCGGGATCGCGCGCCGGCGGCAGGGCGTTCGCTGAGCCGCGTGGCCAGCATTGCCGCTACGGGATTTGGCTTGAGCGCATTGTGTATCGCGGCGAAGCGGAACTACCTGCGCCCGAGCGATTGCGAGCAGCGGGTGGAGAAGACGCTGGCTTTTCTGCTGGAGGAATGTCCGCATGAGCATGGATTTCTGTATCACTTTATCGACATGGAGAGCGGACAGCGCATGTTCGGCAGTGAGCTCTCCTCGATCGATACGGCCCTATTGCTCTGCGGCATACTATTGTGCCGGCAATACTTTGCGGGCAATACTCGGATCGAGGCGCTGGCCACTACCTTTTACCGGCGCATCGACTGGGTATGGATGCTCAATGACGGTCCGACGCTCTCGATGGGATGGCTGCCAGACCAGGGGTTTCTGAAACACCGGTGGGATATTTATGCCGAGCTGATAACCATGTACCTGATGGCCATCGGATCGCCGACGCACCCCATTTCCCCCGACACGTGGGACGCGTTGCAGCGGCCGGTCGTCTCGTTTGGCGGCATCGACTACATCAGCGGTGTGGCGCCGCTCTTCATTCATCAATACGCGCACGCGTGGGGTGACTACCGCGACCAAAGGGACCTGCACGCGAACTACTTCACAAATTCGATTGCCGCGACGCGCGTTCACCAGCTGTGGTGCCTGACGGAGGGGCGGAGTTTTCCCTGGATCGATCAGGACATGTGGGGAATTACGGCGTCGGATTCGCGGGCCGGGTATCGGGTATGGGGCGGTCCGCCGGCGATGGGGCCGCTGGATGGAACACTGGTGCCGAGCGCAGCGGCGGGATCGCTGCCATTTCTACCTGCCGAGTGCTCGCATGTGCTGTTGAGCATGCGCCAGAAGATGGGCGACAAGGTCTGGACCCGTTATGGGTTCGTGGATGCGTTCAATCCCAAGGCGAACTGGTTTGCGCAAGATATCCTTGGGATCGATCAGGGCATCAGCGTCCTGATGGCGGAGAATGTACGGAGCGGCTTTGTGTGGCAATACTTCATGAAAAATCGTGAAATGGTAAATGCAATGGGCAAGGTTCAGTTTCATCCCGATCCGGATGCCAACACGCAGGTACTGTAACCCAGTTGTTGGAAGATTCATCTATCTGCGATAGAGTTCTCCCCTTGGGCAGTTTGTTTTCTCTGGCGGCAACAATCATTACGGAGCTAGTCGATGACTGAGCTGGTACCACAATATACGTGGGTGGATGGTCAGGGGCCGGCTTTCGGCGCGCCGGGCATGGAGCCGCGCTGGACATCGGCCGCGAAGGATACAGTGGGCACGGCCTATGCCGCGTCCAGCCGCGCCTGGTACACGATCTCCCACGGCATTTTGAACGAGATTTATTACCCGACGATCGACCGGCCGCAGATACGCGACATGCAGTTTTTGATCACAGACGGCGAAACCTTCTTTCACGAAGAGAAGCGCGACCTCAAGCACGAGTTTGCTTATATCGATTCAGACGCGCTTGCCGTGCGAATTACGGGAACTGATTGCGATAACCGCTACACCCTGACCAAGGAGATCGTCAACGACCCGCACTATCCAGTGGTGCTGATTCACGTTCGGCTGGAGGGAGATAGAGATTTTCTGTCCCGGCTGCAGGTGTATGCACTGCTTTCGCCGCATATCGACGGGGGCGGCATGGGGAACTCAGCGCGGACCCTGCTGGTTGCGGGCCAGCTGGCTGTGGTGGCATGGAGGAACCAAACGTCACTGACCTTTACCACAGATTGCGGCTTCAGCCGTGCGAGTTGCGGTTATGTGGGACAGAGCGACGGGTGGCAAGATCTAAAACACAATCTGACCATGGACTGGGAGTTTGGGTCGGCGCTCGACGGCAACGTTGCCGTGATGGGGCAGATCCCGCCGCAGAACACGAGCGACTTCACCGTCGCGATCGGATTCGGCGAAGGACATCATGCGGCCCTGTCAACGACCATGGGTGCGCTGGCAACTCCATTTGACCAGCACCTGAAGCGGTTCATCGAGCAGTGGCACAGGGCAGCCAGTCCACGCGAGTGGGCCGAGAATGCCAAGGACGGCGGCAGGTTGCTGCAGGTCAGCCACAATGTCGTGCTGGCACATGAGGACAAAACCTATGCGGGCGCTTTCATCGCGTCGGCGTCGATTCCTTGGGGATATGCGAAGAGCGACGACGATCTCGGCGGGTATCACCTGGTGTGGACGCGTGATATGGTGCAAAGCGCAACAGCTCTGCTGGCCTGCGGGCGCGTGGATACGGCGCGGCGCGCATTGACCTATCTGGCATGCACGCAAAGGCCTGACGGCGGCTTTGCACAGAATTTCTGGATCGACGGCACGCCCTACTGGACAGGCATTCAACTGGATGAAGTGGCTTTTCCGATCATGCTGGCCTGGCGCCTGTGGAAGCTTGACGGGTTGGGAGAGTGGGACGTCTTCCCCTTTATCGAGCGTGCGGCGGCATTTCTGGTGCGCTATGCCCCGGTGACCCAGCAGGAGCGGTGGGAAGAATGTGCGGGCTATTCTCCCTCGACGCTGGCGGCAGTGATTTCCGGGCTGATTTGCGCGGCGGAGCTGGCCCGCGCGCATGGGGCTCCGGAGCTGGCGACGTTTCTGGAGGAACAGGCCGATTGGATCGAGGGGCACCTGGAAGACTGGACGGTGACCAACGACGGTGTTCTCCTGCCGGAGGTCAAGCGGCACTACATGCGGATTCGTCCTCCGGAGTGCGGTGAGCCGTATGCGCGCGAAGGCTGTGGATCGGAGATGATCCGGATTGCGAATCGGGGTCCGGGAGAAAAGGCGGAGTTCGAAGCGCGGGAGGTCATTGACGGAGGATTTCTGGAGCTGGTTCGTTATGGCGTACGGCGGGCCGACGATCCCCTGATCGTGGACACGCTGAAGGTCATCGATCATGTGCTGAAGATCGATACGCCGAAGGGGCCGTGCTGGAGACGCTACAACCACGACGGCTATGGGCAACGGCATGATGGCGGTCCATTTCAGGGATTTGGCCAAGGACGCGCGTGGCCGCTGCTGACCGGCGAGCGTGCGCACTACGAATTGGCAGCCGGCCATGACATAAGCCCGCTGATCGAAACCTATGAGAAGTTCGCTTCGGAGGGCGGCATGATGCCGGAGCAGATCTGGGACGAGCCGGACAGAAAAGGGCTTATCTTCGGCGGCCCGGCGGGCTCGGCGATGCCGCTGGTGTGGGCGCACGCGGAGTATCTGAAGCTGCTGCGTTCACTCTTCGACGGGCGGGTGTTCGACCGGATTGCCGCAGTCGAGGAGCGTTATGCGAACGGACGGGAGCGCTCTAAGCTCGAAGTCTTTAAACTGCGCAGGCCAGTGAAGAGGATTCCGGCCGGGCATACCCTACGGATTATCGCGCAGGAGCATTTTCGCGCGATGTGGACGGCGGACAATTGGCGGACGGTGACATCGGTGGAAAGCGCGACGGTGGGTCGCGCGGGATCGTTTGCCGACTTGCCCACCAATCCAGAGCAGACCGGCGCGCTTTCATTTACTCTTTTCTGGCCAGAAGAAAGCCGCTGGGAGGGTCATAATTTTGATGTCGCTATTGAGGCGGCGAGGTGAAGCGGAAGAAGTTTGGACGGGGAGAGCACTTTGGGTATTCGAGATTCATCGATTTCAGATCCGTGCGGGTGAAGCCCGTGGAGAGAGGCTTTTATGAGCGAATTAGATCAGCTTTCCATCAATGCACTGCGTTTTCTCGCAGTTGACGCGGTAGACAAGGCGAATAGCGGCCATCCAGGCGCGCCGCTGGGGGACTCGCCGATTGCCTATCTGCTGTTTCACAAGTACATGCGGCACAATCCGAAGAATTCGCACTGGGCAAACCGGGACCGCTTCGTGCTCTCGAATGGGCACGCTTCGGCGTTGCTGTATGGCGCGCTGCATCTTTCCGGTTATGACGTGACCATCGAGGACCTGAAGCAGTTTCGCCAGTATGGATCGAGGACGCCGGGACACCCGGAGCGCGGCGATACCGACGGCGTGGAAGTGACGACCGGACCGCTGGGTCAGGGTTTGGCCATGGCTGTAGGCCTGGCTATCGCCGAAAAGCACCTGGCCGCGGTGTACAACCAGCCGGGCTTCGATATTGTCGATCACTATACGTACGGCCTCTGCGGCGACGGCGATCTGATGGAGGGCATCTCGCACGAGGCAGCCTCGCTGGCCGGGACGCTGGGGCTGGGCAAGCTTATCTTTCTCTATGACGACAACTTGATTTCGCTGGACGGGCCAACCGAGCTCTCGTTTACCGAGGACGTCGAGAAGCGATTTGAGGCCTACCACTGGCATGTGCAGAGAGTGGCGGACGGCAATGATCTTGACGCGATCTCGAAGGCCATTGAAGCGGCCCAAGCTGTGACCGACAAGCCTTCGCTGATTGCGGTACGGACGGTGATCGGATACGGCAGCCCCATCGCTGGGACGAACAAGGTGCACGGTGAGGCTCTGAAGCCGGATGAGGCGATAGCAACCAAGGAGAAACTGGGTTGGCCCCCAGACAAATTCTTTTATGTGCCCGACGAGGCGCAAAAGAACTGGTCGACGATTCTGGGGCGTGGCGCGAAGTATGAGGAAGAGTGGAAGGCGCTCTTTGCCGATTACCAGGGCAAGTTTGCTGAGCAGGCGGCCGAATTTGAACGGACGCAGGCGGGCAAACTGAAGGATGGGTGGGAGAAGTCGCTGCCGGTCTTCCCGGCGGGTGGAAAAGGCGTGGCCACGCGCAATGCGGGGAACGCAGTGATGAATGCCTTCGCTAAAGAGATTCCGGAGCTGATTGGCGGGGCGGCGGATTTGACGGCTTCGACGAAGACGATTCTCAAGGATGGCGGGAACTTCCACGTTGATCCGAAGGGCCGAAATATCTGGTTCGGTGTGCGCGAGTTCGGCATGTGCGCGGCGGTGAACGGGATGGCGGCGCACGGCGGCCTGATTCCGTACGGATCGACCTTCTACACCTTTTCCGACTACTGCAAGTCCGCGCTGCGAATGGCTGCGATCATGCACACGCATTCGATTTTTGTCTTCACGCACGACTCGATCGCGCTCGGCGAAGATGGTCCGACGCATCAGCCAATCGAGCACCTGACGATGCTGCGTGCCGTGCCATTCCTGACGGATTTCCGGCCGGCTGATGCAAACGAGACAGTCGCGGTCTGGCGGCTGGCGCTGGAGCGAAAGAGTCCGTGCTTTATGGCGTTCTCGCGGCAGGATCTGCCGGTTATGGACGCGGAGAAATACAAGATTTACGACGGGGTGAAGCACGGCGCATATCTTTTGGAGCAGGGTGGCGAGTCACCGGATCTGTTGATTGTGGCGACGGGTTCGGAGGTGTGGGTGTCGCTCAACGCCGCCGCGGAGCTCAAGAAAGAGGGCATTGCGACACGCGTGATCTCCATGCCGAGCTGGAAGATTTTCGAAGAGCAAACCGAGGCGTACAAGGCATCGATCTTCCCGGATCACCTGCCTAAGCTGGCAGTAGAAGCCGGAGCGCCGCTGGGATGGTGGAAGTATGTGGGCCGGCACGGCGACGTGATTGGCCTCGAACGGTTTGGAGCTTCGTCTCCGGGACCGAAGGTTCTTGAGGAGCTTGGATTCGGTGCAGGGAACATTGCGAAGCGGGGTAAGGCGCTCGTCGAGCGAGCGCGCAAGTCCGAAGCCACGCTCGCGGAGAAATAATGATGAAGCTGGCAGTTGGAGCCGACCACGCGGGCTTTCCCCTGAAGGAGGAGATCCGCGGTTATCTTGAACGCCTGGGTCACGAGGTGATTGATGTGGGCGCTTACAACACTGAACCCTCCGATTATCCCGATTTTGCCGAGGCGGTAGGGCGGGTGTTGATCGCAGGGCGCGCCGAGCGTGGCATCCTGGTTTGCGGCAGTGGCGTGGGAGTGAATGTTGCGGCCAACAAGATGCCGGGGGTCCGCGCCTGCATGTGCCACGATACCTATTCGGCGCACCAGGGTGTGGAGCACGACGATATGAACGTTCTGGTGATGGGAGCGCGCATTGTCGGCTCAGCTCTGGCTTTCGAGCTGGTGGCGAGTTTTCTACACGCTCATTTTCAGAAGCAGGAAGAACGCTTTGTGCGCAGGCTGACCAAGGTGAAGGCGATAGAAGCGCACTATATGCCGGAAGCAACGAAACAACATGTGGGAAGCTAACATTCATCTCCCGGCAATCGGAGTGCGGTACTAACGAGAAAACACGCGGGAACAGCGATGACAGAAATCAGCACCATACTGTGGGATGTGGGCGGGGTTCTGCTGACGAATGGCTGGGATCACGGAGGACGCGCCGAGGTGCTGGTGCGGTTCAATGTGAACAAAGCGGAGTTTGAGGAGCGGCATCCGGAAGCCAACGACGCATGGGAAAAAGGCCTCATCACGGTCGAGGAGTATCTGCATCGCACTGTTTTCTGGGAACCGCGCAGCTTTTCGGTTGAGGAATTTGTGCAAGCGATGAAGTCGGAATCGCGCGTGCTGGAGGGTACCGCGCTCGGAATTCTGGAGAATATCGCTACGACTCAGGACGTGGACCTGGGGATGCTGAACAACGAGGCACGAGAGCTGAACGATTATCGTATTGAAGAATTCGGTCTGCAAGGATACTTCGATTTCTTTTTCAGCTCGTGTTATGTGGGCCTGCGCAAACCCTCAGCACAGATCTACCGTCTGGCTCTTGATGTGCTGCAGTGCGAGCCAGGGGAAGTGGTTTTCATCGACGATCGCGCAGGCAACGCGGAGGCAGCGGCCGCGTTGGGGATTCACGCCATCCGGTATGAGGGCGCCGCGCAACTTACGCGTGAACTTGCCGCGCTGGGCATTGAAGCAGACGAGAAATTGAGCGGTTGACCAGATGTTTAACCAGACCAAATGCGGTGAAGCAAGCCTGAACCTCATCGCCGAAAACCGAGACTTGCAAGGAGAATTCCATGGCGACGACCGAAGTAAAGATTGCTCCCGAGAATATTGAGGCAGCATCGCGACCGAGCGAGCGCGTACCCGAACCTGGAGCAGTGGTGATATTCGGCGCATCGGGCGATTTGACCAAGCGTAAGCTGCTGCCCGCGCTCTTTCATCTGGAGCAGCAAGGCTTGTTGCCTAAGGAGTTTGCCATTGTCGGCGTGGCCCGCCGCGATTTGAAGAGCACATTCGCCGCCGATATGAAGGACGGCATCCTTAAGTACGGTGGCGGCAAAGAGGGTGACCGGACAATCGACGAATTCATTGAGAAAGTGGATTACCACGCGATGAACTTCGACGATGACCAAGGCTATACCGACTTGAAGGCGCTTCTCGATCAGATCGACAGGGAGCACGGTACGAAGGGCAATCGGCTTTTCTATCTGGCCGTTGCTCCGGAATATTTCTCGGACATTATCAATCACCTGGGCGCGCATGGCATGGCGCATCCGGAAAAGGGCCACGCGCGGGTAATCATCGAGAAGCCGTTCGGGCATGATTTGCAATCGGCAAAGGAACTGAATAATGAAGTGAACAAGGTCTTTGATGAGGAGCAGATCTTCCGCATTGACCACTATCTCGGCAAAGAAACGGTGCAGAACATATTGGTCTTTCGCTTTGCCAACGGCATCTTTGAGCCGATCTGGAACCGTAATTTTATCGATCACGTGCAGATCACGGCGGCCGAGAGCATCGGGATTGAAGGCCGTGGGCCCTTCTACGAGAAGGCCGGCGCGCTGCGCGATGTGGTGCAGAATCACGTGATGGAGTTGCTGTCTTTCGTGGCCATGGAACCGCCGGTTTCCTTCGAGGCCGATTCGGTACGAGGCGAGAAGGTGAAGGTATGGCGTGCGATCAAACCCATTCCGATTGAAAACACCGTGCGTGGCCAGTATTCGCTGGGCATGGAGGACGGGCAACAGGTGCAGGGCTATCGGGAAGAGGATCGCGTGGATCCAAATTCAACCACCGAGACCTATGCGGCTCTGAAACTGGAGATGGAAAACTGGCGGTGGGCGGGAGTTCCGTTTTATCTGCGTGCCGGTAAGCGGCTGGCCAAACGGGTCACCGAAATCATGATTCAGTTTAAGCAACCGCCATTGTTACTTTTCGATCGCTCTGAAGGTGGGGCGTGCGACGAGATTCAGCCCAACATTTTGACCATCAGGATTCAACCTGATGAGGGTATCTCGCTGCGCTTTGGCGCAAAAGTGCCTGGGCCGGAGACGAATGTCTGCCCGGTGGTTATGGACTTCCAATATGCATCCGCGTTCGGAGTAAATTCCGCCAATGGCTATGAACGGCTGCTGCTCGATGCGATGCTCGGAGATCAGACGTTGTTTGCGCATCGCGACGGCGTGGAGGCGACCTGGAGGTTATATACGCCGGTACTGGAGGCATGGGCCAAAGCAAAGCCGAGAGATTTTCCCAACTACCGGAGCGGCACGTGGGGACCGAAGGCAGGCGATGGGCTGATTGGGCGCGATGGCAGACAGTGGCATAGGATTTGAGATTAGAATCGGGGCGCATGGGAAGAAAGATTGCAGTTGAATACAGAGTGTACGATGGCGCGGACGCATTGAGCAGAGCGGCGGCCGAGCATTTTCTAGCGACCGCGCAAGCGGCGGTGACGACGCGCGGCAAGGCGCGCGTTGCGATCTCCGGCGGCAGCACGCCGAAGAGGACCTTCGCGCTGCTGGCAAGCCCCGCAGAACCCTTCTTAAAAGCAATGCCGTGGGGGCAGGTCGAGCTTGACTGGGTGGATGAACGCTGTGTTCCGCCCGATCATCCGGACAGCAATTACCGTATGACACGCGAAGCGATGCTGGACAAGGTTCCTCTGAAGCCGGAGCAGGTCTTTCGCATTGAAGGCGAATTAGAGCCGGATGCAGCCGCAGCGCGCTACGAGAGCACCATCCGAGCGCAGTTCCGCCTGGAAGGCGCAGAGGTGCCGCGTTTCGACGTGCTGGCTCTGGGCATGGGCGACGATGGGCACACGGCGTCTCTGTTTCCGCATACCGACGCTCTTCACGAACTCGGCAGGATCGCGGTTGCGAATCACGTACCGCAGCAGAAAGAAAGCTGGCGAGTAACCCTGACTCGGCCGGTGATCGTTGAAGCTGCAGAGGTGTTTTTCCTGATTGGCGGAAAGGACAAGGCAGACCCGTTGCATCGCGTGCTCCAGGGTCCGTATGATCCTGAGTCGCTGCCGTCCCAACTGATCCAGCCAAAGAGCGGGAAGCTACTTTTTCTACTCGATAAGGATGCGGCCGCATTGCTGCCCCCGCCCGATGCACAGGGCATAGGGCGACTGGAGATAGAACGATGATTCTCGCCGGAGATGTGGGGGGCACCAAAGTCGTTCTGGCACTGTACATTTTCGACCGCGGGCGGCTGAATCATGTACGGGAAGAGATATTCCCCGCGAAGGAATACGGGGGTCTGGAAGAGGTCGCGCGGAAGTTTCTGGCAGAGAGCGGAAACCCGGAAGTGATGGCTGCCTGCTTTGGCGTGCCAGGGCCCGTGCGCGGGGGACGGCTTAAACTGACGAATCTTCCCTGGGTGCTTGATTCGAAAGAGCTTGGCACGGGCCTGAAGATTGAACACCTCTTCCTCATCAATGACCTCGAGGCGAATGGATACGGGATTCCGGAACTCTCCGCTGACCAGCTTTATGAGTTGAGTTCCGGCGATGCGGGTGTGGTCGGCAATCGTGGGCTTGTCTCGGCGGGTACAGGACTGGGTGAAGCAATCCTGGTGTGGAATGGCAAGATGCACATCCCGATGGCGTCGGAGGGCGGACACTGCGATTTTTCCGCACGCAGTGAGATCGAGATCGACCTATTGCGGTATTTGCAGCGAACTCTAAAGGGCCGCGTGAGTTTTGAACGTGTCGTCTCGGGCCTCGGACTTAATAACATCTACACTTTCCTTCGCGATGAGAAGGGCATGAAAGAGCCTGCCTGGCTGAAGGAACGGATGCTGCACGAGGATCCGAATATCGCGATTGCGGAGCTGGGTGAAGCGGGCACGGTGGAGCTGTGTGTGCGTACTCTTGATATGTTCGCATCGGCCTACGGCGCGGAAGCAGGAAATCTGGCGTTGAAGGTTCTGGCGGTGGGCGGAATGTATCTTGGCGGAGGAATCGCTCCAAAGCTATTGAAGAAGATGAAGGATGGAACTTTCATGAAGGCGTTCGCCGATAAGGGACGCTTGAGTGATCTGCTGATCCATACACCTGTGCGCATCATTCTCGAGCCCCGCTGTGCGCTGATGGGAGCGGCTGCGTATGCCGACGCGCGCGCCGCGGAGTTGACCGGCGCGTCGATGCGGGCCGCATCTCGATGATGGTGGAGGAGAGACGACTCAGGGGATACACTGTAATCTCAAAGCTATGAAGAAATTCCTATTGAGCATAACGATGCTCGCGGTCTGCTTGTTTGCCTCGTCTCAACTGGCTTTCGCCCACGCAGTTCTGGTCTCATCCACCCCGAAGATTCACGGCACGTTGCATGGACCGGCGATCGACGTGGATCTAAAATTCAACTCGCGGGTAGACGGTGCGCGCTCAAGTTTGAGCCTGGTGTTGCCGGGCGGGACGGTGCAAGCGCTAGCCCTCTTGAAGCAGGCCTCGCCGGATGAGTTGAGCGCACGAGCGCAGCAGCTAGCTCCCGGAAAATACACGTTGCGCTGGCAAGCGCTTGCGGTCGATGGTCATATTACGCGCGGCGAAGTTCCCTTTACAGTTGAGTAAGGCATAGGCGCCGAGCAAAAGTGATCTGGCTGATTCAGGATTTCGACCTCTTTTCCGTCCTGCTGCGCGCACTGGCGCTTTCGCTGGAAGCATTGACGGTTGGCGGAGTGTTTTTTCTACTCTTCGTTGGCACTTCGCTCACAGCAGAGCCCGCAGCGCGCAACGCTGTACGTGGTTTCGTCGCGTGGTTCGCGCTGGCGCTGGCGATCACACAGGTCCTGGCCGCGGCCGAGAGCACGGTGATGCTCATGAGCGCATCGGGCCCGGGCCTGGCATTTCGCGATGTGATCGCCGCCTCTTTCTTTCGAGCCAATTTCATCATGGCCGCAGGATCCTTAGCTCTTTTTTTGCTGCTTCGGCTCAGGCGCGGGGAGACGTGGGCCGCATGCGTTCTAGCAACGGCGATTCTTGGAGGCTCGGTTGCGCTCAGCCATGCGGCATCGAGAATCGATCATCGACCGCTCTTGTTGCTGTTGACAGCGGCGCACCATCTGGGCGCGGCAGCGTGGATGGGCGGCATGGCAAGCCTGCTGGTGGCTATCCGCCGCAGCGAAGACGCGCTCAAAATTCATATCATGGCCAGACGATTTTCCGTGATGGCCATCGTGAGTGTGTCGGTGCTTGTGCTGGCCGGCGTTGGGATGACCTTTCTCTATGTCGGCTCGTGGAGCGGGATGTACGGCACGTCCTATGGCTTTATGGTGCTGACAAAGGCTTATCTTCTCCTGCTTGCGCTCACGCTCGGGGCCAGCAACTTCTGGCTAGTGCGGCGTACGCGGTCGGATACGGCCCCCGTGCTGCTTCGTCTGCGGCGTTTCAGCGAGGCAGAGATCGGGCTGGGGTTCACAGCTATTCTGGCGGCGGCTTCGCTCACCTCGCAGCCTCCGGCGATCGATCTCATACGGCAGGATGTGCTCACCGGTCCGGAAATCGTAGCGCGCATGAGCCTGCAGCAGCCCAAGCTGCATAGCCCGAGTATTGCCGATCTTCCACCGCGGAAATCGCTGAAGGAGCATCTCGAAGACGCATCTTTTTCGGGTGGCAGCGAAAACGATCTCATGAATCAGAGGTGGTCGGAATATAACCACCAATGGTCAGGCCTGATCGTGTTGTCGGCGGGTCTGCTGGCCCTCGTTTCGAGGTTCAGAGGGCAGAGATGGGCCAGAAACTGGCCTTTGTTGTTTTTCGGTTTGGCAATTTTTCTCTTTTTGCGCGCCGATCCTGAAACCTGGCCGCTGGGCGCCCGCCCTTTCTGGGCAAGCTTTGCTGAGTCCGATGTGCTTGAACACCGGCTGTTTGTGGTGCTGATTACCGCTTTTGTGGTTTTTGAATGGGCGGTCGAAACCGGAAGATTGAAAGCTCACCAGGCGGCTTTGGTTTTTCCCGCGATCTGCGCGCTGGGCGGCGCCCTGCTGCTCACCCACTCGCATGGGACCGGCGATCTAAAAGGCGAGTTGTATGCCGAGATGAGCCACTCACCGATCGCTTTGCTTGGGGCCACAGCAGGCTGGGGCCGCTGGCTCGAATTGCGCTCGCCACAAGACGAGGACATGCCGGATATGGGGTCGAGAATCGTGCGGATTGCCAGCTGGATTTGGCCAATTTGCCTCGTTCTGGTCGGCTTGATCCTGCTCAATTATCGAGAGTCTTAAGGGCTCAGGCGGTCTGATTCTCAAATTCTTGTGAGTTCGGCAAAAGTTGTTGTAGTCCGCGAAGAGTTAGGACACTACCCGGAACTCCTCAGCCGTGCATGACGTACCACACTTGCGGTATGGTTAAAGATGGTGCGCTGGGGTGCAATCGAACTAGCGCCCGCCGCCAAACTTTATTCACGAGGCAATTCATGCCATTGTTTCAAGCCCGCTACACGAAGGGGCTACTGCTTGCTGTTCTCACCTCCTTCACCTTCCATGCACATGCACAACGGCTCCCGCAGACGGTGCATCCTGAGCACTACCAGCTCACGCTGACTCCCAATTTGAAAGATGCGACCTTTGCCGGTAGCGAGAAGATCGACG